>Ga0302279_10001166_pt1 | contig 38136 bp, 34 predicted proteins | sample III_Bog_N3_3_FD_194541 | JGI IMG/M metagenome (GOLD analysis project Ga0302279, IMG submission 194541) | Peat permafrost microbial communities from Stordalen Mire near Abisko, Sweden - III_Bog_N3_3 | ecosystem: Environmental > Terrestrial > Soil > Wetlands > Peat | place: Sweden: Abisko...
AAGTGCCTCTGACCTGGTGGGGCTAACAAGAATCGAACTTGTGACCTCAGCATTATCAGTGCTGCGCTCTAACCAACTGAGCTATAGCCCCGCAAACCGGACTCTGACGCTACACCACCGCCCAGCGGTTGACGACGTCGGCGGTCATCCCTCCCGGCCGGACGGGCTCACTCCCAGGATCAGGCGTCGTCGCCCGACTCGCCAGCGACCGGAGCGACAGCCGCCACGGCGTCGCCTTCGCCCAGGTTCATGACCCGGACACCGGTCGCATCGCGTCCCTGGCTGGCGATCTCCCGCACCGCCATGCGGATGACCACGCCGGACGTCGAGATGAGGAGCAGTTCGTCGTCGAGGCCCGCCATGAACGCGGCCACGACGCGGCCCCGTTTGGCCGTCAGCTTGATGCCACGGACTCCCTGCCCGCCGCGTGCCTGACTGTTGAACCTGTCGACCTTGGTCCGCTTGCCGTAGCCGGCGTCGGTGACGATCAGGATGTCGGCCTCGTTGCGGGCGACGTCACACGACACGACCTCGTCCTCCGGCTTCAGGCGCACGCCACGGACACCGGCGGCGTCACGGCCCATGGCCCGCACATCCTGCTCGGAGAAGCGGATCGTCATTCCTGACGACGTCACGATGAACACGTCGTCGTCGCCGTGCGTCTCGACCACCCGGACCAACTCGTCGCCGTCCCGCAGGTTGATGGCGATGAAGCCCTCGCGGCGTGACTTGTCGTACTCGCTGAAGGCCGTCTTCTTGATCTGGCCGTGCTTGGTGGCGAACACCAGAAAATTGTCGGCCGGGAAGTCGCGTGTGCCGATGATGGCTTGGATGCTCTCGTTCGGCGCCAGCGGCAGGAGGTTGACGATCGCCGTCCCACGGGCCGCCCGCTCCTTGACCGGGATCTCGAGTGCACGCAGGCGGAACACCCGGCCTCGGTTGGAGAAGAGCAGGAGGTGGGCGTGGGACGACGTGTGCACCACGTCGTCGATCAGGTCCTCCTCCTTCAGCTTGGCGCCCTGCACTCCCCGACCTCCGCGGGCCTGGGTCCGGAAGGAGTCAGCGGAGATGGCCTTGATGTACCCGGCGCGACTCATGGTGACGACGATCTCCTCGTCATCCACCAGGTCCTCGACGTTCATGTCGCCCGGGTCGTGGGTGATGATCGTCCGACGCTCGTTGGCGAACTTCTCGCGGATCTCGCCCAATTCGCCGGCGATGACGCTGCGGAGTTTCGCGTCGTCGTTGAGGATGGACTCGAGTTCGGCGATCTCGGCGAGAAGCTTGGCCAGTTCCTCCTCCAGGTTGCTCCGACCCAGCCGTGTGAGGCGGGCCAGCGTCATGTCCAGGATGTGGTTGGCCTGCTCCTCGGAGAAGTCGAACGGTGTGGCACGCAGCGCCTCGAGGGCGGCGGGCCGGTCGTCGGACCCGCGGATCGTGGCGATCACCTGGTCCAGCATGTCGATCGCCTTGAGCAGACCCTCAACGACGTGGGCCCGGGACCGGGCCTTGGCCAGCAGGAACTCCGTCCGGCGCGTGACCACTTCGACCTGGTGGGCCACGTAGTGGGTCAACATCTGGGCCACGTTCAGCGTGCGGGGCACGCCATCGACGAGGGCCACTGCGTTCACACTGAACGTGGTCTGCATCGGCGTCTGCTTGAACAGGTTGTTCAGCACCACATTGGCGTTGGCGTCGCGCTTGAGGCGGATCACCAGCCGGGTCTTGCCCCCGGAGGAGTCATCCTGGGCCTCGGCGATCCCGTCGAGGTCGCCGGCGCGGACCAGGTCCTCGATCTTCTTCGAGACCGAGGCGATGGACGTCTGGTACGGCATCTCGGAGATCACGATCCGGGTGGCCCCGTCCCGGCCCTCCTCGATCTCGGCCACGGCGCGAAGCTTGATGGAGCCGCGTCCGGTACGCAGCGCATCCAAGATCCCCTGGCGGCCGAGGATCAGTGCCCCCGTCGGGAAGTCCGGGCCCTTGATGAACTGCATCAGGTCGTCCGGCGTCGCCTCGGGGTGCTCGAGGAGGTGCGTGGTCGCGTCGATGACCTCGCCCATGTTGTGGGGCGGGATGTTCGTGGCCATACCGACCGCGATGCCCTGCGAACCGTTCACCAGCATGTTGGGGAACCGCGCCGGCAGAACGGTGGGCTCCTCGGCGGTGCCGTCGTAGTTCGCGATGAAGTCGACCGTCTCCTGGTCGATGCCGTTCATCAACTCGAGGGCGAGCGGCCCCAGGCGGCACTCCGTGTACCGCATGGCGGCGGGTCCTTCGTCGGGCCCGGTCCCCCCGAAGTTGCCGTGCCCGTCGATCAGCGGGTGACGCATCGAGAAGTCCTGCACCATCCGGGCCAGCGCCTCGTAGATCGAGGAGTCGCCGTGCGGGTGGTACGTACCCATGACGTCGCCGACGGCCTTCGCACACTTGGCGTGTGGACGGTCCGGCAGGAGCCGCTGGTCGTACATCGAGTAGAGGATCCGGCGATGCACGGGCTTCAGGCCGTCCCGCACGTCGGGCAGGGCCCGCGAAACGATGACCGACATGGAGTACTCGAGGAACGAGCGCTCCATCTCCTCCTGGATCTCGATGGGCTCGATGAATCCCGTCACCACATCGTCGGTGGTGTCGGACCCGCCCCGGCCCTCGTCGTCACGTCTTGGCATCCACTGTCCCTGTCTGCATCGCTGTTATCTGCATGGCGCCGGTCATGGCCGTGCGCGCCACCGAGTGTCCCCTGCGCACCGTCACGTCAGACGTCGAGGAAACGGACGTCCTTGGCATTGGTCTGGATGAAGTTGCGTCGCAACTCGACATCCTCGCCCATCAGGACCGAGCACACGTCGTCGGCGACCGCCGCCTGCTCGACGGCCACCTGGAGCAGCGAGCGCTGGCCCGGATCCATGGTCGTGTCCTTCAACTCGCCGAAGTCCATCTCGCCCAGGCCCTTCAGGCGCTGGAAGTCCGCCTTGTGGTTCGGGTGCTCGACCAGGAACGCCGCCTTGGCGTTGTCGTCCTTCAGGTAGATCTTCTCCTTGCCCACCAGCGTCGAATACAGCGGCGGCTGGGCGACGTAGACGAACCCGCCCTCGACGAGAGGCTTCATCTGGCGGAAGAAGAAGGTCAGCAGGAGCGTGCGGATATGGGACCCGTCGACGTCGGCATCCGCCAGGATGATCACCTTGTGGTAGCGGATCTTGGTGATGTCGAAGTCCTCGGCCAACCCGGCGCCGATGGCCGAGATCAGCGCCTGGATCTCGGTGTTCTTGAGCATCTTGTCGATGCGTGCCCGCTCGACGTTCAGGATCTTGCCGCGGATGGGCAGGATCGCCTGCGTCTTCGGGTTCCGTGCATCCTTGGCCGAGCCTCCAGCCGAGTTACCCTCCACGATGAACAACTCGCTTTCGCGTGGCTCCTTCGACGAGCAGTCGACGAGCTTTCCGGGCAGGCCGGCGCCATCGAGGGCGGACTTGCGGCGGGTCAGATCACGCGCGGAGTGGGCGGCGACACGAGCCCGGGCGGCCAGGAGGCCCTTCTGGACGATCTGGTTCGCCTCGCGCGGGTTCTCCTCGAACCACTCGGCCAGCTTCTCGTTCGTGGCCCGCTCGACCATGGACCGGACAGGTACGTTGCCGAGCTTTCCTTTGGTCTGGCCCTCGAACTGCGGATCCTGGAGGCGGACCGAGATGATGGCCGTGAGGCCCTCCCGGATGTCCGTACCCTCCATGTTCTTGTCCTTCTCCTTGAGCGCGCCTCGCGCCCGGGCGTACTTGTTCACCACATTGGTGAGGGACTTCTTGAATCCCTCCTCGTGCATGCCGCCGTCGATCGTCGAGATGCCGTTGGCGAATGAGTGAATGCTCTCGTAGTAGCCGGAGTTCCACTGGAGGGCGATCTCCACCTCCATGGTCTCCTCCTTCTGCTCGAAATAGCAGACCTTCCGGAAGAGCGCCTCCTTCGCGGCGTTGAGATGCTTGACGTAGTCGACGATGCCGTCCTTGTAGCGGAACGTCTGTGCCGACTTTGCGTCCGGGCGCTGGTCCTCGATGTGGATCTCGAGGCCCTTATTGAGGAAGGCCATGACCTGGAGTCGCTCCACCACCGTCTGGGCCCGGAACTCGATCTCCTCGAAGATCGTCGGGTCGGGCCAGAACGACACGGTGGTACCGGTCCGACCGCGGGGCGACTTGCCGGTCACGGTCAGCTTGCCCGTGGGCTTGCCCCCGTCGACGAACTCCATCATGTGGTGGTCGCCATCGCGGTCGATCTCGAGGAGTAGTCGCGTCGAAAGCGCGTTGACCACCGAACTGCCCACCCCGTGGAGACCACCCGAGACCTTGTACCCGCCACCTTCGCCGAACTTTCCGCCGGCGTGGAGGACGGTGTAGACGACCTCGGCCGCCGTCTTGTCCTTGTACTTGGGATGGATTCCGGTGGGGATGCCGCGTCCGTTGTCCGCCACCCGCACTCCGCCGTCAGCGAGGAGGGTTACATCGATGCGATCGCAGTAGCCGGCCATGGCCTCGTCGACGGCGTTGTCGACGATCTCCCACACGAGGTGGTGGAGACCCGTCGGACCGGTGGAGCCGATGTACATGCCGGGCCGTTTGCGGACCGGGTCGAGGCCTTCGAGAACGGTGATGTCGCCCGCGTCGTACGTGGGTTCCGCCACCGTCGGTACCTTGTCCGTCTTCAGCGCCACAGGCGCGCCCTTTCGCAGTGTTCTACCAGGTGGGAACCGGTGTCCCGACGGGCTTCCGGTGGTGCGCTGCGCACCTCCCGACCCACGGATCCTCCCCCGATTCCAATGACCCAGTGTAGCCGCCCGGTGTATGGGCCCGGACTGATGCCCCTGACCCCGGACGGGTCCCCTCAGCGCCGGACCCGGACCTCCAGCCGGCCGGGACGCTCCACACCGGCGTACTCCGACGCCCGGTCGAGGAGCGTGTCGCCCAGGCGCCGCACCTGGGTCGCCCATGCAGGGTGGTCCACGGTCACTACCAGGGCCGTCGCGTCGATCCTGACCGGTTGCACGTGCTCCGCCATTGCCGCTCCGACGATGTCCGACCACCCCGCGAACAAACGCCCGACACCCACCGCTCCCTCGAGACCGAGGCGCCGCGAGAGGGCCTCGAGGGACCCGTCGAGCGGGCGGGGCTCCGAGTTACGCCGGTGGAAGGGTTCGGGGGCCATCACGCATCACCTCCCGGAGTCACGTGGCCCCCGTCAGCCATCTCGTAGACCTTGGCGGCGACGACCTCGGGAGGGGCGGGCTGGGCCGTGGTGAGCAGTGTCTGCCCGGGGGGTAGTCCCTCGAGTAGCGCTCGGGATCGGGCGGGATCGAGTTCACTGAAGACGTCGTCCAGGAGCAGCACCGGTGCGGTGCCGAGGCGGACCGTGGCCAACTCGTGCGCGGCCAACTGGAGGGCGAGCGCGAGTGACCGTTGCTCCCCCTGTGAGGCATGAGTCCGGGATGGCAGTCCGGCCAAGGTCAGCTCGAGTTCGTCCCGGTGCGGTCCGACGGTCGACACACCTCGTTGGAGGTCCCGGTCACGAGCGCCGGCCAGCGCGTCGAGCAGGGTGCCCGACCAGGACCGTTGGTACACCAGGCCGATATCGGTCGGGACGCCGGCCAATCGGGCGTAGTGGCGCGCCGCCAGCGGTGCCAGCTGCTCGACGAGCTGCTCGCGCGCCTCGACCAGGCGTGTCCCGGACTCGTCAAGTCGTGCATCCCAGACATCCAGTGTCACGGCCGCATCGGCCCGCAACGTCCGGCCGGCGGTTCGGAGCAGGGCACTCCGCTGCCGGAGGACCTTGTCGACCTCCTCGGCCGAGCGCGCCGCCTTGGGGTCCACCACGGCCAGTGTCTCATCGAGGAACCTGCGCCGGTCGGAGGGTCCCGCGCGGACGACGCCGATGTCCTCGGGCGAGAACACCGTCACCCGGAGCGCATCATGGAGGTCGCTCCTGCGATGCACCGCCTGCCGATTGACCTGTGTGCGTGACCGTCCGGCTGCCGACACCTCCGCCTCGATGGTCAGTGCACGATCCTCCACCCGGGTCTCCGCCCGCAGGATCGCACGGTCGGTTCCCCGCCTCACCAGGGCCTCCCTCGGTGAGCCCCGGAACGACTGCAGCGTGGCCAGGTAGGCCGCAGCCTCGAGAAGGCTGGTCTTGCCTGCGCCGTTGCGCCCGGTGATGACGGTCGTTCCCGCGGGGTCCAACTCGATGACCGTGTCCGTCAGGTTCCGGAAATCAGTGACGGCGAGCGAGACGAGGTACACGGGGGCTACCGGGGCCCGGTCGGGATCAGGAGACGCGGACGGGCATCAGGAGGTACCGGAAGTCAGTCTCCTCGGCGGCCCGTACGGTGGCCGGCTTGGTCGCGTCCACCGTCTCGAGGAGCACTTCGTCGCCCGCCACCGCCTCCACGCCGTCGATGAGGTACGTCGGGTTGAACGCAATGGTCAGGTCTTCGCCCTCGAAGTCGGCGTCCACCGTCTCGCTGGCGTCACCGACCTCCTGGGACACCACCGTCAGGTCGACCCCGCCGTGGCGCATCGACAGCCGGACGGGCGTCGTGTTGTCACGCACGAGGAGCCTCACGCGGCGAAGGGCATCGAGCAGTGAATCCTTACCGACATGCAGCCGGTTCGGGTACTCGGCCGGGATCAGCTGGCGATAGTCAGGGTAGGTCCCGTCGAGCAGACGGGTGCTCACCTTGACGTCGCCTGCGCTGAACGTCACGTCGTGTTCGCCGATAGACAGTCCGACGACGGAGGCTTCGCCCTCTGCGCTGTCGGACTTGGCCCCGGACCCCAGTGCCGACAGACGCTGGAGTTCGGCGAGGGCACGTGCAGGGACGAGAATCTGTGACGTGCCCGAGAAGGAGTCGCTCCCGGTGATGTCGCGCAGCGCCAGACGGTACGAGTCCGTGGCCACGAGGCGGACCCCGGTTCCCTCGGGGGCGATGAGCACCCCGGTCAGCAACGGTCGTGCGTCGTCGCCGGAGGCGGCGCGGACGACCTGGTGGAGGGCACTCGCCAATCCTGTGGTCGGCAGGAACGTCGCAGGGTCGGGGGGTTCTGGCAGGGTCGGGAAGTCGGCTACCGGGAAGGTCCGCAGACTGAACCGCGAGCGTGCCGCGCCGATTTCGACCTTCTCACCCTCGGCCTCGATCGTGACCGCCCCCGGTTCGAGGGACCGGACGATGTCGACCAGCAACTTGGCCGGCGCGACACACACGCCGTCGGTGATCCCGATGGCTTCCGTCGACACGTGCACGGTGAGATCCAGGTCTGTTCCCACGACCGACAGGTGGTTCCCCACCGACTCGATGCGTAGACCACTGAGCACCATCTGGGACGACGAACGCGTCCCGACCGCCCGTCCGGCTGTCGCCAGCACCTCGACCAACGAGTCACGCTCGCATCGAAACTTCACGAGGAAGTCCTTTCTCGCATTGCTTCTTAGTTAGTTAATTGAATTATCTAGTGATGGTAGTAAGGGCTGTGGATTGTGGACATACCGCAATCCTCCCTGGTGGGAGCCCATGAGGATATCCACCTCGCGTCCCCCGAACCGACCTCGGTGTGCCCGTAGGGTGTCCGTGACGTGTCGCGTTATGGACAAGTTCACGGGAGTTCACAGAGTTGCCGCAGTTGCACCCAGTGATATCCACAGGATGGGCACAAGCTCTGGACGACCGAAGTGCGATCACGAGCCGCTCTTGATGCGGACGATGAGGTCGGTCACCTGGTTGTAGATCTGCTGTCGTTCCTTCATCAACCCGGCGATCTTCTCGACTGCGTGCATGACGGTCGAGTGGTCACGCCCGCCGAACTCCCTACCGATGGCGGGGTAGCTGAAGTCGGTCAACTCCCGGAACACGTACATGCTCACCTGGCGTGCGGTGACGAGGGGACGTCGTCGGTTGGGACCGCACAACTCCTCCACGGAGAAGCCGAACGTCTCCGAAGTCGCGTCGAGGATCACTTGAGGTGTGATCCGACGGGGTTGATCGGCGGACACGATGTCCGACAGCACGACCTCCGCCAATTCCCGACTCATCGGCTGATGGTTGAGACTCGCGAAGGCGGTGACCCGGATGAGCGCACCTTCCAGCTCGCGGATGTTCTCCTTGACGTGGGTGGCGATGAATTCGAGAACGTCGTCGGGCACCGCCACCCGCTCGTGCTCGGCCTTGGTCTGGAGGATGGCCAACCGGGTCTCGAGCTCGGGAGGCTGGACCTCGGTGATGAGTCCGGACAGGAAGCGACTCCGGAGGCGGTCTTCCAGGGTGGCGATCGACTTGGGTGGCCGGTCCGACGTCAGCACGATCTGCTTCGACGCGCCGTAGAGGGAGTTGAAGGTGTGGAAGAACTCTTCCTGCAGGGACTCCTTGCGCTCCATGAACTGCACATCGTCGATCAGCAGGACATCGCACTCCCGGTAGCGCCGCTTGAATGCCGTCGTCGAGCTGTGCCGGATCGCGTCGACGAACTCGTTCATGTAGGTCTCGGTGGTGACGTAGCGGACATTGCGCCCGGTGAAATTCTCCAGGACGTAGTTGCCGATGGCGTGCAGCAGGTGGGTCTTGCCGAGTCCGGCGTCGCCGTAGATGAACAGCGGGTTGTAGGACCGGGCCGGCGACTCGGCCACCGACTGGGCGGCGGCGTGCGCGAAGCGGTTGGACGATGCGATGACGAAGGTCTCGAAGGTGTACCGGGGGTCGAGAAGCTGTGAGGTGGCGGGCTCGCTCGGCCGATTCGGCCTGGCGGCGCTCGTCGTCGGCGGTCGGTCGTCGTCGACCTGGGCGAGTGAGATGGCCGCCGCGTCACGTTGTTCGGACGGTGCGACGATCTCGAGGTGCACCGTCAGGTCACGACCGAGGGTGCCGGTGACCGTGTCCTGGATGAGGCCGAGGAACCGGGACTCGACCCGGTCGCGGATGAGCTTGTTCGGGACCCCGAGGACGATGTCCGCGTCCGCGATGGACAGCGGGGTGATCCCGGACAGGTAGGCCTGCCAGATGGCATCCGACACCTGCTCGCGAAGAGCGTCTGCGCACGATGTCCACAAGTCTTCGGTGTCGTTCACGTGGGCCTCCGCCCTTTGACTGCGCAATTGGTCCACAAAGATATCCACAGCTGTGGACGAGCACCATCCGACGGTGTCTGCCCTCGAGGACCACGGGGGCCTGGCACTGCCGCTTCACTCGGATCTGTTCTTCGCTCCCCGGCCGGACAGGTTCCCGGCCGTTGCGCCCGGTAGCGTTCCCCGGGGTCGGAACGGTACACCGTGCCCGCTGACGGTGCCTCCGGGCTCCGACTAGAGACCCGGGCGCGTTTCGGCCTAGCATGTACGTCGAATGCCCAGTCCCGAGCGACGGGGCCCCCTGCCGAACGGGACATCAGTCCGCGGTCCAGGGCGAGGAAGGAAGTGGATGGATGAAACGGACATACCAACCCAACGTGCGCAAGCGCGCCAAAACACACGGTTTCCGCAAGCGGATGTCGACCAAGGCCGGACGGGCGGTCATCAGGGCCCGTCGGGCGAAGGGACGCCAGCGCCTGTCGGTGTGACCTCTGACCAGCGCGTTCAGCCCGGCATCGGCGCAGTGACGTCTCGCCAGACCTTCGCTGAGCTCCGGAGCACCTCGTCACGGGGTCGGAGCGGACCGCTGTCGGTCTCGTTCGTTGCCCACCCGGAGTGGCGCCGGACGCAGGTCGCCTACGCCGTCAACCGCAAGGTGGGGAACGCGGTGCAGCGCAACCTCCTCCGACGCCGACTCCGGTCGATTCTCGCCGACCGGTCATCGGACCTGCCGGTCGGCGCCTATGTGGTGCGGAGCAGCGATGGCGGGCCCGCCCTCAAATTCGAAGAACTGAAGGTGGCCATGAGCCAAGCACTGGACAAGGCGACGAGCCGGTCCTCCGAACGGACGGGTCGATGAGCCAGGTGGATGTCAACGTGGATGAGAACCCCCTGGTGGAAGGGCATATCACCCATGATTCAGGAGCAGGAACCGAGGCGCCGGCGTCCGTCCGTGCACTGCACTCCGTCATCCGGGCGTATCAGGTGAGCCGCTCAGGCCGACCGACCGGTTGCCGTTACCTGCCCAGCTGCTCCGACTACGCGCTGGAGGCCATCGATCGCCACGGGCCCACCCGCGGTACCTGGATGGCCGTACGACGCATCTCCCGCTGCGGCCCATGGGGCGGTCACGGCATCGACCCTGTGCCTGAACGGAGCACCCCATGAGTTCACTGACCCATGCGATCGGCGGGATCTTCCAGCCGATCCTCAAGTTCATCGCCGAGATCCTGGCCTTCTTCTTCGCCTTGATCCCGAGTTACCCAGTCGCTGTGGCTCTCCTGACCATCGTCGTCATGGCGGCCCTGACTCCGCTCACGGTCAAGAGCACCAAGAACATGGCTGCCATGCAGGCGCTCGGGCCGGAAATGAAGAAGATGCAGCAGAAGTACAAAGGCCCGGAAAACCGGGCGCTGCTCAATGAAGAAATGATGAAGCTCTATAAAGAGCACAATGTCAACCCGGCATCCGGGTGTCTCCCGATGCTATTGCAGATGCCGTTCTTCTTCATGCTCTACAGCGTCATCCGAGGCATCACCAATACGGTCAGCAAGGGCGTCGCCCTTCCCTACACGTACCAGAACGGTGTGTTCGACCCAAATGTCAGCAGCAAGTGCACCTCGAAGGTCTGCGCTGACCCGCGCTACATCTCCGAGACCACCAAGATGTACCACGACATCGTCCTGGCCCACGGCCAGCTTCTCTCCGGTGGGCTCGACTTCGCAGCCAAACTCCTGAGTCACCACTCCTCTCCACTGGCGTATATTCCATATGGGCTCCTGGTGGCCGGTGCTGTCGGCCTGCAATATCTCCAGATGTCCCGGCTCAATGCCCGAAATCCTCAGGCAAATCAAGCCAATCCGCAGGCAGCAATGCTGCAGAAGTACATGCCACTGATCTTTGGATTCATTTACCTGAATGTTGCGGCAATTCTCAACGTCTATTTTATCGTCTCGAGCGCTATCCGCATCGGTACACAGGAAGTGCTGTTCCGGAAGGGCATCGTCGCCGGGCCGAACTCGCCGGGCCCGGCCGGCAGCGGCAAGTCCCGATCGATCGCGGCCGCTAAGGACAATGGGGTGGAGTCGACCGAGAAAGCGCTGCCGAAGCCCAAGACCAGTGGCGGGAAAACTGGGTCGTCGAAGGCCATTGACGCGAAGGCATCCAGCAATGGCTCGAACTCATCGAGCAATGGCAACGGCAGCCGCAACGGAGCAAATTCTGACAACGGTTCCGATCCGGGGGAGTCAGCCAAGAAGCAGCACCCCCGGTCCAAGGACAAAAAAGAGAGAAAGGCGCGCTGACACGTGGAGTGGGTGGAAGCAAGCGGAAAGTCCCTCGCCGAGGCGAAGGAATCGGTCCTCGACATGCTCGGGGTAGCTGAAGACGACGCAGAGTTCGTCGTGTTGAGTGAGCCCAAGGCGGGACTGTTTGGACGTCTACGTGGCGAAGCGCGGGTGCAGGCCAGGGTCCGACCCGTCGCTCCTCCCCCGAAGCGGACCCGTCGTCCACGGCCGGAACGCAAGCGCGAGGGGAACGGACGGTCCCGATCGAACGGGTCGGGACCCAAGGGCGGCAACGAGCGGGGTCCCGCCGAAAGTGGCCAGGAAGCCGACGGGGATAGTGCTGCCGAGGACACAGCGTCAGGTGGCGGAACGTCCGCAAGTTCCAACGGAACCGGCGGAGGCAACCGTCGTAACAGGTCCCGGGGCGGCAAGTCGTCCGGTGGCAACCAGTCGAAGCAACCGAGAGAGCAAGGATCTGGGCGTGTGTCCGGGGATCGTGAGGACAACATGGAAGAGTCGTTGACACTGGAGCAGCAGGGCGAGGCGGCACAACAGTTCCTTTCCGGGCTCGTCCGGGAGTTCGGGCTGGATGCCACGGTCTCGTTCGCCGAGGTGGACGAGGACACGGTCCAGGTGGCCGCTGCCGGTGACGACCTGGGGCTTCTGGTCGGCCCAAGGGGAACCACTCTGGCTGCCGTTCAAGACCTCACCCGGACGTTCGTCCAGCGCCAGTCGGAGAATCGGACAGACCGAATTCTGGTCGATGTCGGCGGCTACCGCGAGAAGCGCAACGCTGCACTCAAACGATTTGCCGAAGGCATCGTCGAGCAGGTCAAGAGTTCCGGGGAAGAGCAGGCGCTTGAGCCCATGTCTCCCGCTGATCGCAAGGTCATCCACGACACGGTGAACGAGATCGATGGCGTCGAGACGAGGTCGGACGGGATCGAGCCGAGCCGGTACGTGGTGATTGCTCCGGTCTGATCTGGTTGACATGAGGATGAAGAGGAACTGCACCGTGGCACCGGATGATTCCGGTGCCACGGTCGCGTCCGGGACTAGGCGCACCGCCTGGAACCCGGACGACCGATGGGGAGAGCCCGCAGAGTTCAAGGGGGATCGAATCGATGGCTGAACCCAGGTCGGATGGCACCTGGTTGGAACAACTGCGACGACGGGTCGATCCGGTCCTGGTGCCGGCCCTCGAGCGTTCGTTCGAGTTGGGATTCCTGGGGAGCATGCCGATCAGCGATCAGATCGATCACGCCCTCGGGTTCGTCGCCATCCTCGAACGGGAGCTCGACGGACCGCCCGACAGCGTCATCGACCTCGGCACGGGGGGCGGGGTTCCGGGTCTGGTGCTCCTGGCATGCTGGCCGGGATCCCGAGTGGTCCTCATGGATGCCGGTGAGCGGCGGACTGAGTTCCTGCAAGGAGTGATCGACGGTTGGCCGCACCCACACCTGGCCGAGGTGCTGAGGGGCCGGGCCGAGGAACTCGGACAGAGATCGGATCTGCGAGAGGCGTTTGCCGCAGTTACGTCACGCTCATTCGGTCCTCCGGCGGCCACGGCAGAAATCGGGTCGTCGTTTCTCGACGTCGGTGGCCTGATGGTGGTGTCAGAACCCCCGGACATTACGGATGCGGCTCGCTGGCCAGCCGATGGACTGGGAGTCGTGGGGTTTGCCCCAGTCGACACCGCTCGGCCCGGTGAGCGTTTCGGTTACCAGGTACTTCGCAAGGTCGAGCTACTCGATATCCGTTATCCGCGACGGGTTGGCGTGCCGGTGAAGCGCCCGCTCTTCTGAACACTCCCAGTGCCGACAGGTGCGGGACTGCTCTCGCGTACTGTTTCACGTGGAACATGAGGCTCCTTCCAACCCACCTCACCGCGCGGCGCGACGCCCCTGTGCTTCCGGGGCTGACTGCCAGAGCGGTTTGACTAGGTGGGTGATGTCGAAGTACTCCAGCGACAGCGGCGAGCATCGACAGCTGGGCGCGAAAATTGGAGCCGCACAACCCGAACCACGACCGGGGAACTCAACACCGGGAGAGCCTGACATTTCCCTGCCCCACTCCCCCACTCCCTGGGTGGTGACTCATCCATGGTGCAGGAAGTCAGCGGGAGGCTCGACATGGCCCGCCAGCGTTGCTTCCTCTTGCGGCTCAACACCATGGAATCTGAATGGGCATCGGATGGATCGCGATCGGCGAACATCTGTCACGAATTCCGACCGGCCGCTCGAGGAGAAGACCCCCTCGCGTTCGTCGGATGCCCACAGCACCCCCGGCTCAGCTGGATGCGCAAGCTTCATCCCGACCACGCAAGAACCCGGCTCATTGCGGTGCCGGACGAAGGGTCACCGGATGTGGCTAGATCTCCGGACGGGCGAGGATGACGTTCGACACACCGTGTGGGTTGCGTCAGATCTTCTCTCAGGACCCGTGAGGACTGACCGGGGTTTGGCTGTCTGGGAATTCAGGGGGTCTTCGACTTGGAGGCGCCGGTGCTCCCCCTGGACCACCCGGTCCTTACCGAAGGCACTGGTGGCCCTCGAACTGTCGAGAGGTCGGGACTGTTACACCGATTGCCCCGGTGGTCCTCACGTTATCGACCCGGGTACCCGCACTACTGACCGGTCGGCTGGAGGTGCATCGTCGGATTCAGCACCTTCAGTCCCCCGTTTGAGGGATCGGGAGCTGGGGAGTGACCGGCTGGTGGTTGTCGGTGATCGAGGTCCCTGGTGGGGGAGTGCCCGAAGAGATGGAGGCCCCGCCACCCGGCGGACGTGAACCGTTTGCTGTTGCCAGATCGGGCGGCGTCGACGTCAGCGCTCGCGAGGATGATCAGCTGGGATCTGAACGGATAGCCACCTCTGGATCGGTTCGGTCAGGGACATGCTGCCCGCACCCGAGGAATCGCGCCGGGAGTCGTCGTCGAAACTCGGAGAGGCCAGGTCATTTCCAAATCCCGTGAAATCAATGGATCTCCTACCCAGGGCCATGGTCTCCGGTGCCGTTGGAGAGGGCCATCCAAGGAGGGGAAGGGCGCGAGCACGGTTCGAAGGGCGTAGGGCACCGCCTGTGCCGTGGTGTCGCCAGCGGAGAGGCCCTCGGATGCTCGAGTGTCTTGTCTCCGGTAACGGTCTCACATGGACCCGGGACCGTCCGCAGCGGAGGCCGGGAGTGGCGGCTGACGAGTTCGGTTGACGCGGAAGGCTGGAGGCGCTGAGCGGTCGGGCCAGAGTCCGGATCTGTCCGCTGGGTCGGTCAGGATCGGCACGACCTTTGGACCGCCCGACCAAACACTCATGTTTCACGTGAAACATTGGCAGAATGCTTGACCTGGCGATCGGAGCAGGCGAGTATGAAGCCCTTGAACCCTGCCTACTCGAGGAGACGATAATGCGCGGCCGACGTCGTGGTCGGAATAGGCCATCCTCTCCCGGTTCACCCCCTACAGACTCCGCACAGGCGAGCGATTCAGAAGGCCAAGGGGCGGTCCAGGTGCTCGACTCTTCTCCGGGAGAAGACGCTTCACGTGCTGACAGTCCAGCGGTCACGGAATCCAGCGCAGTCAGTGACGATGCCGACGACTCGTCGACAGGTATCGCTTCCTCGTTCCCCACCGAAGAGGATATGGTCGTGAAGGAGCCAGAATCTGTGGACGACGAGAACTCGACCGAAGGCGCATCGTCGTCCGGTATCCCCTCCGAACCGGTGAGATCGTCGGTGACGACAGGGGTGACGGCGGACAACGAACTCAGCCCGCCGGCAGTGAGCCCACCGGTGCAGGATGCCCCGGCGGAGCCACCCCTCGAAACCACGACCACGGCCGAGGTCCCTACAGACGCTTCGACACCGACAACCGCCGACGAGGCCGTCGTGACCGATTCTCCCGAACCGGTTGACGTAGTCGCGGCACCTACCGGTCGTCAGCCCCAAGCTGCCTCTGGCAACCCCCTCCCGAGGGTGATGGCCGTGGCCAACCAGAAGGGTGGAGTGGGTAAGACCACGACGTCAGTGAACCTGGGAGCCGCGCTTGCCGAACTCGGATTCCGGGTACTGGTGATCGATCTCGACCCGCAGGGGAACGCGACCACCGGTCTCGGTATCGATGCCCGGAACTTCGAGTTGTCCATGTACGACGTTCTCATGCGCGACTCTTCGTTGGAGGACTGCGTCGAGCCCACAAGCATGAAGAACTTGTTCGTGGCCCCTGCGACCATCGCGCTGGCCGGCGCCGAAATCGAACTCGTGCCGGCGTTCAGCCGGGAATTGAAGCTGAAGCGTGCCATTGAGACGGTCATCGACGACTTCGATTTCGTGCTCATCGACTGTCCTCCGTCCCTCGGGCTCATCACGGTCAATGCCCTCGCTGCCGCCGATGAGGTCCTGGTTCCCATCCAGTGCGAGTACTACGCCCTCGAGGGTCTGAGCCAGCTGATGCGCAATGTGCACCTGGTGGCATCCAATCTCAACCCGAGGCTGGACATCTCGACGATCGTGCTCACGATGTACGACGCACGCACCAAGCTCTCTGACCAGGTTGCGACCGAAGTCCGCGACCATTTCGGCAACAAGGTCTGTCGGATCGTGATCCCGCGGACCGTGCGGCTCTCGGAGGCACCTTCATTCGGTCAGCCGATCACAGCGTTCGACCCTGCTTCCCGCGGGGCCATTGCGTACAGGGAACTAGCCAAGGAGGTCAGCGGTGGCACGTCGTAGCGGTCTGGGAAAGGGCTTGAGCGCCCTCATCCCCACCGAAGTAACGGGCGATCGCACCTCTGCGCTCCGTGAGGTACCGATCGGCAACATCAAGCCGAACCCCCGCCAGCCGCGGGTGAACTTCGATGAGGAGACGATGGCGTCACTCGCCGCGTCGATCAAGGAGCTCGGTGTGCTCCAGCCGATCCTCGTGCGCCGCATCGGCGGTGAGTCCTCGGACGAGTTCGAGCTCATCGCCGGCGAGCGTCGGTGGCGGGCCTCGCGCCGTGCCGGTCTACAGACGATCCCGGTCCTGATCCAGACGTCGAACGATACGCACAGTCTCGAGCAGGCACTGGTCGAAAACCTTCACCGCCAGGACCTCAACGTTCTCGAAGAGGCGGCGGCCTACCAGCAGCTCATCGAAGAATTCGGGTTCACCCACGATCAGGTGGCCACCCGGGTCGGCAAGAGCCGGACGGCGGTGACGAACATCCTCCGTCTGTTGCAGCTCCCTTCAGGGGTGCAGCGACTCCTGGCCGAGGGTCGGATCAGCTCCGGTCATGCTCGTGCGCTGCTGGGGACACCCGATCGTGGCTACCAGGAGGTTCTGGCCCGTCAGGTCGTCTCGGACGGGCTGACGGTCCGGGCCATCGAAGAGTTGGTGAGGGTCCACAACGACGAAGCGAACGGAGTGGTTCGTGACATCGGGGGGATCGGTGCCGTTGGTGGGCCGGGCTCGGTTGACGAGGGTGGGAGGAGTGGACCTTCCCCGGTACCGTCCGTTCGCGAGGTGGAGTCGTCGACCGGGGGAGGGACGGGGCCCCGTCAGCTACCCCCACCGGGAATCCTCGAGCTCGAGGAACTCCTCTCGAGCCACCTCAACACGCGGGTGAAGGTTGACATGACGGCCAAGCGGGGCAAGGTCGTGGTCGAGTTCGCGACACTGGAAGACCTGGAGCGGATTTACAAGCTGATGGTGGGCGGAGTGGAGACTTCCTCCGTCTAGCGTCGTCACTTATAGTGAGGTTAACTGACATAACTGGTGTTTATGCAGTTGGAGTGACCTCTAACAGTGAGAAGTCACAACCTGAACCCCAAGTAGAGCTTCGTCCACAACCTGTGCATGAGGTTGTGGATTACCCTCTGACCTCCGAGGTCAGGTAGAGGTGGAGCGCTGTAGCTCCCTCTGAGGCCCGCTGAGCGGATGCCCGGCACCATCCACCGGGCAATTGTTCAGTCCCAAGCGGTATCGACCCACTCGGTCAGCGAATCGACCAGCGCGCGTGCGATGACAGGGGCCCGCTCGACCATCACCGATGCGGGACTGATCTCGCAGATGACCGCCGGCATCCTGGTCTCGCGGAGCAGGGACAGCGACATTCCTCGGCTCCCGCAATCCGGCAGGGCGAGCGTCGTGGCCAGCGCCACGTGGAGGAGCTCCGCCAGCCGTCGTCCGCCGGGGGAAGAGTAGCGATAGCCGGAGTAGTACGAGGCTGAACATCCTGACTCGGAGCCCAGTCGGAACCCGATGTAGACCTCGGCCTCGGCAGCGTTGGCCTCCGACGCCTGGATCGAGCCCTCGGGATGGTGGTGCGTGGTCACCAGTGCCCCCTGGTTGACGAGCAGACGCCGCACAGCGCCGACGGTGGGGCCCAGTCCACCTTCTTCACCGAGGGACACCCGGCGGCCGGCCAGCGTGCGTGGGGCCTGACGCAGCCGTTCGCGGTCACGGACCGCCGACACCAGCTCCGACCCGTCGTGGCGGGATCCGAAGCGCAGGAGCTCCGCCACCGTGGCTGCGCCCGCAATCCCGTCTACGGGGAGGCCGGCGTTCCGTTGGAACTCGCCCAGGGCCACCGAGGTGAGATCGCCGAAGATCCCGTCCACCCGGCCGGTGTCGAATCCCAGGGCGCTCAGACGCTGCTGGAGTTCGGCGACATCGTCACCACGGAGCATGGGCGACCGTCGATAGAGGAACCGGTCGCCGAGGCGACGACCCGCTTCTACCAGGGCGGACCATGTCTGACGTCCGCAGACGCCGTCCACCCGGAGACCCCGTCGGTACTGAAATGCCTCGATTGCGGCTCGAGTGCCTTCACGGAATGCGCCCTCTGGGTCGACGCCGGGGGAGAAGTCCAGGTCAGCGAGGCGACGCTGGACATCGGTGACCGCCTCACCCACCGCGCCGAGCTCGAGGTGGATCTCGCGATCGGGGCTCATCGCCGGGCTCCGACGTGCGAGGCCGACAATCGGAGCGGCGACCCGTCGGGGGTCACCCGCATGCTCAAAGGTGGGCCGACAGCTCCTGGAGCAGCTGGCCCTTGCCCTTGGCGCCGACGATCCGCATCGCAGGCTCGCCGTCCTTGAAGAGGATCAGCGTCGGGATGCTCATCACATCGAACCGACGGGTGACATCGAGGTTGTCGTCGATGTTGAGCTTGACCACTTCCACCTTGCCGGCCTGCTCGTCGGCGATCTCCTCCAACACGGGGGCGATCATCTTGCACGGGCCACACCACTCCGCCCAGAAGTCCACCAGCACGGGAACATCCGAGGCCTTGACATGCTCGTCAAAACTAGCGTCGGTCAGGTTGGTGATCTTCTCGCTCATCGTGCTCGTTCCTCCTGGGCCCGTGCGGGCCGCGCCATATGTCTGTCAGGACACGCTACGTCAACCACCTCGACGCCGTTCCCATTCCCGTTCGGACCGCGTTGTCGGAGCCGGACGGAGTCGATCAGTGTCCGGAGGCCGCCTGGTCCTCGATCCAGCGTTCGGCGTCGATCGCCGCCGCACACCCAGATCCGGCTGCAGTGATGGCCTGACGGTACCGGTGGTCCTGGACATCGCCGCAGGCGAAGACGCCCTCGACGTTGGTGTAGGTGGTGGATCCCACCGTGCGCAGGTAGCCGCTGTCCTCCATGTCCAACTGGCCCTTGAACAGGTCGGTGTTCGGCTGGTGCCCGATGGCGACGAACAGCCCCGTCACGGCGAGCTCGGACTCGTCACCGGTCTGGAGATTGCGGATGCGGATGCCCGACACCTTGGTGTCACCGTGGACGTCGATCACCTGGCTGTGCCATACGAACTCGACCTTCGGGTTGGCGCGGGCACGTTGCTGCATGACCTTCGACGCCCGCAGCTCGCCCCGGCGGTGGATCAGGAAGACCTTGTCGGCGAACCGGGTGAGGAAGAGCGCCTCCTCGACCGCCGAGTCACCACCGCCCACGACTGCGATCTCATGACCCCGGAAGAAGAAGCCGTCGCATGTGGCGCAGGTGGAGACGCCGTAGCCGAGCAGGCGCACTTCACTCGGCAGTCCCAGCATCAACGACTTCGCACCTGTGGCGACGATGAGCGCCTGCGCCGTGTACGTGGGCTCCGCGGCATCCGGGTCACCGACCCACAGCCCGAAGGGTCGGGCCGAGAGGTCGACCCGTGACACCTTGGCCGTCACATAGTCCGTGCCGAACCGGGCAGCCTGCTCGCGGAAGGCACCCATCAACTCGGGCCCCATGATCCCCTGCACGAATCCGGGGAAATTCTCCACTTCCGTGGTGAGCATGAGCTGGCCGCCCGGCTGATCGCTGGTGGAGGACGGCTCTCCCTCGATGACCAGGGGGTTCAACTGCGCACGGGCGGCGTAGATGGCGGCGGTCAGACCTGCCGGACCCGAACCGATGATGACGACCTGCCGGGCCTCGGTCATGCCGCACCGGCTTCGGCAGCGGCTGACCTGTCGATCCGCTGGGACCAGGCGACGAAACCGACGATGACGAACAGGACGCCGACGATCAGATCCGAGACCCACACCCGGTTGCCGGGGATGTAGACCGTCAGCAGCCGGATGAGCGTGATCGCGAGCAGCGTGATGGTGACCACGCTGGCGGTAAAGACGATGATGCCGAAGACGATGCCCCGGGTGGCCAGCGTGAGCGGCCGGACGGCCTTGACCTGGATGAAGTCGACGACCGCGTCGACCGCGTCGGCGCCCTTGGCGGGCAGGTCGTCGAGTGCGGACAGTCCCGGCAGCGACGACGCGTGCGATTCAGGCTTCGGATCCATGGCCTGAGGATACCTCGGAGGACCGCACCGTCCCTCGGACCGTGGGCCGTGCCGCTACGGGGTGGTGATCAGACAGAGGCCGACGGTGCCCGGTCCGGTGTGGGTGCCGATGACCGGGCCGAGCTGGCCGACGATGAGCGGGTGCTCGCTCGGGATGTCCTCGATCAGGGCGAGGAAGGTGTCGATGTCGGTGGCCGCGCCGTGGGCGATGGCCACCCGGCTGAGCGGTGGGGAGTTACGCATCTTGTCCGCCAGGTACTGCAGCGACCTGGCCCGGGTGCGCTGCTTCGACTCCTCCTCGACCACGCCGTCGACCAGCGCCACGACAGGCTTGATGGAGAGCATGGAGCCGAGCAGCGCCCGTGCACCCCCGATACGGCCCCCCTTCGTCAGGTGCTCGAGGTTGTCGACGGCCCCGTACACGATGGAGTGGGAGACCAGTTCAGTGGTCCCTGCCTCCAGAGCATCGAGGTCGGCGCCGGCCGCGGCCCGTTCGGCCGCGTCGAGCACCATCAGCCCGAGGCCCATCGTGACCGATCGACTGTCCATCACCCGGACATCGATCCGGTCGGCAACCGCCTTGGCCGCGGCCACCGCCGATTGGTAGGTAGCGGAGAGTGCGCCGGACAGGTTGATGCAGAACACCCCGTCGTAGCCGTCGGCGGCTGCGGCCAGGAACACCTCTTGGAAAGCGCCCGGTGACGGGGCGGCCGTCTCGGGCAGCACGTCGCTGGCCTTGCAGCGGGACCAGAACTCCTCGGTGGTGAGATCGCGGCCATCGACGAACTCATCGGCACCGAAGCGGATCGAGAGCGGGACGACGATGACGCCCTGTGCGGCGGCCACTTCGGCCGACAGGTCGCACGCGCTATCCGTTACCACCCGGATTCGGGCCATGGGGATTCTCCTCGTCGTCCGGGGGCAACGTGCCCTCAGGTTCCTCCAGCGGGACACCATCGGTGGCCCGGCCACCCCCAGGGGGCCCCTCCGGTGCCTGTCCCGACCCGTCTGGCACCGGGCGCAGGTGGCGCACCGGGGCGTCCTCGGGCCCGTCGCCGAGTCTGCCACGGAACGGGATCGGTGAGGACCGACCCGACGCGTGTGCCTGTCCGCTGTCGACGGTGACGTCGGTGGTCGCCCCTGCGGGGGGCTCGACCAGCCGGATGGAGGTCTGGGCCACCCGCTGGCGTGGATCCTCGGGATGTACGGCTACCGCCCTGGGACCGGGCACGGACGGCGGTCCCGGCGGATCGGGACGTTCGGCCCGGTACGAGTCGCGGAGCGCGGCCGTGCGGCGGGCGTCACGGGAGGCGAGCACCACGGTCGTCCCCACGAAGGCGATGGTGCCGATCACGACGCCCGCGGTGACCCGGACGAGCAGGGCGAGCCCGGAGGTGGCGCCGGAGACGTTGACGGTCAGCACGGTGGCGACGGCCATCACCGCGGTGGAGACGAGGACCCGCGTGACCGGCGTCGTCAGCTCGTGGCCACCCAGACCTGCGTCCTTGCGGGACACGACCGACAGGGAGATGACGGCGGCCACCGTGTAGGCGATCGACACCGAGAGGGCCAGGCCCCGGACGCCCAGCGGCCCCACCAGGGCAACGCCGAGCACAATGTTGATTGCGTTCTCGACGAGGTAGATGCGGAACGCCGTGCGGGTGTCCTGCATGGCCTGGAGCACGCGGACCATGTAGAGGAACGTGCAGAAGCCAGGTAGCCCGAGCGCGAACATGGCCAGCGCTCCCGCCGTCTGGGACGCCTCGGCCGACGTCTCGGCTCCATGATTGAGGACCAGGTCGATCACCGGGTGAGCCAGGATGATCATTCCGACGGCCGACGGGATCACCACCACGAGGATGCTGCGCAGGCCGAACGTCATGCGGTGCCGGAACGCCGCGATGTCGCCCTCGGCCCATCGTGCGGACAGGGACGGGGTCACCGCGCTCATGACGGACACCGCGATCACTCCATAGGGGAGCTGGAAGAACGTGTAGGCGTAGGTGTACGCCGAAACCGCTCCGGGCACCTTCGCCCCGTCGGCCAGGGCCAGGACCACCACCAGGGCGACCTGGTTGGACAGGACGATTCCGAACGTCCACCCGGCCAGACGGGCGATCCGACGCATGGCCTCGTGGCCGGGCTGCCACCGGAAGGTGATGTGCAGGTCCGACCGGAGCAGCGAGGGAACGAGCAGGAGTGCCTGGACGACCACCCCCAGCGTGGTGCCGACGCCCAGGAGGACCAGTGCGGAGTGGTGGGCCTGGATGGTGGCGAGGTTGGGGGAGGGCACCAGTTCGTGGAACCACACCAGCATGCCGATGACGACCAGGTTGTTGGCGATGGGCACGAACATCGGCACGGCGAACTTGCCCTGGGTGTTGAGCAGGGCGGTGAAGAGAGCGATCAGGCCGTAGCAGGCCAGCTGCGGGACGAACCACCGCAGCAGGAACACGGCGACGATCTGCTGGTTGTGCACGTCGGCGTTGTGGTTGGTGGCTGTGTAGAGGTCGATGATCTCCGGGGCCAGGACGAAGAACGCCACAGTTGCCGCGATGAGGATGGCGACGGTGACGGTGACGACGGCGGAGATGGCCTCCCATGCATCCCTGGCCAGCCGGGTCGTGAGCTCGGAAACGAAGACGGGGACGAACGTGGCGGCCAGGACGCCACCGATGACGATGTCCGTGATGATGTTCGGCGTGGTGTTGGCCAGGTTGTAGGCGTCGGCGAAGCCACCCCCGCTCAGTGCGGCGGTGAGCGCGACCACCCGGCCCACCCCGGTGATGCGTGAGAGCAAGGTGCCGGCGGCCATGCCGGCGGTCGCCCCACCGAGCCGGCGGGTCGCACCGAGGGGCGCCGTCGGTCCGCCCTCGAGCTCGGCCGTACCTTCCTCGACCGAGGAGTCCTCGTCGGTCACGATGCCGCCGGTGGACTGTCGGAGGGCGCGCCAACGGTGCTCGGCACGTCCTCGCGGCCGTCCCTCCCGTCGGGGTCACCCTCCTCCTCCGATCGCCGCGCCGCCTTCCGCCTGAGCGACGTCCGGATCCACCAGACGGCCAGCACGGCCACCGCCCCCACCGTCAGCACCACCCCGACCACCGACGATGACGTAGACCGCACCGACAGCTCGCCGGTGGCCAGGCGGAGTGTGCCGTCGGGGGCGTGCAGTGTCACGTCGAGACGGAACAGCCCCGAGGCCCGCGACTGGACGTTCACGTAGTACACGTTCGAATGGGGGTGGATGGTCCACGGCGCCGACCACACCGTCTGGCCGTTGGGGAAGAGGAGTTTGTCGCTACTGAGCACCAGGCTGGCCACCACGGGATACGACGCATTGGACACCACCGTGATGGGAATGCGACCGCTCCTGGCCGTGAGCGTGATCGACTGGTCCCCTTCGACGGCCACCTGACCGAGCTGCGCGTCGACCGCCGCCCCGGCGTTCGCGAGCACGGCCGACTGCTGAGCCGAGCGCAGCGTCTCGGTCTCTCCGGCGAGCACGAGGTCCCCCAGCTGCTGGGCGAGCGACCGCTGCCCGACCGCTGCCGCCGCGAATCCGTCGACCCTGGTCCGCTGGGCCCGGACGGCGGCGACGGGTGGCGTCGACGTACCGGTGGCCACCAGGTGACACCCCGACCGGCAGGCGGCCGGGGAGGGGAAGAGGGCGAACAACTGTGCGGTGGTCACCGCCTGGACGACCGGGTTGCCGTCCAGCGATGCCAACAGGGCGCTGACGAATGCCGGGTCGTCCCGCCAGGCCGTCGGCGCCACCGCCATGACCGCCCGGACGCTGATGTCGTTGGGCCGCTCGTAGTAGAGCTGGGCCAGCTCGGCGGCCAGCTGGTGGGCCGCCAACACCGGGTCGCCGGGGTCGGAGGTGAACCTGGCCGTGAGGTCGTCATCGGAGGCCATGGCCATCATCTGCGTGCCCCGGGTACCGGCCAGGGCGAATGGGGCGGTGGTGGAGCCGTCCGACGGGGTGGAGCTGAGCTGCGACGACGGCAGCACGACCTCGCGGTACCCGAGGGCGGACAGCGCGCCGACCGTGGTCGCATCCAGTCCGTCCCCGGTGATCCAGGCCCCGAGGCCGTTGGTCGCGGTGGGCGCGGCCCGACCGGTGGCCGCGGCCACCGCGCCACCGCCGCGCTCCACCTGGAGGGCCAGCTCCGTGCCGAGGCCGGCGTCGACCAGGCCGGTGGCGTCCACCGGGGTGAAGGGGGCATCCGTCAGTTGGTGTTCAGCAGGTGTAGCGGCCAGCTGGCCCAGCTGGGTGATGGTGGCCTGGTGCGCGGGGGTGTCGAGGAGATCCACCGTCTGGCCGCTGACCTGCAGGGTGACCGGTACCGACGAATGCTGGGCGACGGCGATGGCGTCCACCGTGCCCGTCACCGCGTCGACGGCGGCGTCCGACGGGGCGGCCAGGGCCGATGCGGGTCGGGCCAGAAGTGCTGCGGGCGACGGCGAGTGCGACGCGCTGACGGTCAGCTGCACGGGCAGGACCACGGCGACCCGGAGGCGCTGGGACGCCGCCGTGGCCGCCGTGGTGACGAGGTGGGTGACGAACGACCCCACCACTGCCGACCCGGAGGTGTCGACGAGCTCGACCCGCACCGGGAACACCCCGGACGGGTACGACTGGCACTGCTCGCCCACGGCCACGAGATGGATGGTGAAGGCGGGCGGTGAGGCGGCGGCGGACGACGAACCGGTCCCGACGACCACCGGCATGGCCAGGTCGATGCCACCTCCCGGGAGCGTCGGGAGCGATCCCAGTGGAATTGCCGACGATGTCGACGAGATCGGATTCCCGAGCCCACCGCCTGTCAACGACTGGTCGAAACCGGAGATGGTGGACAGGCACGGGTAGACGGAGACCTCCAGACCGAGGGACGCGGCCGGCACGGACGTGGAGGCCTGCAGATGGAGGTCGAATACCTGCTGTCCAGGGACGACCCATCCGGTCTGGGCCAGCAGGGACAGCGGGGGAGTCGGGACCACTCCCGCGACGGCCGTCGGTCGCGTCGTCGCCGCGGCCGATGGCGCCGAGGTGGTCACCAGGGCGACGACGACCAGTGCGGCGAGCAGCAGGGCGGCCGGTAGGCGGCGTCCGCCGGGGTCACCGCCCGGTGGGCAGGGTCTGGCTCGTTGCCGGTCCACGTCGAACCGCAGCCTACGTCAGTCGCACTACCCTCGGCTGCGTGTTCCCCGAGCGATTCCGACCCCTGGTCGACGCCACCGCCGACCTCTCGGACCGCTTCCGGGCTGCCGGTCACACCCTCTATCTGGTGGGGGGATCGGTCCGCGACGCCATTGTGGCGACCGACGGGCTGCCGTCGGACCGCACCCCCAGCGACCTGGACTTCACGACCGACGCCCGGCCCGATGACATCGAGGCGCTGGTGCGGGGTTGGGCCGATGCCGTGTGGACCCAGGGCAAGCGTTTCGGCACCATCGCCTGTCTCCACGCCGGGCAGAAGTACGAGATCACGACCCACCGGGCGGAGGCGTACCGTCCGGATTCGCGCAAGCCGGAGGTCGCGTTCGGGGACAGCATCGAGGACGATCTGTCACGGCGTGACTTCACCGTCAATGCCATGGCACTCCGCCTGCCCGATCTCGAGCTGATCGACCCCTTCGGTGGCCTGGTCGACCTGGCCGAGCATCGCCTGCGGACCCCACTCGACCCGGAGGTGTCGTTCGCCGACGATCCCCTGCGCATGTTGCGTGCGGCGCGGTTCATCGCCCGGCTGGACCTCGAGCCGACTGCGGAGCTGGTGTCCGCCGTCACCGCCGGTCAGGGGCGACTGTCCATCGTGTCCGCCGAACGGATCCGTGACGAGCTCGACAAGATCATGGTCGTACCGGTGCCGTCCGTGGCGCTGTGGTTCATCGTGCGGACCGGACTGGCCGCAGAGTTCCTGCCCGAACTCCCGGGGCTCGCACTCGAACAGGATCCCGTGCACCGGCACAAGGACGTTCTGGCCCACACCCTGGCCGTGGTGGACAAGACGTCGACGGACCGGTTGCTCCGGCTGGCTGCCCTCTTCCACGATGTGGGCAAACCGCGCACACGGTCGTTCGTAGACGGCGGGGTGACCTTCCATCACCATGAAGTCGTGGGGGCGCGGATGACCCGCAAGCGGATGCAGGCACTGCGGTACCCGAACGACGAGGTCGACATCGTGGTCGAACTGGTGAACCTGCATCTGCGCTTCCACACCTACCGACTCGGATGGACCGACCGCGCCGTGCGACGCTACGTCCGCGATGCCGGCCCACTGCTCGACCAGCTGAACGAGCTGACGCGCTGCGACTGCACCACCCGGAACGCGGCCAAGGCGCGTGCACTCGACCGACGGATGGACGAGCTCGAGGCGCGCATCGCGATACTGCGGGAGCAGGAGGAGCTCGACGCCATCCGTCCGGACCTGGACGGTGCACAGGTCATGGCCCACCTGGGCATCGCGCCGGGGCGCGAGGTGGGCGAGGCGCTTGGCTTCCTGCTCGAGCTCCGGATGGACGAGGGCCCCCTCGGTGAGGAGGAGGCCCTGCGTCGACTCGATGCGTGGTGGAGGGGACGGGTGGCGCCGGCCTGATGCCAGGGTGGCATCCCGACCCCGGACCCCTCCGCAGAGGTGTCAGTCCTCGGGCCAGACCGGACCGGAGTCACCGTCGGCGAATGCTTCGACCATCTCGTGGCACACGTCGTCGGTGTACTGCACCGGTGGCGACTTCATGAAGTAGGAGGACGGGCCGAGGAGGGGGCCGCCGATGCCCCGGTCGAGTGCGAGCTTTGCGCAGCGCACCGCATCGATGATGACCCCGCCGGAGTTGGGGGAGTCCCACACCTCGAGCTTGAGCTCGAGGTTCAGCGGGACGTCGCCGAAGTTGCGCCCCTCCATCCGGATGTAGCACCACTTGCGGTCCTTGAGCCAGGGCACATGGTCCGATGGCCCGATGTGCACGTCATCGGGCCCGAGGGTCGAGTGCTGGATCTGACTGGTCACGGCCTGCGTCTTCGAGATCTTCTTCGACTCGAGGCGGTCGCGGTCGAGCATGTTCTTGAAGTCCATGTTCCCGCCGACGTTGAGCTGGTAGGTGTGGTCGAGGGCCAGGCCGCGGTCCTCGAAGAGGCGGGTCAGGACCCGGTGCACGATGGTGGCTCCCACCTGGGACTTGATGTCGTCGCCGACGATGGGGACGCCGGCATCGCGGAACTTCCGTGCCCACTCGGGGTCGGAGGCGATGAAGACGGGGATCGCGTTGACGAACGCCACCCCGGCGTCGATGGCGCACTGGGCGTAGAAGCGCTGGGCGTCCTCGGAACCCACCGGCAGGTAGGAGACGAGCACCTCGGCGCCCGAGTCACGCAGGACCTGGACCACCTCGACGGGCGCCGCCGGCGACTCCTCGATCATCTCCCGGTAGTACTTGTTGAGGCCGTCGAGCGTCGGCCCTCGCTGGACCTCGATGCCGACGTCTGGAACCTCTGCGAAGCGGATGGTGTTGTTCTGGCTGCAGAAGATGGCCTTGGCGAGGTCCTGTCCGACCTTGGCCGCGTCGACGTCGAAGGCGGCGACGAACTCGAGGTCGCTCACGTGGTAGCCGCCCAGCTCCACGTGCATGAGGCCGGGTACCACCTCGCCAGCCACCGCGTCCTTGTAGTACTCGACGCCCTGGATCAGCGAACTGGCGCAGTTGCCTACGCCGGCGATCGCCACTCGGATCTTGCTCATCGTGTGATTCCCTTCATGTATGTGGTCGCGCCCCGGGGGGTCGCATTGGCAGGAGCCCCCCGGAGGGTGCTGGTTCTCATGACGCCCCTGAGGGGGACGTCGACGTCATGGCGCCGCCGGAGCGGGGATCGCCAAGATCGTTGGTGTCGGTGGTCTCGAGATCGTCGGTGGCGGCCGCCCGGACGGGGGCCTGCCGGAGGCGCTCGGCCTCGATGAGCCGGTCCAGCCAGGCGATGTCGTGCTCGGTGGCCTCGGTGCTGTGCTCCACCAGCGACCGGGTGTACACGTCGAGCCGGTCACCCGATGCCCGTGCCAGATCGGTGGCGAGGCGCCGGGTGAGCTGCGCACGGCGGCGTTCCAGCAGGGCGAGCCGAGCGGACGGGGCCAGATGGCGGGCGAAGGCGAGCCGGAGGCCGAAACTGCGGGCATCATCGGTACCGGCCGGCTCGTCTCCCTCGAGCAATTGCTCGAAGAGGGCCCGGCCGTCGTCGGTGATCCGGTAGACCTTGCGCGAACGCTTGGTCCCGAGCGTGCTGCCAGCCCGGCGGGCGCGCAGACCGGCCCGTTCGCCGCTGAGCGAACCGGTGGACGGGATGGGTGTCGACGGGCCTCCGCCAGATGCTGCGACGGCCACGGCTCCGGACCGCTCGAGGCGGGAGAGTGCGGGGTAGAGGGACCCGAAGGAGATGTTGGCGAAGAGACCCAACTCGTCGCGCAGGCGACGACGGATCTCGTATCCGTGCATCTCCTGTTCGAAGAGCAGGCCGAGGATGGCCAGATCCAGCACGTCAGACCTCGTTCCGGCCTGCACGGTCCAGGCCGGCGAGGCGCATGTTCACCAACTGCATGCCTGTCACGATACATCATTTCGATGTATCAGGTTGATATATCGAAATGATCAGTCGAGGGCCGGGGTCGGGCTGGCTGCGAGCCAGGGTGGCCGGCGCGGCGGGCGCGGGTGTTCGGGCCCGGGCAGTCGGGTGCCAGCGTCCGGTCCTGCGTAGGGGCCGAGGCGGTACCCTGGCTCGATGGGCTTCCGACCTGGAGCGCTCGACGGGCTGCAGACCTCTCCCACCGGGGGGCAGGTCGAGTACCTGCTGGCGCGGAACTCGGTCATCCGCGAGTTCCGCAAGGGCCGGCTGTCGCGGCTCGACGTCTGCGACGCCCATCCGGAGCTGATCCGGGCCGCGACGAACCTCGGGAGACCGATCGGTGAGCACTGTCCGATCTGTGAGGCGGCCGACCTCGTCGAGGTGACGTTCGTCTTCGGCGCCAAGCTCCCGTCCGGCGGTCGGTGCGTGGCCACCCAGACCGAACTCACTCGGTACTGGCGCCGCAAGGAGCCGGTCGTCTGTTACGTGGTCGAGGTCTGCTGCGACTGCCGGTGGAACCATCTCCAGCGCATGTACCCGGCCGGCGCCGGCACCGATGTCGGCATGCGCAAGCCGTTGCGCAGCCGCTCCAAGGGCTGAGCCCGGCGTCGAACCCCACGCCGTGTCCCGGCGGTCGGACCCGCAGTACCATGGTCCTGCAGTCATTCGTACTCCGCGGGTGCGTCCCGCCGATCCCGCCGGCAGCCTCTGTGCGCTGGACGGGAGAAGAGGAGGAAGTCCATGCCTGATCCCCGGTCCGCGCCCGTGACCGTTCCGAAGGTGCGCGCTACGAAGGTCCGTGACGGCCACGAGCCCCTGGTGATGGTGACCGCCTACGACGCCCCCGGTGCCCGGATCGTGGACGCTGCGGGAGTGGACATGATCCTGGTCGGTGACTCGGTCGCCAACGTGGTGCTCGGCTACGAGGACACGCTGCAGGTGACGGTCGCCGACATGGCCCACCATGTGGCCGCCGTGGCCCGGGCCCAGCCCGCGGCGCTCGTCGTTGGCGACCTGCCCTGGATGAGCTACCACGTCGACGTCGCCGATACCGTCCGCAACGCGGCCACACTGATCCGGGCCGGTGCCCGCTGCGTCAAACTCGAAGGAGGCGCCATCCGGGCGCCGATGGTACGGGCGCTGGTCGACGCCGAGATCCCGGTCATGGGCCACATCGGACTCACCCCGCAGTCGGTCAACACCTTCGGCGGCTTCAAGGTCCAGGCACGTGATGACGAGGCCGCACAACTGTTGATCCAGGGGGCTGAGGCCCTCGTCGGCGCGGGGGTCTTCGCCGTCGTGGTGGAGGGTGTGCCGGAAAAAGTCGGCGTTGCCGTCACCGACGCCCTCGACGTTCCCACCATCGGCATCGGGGCGGGGCCGGGGTGCGACGGCCAGGTGCTGGTGCTCCACGACCTGCTCGGCGTGACGGCCCGCTCGCCGAAGTTCGTGCGTCGCTACGCCAATCTCGCGGACGAGGCGGTCGCTGCGGTCGCGGCGTTCGCCGCAGACGTCCGCTCCGGGTCCTTCCCATCCGACGCGGAGGTCTACCACTGAGCATCGGCTAGAGTGCTCTGGCTGTTCCGGCCGCCCTGCAACATCACAGGTGGCCGTTGTCATAGTCCGACCTGCCCCACGCCGTGGGGCTCGGGTGCCGAGCACCCGATCCAGAGGGAGGTGAGCCGTAGATGCGGCCTTACGAAACCATGGTCATTTTCGACACCGGAGCCGATGAGGCTGCGGTCAACGGGGTCCTCGACCGGGCCCTCGCCGCGCTGAAGGCCAAGGGCGGCAACCCCGGCCGCGTCGAGCGCTGGGGGCGGCGGACCTTCGCCTATGAGCTCCAGCACAAGCGCGAGGGCTACTACGTGGTCATCGAGCTGAGCGCCGAGCCCCCGGCGGTCGCCGACATGGAGCGGGTGTTCGTGCTGGCCGACGAGGTCCTGCGCCACAAGGTCATCCGGCTGCCCGACAAGGTCGCCGGGCGCCGTGCCGCCGCAGCCGCGGCCACCACCGGGGAGGCCTGATCATGGCCGGCAACGCAGTCACCCTCGTGGGCAACATCACCCGCGACCCCGAGCTCCGGTTCACCAACACCGGTCAGGCGACCGCCAGCTTCGGACTGGCCGTGAACCGGCGCTGGCAGAACCGTCAGACCCAGGAGTGGGAGGAGGCCACCTCCTTCTTCGACGTGGTGTGCTGGCGTGAGATGGCCGAGAACGCGGCGGAGTCCCTCACCCGGGGCTCCCGCGTCATCGTGACCGGGCGGCTCGAGCAGCGCAGTTGGGAGACCCCCGACGGCGACAAGCGCTCCAAGGTGGAGGTCGTGGCCGACGAGATCGGCCCGAGCATCCGCTGGGCGACCGCACAGGTAACGAAGAACGAGCGTCGGGGACCGGGCGACGGGTCGTCCGGTGGCGGTGGCGCCGCACGGGGCGGTCAGGGCGGACAAGGCGGACAGTCGAGCGGGGGCGGCGCACCAGCCGACTCCGGATACGGATATAGCGAGGAGCCCTTCTGATGGCCAGGAACAACGACCGTGGAGGCAGCACCGCGCGCCGCGCCCCCAAGGACAACGGACGGCGCGTCAAGAAGAAGCCGTGTGCCCTGTGCAAGGACCGGGTCGAGTGGGTCGACTACAAGGACGTCGCCATGCTGCGCAAGTACATGAGCGACCGGGGCAAGATCCGCGCCCGCCGGGTGTCGGGTAACTGCACCCAGCACCAGCGCGACGTGGCGATCGCCATCAAGACGGCACGTGAGCTGGTCCTGCTTCCCTACACCCAGCGCACCACCACCGAGCGCCCCGGCGGTCGTGGCGGTCGTGGGGGTCGCGACGGCGGGTTCGGTGGCGGCCGTCGTGGTCGCGACGAGGAGCGGACGCTCGGTGAGGACGGCGCGTCGACCGCCATTCCCGAGGGCACACCGCCCGCCACACCGCCCGCCACCCCCGAGGCCGACGTCGAGGTCGTCGAGGTCGAGGTCGTGGAGCTCGACTCGGGCGAGGAGATCGTCATCGTGGAAGGGGCGGGTGAGGAGTCATGAAGGTCCTGCTCCGCACGGACGTGGACGGGGTCGGCAAGCGCGGCGACATCATCGAGGTCGCCGGTGGCTTCGCCCGCAACCACCTGCTGCCCGCCGGCAAGGCCATCCTGGCTTCCGACGGCGTCGAGTCGCAGGCCGCCGCCATGCGCCGGTCGCGTGACCTGAAGGACGCCCGGGACCGCGAAGGTTCCGAGACGGTGGCCAAGACCCTGGTCGGCAACACGATCACCATCCCGGCACGAGCCGCCAACGACAGGCTGTTCGGGTCGGTCGCCGCAGCGGACATCGTGCGTCACGTCGAGGAGCAGACCGGTGCGGTCATCGACCGCCACGACCTGATCCTCGAAGAGCCCATCAAGACGATCGGCGAGCACAACGTGCGCGTCGAGCTCATCGGTGGCGTGGTGTTCGAGCTCACGGTCGACGTGGTCGCCGAAGCCTGATCGCGTCGGTCCGCAAGGCCGACACCGACTGCAGCTGCGTGCCCCGGTCAACGGCCGGGGCACGCAGCTGTCCGGGGGTCCTCTCTGGTGTCACACCCGCCCGGCACACTGTCCACATGTACGGCGACGTCCCCAGGGCGATCAGAGTTATCCACGGTCGGTCCACAGCGCAGCACGTCGGTTTCCGCAGGAAGATGGCCTTTCGTTCCACAGGCCCGATCGGCGAGGGTTGATCCACCATGGTCCAAGCCTTCGACGACACCCGAACCCCGCGCCTCCTCACCCCCCGGACGGGTGGCGCCCCCACCACCGGGCGGATCCCGCCCCACAACCTGGAGGCCGAGGAGTCCGTCCTCGGCGCCATGCTGCTGTCCCGCGACGCCATCGCGTCGGCCATGGAGACCTGCAAGGCGGAGGACTTCTACAAGGCGTCCCACGGGTACATCTTCGAGGCGATCACCTCGCTCTACGGACGGGGCGAGCCGGCTGACTACGTGACGGTCATCGAGGAGCTGCGGAGGCGCGAGCTGCTCGAGTCCATCGGCGACACGTCGGTCCTCGTCTCCCTCCTGGCGAACACCCCGTCGGCCAGCAATGCCGAGTACTACGCCAAGATCGTGGAGGAACTGGCACTGTTGCGGCGGCTGGTGGCGGTCGCGGGTGAGATCAGCGAACTCGGCTACTCCGTTCCCGAGGACGTGAGCGAGGTCCTGGACCGCGCCGAGAGTCTGGTCTTCGACGTGGCGCAGCGCCGGGTGGTCGACACCATGACGCCACTCGAGGAGCTGCTCGGTGCCACCCTCGACCATCTCGAGCAGCTCTTCAGTCGGAGTGAGTCGGTGACGGGGCTGGCGACTGGCTACACCGACCTGGACGAGCAGCTGGCGGGCCTGCAGCCGTCCAATCTCGTGGTCGTCGGCGCCCGGCCGGCCATGGGGAAGACCGCGTTCGCCCTGGGGATGGTGGCCAACGCGGGGGTGAAGTTGAAGAAGCCCGTACTCCTGTTCTCGCTCGAGATGAGCCACATGGAGCTCACCCAACGCCTGCTGTCGTCCGAAGCCCGGGTCGACGCCGGCCGCATGCGGACGGGCAAGCTGCGCGAGGCCGACTGGCCGAAGATCGGCAACGCCATCAGCCGGATGAGTGAGGCGCCCATCTACATCGACGACAACCCGAACCTCACCGTCATGGACATCCGTGCCCGTGCCCGTCGGTTGAAGAGCCGGGAGGGTCTGAGTCTGGTCGTGATCGACTACCTCCAGCTGATGACCGGCCGCCACGGCTCGGAAAACCGACAGGTCGAGGTGTCCGAGATCAGCCGTGGCCTGAAGATCCTCGCCAGGGAGCTCGAGGTACCGGTCGTAGCCCTGTCACAGTTGTCGCGTTCCCTCGAGAGCCGACCCGACAAGCGACCGATGCTGGCCGACCTGCGTGAATCGGGTTCGATCGAGCAGGACGCCGATGTGGTGCTGTTCCTCTACCGCGACGAGGTCTACAACCCCGACGCCACCGAGACGCAGGGCACGGCCGAGGTGATCGTGGCCAAGCACCGTAACGGACCGACCGGCACCACCCGCCTGGCCTTCATCGGGCACCACGCTCGCTTCGACAACATGGCGAGGGTGTAGCCGGGTACTCGTCGTAGCGTCGACCACGAGGCGCCCGGGAGGACCGAGGTGCCGGAACGAGGTGTCCCCCATGACCACAGGATCTGATCGCGTCGACGTGGAGACCTCCATCGCCGCCCCGGTCGACCGGGTGTGGGACCTGGTGACTGACGTCGACCTGCCTGCGCGGTTCTCGCGCGAGTTCCAAGGAGGGGAATGGCTGGACGACCCTGGTGAGGGTGCCCGGTTCCGCGGCCACAACAAGATCGGCGACGTCGAGTGGTCCACGACGTGCACGGTCGTCGAGTACCTACCGGGGCGGGCGTTCACGTGGGTAGTGGAGTCGGTGGAGGACCCGGTGGCCGTGTGGGGGTACACCCTCGAGGCACGTGACGACCGGGTGCTGCTCGGGATGCACGCCACGATGGGACCGGCCCTGAGCCCGCCCCGGGCCGCAGCAGCGGCCGACCCCGCGCGCTCCGACGAGATCATCGCCGGTCGACTCCGCCAGTGGACGAAGAACATGACGGCCACCGTCGAGGGGATCAGGGGACTCGCTCAGGCCTGAGCGCGCCCGGCCGTGCCGCGCACCGTCGACCCGACGTCCGTAGGCTCGGAGCATGGACGTCGACACCAACGGGTTGCCCGGTTCCTGGCTACCGGTCATCGACCACGCTCGGTGTGAAGCCAAACGGGACTGCGTGCGCGTCTGTCCCGTCGATGTCTTCGACGTTCGACGGATCGATGAGACCGACTTCGCCGTACTGGGAGCGCTCGGGAAGCTGCGGAGCCGTGCCCATCGACGGATGACGGCCTACGCCGTCCGGGCCGAGGACTGCACCGGGTGCGGCGCGTGTGTGACGGCCTGCCCGGAGGTGGCCGTCACGTTGGTGCCCCGCACCCGCTGACGCCACGGCGGTTGCGCCAACCTATGTGCAGATCGGCCCGACCGGTGTCGCAGCGGATCGACGCCCGCCGGATCAATTGCAATCTTGCATAGCGAATCGGACACCGTCGCCGTCCGCGCCACCACGCCACGTGGGTTTCTCGCCGGGATTTGACGACAGCATCCTCGGTTCCAGGGGTGCTGACCTGCGAATTCCTACTTGTGGCGTCAAGACCGTCAGATTTGATGATGGCGCCGTCGGGGTCCGCGGCGCACACTCGCCGGTAGCGGAACGGTTCCGTGAGTGGTGCGTGACCGTTGCAGTGGATGGGTTGGCGGGCCCTTGGCGGAGCCCCTGGTCGTCCCTCAGCGGTTCGCGCGCGGCAGCTGGCTGACAGGGGATGCACGATGCGGCGACTACTGGTGGTTCTCTCGGTCCTTCTGGGGACCTTGACGATGGGTCTGGTGACGACTCCGATCACCTCGGCGATCGCGGGAGCGGCTGGACCGACCACGACGATCTACGACAGCACCGACCCGACGGCCGTACAGCTCCCGTCGCTCGCCTTCGAGGCGACCGCCGCTACGGAGATCGGCAATCAGGTGCAGTTCGCGCCAGGAACATCCCGCACGCTCAACAACGTGGTGGTGTCGATGGACAGCTGGGCCTGCGGTACCAGCGGAACCTGGAACGCCGATGACTGCGTGACCACGCCGGGTGCCACATTCGCTCAGCCGATCACCCTCAACCTCTACGCCGTCAATTCCGACAACTCGGCCGGGGCACTGTTGGACAGTGTGACCCAGACCGTCAACCTCGCCTACCGCCCATCTGCGGACAACACCAATTGCACCGGTGCGAACGCCGGCGAGTGGTACAACGCCGCCGACAGCACCTGCCACAACGGGATCGTCACCAACGCCACGTTGAACCTGGGCGCGGTCACCGTGCCCGACAAGGTCATCTATGGCATCGAGATCCGGACGTCGGACTATGGCGACCCCGCCATCCACGGACCTCTGGGTGACGCCACAGCCTGCCATGCGGCATCGAACGGGTGCCCCTACGACTCCCTCAACGTGGCGCTGAGCCTCGACCCGACGAACGTCACGACCGGGTCCGACCCGCTGACCAACGGCATCTACTGGAACACGTCGTATGGCGCCAACTACTGCGACGGTGGTGCGTCGGCGGTCGGGACCTTCCGGTTCGACGGTGGGTGCTGGGGCGACGAGCCTCCGTACACCACGGCTCCCTATGACGTCCCGGCGGTGCAGTTCAACGCCGAGCCGACCTGCACGACCGTCTGCTACGTGAGCCCCACCGGCAACGACACCAACTCCGGTGCCGCCGACTCGCCCTTCGCGACGATCCAGCACGCGGTCGACACGGTGACCTCGGGGGGCACGGTCCACGTCGCCTCCGGTACCTATGACGAGAACGTCACCATCACCCAGCCGCTGCAGCTCCTCGGGGCGAATGCAGGGGTACGGGCGACCGGAGCCACCCGTGCGGCGGAGTCGACCATCTCGACCTCCAACGTCTCCGGTAATGACCTCACCGTCGACATCGCCTCGCCCGGTGTGACCGTCGACGGCTTCTCGCTCCAGCAGACGGCCACGGTGACCTGCTCCACCTGCGCCGCCTTCGGCGTACAGGTCGAGCCCAACGCGAGCGGCGCGGTCGTCGCCGACAACATCATCAGTGGCATGACCACGTCGGGAACGAGCCCGGCGGGTGCGGGCAACCCCATCGGGATCGACGTCGGTGCCGACCTCGCGAACTCGCCGAACGGTGTCACGATCGCCGGCAACCTGATCGAGTCCATCGCCTCGGGCGGCACGCAGCACCGCTCCGCCTTCGGCATCGAGGTCGGGGACTCCACGAGCCACCCGGTCGGCACCGGCCTGGTGATCACGAACAACCACATCACCGGGATCAGCAGCGCCGGCTGGGGCGGATACGGGATCATCACCAACCGGCCGACCACCGGGACGCAGATCTCCGGTAACTCCTTCGACACCATCTACGGCGGCGGTTGGTCGCGCGGCATCGGCCTGGAGGCGGTCGAGACGAGCGCATCGATCTCCAACAACTCGATCAGTGGCATCACGACGGCAAATCCGGCCGCAGGCGCGGCCGATGACCTGTATGTCGATCCCACCGATACGGGTGCCGGTTCCACGACGGTGACGGACAACAGCCTGACCGGTCCTGCCACAACGGCCGGAATCCTGAACCTTGCGACCGGCACGGTCAGCGCCACTCCGAACTGGTGGGGCTGTGTGAATGGTCCGGGCTCGTCGGGCTGCCCCGGCGTCTCGGGGCCGATCACCATCTTCCCCGGGATCGCCTCGTACACGGCTGATCCCACGAAGGCCGGTCAGCCCGGGTTCTGGCCCACCGCGGTGACGATGTGGTCGAACACCTCGACGATCACGTCGGCGCCCTCAGTGCAGATCGCGGTCGGCAAGAAGATCCGGTTCACGGTCACGACGCACGGCAATCCGGCTGCCACCGTCTCCGCAACCGGGTTGCCGGCATGGATGACGCTCGTCCCCGGCACCGGTGCCCATGCCGGTACGGCCAAACTCGGTGGCGTAGGTCCCCTGGGTGGTGGGGACTTCACCTTCACCCTCAACGCCACCAACGGCACCGGACCGGACGCCACCCAGACCTTCACGGTGCACGTCCTGGCGATCTCGTCGCTCGCATCGGCCAGCTTCTCGAAGAGCGGCCCGCCGACCCAGAGCTTCACGATCACCACCACCGGTGCCGGTGCGGGTGTCACCCTGTCGGCCACCCTGACCGGCAATCAGGCCGGACTGACGTTCCGCGACAACGGGAACGGCACGGCCACCATCTCGGGTGTGCCGGAGGCGGCAGCCCGGCCGAAGCTGCTCAAGATCACAGCGACCTCCGGCGCTTCCGTGGCGACGCAGAAGCTGGCGGTCGGTATCAGCGCCTGACCGTCTCCGGTCCGACCCACGAGGACTCCCCCCGGGGGCCGGCGTAGCCGGCTGGCCGGGGGGAGTCCCGCGTCCGGGCTCTGACCACGGTCGTCAACGACGCCGCCGTCGGGGGCCGGGCTACGTTGCTCCCATGGACCGGAGCGGTACGGACGGGCCGGGCCCGGGCCCCGTGGATGGGGTACGGCCCCCGTTGGGGTGTGAGGGCTTCGGGGCCCGTCGGATACGGCGGGCGTACCGAAGGTGAACGTCCTGGCCATCGACCAAGGGACGTCAGCTACCAAGGCACTGGTTGTCACGCCCACCGGCGAGGTGCTGGCTGTGGCCGAATGCCCGGTGCGGCCGTCCGCCTCCGGTAACGGAGCAGTGGAGCAGGAGCCGGCGGAGCTACTGGCGTCCGTACTCGCGGCAGGGCGTGCC
>Ga0302279_10001169_pt1 | contig 38088 bp, 37 predicted proteins | sample III_Bog_N3_3_FD_194541 | JGI IMG/M metagenome (GOLD analysis project Ga0302279, IMG submission 194541) | Peat permafrost microbial communities from Stordalen Mire near Abisko, Sweden - III_Bog_N3_3 | ecosystem: Environmental > Terrestrial > Soil > Wetlands > Peat | place: Sweden: Abisko...
TGGCCAGCGCCATGGGGCCAGCCTGGCCGGGGGGTGTGACAGGGGGAGTGGGTCGACGGGTAGATGCTAAGTGCGCATACTAAATGGATGACGACACTCTGCACAGCCACGGCCACGTCGACCGCACCACCGGTCGCCTTCTTCGCACGATGGGAGGACATGGACACGTGGCCGGACTGGGATGCGGCAGTGTCGTGGTCCCGGCTGGACGGTCCGTTCGCCGTGGGCACCACCGGCGAGCTCAAGCCGAAGGGTGGACCCAAGGTGCGGTTCACGATCGAGACGCTGGAGCCGGAGTCCGAGTTCACCGATGTGTCGTTGATGCCGGGAGCGAGACTCCGGATCCGCCACCTCGTGGGCGTGGACGACGACGGACTGACCCGTGTCGACGTCGAAGTCTCGCTCGACGGGCCGCTAGCGTGGCTGTGGCGGCGGCTCCTCGGGAGGGGCATCGCCACGTCGACGCCGGAGGGGCTCGCCCAACTCGTCGTGTTGGCGGAGGCCGATACGGCCGCCGGGCGATGACCGCCTGGCTGGGGGTGGTGTCCGCCGATCACGTGCAGCGGGGGGTGGGCCTCGGGATCGCCCAGATCGGCCATGGGAAGAAGGCCAGGCTGGCACGGATGCGGGCCGGGGACGTGCTCGTCTACTACTCCCCACGGGACACGATGGGCGGCAGCCCGCTGCAGGAGTTCACCGCCATCGGTCGGGTGGCGGACGACGAGCTGTGGCAGGCCGACGAGGGCGATTTCCGTCCGTGGCGGCGCCGGGTGGACTACGAGACGTCGGCCCGTCAGGTGGCGCTCGAGTCAGTACGGGCCGGCCTGGAGCTCACCGCGGGTGCCCACTGGGGCCATCAGCTCCGGCGTGGCCTGGTACCGCTCTCCGACCACGATGCCCAGTTCCTGTCATCTTCCATGGGCGCGGGCTGGTGAGCAAGGGAGCGGGCCTGTGCACCGAGTTCGCCACGGCGGACGAGAGCACGGGCCTACTGCTATGGCAGGTGACCAACCGGTGGCAGGCCGCCCAGCGTGCCGCCCTCCAACCGTTCGGCCTGACCCATGTCCAGTTCGTGCTGGCGGCAGCGCTCACGTGGCTGGGTGCCGACGGTCCCGTCACCCAGCGACGACTGGCCGACTTCGCGGGCACCGACCCGATGATGACCTCGCAGGTCGTCCGGGTGCTGGAGAGCCAGGGCCTGGTCGACCGGTCGCCCCATCCCGGGGACGGACGTGCCTGGGCGCTGTCGGTCACCCGTAAGGGGCGCAGCCTGGTCAATCGCGCGATCGTCGCCGTCGAGGCTTGTGACGAGGAGTTCTTCGCTCCACTCGGACGGTCCCGGTCCAGCTTCACGAGGGGGTTGGGAATCCTGGAGCGATCGGCCGTCTGAGCGCCAGGACGGAGGAGCTCCCGGCCTTCAGGCCGACCGCCCGTCAGGTCGGGCCGCTCAGCCCTGTGCCTCCTCCAGCACCTTGGCGGCGTGCCCGTCGGCCTTCACGTGGTACCAGGGCCGGGAGATCGTGCCATCGGGGGCGATCAGGAAGGTCGAGCGGATCACCCCGATCGTCTTCTTGCCGTACATCGTCTTCTCGCCCCAGGCCCCGAAGGCCTCGCCGACGGCGTGGTCGGCGTCGGTCAGCAGGGTGATCTTCAGCCCGTACTTCTCCCGGAACTTGCGGTGCTTCTCGGCGGAGTCGGCGGAGATCCCGAGGATCGTCACCTTGGCCTTGTTGAAGGCCGTCAGATTCTCGGTGAACTGGCAGGCCTCCTTGGTGCAGCCCGGCGTGTCGTCCTTCGGGTAGAAGTAGACCACGACCTGCTTGCCGGCGAAGTCCTTGAGGGAGACCGGCTTGCCGTCCTGGTCGGGAAGGGTGAAGTCGGGAGCGGTGTCCCCTGCCTCGAGCTTGCCCATGGTGGTTCCTTTCGGTACGCGTGGTTGATCCGCCTGCACTCTACGGGCGCCCGGGGCCGCACGGCTCGTCCCGCCCGGCTGACCGGTCGCCCCGAGCCGCCCCGCCCCGAGCGGCCCCATCGGACCGGCCGCCCCGAGCCGTTCGGCCCGCCCGGCGCCCCGGGTTGAATGGGGGCAGGCCCACCGGCACCGAACCCCCGACCCATCGGGCCGGGACCCGTGCGAGACTCAGACAGCGATCCGTTCGAAGGGACGACACCATGACCGACTCGACCACTCCTCCCACCTCCGGCACCACGGCCGCGGTGGCCGCCCACAACCGGACCAAGGTCTACGTGGACGGCCCGGGTGGCGTGCGGGTGCCCTTCGTCGAGGTTGCGCTGTCCGACTCGCCCGCCCGCAACGGGGCCACCCCGAACCCCCCGGTCCGGCTGTACGACACGTCGGGGCCGGGATCCGTACCGACCGTGGGCCTGTCGGCGCTGCGCCGCCCGTGGATCACCGGACGGGGCGACGTCGAGGAGTACGAGGGCCGTCCGGTCAACCGCCGGGACAACGGGCGGGTCGCGGTTCGACGCGACGGCGACGGGCCGGCCGCATTCCCTCTCGACGGCCGCCGGCCGTTGCGCTCGACCGGCGGCCCGGTCACGCAGCTCCACTACGCCCGTCGGGGGGAGGTCACCCCGGAGATGGCCTTTGTGGCCACCCGTGAGGGCGTGCCGGCCGACCTGGTCCGTGACGAGATCGCGGCGGGGCGGGCCATCCTGCCGGCCAACGTGAACCACCCCGAGTCCGAGCCCATGGTCATCGGCTCGAAGTTCCTGGTGAAGGTCAACGCCAACATCGGCAATTCCGCCGTCTCCTCGTCGATCGAGGAGGAGGTGCAGAAGCTGACGTGGGCCACCCGCTGGGGCGCGGACACCGTCATGGACCTATCGACCGGGCCCGACATCCACACCACCCGAGAATGGATCCTGCGCAACTCGGCGGTGCCGATAGGCACCGTGCCCATCTACCAGGCCCTGGAGAAGGTCGACGGCGCTCCCGAGGAGCTCACCTGGGACCTGTACCGCGACACGCTCATCGAGCAGGCGGAGCAGGGGGTCGACTACTTCACCATCCACGCCGGGGTCCTGCTCCGCTACGTGCCGATGACGGCCAGGCGCATGACCGGCATCGTCAGCCGGGGCGGCTCGATCATGGCGGCCTGGTGCCTCGCCCACCACGAGGAGAATTTCCTCTACACACGGTTCGAGGAGATCTGCGAGATCATGGCGGCCTACGACGTGGCCTTCTCGCTCGGGGACGGGCTGCGTCCCGGTTCCATCGCCGACGCCAACGACGAGGCCCAGTTCGCCGAGCTGTCGACGCTCGGCGAGTTGACCGAGATCGCCTGGCGCCATGACGTCCAGGTGATGATCGAGGGCCCGGGCCACGTCCCGCTCCACAAGATCGTGGAGAACGTCACCCTCCAGAAGGAGGTGTGCCACGACGCACCCTTCTACACGCTCGGGCCACTCACCATCGACGTCGCCCCCGGCTACGACCACATCACCTCGGCGATCGGAGCCGCCGTCATCGGCATGGCCGGTACCGCCATGCTCTGTTACGTCACCCCGAAGGAACATCTCGGCCTGCCGAACCTCGAGGACGTGAAGCAGGGGATGATCGCCTACAAGATCGCGGCGCACGCCGCCGACCTGGCCAAGGGCCACCCCGGCGCCCAGGAGTGGGATGACGCCCTGTCCAAGGCCCGGTTCGAGTTCCGCTGGGAGGACCAGTTCAACCTGGCCATGGACCCGGACACCGCCCGGTCGTACCACGACGAGACCCTGCCGGCCGCACCGGCCAAGACCGCGCACTTCTGCTCGATGTGCGGTCCGAAGTTCTGCTCCATGCGCATCAGCCAGGACGTGCGTGACTATGCCGAGCAGAAGGGCATGGACCTCGCCACCGCCGTGGAGATCGGCCTGAAGGAGAAGTCGACCGAGTTCCGCGAGGCGGGCGCCGAGGTCTACCGCGAGCCGTCGGCCACCTGAGCCCATCCGGCCGGCCGCCGCCGCCCGGCGGCTAGGGCCGACAGCAGTACCGGTCGGGACGCGGCACCGGTCCTGGGGTGGCCCATGGGCGGCCCCGTGGCCGCCGCGGGCTGTTGATCTGCCGGTCCGGGGGTTCACCGGTAGACTGGTGACCGTGGTGGACGAGTGTCCACTACCGGGGTCTACCTCATCGGTGTTCTTCAGGCCTTCCACATCGGCCCGGACGATGGCCCGAGGCGGGCCCGCACGCTGCCGTGACTCGCACGGTGCGGACGGTCGGCCACGGCCGTCGCTGAACGATGAGAGAGAGCTTCTGAACCCCATGACCACCCTGACCGATCCTACGGATCGCGCCGTCGATGGTGCCCAGCCCAGTGACCCCGACGCCTTCGAGGACCAGCCGTCCTTCGCCGAGCTCGGCGTCGACCCGGCCATCTGCGCAGCACTCGAAGAACAGGGCATCCACGCCCCGTTCGCCATCCAGGCCATGACCGTCGTCGATGCGCTGGCCGGCCGCGACGTCTGCGGCAAGGCCAAGACCGGTTCGGGCAAGACCCTCGCCTTCGGCGTGCCGCTCCTGCAGCGGACGATGGCCCGCCCGGCGACCGAGCCCGGCCGTCCGCGGGCCCTGGTGCTCGTCCCCACCCGCGAGCTGGCCGTCCAGGTCTCGGAGGTCTTCGAGCCCCTGGCCGAGGCGGCCGGCCTGCGGGTCGTCGCCGTCTACGGCGGCGCCGACATCGAGCGCCAGATCAAGAAGCTCCGTCGGGGCGTCGACGTGATCATCGCCACACCGGGTCGGCTCATCGACCTCGGTGACCGGGGCGAGCTGTCTGTCGCCGACATCGAGACCCTCGTCCTCGACGAGGCCGACCGCATGGCCGACATGGGCTTCATGCCCCAGGTCGAGTGGGTCCTCCGCCGACTCGAGCGCGAGCACCAGACCCTGCTCTTCAGCGCCACCCTGGACGGTGCCGTCGACCGCCTGGTCAGCCGCTACCTGACCGACCCGGTCCTGCACGAGGTGGCCTCCGAGACGACGACGGTCGAGGCCATGGAGCACCGCTTCCTCGAGGTCCACCAGATGGACCGGGTCAAGGTGTGCGCCGCGGTATGTCGCAGCGTCGACAAGGCACTCGTGTTCGTCCGCACCAAGCACGGCGCCGACCGTCTCGTCGAGCAGCTGGGCAAGGAAGGCGTCAAGGCCGGGGCCATCCACGGGGACCTGCGCCAGGCCAACCGGGAGCGCACGCTCAAGGACTTCACCGAGGGCAAGCTGCACGTCCTGGTGGCGACCGACGTCGCCGCCCGGGGCCTCCACATCGATGCGGTGGACGTCGTCGTCCACTTCGACCCGCCGGAGGACCACAAGGCCTACCTCCACCGCTCGGGGCGCACCGCCCGGGCTGGCTCGGCCGGCCTGGTGGTCTCGCTGGTCCAGTGGAACCAGATCCTCGAGATCGAGCGGATCCAGACCCGCATCGGCGTGAAGATGCCGATCGTGGAGATGTTCTCGAACGACCCCCGCCTGGCCGACCTGGCCGCCTGGACCCCCGAGAAGGCCTGACCGGTAGCACCGCGGCGGTTCACCCGGCCCGTTCCGGGTGCGGGCCGCCCACCGAACCGACGCCGGGGATCCCGGCGCCGCCCGCCCCGAACCCGGCGACAAGGAGCCTCGTGTCCGTCCCCGCAGAGCCCATCACCGTCGACGACGGCACACACGACGTCGACCGCGTCCTGGTCGTCACCGCCCATCCCGACGACGTCGACTTCGGCGCCGCCGGGTCGGTGGCGACGTGGACCGCCCGCGGCATCGAGGTCTCGTACTGCATCGCCACCGACGGCGACGCCGGTGGGTCCGACCCCGGCATCACCCGGGCCGAGATGGCGGCCATCCGACGCGAGGAGCAGCTGACGGCGGCCCGTGCGGTCGGAGTGACCGACGTGACGTTCCTCGGGTTCCCCGACGGGCGGGTCACCCCCAGCCTCGAACTGCGGGCGGCCATCTCCCGGGTGATCCGGCAGGTCCGGCCCGACCGCGTCGTGGCCCAGTCGCCCGAGCGGAACTGGACGCGGATCTACGCCAGCCACCCGGACCACCTGGCGACCGGTGAGGCGGCGGCCTGCGCCGTCTATCCCGATGCCCGCAATCCCTTCGCCTTCCCCGAACTCCTCGAAGAGGGTCTCCTGGCCCATGCCGTGCCCGAGCTCTGGATCATGTCCACCGAACGGGTCAACCGGGTGGTCGACGCCACCGACGCCTATGGGCGGAAGCTGGCGGCGTTGAAGTCCCATGTCAGCCAGGTGGGGGAGGGCGAGCACCTCGACGAACTGCTGAAGGGCTGGATGGGCGGGACCGCCCTGGCCGCAGGACTCCCCGAAGGACGCCTGGCGGAGGCCTTCCACGTGGTGAACACGGCCTAGTGGCCCGGTCGGACCCCGATCGGTCGGGACGCCCCTGGGCGGTCCTGCAGCACGTCGCCCACGAGGGCCCCGGTTCGATCGCCCGCGTGCTGGCCGAACACGGCGTTCCCGTCGTCGTGGTCCGACTCGATCTGGGTGCCCGGCTCCCGTCGATCGACGACGTGGGCGGCCTGGTGGTCATGGGCGGACCGATGGGCGTCCACGACACGGACGCCTTTCCGTGGCTGGCCGGTGAGCGTGCGCTGATCCGGGCGGCGGTCGACGCCGACCTTGCGGTACTGGGTGTCTGCCTGGGCGCCCAGCAGCTGGCCGCAGCCCTGGGTGCCGCGGTCACGACAGGCCCGGTCGACGAGGTCGGGCCCGGCCAGGTCGAGCTCACGGCCGACGGCCGGCGCGACCCGGTACTCGGTCCGGAGTACAACGGACTCTCGGGAACCTCGGTGCCGTGCGTCCACTGGCACCGGGACACGTTCGCCCTCCCCGGGGCCTCGACCCATCTGGCGGCCACGAGGGCCTATCCCCACCAGGCGTTCCGGACGGGAACGCGCGCCTACGGACTGCAGTTCCACGTCGAGATCGATGCGGACCTGGCCGAGGCGTGGCGTCCCCTGCTGCCTTCCGGCATCACGCTCGACGACGGCGCGGTGGCCCGGGTGGAGGATGTCGGACGGAGGGTGCTTCAGCGGTTCGTGGAGGTGGCACTGTCCGGTGCGGACGACGCCGATGGCGCCGGCACCGCCGATGACACGGGAAGTACGGTGGTGCGGTCGTGACGGCCGCCGCCGGTGCCGCCGACCTGGACCGGGACGACGAGGAGGTCGACGGTCCGGTCAAGCCCAAGCTGCGTGGCGTCTTCCACGAGGTCGCCTTCTTCGTGTCGCTGGTGTCGGGTGCGTGGCTGGTGTGGGACGCACCCACCACGTCGTCCAAGCTGATCTGCCTCGTCTACGCCGTCGCCATCTCCCTGCTCTTCGGTGTCAGCGCCCTCTTCCACCGGCACACGTGGGGTCCGGTCGGGCGACGGAGGATGCGCCGTGCCGACCACTCGACGATCTTCATCGCCATCGCCGGGTCGTACACGGCGGTCGCCGGCATCGCCCTCACCGGCTGGGCCCGGACCACGGTCCTGGTCATCGTGTGGGGTGGGGCGATCATCGGGATCACCCTCCGCCAGGCCTGGCTGGACGCCCCGAAGTGGGTCATCGCCCTCCCCTACGTCGTGGTGGGCTGGGCGGCCGTCGCCGTGCTGCCCCAGCTCTACCGGGCGCTCGGGCCGACCGGATTCGCGCTGCTGCTGGTCGGGGGGCTGGCCTATTCGGCCGGCGCCGTGGTCTACGCCCTGAAGAAGCCGAACCCGGTGCCCGGGGTGTTCGGCTACCACGAGGTCTTCCACGCCTGCACCATCGTCGGTGCCGTGTTCCACTTCATCGTGATCGCCGGATTCGTCCTGCCGCTGGCCTCCTGACCGGACCGACGGGCCGCCCCGCAGCACGGTACGGAGCCGGTGTCTAACGTCGTCGTATGGCCCTCACCGTCTACGGCGTCCTCGCCCTCACCTTCATGATGTCGATGTACGCGCTCGAGCGACGCGGGGACGGCTTCGTCCTCGCCTTCGGCGTGGGCTGTGCCCTGTCGTCCGCCTACGGGTTCGCCTCGGGGACCTGGCCGTTCGGGGTGGTCGAGGGGATCTGGACGGTGATCGCCCTGCGCCGGTGGTGGGTGCAGGCGCACGGTGCCGCCGCCGTCTGATCCCGCCGGACCGCCCGCCCCCGCCCGCCGGCCGACTCCTGGCATCCGCGGGACCCCAGCGATTGGTCGCCATCGGGCATCCGTGGGACGCTGGACCATATGGCAGCGCACACGCAACTGGTTGTCTGTGACGGTGACGAAACCGGTCAGGAGCTGCTCGACGAGGCACTCCGGGTGCTGGCTCCCGAGGTGATCGGTGTCCCGCTCGACCTGGTCCGGTTCGACCTGTCGCTGGAGAACCGACGGCGGACGTCGAATGCGGTGGTGACCGAGGCCGCCGCAGCCATGGTCGAGGTCGGCCTGGGCCTGAAGGCGGCCACCATCACCCCGCCGCAGACCGGTGACGTCGGCTCGCCCAACCGCATCCTCCGCGAAGGCGTCGGTGGCTCCGTCATCGTCCGGACCGGGCGCCGGATCCCCGGGGTGGTGCCACCGGCGCCGGTGGTCCACCCGATCGTGGTGGTGCGCATGGCGGTCGGCGACGCCTACGGGGCCGAGGAAGGCAGGACCGGCACCGCCGGGGGTGCCGACGAGCAGGCATGGCGGACCGAGCGCATCGAGCGGTCGGTGTGCCGGTCGGTGGCCGAGTACTCGTTCCGGGCCGCGGACCACCTCGACGCCTGCGTGTTCGGTGGCCCGAAGTGGACGGTGTCGACCGTCTACGAGGGGATGCTGAAGGAGGAGATGGACGCGGCCGCGGCCCGGCATCCCGACGTGCCCTACCGACCCATGCTGATCGACGCCGCCTACGCCGGGCTCCTCACCGAGGCCGACGACCAGTCGCTGGTCATTCCGGCGCTCAACCGGGACGGCGACTGCCTGTCCGACCTGGTCCTGGCCATGTTCGGCTCCATCGCCGGCGCCGAGTCGGTGCTGCTGGCCCTCGACGACGACCTGAAGCCGACGGTGGCGATGGCCGAGGCACCCCATGGCACCGCCCCGTCCCTCCAGGGCAAGAACGTGGCCAACCCCATGGCCATGCTCCTCGCCTGTGCCGCGGCCCTGGACCACGCACCCGACCCGCTTGACGGTTCCCTGGCCACGGCCGCGGGTGCCATCCGCGAGGCGACGCTGGGTGCCGCCGCCGACGGCATCCGCACCTTCGACCTCGGGGGCGGGGCCTCCACCAGCGGGGTGGTGGACGAGGTCATCCGGCGGATCCGGGTGTCGCGGGACTCATGACCGGGCGTAGCACCAGGTGGAGGACGTGAGCGACCATCCGCTGCCGATCGTCCCGGTGGACCACGTGGAGCCGGTGCCCCGACGGGTACGCGCCGTGCTCGACGGTCGGGTGGTGGTCGACACGACCTCGGCCCGCTACGTGTGGGAGTGGCCCTACTACCCGCAGTACTACGTCCCCATCGGCGACATCTCGCCCGAGGTGCTGGTCGATGAGGGGCAGGAGGAGCACCTCGACCGGGGCACGGCGAGGCGGCTCGGGCTGCGATCGGGGGAGGGTGTGCGGGAAGGCGTCGCCCACCACTACGTGTCCTCCGGCATCGAGGGGATCGCCGGTACGGTCCGTATCGACTGGGCGGCCCTGGACGCCTGGTTCGAGGAGGACGAGGAGGTCTTCGTCCACCCGCGGAACCCGTACTCCCGGGTCGACGCCCTCCGTTCGGGCCGCGAGGTCGTGGTCGAGTTGGAGGGCCGGGTGCTCGCCCGCTCGTCGCGGCCGGTCCTGGTGTTCGAGACGGGACTTCCCACCCGCTACTACCTGGACCGCCTCGACGTCGACTTCACGCACCTGGTGCCGTCCGAAACGGTGACCGCCTGTCCGTACAAGGGGACGACCAGTGCCTACTGGTCGGTCGACGTCGGCGGCCACCGGGAGCCGGACCTGGCCTGGGCCTACGACTTCCCGACCCGGCAGCTGCTCCCGATCGCCGGGCTCGTCGCCTTCTACAACGAGAAGGTCGATCTGACCGTCGACGGCGTCCGACTCGAGCGACCGGTCACCACGTTCTCCTAGGCCGCCCGGCGGTGCCGGATGGCACACCGTCCCCCACCACCCGGTTCAGTCGGGCACGCCGCGTCCGGCGCGGACGGCCCCCGGTTCCGGTGGACCCGCGTCTGCGCGGACGGCACCCGGTTCCGGGGTCGGGGTCGGTGCTGCTCCACCTGTTCCGATGTCGCCCCGGCGGATGGGGAGGAGGTCGGCGACCATCCGTTCCCCGGTCGCCATCGTCGAGGTGAGGATGACGATGGCCTCATCGGTGTCGCCGGATTCGATCCTCCACTTGGCGACGGCCAGGTGCTGGATGATGGAATCGCTGATCTCGAGCGCCTCCGCCTGACGTCGGGCCCGGTCCGCCAGGGCACGGCGCTCGTCGAGGTCGGTGAGCGCCCGGCGCTGCCCCGCCTCGATGTGGTCGGTCGCCTGTCCGAGGAGCACGCCCAGGAGGAACAACCCCGCTCCCCGTGTGACCCATCCGGTGACGTCGATGTCACCTACGCCATCGAGCACTTCCACGACGGCGAAGAGGGCGAAGCCGATGGCCGCTCCGACGAGGCCCCCACGGAGGCCGAACGACATGGCCAGGAGCGCGATCGGGAGCGCGTACAGGATGTCGACCGCCTGTCCGGTGCCGTTCACCAGGACATGTATCCCCGTCACGGCGACGAACAGGACCGCTGCGGTCACCAGTGCTGCGCGCCGGTGGGACCGGTACCACGGGAACGGATCCCCCCCGAGCGGTTCGATGGACACCATCGGCACCTCCTCCGGGGATCCTGGCAGACCGGCACGCAGCGGGAGTAGGGGAATAAGTCCCATGCTGGGATCCGGGGAGGAGTGAGCACGACGGCCCGATCGGGGTCCTCTCCCCCGGAATCGGGTCCGCCGCCGTTGCTACCATCGCCGTCCATGAGCCGGCCCGCAGTGATCTTCGACCTCGACGACACCCTGATCGTCGAGGAGGCGTTCGCCATGGCGTCCCTGCGCGATGCGCTGGCCGTACTGCCGGGGGTCGACCCTACGGCGCACGCGGCCGAGGCACTCGAGTCGATCCGTTCGGTGTGGCGTCGGGGCGCCGACTTCGCGGTCTGCGTCGAACTCGGTTTCGCCTCCTGGGAGGGACTCTGGTCGGACTTCGCCGGCAATCACGGCGTCCTGGCCCGGCTGCACGCTTGGGCGCCCACCTACCGGGCCGAAGCATGGGCTGCCGTGGCCGGCGTGTTCGGCGTCGATGACCCGGCACTGGTCGACGAGGCCGCGGACCGTTTCGAAGCCGCGCAGCGCGCCGGCCATCCGGCCATCGACGGTATGCGACCGGCACTCGACGCCGTGAGCGCCCGCTACCCGGTCGGGCTGCTGACCAACGGCCCCTCGGACATCCAGCGGCTCAAGCTCGCCCAGGCCGGGCTGGCCGACGCCTTCGGCGCTGTCGTGGTTTCCGGTGAGGTCGGGGTCGGCAAACCGTCGCCGGAGGTCTTCGCCACGGTGCTCGACCGGTTGGGTGCCGATCCGGACAGCTCGGTAATGGTGGGCGACAGCTGGGAGCGGGACGTGGTCGGCGCCCTGGGCGCCGGGATGCGGGCGGTGTGGATCGCCGACGGCCGTCCGGCCCCGGACTCCGACCCACGGGTCACCGTGGTCGACTCGGTCCGGGAACTCGACGCACTGCTCCTCTGAGCGGCCCGGCGTCGCTGTGCCGCGGCCGGCGCACCTGGTCAGCCGGCCATCTGGCGCAGCATGTACGGCAGGATCCCGCCGTGGCGGTAGTACTGCGCCTCCATCGGGGTGTCGATCCGGAGCCGCACCTCGAACTCCGATATCCGGTCGTCGACGGCTGCGGTGACCCGGACCGTCTTCGGGCTGACGCCTTCATTGAGTGACTCCAGGCCGGTCACCGTGAACACCTCGTGGCCGGTGAGCGCGAGGGTCACGGCATTCTCCCCGTCCGCGTACTGCAGCGGCAGCACGCCCATTCCGATCAGGTTCGACCGGTGGATCCGCTCGAACGACTCGGCCAGCACGGCACGGACCCCGAGCAGCGCCGTGCCCTTGGCCGCCCAGTCACGCGATGAGCCCGACCCGTACTCCTTGCCGGCGAGCACCAGGAGCGGGACGCCCTCGGTGGCGTAGCGTTCCGAGGCCTCGAAGATCGTCGTCTGCTCGCCGTCGGGGAAGTGGACGGTGATCCCGCCCTCGGTGCCCGGTGCGAGCTGGTTGCGCAGTCTCACGTTGGCGAAGGTGCCCCTCACCATGACCTCGTGGTTGCCCCGTCGCGCACCGTAGGAGTTGAAGTCGACCCGGGAGACGCCGTGGTCCGCCAGGTACTTGCCGGCCGGCGTCGACGGGTTGATGTTGCCGGCAGGGGAGATGTGGTCCGTGGTGACGCTGTCGCCGAGCTTGGCGAGCACCCGGGCACCGACTACGTCGGTCACCGGCGCCGGGACCATGGTGAGACCCTCGAGGAAGGTCGGGCGTAGCACGTAGGTGGACGAGCTGTCCCACTCGAACGTGTCGCCGGTCGCCGCCTCGACCGCCTGCCACCGCTCGTCGCCGGCGAACACGGAACCGTAACGCCGCCGGAACATGTCCGAGGTCAGTGAGGTCCGGATGGCTTCTGTCACCTCGTCGGGGCTGGGCCACAGCTCGGCCAGGTAGACGGGCTCCCCGTCGGAACCGGTGCCGAGCGGCTCGGAGGTGAGGTCGACGTCCATGCTGCCCGCCAGGGCGTAGGCCACGACGAGCGGCGGCGACGCCAGGAAGTTCATGCGCACGTCGGGGTGGATGCGACCCTCGAAGTTCCGGTTGCCGGAGAGCACGGCGGCCACGGACAGATCGCCTTCCTGGACCGACTCGGACACCCCGGGAAGGAGCGGGCCCGAGTTTCCGATGCAGGTCGTGCATCCGTAGCCGACGAGGTCGAAGCCGATGGCGGCCAGGGGCTCGGTGAGCCCCGCCCGGTCGAGGTAGTCCATGACGACGCGTGATCCGGGGGCCAGCGTGGTCTTGACCCACGGCCTGGCGTCGAGGCCCCGTGCCACCGCGTTGCGGGCCACGAGGCCGGCCGCCACCATGACCTGCGGGTTCGACGTGTTGGTGCACGAGGTGATGGCGGCCACGACGACGTGGCCGTCCGTGATCTCCCCGGCGGTCCCGTCCGCCCGGGTGGTCGGCTGACGGCGCTCCTCGCGGCCGAGGGCGGCGCGGTACGACGGTGCGGCATCGTCCAGTCGGACGAGGTCCTGGGGTCGGGCGGGCCCGGCGATGCTGGGCACCACGGTCGAGAGGTCGAGCTCGACGAGCTCGGAGAAGACCGGCTCGGGGCCGTCCGGGTCGTGGAACATCCCCTGGGTTCGGGCGAAGGCCTCGACCAGGTTGACGTGGCTGTCCTCGCGGCCGGAGAACCGCAGGTAGTCGAGCGTCACCTCGTCGATGGGGAACATGGCGCACGTGGCCCCGTACTCGGGCGACATGTTGCCGATCGTGGCCCGGTTGGCCAGCGGAACCGAGGCGACGCCGGGGCCGAAGAACTCCACGAACTTGCCGACGACGCCGTGCTTGCGCAGCACGTTGGTGATGGTGAGCACCAGGTCGGTGGCCGTGGTGCCGACGGGCTGCTCACCCGTCAGCCGGAAGCCGACCACCGGGGGGAGGAGGAGGGAGAGTGGCTGACCGAGCATGGCCGCCTCGGCCTCGATGCCGCCGACGCCCCACCCGAGCACGCCGAGGCCGTTGACCATCGTGGTGTGGGAGTCGGTGCCGACGAGGGTGTCGCAGTAGGCCCGTCCGTCGTCGGTGGCGAAGACCACCCGAGACAGGAACTCGAGGTTGACCTGGTGGCAGATGCCCATGCCCGGGGGAACCACCCGGAAGCCGTCGAAGGCCTGCTGGGCCCACCGCAGGAGCTGGTAGCGCTCGATGTTGCGCTGGTACTCGATGTCGACGTTCTCGTCGAAGGCGGATGCCGTGCCCGACGCCTCGGCGATGACGGAGTGGTCGACCACCAGCTCCACCGGCACCAGGGGGTTGACCTTCGCCGGGTCACCTCCGAGGGTGCTGAGCGCGTCACGCATCGCCGCCAGGTCGACCACACCGGGCACGCCGGTGAAGTCCTGCATGAGCACCCGTTCGGGGGTGAGGGCGATCTCGGCGGCGTCGGTGCCGCCCACACCGTGCATGCCGGGGTTGACCCCCCAACCGGCGACCGCCTCGATGTCGTCGGCCGTCACCGCGACCCCGTCCTCGTGGCGGAGGAGGTTCTCGAGGATCACCTTGATCGAATACGGCAGCCGGGCCACGTCGAAACGGTCGGCGAGGGCCGTGATGCGGAAGATCTCATAGCTGGCGTTGCCGACCTGCAGGCTGCCGCGGGCGCCGAAGGAGTCAGGGGAGTCGGGGGAATGTGCCATGCCCCTATTCTGCCCCGTCCGGGGAGGACGCGATTCCCAGAGGTCAGGTGCGAGTGCGGTACTTGCTGATCGCCAGGGGGATGAACACCGCCAGCAGGACGACGGTCCAGGCCAGGGACTGCCACAACCAGAACGCCGTGCTCTTGCCCGTCCCGGTCGACGCCGCCCCCACCATGAGGGACCGGCAGGCGCTCACCGTCACGCTGAACGGCTGGTAGGTGGCGAACCCCCGGAGCCAGCTCGGCATCGAGGACAGCGGCACGAACGCCGCGGAGATGAACGTGAGCGGGAAGATCAGCGGGAACGACATGACCTGGGCGGTCTCGCTGTTGGGGGCGGACAGGCCGACGATGGCGAAGCCCCAGGACAGGGCGTAGGCGAAGAACAGGATCAGGAGGACACCGCCGACATAGGAGAGCACCCCCGTCGTGGGCCGGAATCCGACGAGCAGGCCGACCACCGTCATCACGACGATGACGAAGATGTTGCGGATCAGGTCGGCCGTGGTCCGTCCGAGGAGCACCGCCCCCCGGGACATGGGCAGGGCGCGGAACCGCTCGATGAGGCCCTTCTGCAGGTCCTCGGCCAGGCCGATGCTGGTGCTCACCGCGCCGAACGCCACCGTCTGCACGAAGATGCCGGGCATCAGGTAGTTGACGTAGCTGGTGGCGTCGGTGTGGATGGCCCCGCCGAAGACGTACCGGAACAGCAGCACGAACATGATCGGCTGCACCGTCGAGAAGAACAGTGCCTCGGGGATGCGGGTGACGGCCAGCAGGTTGCGACGGGTGAGGGTGGCGGTGTCCGAAAACAGCCAGCGCAGGTTGGACGCCGGGCCTGACGAGTGGGCGGCGGCCGGGGCGGGGGGGTTCAGCGTGGCGGTGGTCATGCGAGCTCTCCTGTAGCTACGGGCAGGGCGTGCTCGAGCTGCTCCGTCCGCCGCTTCTTCCGCCTCTGTCTGGGACTGAGGTCGCCGTCGCCGTCGCCGTCGTCCGCCTTCTCTTCCTCACTTCGGTGGCCGGTGAGGGACAGGAACACGTCGTCGAGGCTCGGCTCGCGGAGGTTGAACGTCTGGGGAGCGATCCCCTCGGCGTCGAGCGCCCGCAGGGCGATCATTGCGGCCTGCGGTCCGCTTTCGACGGTGACCTCCACCATCGTGCCGTTCACCATGGCGGCGTGCGGACCGAGGGTGTCGAGGATGGTCCCGGTGCGGGCGGCGTCGTCGATGGACGGCAGTCCCACTTCGAGCACCGTGGCACCGAGGTCGGCCTTCATGGACTCCGGGGTGCCCTCGGCGATCACCCGGCCGTGGTCGATGACGGCCAGGGTGCTGGCCAGGCGGTCGGCCTCCTCGAGGTACTGGGTGGTGAGGAGCACGGTGGTGCCACCGCCGACGAGGCGCTCGATTACCTCCCACAGGTCGTTGCGGCTCTGGGGGTCGAGGCCGGTGGTCGGCTCGTCGAGGAAGAGCACGGTCGGGTGGGCCACCAGGGCGGCGGCCAGGTCGAGCCGTCGGCGCATGCCGCCCGAGTACGTCTTCAGGGGCCGGTCGCCGGCATCGGTCAGGTTGAACTGCGCCAGGAGCTCGACGGCCCGCTTGGCCACGACGGCCCGGGGCAGATGGTTGAGGTTGCCGACCATCTGCAGGTTCTCGCGGCCGGTCAGGTTCTCGTCGACCGCGGCGTACTGTCCGGCCAGTCCGATGAGGGTGCGCACCAGCGCCGCCTTCTTCTGCACGTCGTAGCCGAGCACGGTGGCCGTCCCGCTGTCGGCCCGCAGGATGGTGGTCAGGACCCGCACGGCCGTCGTCTTCCCGGAGCCGTTGGGCCCGAGGAGCCCGAAGACGGTGCCCTCCTCGACGGCGAAGCTCACCCCGTCGAGGGCGCGCACCTCCCGCTTGCCCTTGAAGGTCTTCTTCAGGTCGTGGACTTCGATGGCGTTCGTCATGGCGAGGGATCCCGTCTGGCGGCCACCGCCCGTCGGGGTGTACCGCCGGGTGCTGGTCCGTCCTGCGCCTGTGGAGGCTGCGGCGGACACGATGGCGGCGTCCGACCATCCTACGACCCGGTGCCCGGCGGTCGGCCACACCGCCTTCCGGGGCACCGCTCGGACCCGTTGACTAGCCTCACCCCATGGACACCGGCGATCTGGCACCCGATTTCGAACTCCCCGACGAGGACGGCGTCCCCCGCAAGCTGAGTGAGCTGGCCGCGGACGGCCCGGTGGTCCTGTTCTTCTACCCGGCCGCCATGACCCCCGGGTGCACCGTCGAGAGCTGCCATTTCCGGGACATGAAGTCTGAGTTCGAGGCGGCCGGTGCCCAGCGGGTCGGCATCAGCGCCGACGACGTGGCCAAGCAGAAGAAGTTCTCGGACAAGCACGAGTTCGACTACCCCCTGCTGTCCGACCCGGACGGGGCCGTCGCCACCCAGTTCGGCGTCCGACGAAAGATCACCGTGCTGACGCCCACCAAGCGGGCCACCTTCGTGATCGGCTCGGACCGACGGATCCTCGGCGTGATCAAGAGCGAGGTCCGCATGAACCTGCACGCAGACAAGGCGCTCGAGATCCTCAAGGCGGCCTCGGCCCCCAGCTGACCCGCCAACCGCCGGGCGGACCGCGGTGTCCCCGACTCGGGACGCCACCGATGCGAAGCTGGGGGGATGGAGCGGAGCGTGCGACGGGTGAGGGGTTGAGCCCACTGCCCGGATCCGGACGGATGGAGCAGCTCGTCGAGTCGATCGCCCAGCGGGTGGTCGGGCTCGTCATCGAGGCCATCGACGTGAACGCACTCGTCTCGAAGGTCGACATGGACGCCCTGCTGGCGAACGTCGACGTCGACGCGATCGTGTCCAAGGTCGACGTCGACGGACTGATCGACCGGGTCGACGTCGAGAAGATCATCGACCGGGTCGACGTCGACAAGATCGTCGGACGGGTCGACGTCGAGAAGATCATCGACCGGGTCGACGTGCAGAAGATCATCGACCGGGTGGATATCCAGGGGATCATCGGTCGGGTGGACATCGACGCCCTGGTCGAACAGACCGAGCTGGGCACGATCATCGCCCACTCGACCAGCGGGGTGGCGTCCGAGGCCCTCGACCTGATCCGGGCGCAGGGTGTGGGCCTCGACGACTTCGTGGCCCGCTGGGTCAACCGGATCCTGCGACGGAAGTCGGACGACTGGCCGAAGGGGCCGCCCGCCCTGGTGGCCTCGCTCGCCACTGTGGACGTACCGGCGCTGCCGGAAGGGGCGGACCGGTGACGGCGCCCGCAACCGTGTCGGCCCCGCCGACCGCCGGCCGGCAGGGAAACTATGCCGGCGCGGTGACCCGACTGGTGGCGTTCGCAGCCGACGTCGGCGCGTCGTGGGGGATCTTCACCGTGTCCGCTGCGGCCCTCACGTTCGCCATCGGCCTGGTGAGCGGCCACACGGTGAATCTCAACGACGGACGGGTCACCTCGCTGGTCACGCTCTTCTGCCTGATCGTCTGGGAGTTCATCTACTTCGCCTACCAGTGGTCGCTGAGCGGGAAGACCATCGGCATGGCCGTGCTTGGCATCCGCGTGGTGGCGTCGGACGGTCAGCCGATCACCGGCCGTCAGGCCGTCATCCGCACGATCACCCTCCCGCTGAGCTTCCTCTTCTTCGGGCTCGGATTCCTCGGGATCCTGCTGAACAAGGACCGGCACGCCTGGCACGACCGCATGGCGAAGACCGTCGTCGTCTACTCCTGGGACGCCCGTGCCGCCCGCCTGCGGTGGCTGGCGAAGCAGGACCCGTCCCCACCCGCCTGAGCGGGCCGTGGACAGGCTTCTCCCACAGGGGCCGGTGGTCATCGCCCCCGGTGCCGTGCACCTGCCGGGATGGCTGGCACCCGCTGAACGCTGCGAACTGCTGGCCAGGTGCCGTGCCTGGGGCGAGGAGGCGGGCGGTCCCCGGCGGCCGCGGATGCGAAACGGGGCGTCGATGTCGGTCGCCATGGTGGGCCTGGGGTGGCACTGGTTCCCGTACCGGTACTCGCGCACCCGCGACGACGGGGACGGGGGTCGGGTCCCGCCATTTCCGCCCTGGCTGCAGGCGCTGGCGATCCGGGCCGTGGCCGACGCCGTCGCCGTCGACCCTCTGGTGGCAGCCGACCCGGACGGGTTCGATCCCGACGTGGCCCTGGTGAACTGGTACGCCCCCGGGGCGAAGATGGGGATGCACGTCGACCGGGACGAGGTGGTGACCGCTCCCGTCGTCTCGCTGAGTGTGGGGACGACCGGGGTGTTCCGGTTCGGCAACCCAGGGGGCCGGGGGCGGCCGTGGGCGGACGTGCCACTGGAGTCGGGAGACGTCGTCGTGTTCGGTGGGCCGTTGCGCCTCGCCTTCCACGGGGTGCCGCGGTTGGTGGCGGGTACCGATGACCCTGTGGTCGGTGTGCTCCCGGGACGGCTCAACGTCACCGTGCGTCAGACCGGGCTGCCGGGATGAACCCACTCCGGCCCCGGCGGCCCGGGCCCGGGGCGCCGGGGAGCGGCCTGACCCGGGCGCGCTACCGCTGCCCGTGGTCGGCCGTCGGGCGTCCCGCCCACTCTCCGTAGCGGTTGGTGCCGTCCGCCGTCCGTGTTTTCCCAGGTCCGGTAGGTTCGGCCGGTATGGGAGCGGGACGAGGGCGATCGCGGTGCGCCCTGTGGGGCGGCCTATCGCTGGGAACCGGCACAGTCGCATTCGCTCTGTTCAGCCCGTCGTCCGTCGGCTGCTCCACCAATGTCGTGGTCCTCACCCGGAGCTCAGTCACCGCCCGGGGCTGCGCGGCCTACTCGGTCGTCGCCCATGTCGGCGTCGGGCTGATCGTGCTCGGTGCCGTGCTGCTGCTCGGCTCGTTCGCGCTCGCCCTCCGGACCCGCCGCCAGGGCGCCGCCGACGCGGCCCCCTCCGCCCCCGACACCCAATCCGACGTGGACACCGCCGCCGCCACCGGCGACGCCGCCACCGCGCCAGCCGAACACCCTCCTCTGGTGGCGGGTTCGTTCGCTCCAGTCCCCGGTCGAGAGGCCGTGGCCGTGCCCGACCGGATCCCGACCGAGCCGACGGCCACCGAGCCGGAGCGACGGCGTGAGCCGACGGCCACCGAGCGGGTGCGACAGCCCGGACCCGCCTGGGGGCCCGAACCGGCCTGGGAGCCCGAGCCGGCGGCCGTCCGGACGCGACCGATCGCCCCGGGCGAGGACGTCCACGACGACGGGGGAGAGCGGCACGACAGGTCGGGACTGCTCGACTCTGCGGTGCGCCTGCCCCCGGGCTGGTACGGAAACCCGAACAATCCGGGCAAACCGATCCAGTGGTGGGACGGCACGCGGCTCACCGACGGACCCGACTGAGCGCTTCGGCAGGCACCGGTCCCGGCGATCGACCACCTGTCACCGGGGCGGGACAGCGTCTGAGGGTTCGTCTGTCCCAGAATTAATGGAACATCACAAACGTGCCCCTGGCAGGACTCGAACCTGCGCTTTCGCCTCCGGAGGGCGACGCTCTATCCGCTGAGCTACAGGGGCAGCGACAGGACCCCGCCGGGCACGATGGCGCCGGGGGACCCGCTGCGGAACACGCAACTCTACTGCCATCGGGGAGGCGCGCACTGCGCCGGGGCCCGGTGCTCCGCCCGGTGCAGCCGGACGCCTTCCGTGGGGACGGCCCGGGACCGCGTATCCTCGGGCCACGATGTCCGCACCCGACCCCACCCTTGACGCTGGGCCCCAGGCCCCCACCACGCCCGCACCCACCGCCTACCGGCCCATCCACGACCAGCTGGCCGACGCCGTGAACGCGGCCGTCTCCGTGGTGGCCGGCGAGGAGGGTCTCGACATCGCCGTGGACACCGGGGCCGTGCACCTCGAGCGCCCGGCCAGCCGTGAGCACGGTGACTGGTCGACCAATGTGGCGATGGTGACGGCCAAGCGGGCGGGCACCAACCCGCGTGCCCTGGCGACGTCCGTCGTCGCGGTGCTCGAGCGCTCGCTGCCGCTCCACGTGCGCTCGGTCGAGGTCGCCGGCCCCGGCTTCGTCAACTTCCGGCTCGACGACGGGTGGCTGCACGACGCCCTGGCGGCAGTACTCGACGAGGGCGAAGAGGGCTATGCCCGCCCGGACATCGGCCACGGCGAAAAGGTCCAGGTCGAGTTCATCTCGGCCAACCCGACCGGGCCGATCCACGTCGGGAACGGCTGGTGGGGGAGCTACGGCGATGCCCTCGCCCGGGTGCTGGACCGCAGCGGCCACCAGGTCTCCCGTGAGTACTACGTGAACGACACCGGGGGGCAGATCCGGACCCTCGGTCGGAGCCTGTTGGCCCGTCACCGGGGCGAGGAGGTCCCCGAGGGCGGCTACCAGGGCCAGTACGTGACCGACCTGGCCGCCGCCTATGACGGCCCCGACGACGTCACCGCGGCCGGCCGGTGGGCGGCGGACCAGATCCTCGAGCGGATCAAGGCCACCCTGGCATCCGTCGGGATCGTCTTCGACGAGTGGTATTCGCAGGCCTCCATCGAGGAGAGTGGAGCCGTCGACGAGACGATCGCCCTGCTCGACGCCAAGGGCCTGGTGTACGAGCAGGAGGGTGCCACCTGGTTCCGTGCATCCGAGCTGGGCGACGTCCGGGACCGGGTGCTCCGCAAGGCCAACGGTGACGCCACGTACCTGGCCGGGGACCTCGCCTACCACCGCGACAAGTTCCTCGTCCGTGGCTTCGACCGGGTCATCGACGTGTTCGGTGCCGATCACCACGGCCAGGTGGCCAGCCTGAGGGCCGGCGTCCAGGCCCTGGGTGTCGATCCGGCGCGGCTCGAGGTGAAGTTGGGCCAGATGGTCTCACTGGTCGACGGGGACGAGGCCGTCAAGATGGGCAAGCGGGCCGGCAACGCCATCGACCTCGACACGGTCATTGCCGACATCGGCCCCGACGCCACCCGCATCCTCAGTCTGATGAGCACGCTGGACCAGGCCGCCACCTTCGATCTCGCCACCGTGCGCGAGCAGTCGGTCGAGAACCCCGTGTTCTACGTCCAGATGGCCAACGCCCGGATCGCCGGCGTCGGACGCAAGGCCGTCGAGCGGGCCGTCAGCCGTGTCCCGCGCGACCGGGCGGACCTCTCCCTGCTCGTCCACCCCCGGGAGCTCGAGTTGATCCGCTGCCTCGAGGAGCTGCCCGAGGTGGTGGCCGACGCCGCTGTCGACCGGGCCCCCACCAAGGTCACCACGTGGGTCCGCCGGCTGGCGTCGTGCTTCCACGGCTTCTACCACGACTGCCCGATCCTGGCCGACGACGTGGATCCCTCACTGGCCCAGGCGCGCCTGTGGCTGGTCGAGGGGGCGCGCATCGGGCTCGCCATCGGGCTCGGCCTGCTCGGGGTGTCCGCACCCGAGGCGATGTGACGGTGTCGGTCCCCACCGGTCCCGTGGACCTCGACCTCCTGCCATCGACCGCGGCGGTCGGCGCCGACGGACGGCTGTCGATCGGCGGCTGCGACCTGGTCGAGCTGGCCGGGACCCATGGCACGCCGCTGTTCGTCTACGACGAGTCCCACCTGCGCGCCGCCTGCCGCGAGGCCGTGGCTGCGTGGGGTGACGGCGTCGCCTACGCCACGAAGGCGTTCCTGTGCGTGGCGATGGCGAAGCTGGCCCACGAGGAGGGCATGTGCCTCGACGTGTCCACCGGGGGCGAGCTGCACGTGGCCCTGACCGCCGGCGTGCCCGCCGACCGTCTTGTCCTGCACGGCAACAACAAGTCGACCGGGGAACTGGCCGCCGCCCTCTCGGTGGGCGTCGGCCGGATCGTGGTCGACTCCTTCGACGAGATCGACCGCATCGAGCTGCTGGTGGCCGACCCGCCGGCACTCGAGGGCGGGCCCGAGGACGCCGAGCCCCCCGTGCGGTGGCGACCCCGTGTGCTGGCGCGCATCACCCCGGGTGTCGAGGTCCACACCCACGAGTTCGTACGGACCGGTCAGGAGGACTCGAAATTCGGCTTCGGCCTCGGGTCCGGCGCTGCGGCCCGGGCCGTCGAGCGCCTGGCCGCCCTCGACGCGGCCGGGGTCGTCGAATTCGTGGGGATCCACGCCCACCTGGGGAGTCAGGTCTTCGCACTCGAGCCCTTCGCCCAGGCCATCGACGTCCTGGCCGGGTTCTTCGCGCCGCTCGGCCTGCCCGAGCTCGTGGTGGGTGGCGGGCTGGGCGTCGCCTACGTCAATGGCGAGCAGGCGCCGCCGATGGGTGAGTGGGCGGCGTCGGTCCGGACCGCCTGTGCGAGGGCGGGGATCGACGACTCGGTGCGGGTCACGGCGGAGCCCGGTCGCTCCATCGTGGCCGCGGCCGGGGTCACGCTCTACCGGGTGGGCACGGTCAAGGACGTCCCCGGTCACCGCACCTATGTGTCGGTCGACGGTGGGATGAGCGACAACCCCCGGCCCGTGCTCTACGGCAGCGGCTACGAGGCGTTCCTGCCCCGGGAGGCCGGAGCCGTCCGCCCCGCTCCGATCCGCCTGGTGGGCAAGCACTGCGAGACGGGGGACGTCGTGGTGGCCGACGGCTTCGTCCCCGATGACCTCGCGGTGGGCGACGTGCTCTGCACCCCGGTGACGGGAGCGTACGGCCACGCGATGGCGTCGAACTACAACAAGGTGCCCCGTCCGGCGGTGGTGTTCGTGGCCGACGGGACGGCTCGCACGGTCGTGCGCCGCGAGACCGTCGACGACCTCGTCCGTCTGGACACCTGACCCGGCCCGGCCGACCGTCGGACCCCTGCCGAGGCGGTAGCGTGACCAGGTGACCTCGGCACCTGCGAACTCCCGTGACGTACGCGTGGCCATCCTGGGATGCGGCAACGTGGGTGCCGCCCTGGTCGGCATCGTCCAGGACCGCGCCGAGGCCCTCGGCGTGCAGTCGGGTGCCCGGCTCACCATCGCCGGGATTGCCGTCCACGACCTCGGTGTCGCCCGCCCCGCCCACGTGCCCCGCCAGCTCCTGACGACCGACGCCGCCGGTCTGGTGGCCGACCCCGACGTCGACGTGGTGGTCGAGCTGATCGGCGGGATCGAGCCGGCGGGGACGCTGGTGCGTGCCGCACTGGACGCCGGACGCCCGGTGGTCACGGCGAACAAGGCGCTCCTGGCCTCGCCGGACGGCGTGGCACTCCGCACACTCGCCCGCGAGCGCGGCGTGGACCTGTTGTACGAGGCCGCCGTGGCCGGGGCGATCCCCCTCGTGCGGGCATTGCGCGAGTCCCTCACCGGAGAGCGGATCCACCGGGTCATGGGCATCGTCAACGGGACCACCAATTTCATTCTGACCAGGATGGGGGAGCAGGGGGCCGACTACACCGAGGTGCTGGCCGAGGCCCAGGCGCTCGGGCTGGCCGAACGGGACCCCACTGCGGACGTGGAGGGCTACGACGCCGCGGCAAAGGCCGCCATCCTGGCTGGGGTGGCCTTCGGGTACAACGTGTCGGACGACGCCGTGCTGCGGGAGGGGATCACGGGGATCACCCCGTCGGACGTCGACTTCGCCCGGCGGACCGGGTACGTCATCAAGCTCCTGGCCATCGTGGAGCGCTCGGGAGACGACGGCCTGTCGGTGCGGGTGCACCCCGCGCTGGTCCCCGACTCCCATCCGCTGGCGGGCGTGCGGGACGCCTTCAACGCCGTGTTCATCGAGGGCGAAGCCGCCGGCGAACTGATGCTCTACGGCCAGGGAGCGGGGGGACTGCCGACGGCGAGTGCGGTGGTCGGCGACCTCATCGACGCCACCCGGAACCTGCTGGCGGGGACCACGGCCCCGGCACCGGACCGGCAGCCCGCCCACCTGGTGCCCGAGGACGACCTGGAGGCCGGCTTCTACATCAGCCTCGACGTGGCCGACCGTCCCGGTGTGCTCGGAGCGGTGACCACCGCGTTCGGTGCCCACGCGGTGTCCATCCGCTCGGTCGAGCAGGAGGGCGGCCCGGGAGGGGCGCGCCTGGTGTTCGTCACCCACCGGGCCCGCGAGGGTCATGTGCGGGCCACCCTGGCGGTACTGGGCGACCTCGACGTGGTGGAACGGATCGGAGGCGTCATGCGGATCGTGGGTGCAGCGTGACGGCGGCCGCGGGACGCGCGCTCGGGTGGCGTGGCGTCATCGAGGAGTACCGGGAGTTCCTGCCGGTGACGGCCGACACGCCGGTCGTGTCGCTGCTCGAGGGTGGCACGCCGCTGCTCGAGGCGCCGCGGCTGTCGGCCCGCGTGGGCGCGCGGGTGCTGCTCAAGATCGAGGGAGCCAACCCGACCGGGTCGTTCAAGGACCGGGGTATGACCATGGCCATCTCGAAGGCCGTCGAGGCGGGGGCCAAGGCCGTCGTGTGCGCGTCGACGGGCAACACCTCCGCATCCGCTGCCGCGTTCAGCGCCCGGGCCGGCCTGACCTGCGCGGTCCTGATCCCCGAGGGCCACATCGCCCTCGGCAAGCTGGCCCAGGCCCTCATCCACGGGGCCAGGGTCCTGCAGCTGCGGGGTAATTTCGACCAGGCGCTCGAGATCGTGCGCGACCTCGGACAGCAGGCACCGGTCACCGTGGTCAACTCGGTGAACCCGTTCCGGATCGAGGGCCAGAAGTCCGGTGCATTCGAGATCGTCGATCAGCTGGGTGACGCGCCGGACGTCCACTGCATCCCCGTCGGCAACGCCGGCAACATCACCGCCTACTGGAAGGGCTACCTCGAGTTCAAGGAGGCCGGAAGGTCGACCCGACTGCCGAAGATGCTCGGGTTCCAGGCCGCCGGCGCGGCCCCGATCGTCGCCGGCCATCCCATCGACCACCCGGACACCGTGGCCACGGCTATCCGGATCGGCAACCCGGCCAGCTGGTACGGGGCGACGTCGGCGGCGTCCGAGTCGGGGGGCGGCATCGACTCGGTCACCGACGAGGAGATCCTCGCGGCCTACCGGTTCCTGGCCACCGAGGAGTCGGTCTTCTGCGAGCCGGCCTCGGCCGCCTCGGTGGCCGGCCTGCTGAAGAACGGGCTCCCCGACGGGCTCGGCGCCGGGTCGACCGTGGTCTGCATCCTGACCGGGCACGGGCTCAAGGACCCCGACATCGCCATCAGCCAGATCAGCGTGCCGACGGTGGTCGACGCCGATCTGGGCGCGGTGCTGGACGAACTGGCGCTCTGACCGGGGCTCCGACCCCCGGATGACGCTCGGAGGGGGGATGGTTGCCGCTCCGGTGCCCGACCCTGTATGCTGAAGGCACCTTCGCCTCCGCAACTCGCCCGTTCGGGCCTGCGGGCGGGACCTCCTGGATCGAACGCTTTCGACCAGCCCGTGTCCGGCGTCGGGGGGAGATGCGTCCGGGATCCGTTCCGGGGCTCCCACCTCCCCGCCCCCCGTATTTCCCTGGCTGTGGGAATCCACCCACCCGCCAACGAGGACACGCTGAAACGAGGAAGCCGATGACTGCCGAACAGCAGCTCGAGCGCTCGGTGTTGGAGAGCAAGGAGCGCGACGAGCTCCATGCGATCGCCCAGGCCCTGTCTGTGAAGACCAACACCCGCACCAAGAAGGCCGACATCATCGACGGCATCCTGAAGGCCACCGGTGTGGGCGTGGCCGACGCCGGTGCGGACGCCCCGGCACCGCGTGCCCCCCGTGGCCGCAGCCGCGCCACCGGTGGCGACACGGTGGCAGCCGACGAGGCACCCGCCGTCAACGGGGACCACGCCGACCCCGACGCCCCGCCGACCCGGAACCATCGACCGGCGGTGCAGTCGTTCGGGCCGGCCGACGACTCCGCGGCCACCGATGTATCGGCCGAGCTCGACTACGACTTCGACGACATCCCTGGTGCAGGCAAGTCCGACGATACCGCCCGGGAGGCGTCCGGTTCCGACGACTCCGGCACCGAGGACGCCGGACGCACTGGCCAGAACGGCGGCGGGCAGGGCCGTCAGAACGGCCAGAACAACCAGGGCAACCGGAACAACCAGGGCAACCAGAACCAGGGCAACCGGAACCAGGGGAACAACCAGAACCAGGGCAACCGGAACAACCAGGGCAACCGGAACAACCAGGGCAACCAGAACAACCAGAACAACCAGAACAACCAGGGCAACCGGAACAACCAGGGCGGTGGCGGCAACGACGATCTGGGCAACCGGCGTTCCAACCGCCGTCGGCGCGGGCGCGACCGCCAGGGAGGGCCCGAGGGAGATCTGCAGGGTGGTGGCAACCAGGAGCAGCAGTACCAGGGGGAGCTCATCCCGGTACGCGGCCTGCTCGACCTGCGCGACGAGGGCTACGGCTTCCTCCGGTGCGAGGGTTACCTGCCGTCGTCCAAGGACGTCTACATCTCGATCAGCCAGGCACGTCGCTTCGCCCTGCGCAAGGGGGACAGCATCGAGGGCTTCTGCCGCCCGGCCGGCACCACCGAGAAGTTCCCGGCGCTGCTCCAGATCGACAGCGTCTCGGGCATGGACCCCGAGGTCGCCCGGTTGCGCCCCCGGTTCGAGGACCTGACGCCGCTGTTCCCGGACGAGCGTCTCCACCTCGAGATGCCGGGCGAGAAGGAGAACATGACCGCCCGCATCGTCGACCTGCTGTCGCCGATCGGCAAGGGCCAGCGCGGCCTCATCGTCTCGCCCCCCAAGGCGGGCAAGACCACGGTGATGAAGCACATCGCCCACTCGATCGAGGCCAACAACCCGGACGTCCACCTCATGGTGCTCCTCGTCGACGAGCGTCCCGAGGAGGTCACCGACATGCGCCGGTCGGTCAAGGGCGAGGTCGTGGCGTCCACGTTCGACCGCCCGGCCGACGAGCACACCGCCGTGGCCGAACTGACCATCGAGCGGGCGAAGCGCCTGGTCGAGGCCGGTCGTGACGTCGTGATCATCCTCGACGGGATCACCCGCCTCGCCCGCGCCTACAACCTGGCCGCCCCGGCGACCGGGCGGATCATGTCCGGAGGCGTCGACTCCGGCGCCCTGTACCCGCCGAAGAAGTTCTTCGGTGCGGCCCGGAACATCGAAGAGGGCGGCTCGCTGACAATCCTGGCCACGGCCCTCGTCGAGACGGGCTCCAAGATGGACGAGGTGATCTTCGAGGAGTTCAAGGGCACCGGCAACATGGAGCTCCGGCTCGACCGTCGCCTGGCCGAGCGCCGGCTCTACCCGTCGATCGACGTCAACGCCAGCTCGACCCGCCACGAGGAGCTGCTCTTCGACCGGTCCCAGCTCCAGCAGGTGTGGAAGCTCCGCCGGGTGCTCAACGCCCTGGCCAACGAGGGCAGCGCCGCCGCCGGCCTCGAGCTCCTGATGGACAAGATCCGCACCACCAAGAGCAACGACGAGTTCCTGGCCGAGATCGCCAAGGGCCCGGCCACCTGACCCGACCGACCGGTCGACCCGTGCGGTGACGTCCACTTCGGGACGGCGCCGGACGGATCGGGGCCCGGTTCGGATAGACTTTGTCCTCTGCAATCGGGCGTCTCCCATCACGGGGCCGCCACTACAGGAGAACTTCATGAAGACCGACATCCACCCCGATTACGCCGAGTCCTCGGTGCGCTGCTCCTGCGGGAACACCTTCACCACGCGCTCGACCAAGCCCGAAATCACCCTCGAGCTCTGCAACGAGTGCCACCCGTTCTTCACCGGCAAGCAGAAGCTGGTCGACTCGGGCGGCCGCGTGGAGCGCTTCCAGCGCCGCTACGCCGCATCGGGCCGGAAGAAGAAGCCCGCGGCCCCGTCCGAGGGCTGAGATCTCCGGGCGGCCGTCGGCGGCCGCCCCTTCCGCCACGTCGACCCGCTCCGGCGGCGTGACGTGCGGGTGACGCTACCCTCTCCAACGTGCTCAACGACCGACTGAGGGAACGCCTCGTGGAGCTGGAGCGGGAGTACGAGTCGGTCCTGGCCGAACTCAACGACCCGGACCTGTCCTCGGACCCGAAGCGTCTGCGGGAGGTATCGCGCCGTCACCGCGAGCTCGACGAGGTGGTGCGGTGCTTCCGCAGCCTCGAGTCGGCCAACGCGGACCTCGGGACCGCCCGGGAGATGGTGGCGGACTCCGCCGGTGCCGAGCGCGAACTGGCCCAGGCCGAGGTCGTCCAGGCTGAAGCCGACATCGCCCGCCTGGAGGAGGAGCTGCGACTCCTGCTCGTCCCCCGGGACCCGAACGCCGGTCGCAACGTGATCATGGAGATCCGCGGGGCCGAGGGAGGCGAGGAGGCGAACCTCTTCGCCAAGGACCTGTTCGACATGTACTCGCGCTACGCGGCGTCCAAGGGGTGGAAGGTCGAGGTGCTGTCTTCGAGCCCGTCCGAGCGTGACGGTCTGAACGAGATCACGTTCCTGGTCAAGGGCGAGGACGCCTGGCTCCGTCTCGAGCACGAAGGCGGCCCCCACCGGGTCCAGCGGGTGCCCGTCACCGAGTCCCAGGGACGGATACACACGTCGTCGGCGGCCGTGGCCGTGCTGCCCGAGGCCGAGGAGGTCGACGTCGACATCGACCCGAACGATCTCAAGATCGACGTCTACCGATCGACCGGACCCGGTGGTCAGTCGGTCAACACCACCGACTCGGCGGTGCGGATCACCCACCTCCCGACGGGGATCGTGGTGGCCATGCAGGACGAGAAGAGCCAGATCCAGAACCGGGCCAAGGCCATGATCGTTCTGCGCTCGCGCCTGCTCAAGGCCGAGCAGGATCGCCAGGCCGCCGAGCTGTCGGAGCAGCGGCGCAGCCAGGTGGGCACCGGTGGGCGGTCGGAGAAGATCCGGACCTACAACTTCAAGGAGAACCGGGTCACCGACCACCGGATCAAGCTGACCCTGCACAAACTGGACCGCATCCTGATGGGCGACCTCGACGAGCTGACCGACGCCCTCATGGCCGACAAGCGCTACCGGCAGCTGGACGACGGCTGAGGCCGACGTGGTCCGGGAGTCCGACCGCCTCGCCGCTCCGCCGGCACCGCCCGACCCGACCCCGGGTGGGGCGGTTGTGCCCACCGGAGCCTCCACCGGCCGGCCGGCCTCTCTCGCGGCCGAGGTTGCGGACCGGGTGGGGTCGGCACGGGAGGCGGCCTGGATCGTCGAGCACGTGGCCGGCACCCCGGACGGCCGGGCCGACCCGGCGGGGGCGCGGGAGGCAGCCCTGGCCCTGGCCGATCGCCGGGCGGCGGGGGAGCCGCTCCAGTACGTGCTCGGCACCTGGCAGTTCCGCACCCTCGAGCTGACCGTCGACCGGCGGGTCCTCATCCCCCGGCCCGAGACCGAGCAGGTGGTGGAGGTCGCCCTGGCCGAACTGGCCCGCATCGGCACGGGGCGACCGGCGGACGGCGCCCCGTTGGTGTGCGTGGACCTCGGGACCGGCTCGGGGGCGATCGCCCTGTCGCTGGCGGCCGAGGGCCCGGGGTCGGTCGACCGCCCGCTGGAGGTCTGGGCCACAGACCGATCCGCCGGTGCCCTCGACGTGGCACGGGACAACCTCGACGCGCTGTCTGCGGTGGACCCGGTGTCCGGTGCCCGGGTCATCCTGTCCGAGGGGTCGTGGTTCGACGCCCTTCCCGACCGGCTGGCCCGCCGTATCGACCTGGTCGTGGCCAACCCGCCCTACGTGGCCGAGGACGAGTACCAGGGGCTCGAGCCGGGTGTGCGGGAGTGGGAGCCGGTAGGTGCCCTCGTGGCCCCGAGGGGAAGCACCGGCGTGGGAGGCCTGGCCGACGTGGAGGCCGTGGTGACCGGTGCCGCCCGGTGGCTCGGTCCGACAGGAGCCGTGGTGGTGGAGCTGGCTCCCTCCCAGGCGTACGCGGCGATCGACGTCGCCCGGCGGGCCGGGTTCACCCGGGTGGGGACGGCCCGTGACCTGACCGGGCGGATGCGGATGCTGGTGGCGTCCCGGTGACCCCCGAGCTGCTCCCGGCGGGCGAGCCGGCGTCGCTGCGCCGCGCCGCGGCCGCCCTGGCCGAAGGTGCGGTGATCGCCGTGCCCACCGACACCGTCTACGGACTGGCCGTCGATCCGGCCCAGCCGGAGGCGGTGGCCCGCCTCTTCGCCCTCAAGGGACGGCCCGACGACGTCCCGCTGCCCGTCCTGGTGGCCGGGCCCGAGCAGGTGGCGATGGTGGCCGCCGACCTCGAGCCGGCCGCCGCCGAGCTGGCCGCGCGGTTCTGGCCCGGGCCGCTCACCCTGGTGGTGCCCCGCCGGCGAGGGTTCACGGTCGACCTGGGCGGCCCACCGGCCGCCCGCCAGACGATCGGGGTCCGATGGCCGGACCACCCGGTGGTGGAGGCCCTGTGCGAGCTGCTCGGCCCGCTGGCGGTCACCAGCGCCAACTTCCACGGTGCCCCCCCGGCCTCGACGGCGGACGGTGTTGCCGACCTCTTCGCCGGTTCCGATCAACCCGTGGTCGTGCTGGACGGCGGCCGGTGTGCCGGTACTCCGTCAACGGTGGTGGAGTGTCGCGGCCGGGCGTCGCGCTGCCTGCGGGAGGGGGCACTGGACTGGGGCGACCTGCACGCCCGGGCCCGGCCGGACGACCGGTGAGCCGGCCTGCCCGACGACGCCCGGGGTTGACGACGTGGTCCCGACCGGCGACACTGGAGGCATGGAGCACCCGCAGCCGTCCCGACGCGTCACCGTAATCATTATCGACTAGGCACATACCCTTCCCGGTGTGTGCCCCCTGACCGTCCACCTGGTGGGCGGTTTTTCAATTTCCGGACGGCGCCACGACGGGCTCCACAGGCAGTAGACAGACCGGACAGACGGACAGACGGACAGACAAGGACATCAGATCGTGAGCAAGTACCAGGTTGGCGTGATCGGCGGCGACGGCATCGGCCCCGAAGTGACGGCCGAGGCCCTCAAGGTGGTGCGTGCTGCCGGGGTGTCGCTGGAGACCACCGAGTACGACCTGGGCGCCGACCGCTACATCCGCACGGGGGACGTCCTGCCCGACAGCGTGCTGGAGGAGCTCGGCCACCAGGACGCCATTCTCCTCGGGGCCATCGGCGCCCCGGTGGGGTCGACCGAGGTCCCCCCGGGGACCCTCGAGCGCGGCATGCTGCTGCGGCTCCGGTTCGCGCTCGACCTGTACATCAACCTGCGTCCCTTCACCGGCGTCCCCGGCGCTCCGGCGCCCGACTGCGACTTCGTGGTCATCCGGGAGAACACCGAGGGCACCTACGCCGGCGAGGGAGGGTTCCTCCGCAAGGGCACCCCGTTCGAGGTCGCCACCCAGGGATCCGTCAACACCCGCCACGGCGTGGAGCGGTGTGCCCGCTTCGCCTTCGCCCTGGCCGGGACCCGGGATCGGAAGCACCTGACGCTGGTCCACAAGACCAACGTCCTGACGTTCGCCGGCGATCTGTGGCAGCGGACCGTCGACGAGGTCGCCCCCGAGTACCCCGACGTCACCCGTGACTACAACCACGTCGACGCCACCTGCATCTACCTGGTGGAGAACCCGGCCCGCTACGACGTGATCGTGACCGACAACCTGTTCGGCGACATCATCACCGACCTGGCCGGGGCCATCGCCGGCGGCATCGGGTACGCCGCCTCGGCCAATCTGAACCCCGACCGAACCGGCCCCTCGATGTTCGAGCCGGTACATGGCGCGGCCAACGACATCGCCGGGACCGGAAGGGCCAATCCGGCCGCAGCAATCCGCTCGGCCGCCCTGATGCTCGACTTCCTCGGTGAGACCGACGCCGCGGCGACGGTGACCACCGCGGTGACCGAGTTCATCCACTCCACGCCCAACCCGACGCTCTCGACCACCGAGATCGGCGACGCCATCGCAGAAAGGCTCTGAGACATGCCCATCACCCCCACCGACAAGATCTGGATGGACGGCGAGTTCGTCGACTGGGCGGATGCCACCGTGCACGTGCTCACCCACACGATGCACTACGGGTCCGGCGTGTTCGAGGGCATCCGTGCCTACCCGACCGACCGGGGCGTCGCCGTCTTCCGGCTCCGCGACCACATCGAGCGGCTGTTCGTGTCCGCCTCGGTCTTCCTCATCGACATCCCCTTCAGCGTGGACGACGTCATCGAGGCCACCCGGGAGCTCGTGCGGGTCAACGGCATGGACGACGGCTGCTACATCCGGCCGCTGGTCTATCTCGGCTACGGCGAAATGGGCCTGAACCCCATTCCGTCGCCGGTCAACGTGTCGATCGCCTGCTGGCCGTGGGGCACCTACCTGGGTGACGACGGCGTGGCCAACGGGGTCTCGATGAAGATCTCGTCGTGGCGCCGCCACGACCCCAACGCCGTCCCGACCGCGGCCAAGGGCACCGGAATGTACGTGAACTCGTCGCTGGCCAAGGTCGAGGCGATCAAGGCCGGCTACGACGAGGCGATCCTTCTCGCCCCTGACGGCAACGTCAGCGAGTGCACGGGCGAGAACATCTTCGTGGTGCGCGACGGCAAGTTGCTCACACCGCCGAGCTCGGACTCGGGGGCCCTGGAAGGCATCACCCAGAAGTCCGTGGAGACCATCGCCCGCGATCTCGGCCACGAGGTCCACTACCAGCAGCTGATCCGCACCGACCTGTACACCGCGGACGAGGCGTTCCTGACCGGGACGGCCGCCGAGGTGGTGCCGATCCGCGCCGTCGACGACCGCACCGTCGGGGCCGGTAAGCCCGGTCCCATCACGCAGCAGATCCAGCAGACGTACTTCGGCGCCGTGCGCGGCGAGGTCGATCGGTACAAGGACTGGTTGGACTATGTCGAGTGACGGCCCCACCCTCAACGACGAGTCGTACGACGCAGTGAGGCGGGGCGACGGCCACACCTACGGCCACGGCCACACCCACAGCCACAGCGGTGGTCCGGCCCACAGCCACCCTCTCACGCCGGGTCAGGAGGCCCACGCCCGCGGGCGCCGGGCCGGCTCGCACGACCACGACCACGAGCACACCGTGCCGGCCACGACGGGCTCAGGTCACGACTTCGACCTTCCCGATCTACCGGCCGCCGTCGACGTCTTCGACACGACGCTGAGGGACGGCTCCCAGCAGGAGGGCCTGTCGCTGACCGTCGACGACAAACTACGGGTGGCCGAGCAGCTCGACCATCTCGGGGTCACCTTCATCGAAGGCGGATGGCCCGGGGCGAACCCCAAGGACGCCGAGTTCTTCGCCCGAGCACCGAACGAGCTCCACCTCGAGCGGGCCACACTGGTGGCCTTCGGCTCCACGCGGCGTGCCGGCGTTCGGCCGGAGGACGACGAGACACTGCGCCACCTGGTCGACGCCCAGACCGGAGCGGTCTGCATCGTGGCCAAGTCGTCGGAGATGCACGTCGTCGACGCCTTGCGGACCACACTGGACGAGGCGGTGGCCATGGTGGCTGACTCAGTGGCGTTCCTGCGCGCCAACGACCTGCGGGTGTTCCTCGACGCCGAGCACTTCTTCGACGGCTACAAGGCCAACCCCGAGTTCACCCTACGCATCCTGCGGGCGGCCGAGGAGGCCGGGGCCGAGACACTGGTCCTGTGCGACACCAACGGCGGCACGCTGCCCTATGAAGTCGAGCGGATCGTCTCGACGGTGCTCGACCGTTTCGAGACCCAGGTCGGGGTCCACTTCCACAACGACAGCGGCTGTGCGGTGGCCAACTCGCTGGCCGGCGTATCGGTCGGGGCGACCCACGTCCAGGGCTGTGTGAACGGCTACGGCGAGCGGGCCGGCAACGCCGACCTTGCTGCGGTGGTGCCGGACCTGTCGCTCAAGCTCCGGGTCTCGACCATCCCGCCGGACCGCCTGCCCCTGCTGACGCCGGTGGCCCACCACATCTCGGAGCTGGTCAATATCGCCCCCAATCCCCAGCAGCCCTTCGTCGGGGCCTCGGTGTTCGCCCACAAGGCGGGCCTGCACACCTCGGCCATCGCCCGGAGGTCCGACGCCTACGAGCACATCTCGCCCGAACTGGTGGGCAACGGCACCCGGTTCGTGGTGTCCGAGATGGCCGGGCGGTCCACGCTGGTGATGAAGGCCGAGGAGCTCGGGCTGGAGCTCGACTCGGACGCCATGACCTCGGTGCTCGACTCGCTGAAGCAGCTCGAGTACGAGGGCTACCACTTCGAGGTGGCCGACGGCTCCCTCGAGCTGCTGCTGCGGGATTCGACCGGGTGGCGCCAGTCGTTCTTCGAGCTCGAGTCCTACCGGGTGATCGCCGACCAGGGTGAGGACCTCTCCACCGAGGCGACGGTCAAGGTGCGGGTGGGCGACGACCGGATCGTCGCCACCGCCGAGGGCAACGGTCCGGTCAACGCCCTCGACGGGGCCCTGCGGGCCGCCATCGGCAGCCGCTACCCGGCGCTCGACGGGGTCCACCTGGTGGACTACCGCGTGCGCGTGCTCGACTCGGCCAAGGGCACCGGCTCGGTCACGCGGGTCCTGATCGACTCGACCGACGGGGACCGTACATGGACCACCATCGGAGTATCCGAGAACATCATCGCCGCCTCGTGGCAGGCACTGTCCGATTCGGTCGTCTACGGACTGCTCCACACTGCCGGTGGCCCATCCTGAACTGGACACAGAACCCGTGGCGTGGCACCTTTCCCTTGCGCCGCACCGCACACCCGAACGCCAGGAGCACCGCGTGACCCAGCCCAGTTTCGTCCCCGTCGTCGAGGCGGACCAGGTCCGCCGGGCCTACCAGTTGCACGTCCCGTCGATCTGGACGAGTTCGCGGCCGTCCGAGCTGCGGGGCACCCGGGCGCCGGTGGGCGCCTTCCTGGGCACCCCCGGACCCGACCAGGGGTTCGCGCTCAAACTGGCGCGCCGGTTCGAGGACCGGCTGGTGCTGTCTCCCGGGGAGCACGTCGAGGACGCCATCTCGGGCTGCACGGCCGTGGCCATGCGCCGATCGGGCAGCTACGGACGGGCGCCGGTCATCCACGACCTGACCCTGGCCTTCACGTTGTGGGGCTTCCTGGCGGGTGCGCCGACCGACCTCGTCGAGGCCCGCGAGCCGCTCTTCCGCTCGGCGTCGCACCACTACCAGGTGCAGCGCACCATCGCCGACTGCGTTCCGGAGACGACCCTGCGGCTCACGCCCCGGGAGGTCGCCGATCAGCTGGGGGAGTGGCGCACGCTGCTGCAGCTGCCCACCGGCGATTGACCGATGTCGGCCACCGGGACGGGCAACCACCCCGGGGACCTCGACTGATCGGACCGGCGCTGGAGTAGCGGTCGTTCCTCGCTCCCCGGGGGGCCGGGAGTGTCAGTCGGAGGCCCCGCACGAGGTGATCGGTGGGGGAGAACTCGTCGTCAGGGCGTGCGTCAGTGGCGCCAGCGGCGCTTTCTGGCGGACGCACCGATGAAGGCACCCACCTCGGTGGGCACGCGACCGGTCACGGACACCAGTTCCTCGGTGGCAACGGGCGATCCCGAGGAGCCAGATGAGTCGAGGAACTCCCGCCGCTCGCCGTCGGCGAAGTTCACGGTGACGACGCCGGCCAGGGCGGAGCCGGCCACCGCCTGCTGGAACAGGTCGGGGAACATCGGCCCGGCTTCGGCGCGGTAGTCGGACTCGCCGTTCCAGGTCGGGCGCCTGGGCACATCGCCGAGCGACGGCACGGGTCGGGGCGTGAGTGGGCCGAGCGGGGGCATCTCCACCGTGGCGACGGGGGCGTCGGCCACTGCGGAGACGGGAGGGGCCGGAGCGGCACCCGGTGTGGTGGCGGCGGGTGCGGACTCGCTCATCGACGGATGGGCCTCCGGAGGGTGCCAGGTGCCATCGCTGGCCAGCCACCATCCGGGTCCTTGGGGCTTGTTGCTCATTGTCGCGGTCTCCACGTAGTCCGGGGTCGTCGTCCGTCGGGTTGGTGCCCCGACACTGTCCCATCGGCGCCCCGGTGGCCCGTCTTGAGCAATTCGGCCCTGCGGAGTGTCCGATTTTGCTACCGCTCGGTAACTTGGGGAGATGGAAAACGCTGTCTTCTCCCTGAACGACACCCACCGGCAGTTCCGTGATTCGCTCCGGAAGTTCGCCGATGACCAGGTCGCCCCCCACGCGGCAGCGGCCGACCGTGACGCCGCGTTTCCGCAGGCCTCCTTCGACGCCTGCGTCGAGATGGAGCTCCCCGCTCTCGGGATCCCGGTCGAGTACGGGGGCGCCGGCGCCGACATGATCACCCAGGCGATCATGGCCGAGGAAGTGGCCCGGGCGTGCGCGTCGACGGCCGTCACCCTCCTCATCTCCAAGCTGTCCATGCTGCCGGTCATGAACTGGGCCAGCGAGGAGCTGAAGCAGGCCTACCTGCCGCGGATCGCCTCCGGCGAGTACCAGGGCAGCTACTGCCTGTCCGAGGCCGATGCCGGCAGCGACGTGGCCGCCATGCGCACCCGTGCCGTGCGGGACGGGGACGACTACGTCCTCACCGGGGCCAAGCACTGGATCACCAACGCCGGCGTGTCCGACACCTACACCGTGTTCGCCGTGACCGACCCCGCCGCCGGCCGGCGCGGGATCAGCTGTTTCCTGGTCGAGGCCGGCTGGGGCGTGGAGATCGCCCCTCACGAGGACAAGATGGGCCTGCGGGGCAGTCCGACCGCCGGGGTCATCCTCGACGAGGTGCGGGTCCCGGCCACGCACCTGATCGGCGAGGAGGGCAACGGCTTCACCATCGCCATGCACACCCTCGACCGGAGCCGGCCCACCATCGGGTCCCAGGCGGTCGGCATCGCCCAGGGGGCGATCGACGCGGCCGCCGGCTACATGGGCGATCGCCAGGCGTTCGGCAAGCCCATCGCAGACCTGCAGGGCCTGCGCTTCATGATGGCCGACATGGCCATGAAGACCGAGGCGGCCCGGGCACTCATCTACCGGGCGTGCTCGCTGATCGACAACGGCGATCCCGAGGGAGAGCTGACCGTGATCGGCGCCATGGCCAAGTGCTTCGCCTCCGACACGGCCATGTCCGTCGCCACCGACGCCGTGCAGCTGCTGGGCGGCTACGGGTACACGAAGGACTTCCCGGTCGAGCGGTTCATGCGCGACGCCAAGATCACCCAGATCTACGAGGGCACCAACCAGATCCAGCGGGTGGTGATCTCGAAAGGCCTGCTCGGATAGGGCTTCCGGCTCCGCTGGTCGGGGCCTAGAAGGCCATGTCTGGCTCCGTATCCCTACTTTATCCCTACCGAGCTACGCTTGGGCCCGTGGCCACCATCCGAGAGAGGTCCCCGGGAGTCTGGGAAGTGAGGGCGTTCACCGGCCGTGATGGCCAGGGCCGCCCCACCCAGGTGAGCCGGACCGTCCGGGGCGGGAAGCGCGAGGCGGAACGGGTCGCCGCCGAACTGACCCTGCGTCGGGGGAGCGAGGCCGGCAAGGTCACCGTGTCGGAACTGCTCGACCTCTGGATGGAGCAGCACACGCCCTCCTGGTCGCCGTCGACCGTCGAGAACCACAAGAGCCGGGTGGCCCAGGTGAAGGCCGATCCCATCGCCAAGGTCCGCCTGGCCAAGCTGTCGGCGGTGGACGTCGACCGCTGGCACGCCCGGCTGGCCCGGAACGGCTCCGGCGACGGGTCGATCCGCAACCAGCACCAGGTACTGCGGGCCGCCGT
>Ga0302279_10001171_pt1 | contig 38050 bp, 28 predicted proteins | sample III_Bog_N3_3_FD_194541 | JGI IMG/M metagenome (GOLD analysis project Ga0302279, IMG submission 194541) | Peat permafrost microbial communities from Stordalen Mire near Abisko, Sweden - III_Bog_N3_3 | ecosystem: Environmental > Terrestrial > Soil > Wetlands > Peat | place: Sweden: Abisko...
TCACACGCGCGCCGATCGAAACAGTGCGAACGTCGCCCCCGTCGGGTCTTGCACGATCGAGAACTTCCCGACCTTCGGCATCTCCATCGGCGGCATCACGACCTTGCCTCCGAGCTCCTTCACTTTCGCCGTCGCGCCGTCGACGTCCGACATCGCGATGTACGGGAGCCAGTTCGGTGGGACGTTCGGCATCATCAGCGTCATCATTCCGCCGATTTCGGTGCCGGCGTGCGCCCAGTGCCAATACGGCATCGCCCCCTCGCTGGTCTTGCCCGTCCAGCCGAAGAGCGCGCCGTAGTACGTCGCCGCGGCGCCCATGTCCTTCGTATGGAGCTCGTCCCAACAGAAGGTCCCCGGCAGGGGAGGCCCGTCGCCCGGCCCCTCGTCGGGGCGCGAGCTGATGTTCTGCACGACGCCGAACGCGGCCCCTTGCGGGTCCATCGCGATCGCGAAGCGCACAGTGTCCGGCACGCTGGTCGGCGGCTGGAGGATCTTCCCACCGAGCTCGACGACCTTCCTCGCGGTCGCATCGGTGTCTTCCGTCCCGACGTACACGAGCCAGTGCGACGGGACGCCCGGAGGGGCCGTCATCGCGCCGCCCACCCCTTTGGTCCCCTTCAAGAAGAGCCGGTACTTCCCGGCAGGCCCCATGTCCACCTCCTGCACGGTCCAGCCGAACAGCGCGGTGTAGAACGCCGTCGCAGCGACCGCGTCGCTCGTCATGACCTCATGCCACGTGAATCGACCGGTGCTCTGATTCGCCATGATGACCCCCTCCTGCGATGAGCGCGCTTCCGCCTGGCGCGCGCAGTGCAGGATGGCTCGCCTCGCGTTGAACGTCTAGCCGAGCAGCTCGCCGCGCGTGACCGTCACGGCATCGCCACCGAGGCTCGTCCGTGCCCCCTCCGCGCGCACGCGGACGACACCTCCGCGCGCCGACGCCTGATACGCCGTCATCACGCTCTTTCCGAGCCGCGCCGCCCAGTACGTCGCGAGCGAGCAGTGCGCTGCGCCGGTCACGGGGTCCTCTGCAATGCCCACGCTTGGCGCGAAGAAGCGCGACACGAAGTCGTACGGAGTCCCCGCGTCCCCTCGCGCCGTCACCATGAACGCGCGCGCATCGACGCGCACGAGCGCCGCGAAGTCCGGAGCGAGCGCGCGCACATCGGCCTCGTTCGCGAGCTCGACGAGCACGTCGCCGCGCGTGCGACCGACCCACGAGGCCCGCGCATAGCCGAGCGCCGCGCCGAGTCCGTCCGGCGGAGGCGCTTCGATCGGCGTGTACGCAGGGAACTCGAGCGCAATCCCCTCCCCTTCGCGCGTCGCCACCAGCGTCCCGCTCCGGGTGTGAAATCGGATCGGGCGCGTCGTCTCGACGTGCGCCCCCTCCCACAGCACGTGCGCGCTCGCGAGCGTCGCGTGCCCGCACAGCTCCACCTCGACCGCCGGCGTGAACCAGCGCAACCCGAATTCACCGTCGGGGCGCTTCTCGACGAACGCCGTTTCCGACACGTTCATCTCTCGTGCGACGAGCTGCATCCAGCCCGCGTCGCGTTCGTGATCCAGCAAACAGACGGCGGCCGGGTTGCCGGTGAACGGGCGCGATGCGAACGAGTCCACCACGAACAGAGGAAGTCCCATACGCGGAGGTTGCGCGCTCACCTCTGGAGCGTCGAGCGAATCCACGCGTGTGCTGGAGGCCCTCTGCAGCACAGCTTCGCTGGGGACGGCCGTCGCCGCCTAGCGACAACCGAGCGCTCGGCCTCGTGCGCGCGCCTTCTCGGCCGTGACGCTGCGAGGCTTCGCGTTACTCCAGCGCGCGAGCACAGACGTGTACTGCGCGCACGATGCCTCGTGGTCGGAGGCTTCGAGAGCCTGACCGAGAAGGAAGCGGTCGCGCGCACCGTCGACCAACCAGTCGATGGGCAGCGGTTCCGAGGTTCGAGGCACGTCCCCGCACCACCGGACCGCCGCCTGGAGCAGCGGCGTCGCACGGTCGCCCTCACCCGCGAGCGCATAGACTCTCCCTTCACTCCCAGCCTCCGACGGGTGCGTCGCGTGCGTCGCAAGGGGCGAGTACGCGGGGAGCGCGGCAAGCGCCTCGCGCGCCTCGGCGGGGGTGTCGGCGCACGCCGCATAGAGCGGGACCCACACGGTGTTGACCAGGCTCCCCGAAACCTTCCACGCGCTCAGCCAGCCGTCGCGTGTCGCGTTCGCCCTGGAGTCCGGAAGGCGAGCCCCCCGGTGCAGCGCCGCGAGCGCGCAGCCTCGACCCCGTGTGACGCTGTCCGGGTTCCACGCCGGGAGCTGTCGCAAGAGCTCTTCGCCGACGTTGGCCGCCTTCGCCGCCTCCCCCTCCTCGCCGTAGAGCAGGATGAGCTGCTCCATCGCAGTGTGCCGGCTCTCGTCCGTCAGACTCGCCTGCTCCGCCTGAAGCGCGATCAGGCTCGCCTCGGCCGAGATGAAGTCTCCCGCGTAGACCGCGATGCTCGCGGCATCCTGGAGCGCGAGCCTTCGTGCGCGCCCCGCCCCCGCGACCGCCTCGGCCTTGCTCGCGAGCTGTTGCAGCGCTTCGACCGGAGCCCCCTTGGATGCGAGGGCCGTCGAGAGATAACCGTACCCCTGCGCGCCGGTAGGATCGATCGCCACCATCTGCCGCGCGTCCAGCTCCAGGTCGTCGCATTCCCCACGGATGCTGTGCACGTCCGCCCTACGACGAAGGCACGTCCCAGAGCTCGGCGAGATGGCGAGGCAGCGATCCGCTGCTGCAAGGATGGCGTCGGCATCGTCGTTCCCCGCCGCGATCAGTGCGCGCGTGGACTCGACGTTCGCGAACTTGGGATCGAGCTGAATCGCACGGTCCAGTAGCTTCGGCGCCTCGACCCCAGCGGCGAGAGCGCGTGCGGCCCAGAAGAGCGCCTCCGGATCGTCGGGGAGTGCTTCGAGCAGCGTGTGGGCCGCTCGCGTCGTCCGTTCGATCGTGAGCGGATATCCAAACTTCGCCTCCGCAAAGGTCAGAAACAGCTGATCGCGAGCGTCGAGCGACGTGCGCGCCTGCGTGGCAGCGGCGATGTGCTGTCGCGCCACTTCCTCCCCCGACGAGCTGAGCGCCAACCGAACGTGCGCCGCCGCCAGATGTGGATCGAGCGCGATCGCTCGCTCCATGTCGCTCATGAAGACGTCACCGGACGCGTCGCGCAGAGCCTGGAGCCCTTCCGCGTACAGAGTCGCGGCCTCCGGGATCGCGGTCCTCGGCGCTGGCCAGTCGGTGATCACCCGCACGCGCGACGACTCCGCGACCACCCCTGTGGAGACGGGAGACCGCGAGGCCCGCGAGCGCGCGTAGTACGCGACCGCTGCAACCCCGGAGGCGACGAAAACAAGCACCGTCACGAGCGAGAGGCGCGACCTCGTCTTCGTCTGCACCGGCATCGCCAGCCCCGCCTGGCTCTTCACGCCGCTCGTCACTCCTCCATCGAGAGCGGTGGACACCTCGCCGGCGGTCGCGAACCTCTCGCCCGGACGCTTCGCCATGCACCGCTCCACGATCGCCGCGAGATCCGCGGGCACATCGGACGCCGCCTTGCGCAGCGGCGTCGGGGGATCGCGCTGGATCTGCGCGAGCAGCTCGCCCAGCCGTTCCGCCTCGAACGGCCGCCGCGCGGTGAGCATCTCGTACATCAGGATCCCCAGCGCGAACACGTCGCTACGCGCATCGGCGGGTCCGCCGCCCGCTTGCTCGGGAGACATGTACTGCGGCGTGCCGAGAAGATGCCCCTCGCGGGTAATCTGCGACGCCGTCTCGCCGCTCTCGATCGCGCTCTTCCCCAGGGCCTGCTCGTCCTCGCGCAGCTTGGCGAGGCCGAAGTCGAGGATCTTCGGCTCACCGTCGAGATCGATGACGACGTTGTCGGGCTTGAGATCGCGATGCACGATCCCTTTGGCGTGCGCGCGCGCCAGCCCCCGCGCGATCCCGCGTGCGATGCGGACCACCTCGCCGACGGGAATCCGCCCCCGCGCGATCCGGTCGCGGAGTGTCTCCCCCTCGACGAGCTCCATGGCGATGAAGACGCGGCCGCCGTCTTCGTCTACCTCATAGACCGTCGCGATGTTCGCGTGCGTGAGAGCCGCGGCGGAGCGCGCCTCTCGGAGCAGTCTCCGGCGACGGTCTTCGTCCCCGGCGAAGGCGTCCGGCAGCACCTTCAACGCCACGGTGCGCCGAAGTCTTTCGTCCTCCGCGCGATACACGATCCCCATGCCCCCCTGCCCGAGCCTCCCGACGATGCGGAAGTGGGCGATGCGCTCGGGATCGACCTGGGGGGACACTAGCTCCCATCCTATGACGAATGCGCATACCCCGAGCAACAGCGCCACGAGACGCGAGCGTCACAGCTCCAGGTGCAGCAACCCGTCCACCCACGCTCGTGGGATACGTCCGCGCAGCACCACGACGCGATCCTGTTGCGCCGTCGTGATGGCATGGAGCCACGGAGCCTCGGCGTCGTACGTCCGCGTGAACGCCGCGACGACCTCGCGAAGCGGCGGCTCGGCGCGCGACGCGAACGGAACGTCCCCATAGACGAAGCGTGCGACGACCTCACCCACCTGCCCCTGCGGCCCCGGCTCGAGGCTGAGCGTGACCCGCTCGAGGTCGCGCGTCACGGGTGCGAGCGGCCCCTCGGCGAGCTGCGGGCGCATCCGCACCAGTGCGTCGCCTCGGAGGGTCGCCACGAGGAGCGGATCGGGATCAATCGTGCCGAGCGCCGACGTGCCGCCTTGCACCCCCTCGAGGAAGGCCGCCCGTGTTCGCACGCTGGCGGCACCGGTCGTGATCACCCACGCGCGCCCCGGGAGCACGAAGAGGGTCGCGTCCGCCCCCTTGTCCGAGGGTGACAGCTCCTCGATGCCCTGCGGCAAGTCCCGCTCGTGCTGCCATAGCGGGGCGCCGCGGGTGTCGACCACCCGCGCGGGGTCGATTTCACCCGGAACACCGCGAACGGCGACGACCGCGTCGCGCGCTTTCGCATCGTAGGCCCCTAGGATGACCTCGTCGGCTCGCTCGAGCGCCGCCAGCGTCGTCGTGCCGACGGCGGCCGCCACCGCCGCGTGGGTCGACGCGAGCTCGCTCACGCGGCGCAGGAGCGGTCCGTACAACAGATCGTGAGCAAGCTTGGCCGGGCGCACCACCAGGAGGAGCTCGGGGTCGCCGGCGAATGCGTCGTCGACGCGCGGCATGCGCTCCCGCGCCGGTCTCTCGGACCCACGCCCCCCCGTCGTCGCCGGACTGCACGCGCTGGTCACGAGTAGCACCGCGGCGAGCGCGCATGCCGTCGGCCAGCTCATCGCATGCGCTGCCGCACGTGCTCGGCCATCTTCTCGACCGTCGCCTCGATCCCCATCTCGGACGAATCGACGAGCACGGCGTCGTCGGCCTGCTTCAACGGGGCGATCGCCCGCCCCATGTCCTGCGCATCGCGCTTTCGCACGTCGTCGAGCGTGCTCTCGAACGAAGCCTTGGTATCGCCCTTCGCGACCAGCTCGTCGTGGCGGCGCCTGGCACGAACCTCGGGGCGCGCCGTCAGGAAGAACTTAACCTCGGCGTTCGGAAAGACGACGCTCCCGATGTCGCGCCCCTCGAGAACGACGCCGCCGTTCCTCCCCGCCTGCCGTTGTAGGTCGAGAAGCGCAGCTCTGACCTCACCGTGCGCTGAAACCGTGCTGGCGCCCATCCCGATGCCCGCGGTGCGGATCGCGTCGGAGACATCCTCGCCCCGTAGCTTGACCCGCACGCCGCGCGCAGGATCGCGCTCGAACGATAGCGCAGCTTCGTTCACGAGGCCGTCGGCGAGCTGCCCCAGGCTCGGGCCGTCCGACCAACCGATCCCGGCGCGCTCGGCGGCGAGGGCAACCGCGCGGTACATCGCCCCCGTATCGACGAGCACGAACCGAAGCTCGTCGGCGAGTTTCCTCGCAACCGTGCTCTTGCCTGCGCCGGCAGGTCCGTCGATGGCGACGATGGGTAGACGTGACGTCACATCGGCTCGTGTAGCGCAAAGCGCGCGCACCGCGCAATCGGGCTCGGTGGACCGGCCCGCACCGAAGCCGGCCGCGCCCTCAGTGATTGGACGGCAACCGACGAACTTCGCTGGTTTCCGGCGAGCTCACGTCGGGTCGCAGCTGCCGCTCGGGAACGCCGAACCGGATCGCGATCTGCGCGAACGCCGCGTTCGGCGCCCGGGCGCCACGCGGGGTGCAGACGACGCGCGTGTAGAGCCCTTCGATCCGCGCGCGCAGAGCGACTCGCGCGAGCGCCTGCCCGGCGGAGAGCCAGTCGGCCACCGTATCGCCTCGTGTCGCAATGACCGCGCCCACGTGGTTCTCGAAGGTCACTTCCTGCGCGCTCTCGCGAAGCCCCGACGGATTCACGGCGCGCGGCTCCATCCACGCCAGCCGACTGATGACCGTCTCCAGCGTCGGAGCGCCGCAGGGGGGCGGGCTCGACGGCGGCGGGAGCATCTCCTGCGGAGTGAAGACGAGCTTGGCTCGCTCGATTTCCGCAATGGCCGCGAGCTCACGCTGGAAGTCGAGATCGAGCGGCCGTCCCTCTCGCGCAATCGGCGCCTGGAGGGCCTGATAAAGCATGTACGACTCGGGATCCGCCTGCTCGATGCGATCGATGTAAACGCGCGCGAGCAGCTCGGGGTCCGCCTCGTCCGGGAGCGGAATCGCAGAGTCCACGCAGCCCAACTGCCGCAGCGCGAGCCGGAGCTGCGCGAGCCCCATGCCGCACCCGAGGATCGCATCGCGGTGAGCCCCGTCGTGGCTGGCGCGCTGGCAACGGTGACCGAGGCGCAGGTCGATCGCGAACTCGCCGATCGTAATCATCCACGGATGACCGCCCGGCGCGAGCACGCCGTACTCGAGCGCAAAGCGCAGTTTGTCCTTCACCGCCTGTGCGGCGCGCACATCGCTCAGGAAGGCATCGGAAGGGGCACGCATCCGCGGGGCTTTCGCGAACATCATTGTAGTGAATTGGTGTTCGCGACAAGGCCTTGACGCGCAAGCGTTGGCACGGGGGTGATCTCGCCCATTCCAGCCCGTGCGCTCGTTTCCGTCCGCACCGGTGATTTCAAGGGTGTCTGGCCCCCCAGCTGGATCGCCGACGGATCAGGTCACGACTTCGATTTCGGCACCGAGCGCCCGCAGCGTCCCCACGAATTTCGGGAAGCTCGTGGCGATGCAATCGGCGTTGCGCACGCGCGTGGGCCTCTCACCGGACGCGACGAGACCCAGCACGCACGCAGTCATCGCGATGCGGTGATCGCCCTTGCTGTCGACATCGCCCGGCTTGAGCGGAGCGTCGGTCCCCTCGATTACGAGGCCGTCGGGCTTCTCTTCACATGTGACGCCGAACGAGCGGAGCACGCCTGCCATCGTCGCGATGCGGTCGCTCTCCTTCACGCGCAACTCTTCGGCGTCCGCGATGGTCGTCGTCCCCCGTGCGCGTGCGGCAAGCGCGCAGACGATCGGAATCTCGTCGATCGCGCGCGGCACGACCTCTCCTGCGATGAGACGGCCGCGCAGCGGCGCGGCCCAAGCGGTGATCTCGGCCGTCGGTTCACCTGCCCGCTCGCCCTGCGGTTCGACCGAGAGGCCGGCCCCCATGTGACGGGCCACTTCGAGCAGCCCCGTCCGCGTCGGATTCACGCCGACTCCGCGCGTGGTCACGCGCGAACCGGCGACGATCTGCGCCGCGACGAGCAGGAAGGCCGCCGCCGAAATATCCCCGGGCACCTCGACTTCGAACGCGGGCATCTCCCCGGACCAACCCGCAGGATCGATCTGAACGATGGTCCCCACCGTCCGAATCGGCACACCGAGAGACAGCATCATCCGCTCGGTGTGATCACGCGACAGCGTGGGCTCCTTGAAGTGCGTGACCCCGTGCGCGTAGAGGCCGGAAAGGAGAATCGCGGTCTTCACCTGCGCGCTGGCGACGGCGCTCTCGTAGTCGAGCGGCCCCAGCGGTACGCCCGGCGGCTGCGGCCCCACGCGGAGCGGCGCCGTGATCTCCCCCGCCTTGGTCTTGTGCGCCTCCCCTTCCACGGTCGCGCCGCGCATTCGTAGAGGCTTCGCAATGCGCATCATCGGCCGGCGCATCAAGGTCTCGTCGCCGACGAGAATGCTTGTGAACGGCGCCGCGCAAAGCAGCCCCGCGAATAGGCGCATCGTCGTACCGGAGTTCCCACAGTCGAGCGGCCTGTCCGCGGGCTTGAAACCGAAGAGCCCCACCCCCTCGACCTCGATCGAAGTCTTCGAGACGTCGTCGATGACCACGCCGAGCGCGCGCAGCCCGTTCGCCGTCGAGACGTTGTCCTCGCCGTAGGAAAATCCGGTCACGCGCGAGCGCCCCTTGGCGATCGCAGCGAAGAGGAGTGCGCGATGCCCGATGCTCTTGTCGCTCGGTACCGGCACGCTTCCGGTGAGTGGCCCCTTCGCGGGATGAACGAGTAGGTCTGCCACGGCTCAGTGGACCCACTTCGGGACGACCGCGGCCAACTTGCGCATGTCCTCGTCGTCGACCGCCAGCGACACCGATACGTTCGCGTCCGTGGCGTTCACCGTTACCTCCTGCAGCTTGGGTGCGAGCCCGGTCAGCGCGACAAGGCCCTCCATCGTCACCGCCTGCTTCAGCCCGCTCGACGCGGATGCCGCTGACGCAGCATCCGCGTACGTGAGCGTCCCCGCGACATGCATCCCCGGTGGCTTGAAGTCGGCGACGGCACGCACCATCTTCAACCCCTTCGAGAACGACATCTGGAGCGTCCCCATCGAGATCGAGCTGACCGGCTGCGTGAGGTCGACCGCAAGCGCGGCCGCGGCATTCGGTGTCGCGAGCGTGTCTTGCATCCACTGAGGGAGATCACGCTTCGCATTGCCGTCGTGCACGCGATCCAGCGCGCGACGAATCGCGGCCTGGGTCCCGGCGAGCGCGGTCCGCGGCGTCAGGATCGTGAAGCCGGAGCCTTTCACGCTGAAGACGTGGCGTCCGCCGTACTCGCTCTCGGAAATCGCGCCCGCCGCCTTGGTCGTCTGCTGCTCGACCGCCTGAGTGATCTTCGCTTCGTCGAACCGCCCACTCACGACCGCGACCATATCGGCTCCTTGGGCCGAGTACGTCGCTGCAACCACCCGGTCGACGTCCCGCGACGCTTTGAATCCCGCCGCATCCGCGAGCGGCAAGAGGTTCTCGCTCAGCGACGCGAGCTGTGCGCCAACGCTCCCGCTCGTGTAGAAGGCGCGGGTGTCGACGCTCGCTACGGCGACGGGTGCCGCGGGCAAGAGCGCCATCGGATCGGCGTCGATCTGCTCGGCCGAGAGGCCGCTCGGCGAGATCGCATGACCAGCTCCGGGGCCACAGCCGGCTAGGCTCAACGAGAACACGAGCGCCCCGATTCGCATCAGCGCGAGCTTACCCCAGCTTCGAAGCCGGTCGTGCGGCCTTCGTCAGGCCGCGTACGAGCCGAGGACCTTGAAGAACTTGGCGATGCGCTTCACGTCTTCGAATGCGGTCACGAGGTTGCGATCCGTCGCGTGCCCCATCACCTCGACGAAGAACAGGTAGGACCACGAACGCCCTTCGACGGGACGCGAATGGATCTTCACGAGGTTGATCCCGCGCTCCGCGAACTGTTTCAGAACGTCGAGCAGCGCACCGGGCGCATCGTCCACGCTGAACACGAAGGACGTCAGGTCATTTCCAGACCGGCTCGCTGGCCTCCGGCCAATGATGGCGTAGCGGACCCGTGGATCCCCCTCGTCGAGGACGTTCCTCCGCGCGACTTCGAGCCCGAGAGCGGCGGCGAACACCTCCGTCGCGAGAGCTCCCGCGCCGTGATCGTCGCCGGCGATCTGGCACGCCTGTAGTGGTGACTTGAGATCGAGCACCGACACGCGGGGCGCGAGGGAAGCGAGGAACTTCGAGCACACGGCTCGGTCGGCCGCGGTTGCGTAGATCTTCTCGACGTCGGCCGCGTTCCCGGTCTTGTTGACGAGGTGCAGGCTCCACGACTCCTCAATCGTCGCCACGATGCGCAGCTCGCTGTCGACCAGCGCTTCCACGGTTCCGTGCACCGGTCCGTCCGCGCGCGTTTCGAGCGGCACGACCGCGAACTCGACCCGATCGCGGGCGACCTCTTCTAGTGCCAGCACCGTGGATTCGACCGCGACGAGATTCGGCGAAGCTCCGAAGCGCCCGCGCGCAGCGGCATGCGCAGCTCCCCCCTCCGGCGCGAGGTACGCGACTTTCACAGGAAGCTCGAGCGCGAGACACGCACTGAACACCTCGCGAAAGATCTCGCGCAGCGCGTCCGATGGGAGCTCGCCGGTCGACCTCGCGACGAGAGCATGGATCGCCGCCCGATCCCCGAGAGGCAAGCTCGCGTGATGCCCCTTGCGCGCCTCGCCGATCTTGCGCGACGCCTTCGCGCGCTTCTCCAGCGTCACCAGGAGCTGCGCATCGAGCTTTGCGATTTCGGCGCGCTGCTCCTCTATCTCTCGCTTGCCGCCATCCACGTAAATCATGTTAAGCCTCCATGCCCACGAAGTCACGGAGCCCCCATTGCTTCGGCTTCACTGGCGAGCCACCCTGACGTGAACGTGACGCAAACGGAGCTCGCCGCCCTGCGTGGAAAGTACGAAGAGATGCTCCGCTTGCGTCTCCAGGCAGACGCCGGAGTCCCAGGCGATCCGCGCCGCGCGATGGCCGCTCTGGCTTCGGAATTCCCGGGAGCGCTTCGCGAGATCGACGATCTCCCGCTCGACGCAATCCGCGAGCGGCTGCGCGCACTACGTGAGGCAGAGAGCGGAGGGCCGATCGCCACGTGGATGACCGCCACGTATCTGTTCCACGCTCTCACGCGCGGGGCTCTCTGCGCGAAGCGATGGCTTGGTGGCCGCAAATCGATAGACGTATCGACGCTCGCGGCCTTCGATGACGCCGCGAACGCGTTTTGCTGGAGCGACGACGCGCGCACCTGGCGCGACGACCTCGGGCGCCTCGCCTCGCCTCCTCGCGGCCGCGTAACGGAGCTGGTCTATCGGCGCGTCGGCCAGACACTCGGCATCAGCCCAGAGGGTGTCCGCCTCCTCGTCTTCGGAACGCCGCGCCGAGAGCGCGCACGAAGCTAGAGAAGGCTACTTGGACGCAGCGGAGGAAGTCGTCGACCCGCCGGCGGCCCCTGAGCTCGAGCCCGAGGACGACCCCGTACCGGAAGCCGGGGTGGAGCCGCTCGACCCCGAACCCCCATCCTTCTTCGTCTCGGTCTTGGTCTCGCTCTTGGCCTCGGACTTCGTCTCGGCTTTCGCCTCGCTCGTCGAAGCCGCCTTCGGTTTGGTCGAGGAGTACAGGTCCGCGTACCAGCCGCCGCCTTTGAGGATGAAGCTCCCCCCGCTAATCTGTCGCTTCGCCGTGCTTTTCGCACACGAGGGGCAGACCTCCACCGGTGCATCGGTGATCTTCTGAAGCTCTTCCCAAGCGTTCCCGCAGCTGGAGCACACGTATTCGTACGTCGGCATGTCGTTCCGCTAGGGCTGATATGACCCGGATCGTCGAGTGTCAAGGACACGCGCTCGTCGCATGGCGTTCAACTGCGGTGATTCTCCGAGAGTTTCGCCTTGCCGAACCGCCCCCCGGCGCTGTAGTTCTGGAACCGGCTCGTGACGCTATGTGAAGTGACCATACGCTCTGCCTAGCGTCAAAAAGCCGAATAGTTTGCCAAAGGCGCCCATGGCGCCCTCATCGATGGAGCGAGCGGGTCTCGCTCCGGGAGTCGCGATGAAGATCAAGAAGCTCGAGATGGTCGGGTTCAAGTCGTTCGTCGACAGGACCGTCGTGAACTTCGAGCACGAGGTCCTCGGCATCGTCGGACCGAACGGATGCGGCAAGTCGAACATCGTCGACGCGATCCGATGGTGCATGGGCGAGCAGAGCGCAAAGAACCTGCGCGGCCGCAGCATGGACGACGTCATCTTCAGCGGCTCCGAGTCGCGGCCGGGGAACGAGTTTGCCGAGGTGACTCTCACCTTCGACAACGACGTCGCCCACGAGCTGCCGCTCGAGTATCGCGACTACCCGGAGATCGCCGTAACACGCCGCCTCAACCGGAGCGGCGACAGCGACTACCTGATCAACAAGACGCCCGTCCGGCTGAAGGACGTGACCGATCTATTCCTCGGCACCGGCGCCGGCACCAAGGCCTACTCGATCGTCGAGCAGGGGAAGATCGGGCTCATCGTGACCGCCAAGCCCGAGGATCGGCGCATGCTGATCGAGGAAGCGGCCGGCATCACGAAGTTCAAGTCGAAGAAGAAGCAGGCCGAAAAGAAGATGGAGCTCACGCAGCAGAACCTGCTGCGCGTGAGCGACATCGTCGCCGAGATCGAGCGGAACCTCGGATCGCTGAAGAGGCAAGCGGCGAAAGCCGAGCGATTCATCGCGTACAAGAGCGAGCTTGAGGACCTGCAGCTTTACGAGGCTTCGAACCGCTACCTGGAGCTGACGGGCTGGATCAAGCTCGAGGCCAACGAGGTCGCCCGACTCGGTGACGAGAACGAAGCGAAGAAGACGGCACTCGGCGCGCGTGAAGCGGAGCTCGAAGGGCTGCGACTGGACGCCCACAGTGCGGATAGCACGCTCGAGAACGCGCACAACGCGAGCTTCGCCGCCGAGAACCAGGTGCGCGCCGAAGAGGCAGCGATCGCCCGCGCGAAGGATCGGATCGCCGCGCTGAAGGCGCGCGAGGCGCAGGCCGAGGCCGAGATCCTCGAGATCGAGTCTGCGCGCACGAGGCTCGAGACGGAACGTGAGGCGGTCGCGGCCGAGGTCGTCGCGCTCGAGGCGGAAGACGCTTCGCAGGCCGAGCAGTTGGCGGAGGAGGAAGCCCGCCTCGCCGAGCTTACTCGCGAGAGCGCCGCCGCGGACGCGCAGGTTCACCAGCTGCGCGCCGGGATCGCGACGGCACAGGCGAACATCGCGAGCGCCGAGGCGAAGCTCGGTGGATTCGAGCGCCGCACCAACGAGATGCGCGCGCGCATGGAGAAGATGCGCGCCGAGCAGGCCACGCTCGAAGCCGCACAAGACGAGCACGCGACGCGGGCGCGGGAGCTTGAAGAGGCGGTCGCCGACTGCCGGGCCGGCAAGATCACGACGGCCGAAGAGAAGCAGCAACTCGAGGAGCGACTCGCCCACGTTCGTCGCGAGATCCAAGAGAGCGAACGCTCCCTCGACGAAGCGAAGCACGAGCTGTCGCGAAAGCGATCCCGACTGCACGCGCTCACCGAGATGCACGAGCGACTCGAAGGAGTCGGGGCCGGCGTCAAGGCGCTCGTCAGTACCAAGGACGCGAGCGTATGTGGGCTCGTTGCCGATCGCGTCGAGGCCCCCGAGGAACTGACGCAGGCTCTCGCTGGCCTCCTCGCCTCCCAGCTCGAAGACGTCGTCGTTCGCGACATGGTGCGCGGCGTGGAGCTTCTCGCGGATCTCGCTCGCGGCAAGAAAGGGCGCGCGACGATCATTCCGCTGCACCCGGCATTCGTGGCAGGTGTCAGCGCGCATCTTCCTGCAGGAGGCGGGATCGTCGCGCGGCTCGTGGACCGACTTCGCTTCGCACCCGAGGACGCTTCGCTCGTGCACTCGCTCGTCGGTGACGCGATCGTCGCAGAGGACGTCGCGGCGGCCGAGCGTGTGCGCGCCGAGAATCCCCACGCAACCGTCGTGACGCTCGACGGCACGGTCCTTCATTCGGACGGTCGCGTGTCGGGAGGGACGGGCGAGGAAGTCGCGGCGGGACGCCTGGCCTCCAATCGCGAGATGCGCGAGCTCGGCGAGCAAGTACAGGTGCTCGACGCTCTCGTGAGTGAGCGACTCGCACGTCACCAGGCGTTGCGCACGGCGATCACGGAGACGCAAGCAGCGCTCGACCGCGCCCGCCAGCGCGCGCACAACGACGAGCTGGCGCTAGTGACCGCCGAGCGCGACCTGCGCGCTTCGCAGCAACACCTTGAGTCGACGCAGAAGCGACTCGCCACGCTTTGCGCCGAGATCGAAGACCTGTCGGCGCACTTGCTCGAAGCCGGGCACGAGCGTGACGAGGCGCAGCAGGTGCTCGAAGAAGCGCGCTCGTTCTTCGAAGAGAAGCAGATCGTTCTCGGTGACGCCGAGAGCGTCGCCGCCGATTGGCGCACGCAGCTCGATGCTCGACGACACGTAGTCACCGAGCGAAAGGTGCAGCGAGCCGGCGCGCGAGAGAAGTTGAGCGCGGCGACTGGAACACTCACGCGCCTCGCGCGGAGCATCGACGAGCTCGCGGAGCGCGGGCGACGCTTGATCGACGAGCTCCATGCCGGCGCCCGCTCGTTCGGGGAAACTGCGGCGCTCATCGCGCAACACAAAGGGCTTCTTCAGATCGCCCTCGACGCACAGAACGTCACTGCCGGGGCGCTCGCGGAGGCGCGCACCATCGCCGACGCCTTCCGCGTTCAGCTCAGCGAGCGCGAAGCACAGCTGAAGGATCTCCGGACCGAGGCCAACACGGCCCGCGACGCTCTCATCGAGCACGAGATGGCGCTCCGCGAGCGTACGCTCTCGATGCAGCACCTGCTCGAGGGTGTCGCCGAGAAGTTTCGCGGCCTGAACCTCGCGCGAGTAGTCGGTGACTACCACATGCGTCCGCCGCCGGACGACGAGACCCACGCACGGATCACGGAGCTCGCGCAGCTGCTCGAGCGCATGGGGAGCGTGAACCTCGACGCGATGCGCGAGCACGAAGACGCAGAGAAGCGGTACACGTTCTACACGACGCAGAAGGCGGACCTCGACAAGGCCCTCGCGGACCTCGAGCGCGCCATTGCGCAGATGAATCGCGAGTCGAAGAAGCTCTTTGCAGAGACCTTCGAAGCGGTGAATGCGAAGTTCCAGGAGATCTTCCCGAAGATGTTCCGCGGCGGCCGGGCCTCTCTCCGACTGACGAACCCCGAGGACATGCTCGAGACCGGCATCGACATTCTCGCGCAGCCGCCGGGGAAGAAACTGTCGTCGATCGAGCTCATGTCGGGCGGTGAGAAGGCGCTGACCGCCGTGTCACTCATCTTCGCCATCTTTCAGATCAAGCCGTCGCCATTCTGCATCCTCGACGAGGTCGACGCCCCGCTCGATGAGGCCAACGTGGCTCGCTACAACGATCTGATTCGAGAGATGACCGACCGCTCGCAGTTCATCCTCATCACGCACATCAAGCGGACCATGCAGATGGTCGACGTGCTCTACGGCGTCACGATGCAGGAAGCAGGCGTCTCGCGGCTCGTGAGCGTGAAGATGAATGACACGGTCGAGAAGAAGAAGGCCCTTCCCGAGGTGAGCGCGGCGGTCGCGTAGCGCATCAGTGAAAGTCGCGGCTCATCGACGGCATCGTTTGCCGGAGAGCTATCGACTGGAGCGTGTCGGTAACGATGTAGACGACGTCACCGTCGCGCTCGATCGTCCCTTTCGCGAGGAGCAACGAGCTCGTCGTCGCTACGTGTCGGAGCCGCTCGAACACGCGAGCGTAGAGAATCAAGTTGATGAACCCCTCTTCGTCTTCGAGCGTAACGAAGACGACACCGCTCGCCGTGCCTGGCCGCTGGCGGCAGATGACCAGCCCTGCAGACTCCACGCGCGTTCCGTGAGCTAGCTTCACGAGCTCCGACGAGCGACGCACGCTCTTCGTGAGGTCCGCGCGCACGATGCGCATCGGGTGATCTGCGATCGACATACCCGTGCGCTCGTAGTCGAGGACGAGTTGCTCGCTTCGTGTCAGCGGCGACAGCGTCGGCAGAGCGTCCGCCAGCTCTACCCCGGCGAACAGCCCCTGGGTCTCGCCCACAGAGGCTCCCCCCGACAGTCGAGGCGCACGCACCTTCCACATCGCCTCACGACGCCCCTGCACGATCGATTCGAGCGCCCCTGCTTCGGCCAAAGCATCGAGGTCGCTTTTACTGAGCGAGGCCCTCTCCGCGAGGTCCTCGATGCTCTCGAACGCCACAGCGCTCCGCGCAGACGTGATGCGCTCACCGGCGTGCTTACGAAGCCCGTGCACCTGTCGCAATCCCACGCGAATGGCGCCGTCTTCGATAGTGCAATCCCAGTCGCTGCGATCGACGAGCACCGGGCGCACTTCGACGCCATGCCTCTTGGCATCTTCGAGGATTGTCGACGGCGAGTAGAAGCCCATGGGCTGGCTATTCACGAGGGCGGCTGCAAACGCCGCGGGGTGATGCACCTTGAGCCACGAGCTCGCATATACGAGGAGCGCAAAGCTGGCGGCGTGGCTCTCTGGGAAGCCATATTCGGCGAAGCCCTGAATTTGCGCATAGAGGCGATCGGAGAACTCCTTCGAGATGCCACGTTCGGCAAATCCACGTTCGAGACGCTCGCGGTGCTTCGCGAGATTTCCGTTTCGCTTCCACGCTGCCATGTCTCTGCGCAAGCGATCGGCCTCGCCACCCGAATAGCCTGCCCCCACGATCGCGATCTGCATCACCTGCTCTTGGAAAAGTGGGACACCGAGCGTCCTCCCGAGCACCGGCTCGAGTATGCGATGAGGGGACTCGCACGACTCGAGCTTGTTCCGCCTTCGCAAGTAGGGGTGAACCATGCCCCCTTGAATCGGCCCTGGTCTGACGATGGCGACCTCCACGACGAGGTCGTAGAACTCCCGCGGCTTCAAGCGCGGCAGCATGGACATCTGTGCGCGACTCTCGATTTGAAACACGCCCACCGTGTCCGCTTTGCAGAGTGCGTCGTACACCAGAGGATCGTCGGCTGGCACACGCGCGAGCTGGTCGATCGCGGAGGACGCGCGCACTCGCTCGTCATGTTGAACGAGCGTGAGCGCTTTTCGGATGGCCGTGAGCATCCCGAGCGCGAGGACGTCGACCTTGAAGAAACCGAGCGTGTCGAGATCGTCTTTGTCCCACGGAATGACGGTACGTCCATCCATCGTCGCCGGCTCGATGGGCGCCACCTCCACCAGACTGGACGACGAGAGGACGAAGCCGCCAACGTGAATCGACAAGTGTCGCGGCGTCCCCTGGACGGCGCGCGACATCGCGAGCACGAGGCGCACACGCTCGTCGTCGGCGTCGAAGCCCGCATCACGCAAACGCGAAGGGACGGCCGCGTCTGCCGAGTCCCAGTGAGTGATGACGGCGCTCAACCGCTCGATTTGCTCGAGCGAAAGGCCGAACACTTTGCCCACGTCGCGCAATGCCGACTTGCCTCGGTACGTGATGACCTCGCTCACCATCGCCGCGCGTTCGCGACCGTACTTCTCGTAAATCGCCTGGATGATTTCCTCACGCCGCTCGTGCTCGAAATCGACGTCGATGTCCGGCGGCTCGTGGCGCTCGGCCGAGAGGAACCGTTCGAAGAGCAAGTTCGTCCTCGCCGGATCGACCGCGGTGATCCCGAGGCAATAGCAGACCGCGCTATTGGCGGCGCTGCCGCGCCCTTGGCAAAGAATGTCGCGACTCCGGGCCATCTCGACGATGGCGCGAACGCTGAGGAAATACGGCGCGACATCGAGCTTGGCGATCAACGCCAGCTCCTTCTCGACTTGCTCGCGCACGGGATCGGGGATCGATCCGAATCGGTTGCGAGCACCCTCGTAGGTGAGCCTACGAAGCGCTTCGTTCACGGTCTCGTCTGCGTGCGCGGGCTCATCAAGCTCGCACGGGAACTTGTACTTTAGCGACTTAATCGAAAAGACGCAGGCGTCGGCGATCTCTCTCGTACGCGAGATCCACTCGGGACGATCGGAGAAGGCGCAGACCATCTCCTCCTCCGACTTCAAGTACGCTTCGGCGTTCGACGATAGCGCGCGCCCTGCGGAGTCGAGTGTCACGTTCTCTCGAATGCAGTGAAGCACGTCGAGAACGAGCTTCCCTTCGCGGCACGCGTAACGAACGGCGTTCGTGGCCACGATTGAAACATCGGCCTCGCGCGCGCGACGAGACACGCGATGCACGCGCGTGAGGTCGTCTCCGTCCATGTGCCTATGCACGGCCAGGCTGAGCCTCGACCCAAACGCTTCGTGCAAGAGCCTCACGTCACGCTTGCTCACATCGCCGTGCGCGGCGCACCAGAGTCCACCGGCGTTCGCGCACACCGTCTCGACCGGCACCCCGGCAAAGCAGTTACGTGGCACCCCTTCCTCGCGTTTTCTAGGCTTCCCCTTCGGATGCAGGCGATGGCTCTCGGTGAGGATTCGACAAAGGTTCGAATACCCGAGGTTGCTCTCCACGTGCACGGTCACGCTCGCGTGCGGAGCTGTTGCGCCGACCGTGAGCTCGCAACCAACGACGAGTCGCACGCCATGCTTGCCGGCCTCTTCATGCGCGCGAACCATTCCATAGAGGCCGTCACAGTCGGCAACACCGAGTGTGCCGTAGCCGATCTCCGCTGCACGTTTGACGAGCGCTTCGGGGGACGATGCGGCTCGCAAGAAGGAGAAGTTCGTTCGAGCAAAAAGCTCGACGAAGCCGCGCGAAGCGACCATCAGTCCATCCACCCCTTCACGCATCGATCCCCCGTTGCGCGATCGATCTCGACCCATGCCATTCGCGCCTCGCTCTCGCTCCAGGCCGCGAAATAATCATGTGCACGTACACCGTTGCGCCACCATGAAGCGGCCTCCACACGCGCAAGCAAGCGAACGAGATATGTATCGACTGCGCACGCCGCAGGAGCAACCCGACGCGACGGCTCCGGAGCGTTCGACGCCAAGCTCGTGAGTGCAAGCGGCGCGTGCATTCGAAATGGAGCGATCGCGCTGCGTTCGTCGGAGACCCACGTATCGACGAGCGCCAAAGTTCCGACTCGATCGGAGCCGAGATCCGCCGTCAGCTCCGCGACCAGACGCGGTAGCGCACGATCGGCCTTCGCCTCTGGCTCGAACAAGTCGAGCGCTCGTCCGTCTTTTCGAACAAGTGCCGTCGCACGCAACGTCACAGCCAGCACCGGCGCAGGCACGACCCACGACTCGATTCGCACTCGCACGACGGCGAGCAATTCACTCGGGAGCACGAGCGGTGCCGGTGAGGTGACCACCAGCAAAGCGTGTACTGGCGTATCCCGGTCTGGCGATACCGCTCGGTCCAAGGACAGCTCGATCTCGAGAGAAGTCGCTGCCATCGCTCGGCCAGAGAGACGTAGCGCGAGCCTGTCGCAGAGCATCTTCGCGACGAAGACGAGAGCCTCGGTATTCTCGATTCCGTATTCCAGCTCCACGTGATCGGAAGGCACTTCGGGCGGCACATACGGGTTCAACGGCGCAACGTCGTCTCCCGCGAGCAGTGCGGCCACCTCGGCGCGCGCGCGCCCCAGGCGCATCGAAAGCCCTGCCATCGGGAGTTTTTGCAGATCGTGCACCCGAGTGAGCCCCAGCTTCTCCATCCAAGCGACCGAAGGCTCATCGATCGGGAGCGCGCGAATAGGGAGCTGGCGAATCGCTTCGGCGTTCTTCCCTGGCGAGACGACCACCGGTGACTCTCTCCGCATCGAGCGAGCGATCGCACTCGACAAACGTGGACCGTCCGCAATGCACATACGCACGTCGCCATGGTGCATGGCCTTCACGCGCTCCACGAACGCGCGTGCGAGCCGCAACTCGCTCTCGAACAAATGCCCGCACCCCGTGACGTCGAGGCACACGACGTCACGGGATTCGTCGATCGACGCCGTTCGGCCGAATAACAGGCCACACTCCGCTACCACTTCGAGCGCCCCACGCACCTCTCTCTCGAGAACGACGCGCACGAGCAACTCCGCACACTTCGCTCGCGCTGCGGCGATCGTGTCACCCTTTCGCACCATCCACGTTCGCGCTTCAGATGAGACTTCGTCGAGTCGTGTTCCTCCGAGGAGCGATCGCTCGTCTTTCACCGCACCGCCAGGACGAGCGTTCACGATCCCCATAGGCGCCGTGCGTTCGTCTCCTGCGATCGCGCGCGCGCGCGCCAGCTCGATCCGCAACGATGGCAGGTAGACCGCTGCGATCCGCACGGCTTTACCCTGCCTCTCGAGCCGACGGTCGCGATCGCAGAGGCACAGTCTTCGCCACTCCCACTCTCCCCTTTCGATCCTTCGCCACCCGAAGCACGATCGATTCCGACCTGCGCGTGAGCTCCAAGCGAAGCGAGACGGGCCAGGGAACGGCACGAGGCGCCATCGAGTCCGTGAGCAGAAGGATGGTCGTCCCCCCTTCGGCTGCGAGGAGCGCGAGCTTTCGCACGAGAACATCCATTGGCCATTGCGCCTTCGTCGTGCGTCGAGAGGGGGGCTTTGTCGTGGACCCCGGCACCGGCGCCACGTCGATCACGATGACGTCGAACACGCGCGCCGCTGCGACCTTGATGGCGATACGGCCTAGCTCTGTACGCGGTGGACACACGAACAGGAGGCGCGAGAGGTCGACCCCCGCCCGTTTCACCCCCGGTGCGTAAAGCGTCGCCTCCGGATCAACCCATGCGCACCACGCACGAGCATCGCGGGCGTGCACGGCTCGAATGGCCGCAAGTGCGATCGATGTCCCCCCCCCGAGCGAGCACGGCGCCGCCAGCTCCACGACGCCACGCGGAAGCCCACCATCCGGCAACACCGCATCGAGCTCTGGCCAGTCGAGTCGAAGCGACGCTCCCTCGACCGATAGCGACTCCGCTCTCTCGATGTGCGAACCGAGACGTGAAAGCAGTTCCGAAATTGCAGCGGGCATATCGATACTGAACAAATTATCAGTATCTCGAATCGATCGCAAATCGCTCCGATTCTGCAGCAATTGCCGGTGCTACCGTGCGCCACATGTATTTCGAAGCCTTTGGCCAGATGAAGAAGATGCTCGGTCAGCTCGATAAGTGGCTCGAAGCTGCAGCCACGTTCGCGAAGGAGAGGTCGTTCGACCCGAACCTCTTCCTCGACCTGCGCCTCGCGCCTGATCAGTTTGCGCTCGCTCGCCAGATCCAGGTCGCTTGCGATACTGCCAAGCTCGCGGCCTCGAGGTTGAACGGAAAGGAAGCGCCCTCGCACCCCGACACCGAGAAGACGTTCGACGAGCTTCGCGCCCGAGTCCGTGGCGTGATCGCCTATCTCGACGGACTCTCGGCGAGTGACTTCGATACCGCAGCTTCGCGTGTCGTGACGCAGCCGCGCTGGGAGGGGAAGACGATGACGGGCGCGAACTACTTTCTAGAGCACGCGCTCCCGAATTTCTTTTTTCACACGACGCACGTGTACGCGATCCTTCGTCACAGCGGCGTCAACTTGGGGAAGCGCGACTATCTCGGAGCGCTGAGCCTCCGCGCGCCGTGATCGCTTCACGCTTGTCCCCTACGCGGGCTCGCTCGTTCCGTGCGTGGTAGGGAGTACGAAGCACCCCCATGAATCGAGTCACCTCTTCGAGTACGGCACTACCGAACGTCAGTAACGTCAGCACGGAAGCCACCGCGCGAAACGTCGCGCGTTTGCGCTCGCTGCTCGAGGAGATGGGCTCGGTTCTCGTCTGCTACTCGGGCGGGATCGACAGTGCGCTGCTCCTCTCCGTTGCTCACGACGCGCTCGGCGCCCGCGCTATCGGCATGACCGCCGTGAGCCCTAGCCTCGCTCCGTTCGAGCGCGACGAAGCCATCGCGGTCGCACGACAGATCGGTGCGCGCCATGAGCTCGTGGAGTCGCAGGAGATCGACGACCCCAGCTACGCGGCAAACCATACCGATCGCTGCTTCCACTGCAAATCGGAGCTGTACCGCATGAGCTCCGCGAAGCAGCGCGAGTGGGGGAGCGCTTTCGTAGTGAATGGCACCAACCTCGACGACCTCGGCGACTATCGTCCAGGACTCGAAGCTGCGAAGCAGGCTGGGGTGCGAAGTCCGTTCGTCGAGCTGGAGTTGGCGAAGAAAGACGTGCGCGCCATGGCGGCTGCGCTCGGTCTGTCGATCTGGGACAAGCCTGCAGCCGCCTGCCTGTCGAGCCGCATCCCGTACGGGACTCAGGTCACGCGAGAACGGCTCACACAGATCGGTTCGTTCGAAGCCGAGCTGCATCGCGTGGGGCTGCGGCAGGTCCGAGTGCGATGGCACGAGCTGGGTGGCGATGGGGCGAGCACGAAGACGGGCGCGATCGCTCGCGTAGAGGTAGCGCGAGACGAGCTGGCCAAGGCGTTCGAGATTCGCGAAGCAATCGTCTCGGCAGGCAAGCGGGTTGGTTTCACCTACGTCACGCTCGACCTCGAAGGCTACCGCACGGGGAGCCACAACGAGGTGCTGGCGCGAAGACTCCCGATCGTCGGCTAGCTCTCAGGCGCGCTCGCGACCGCCGGCGGATCATGGACCGCGCGCTCACGATCGACGCGCAGGCGGCGGATCTCGTACCGAGTTCTCTCCAGCTCGCGCTCGTACTCCCATGTTCTCGTGGTCGAGATGTAGACCCCCGCGACGCAGACCATCACGCCCGTCGCCAAGGTCGCCACGCCAAGCCACGCGCCGAAAACAAAGCCGAGCGCAGAGATTGCTGCCGCGCCGTAGAACATGAAAAAGAACGTCCGTCGCTGGCGTGCGAGCGACGCGATGTTCTCCTCGAGGCGCTTCGCCCACGCCTCGTATTTCTCGATTTTCTCCTCGCTCATCGTCGGGGCGTGAAGTTACCACGACCACGAGCTCAACTGGCCGCGCGTGCCCCCGTTGTTCCCCACGGCTGCTTGATTGCCAGGCGCTCCGCGCGAGCGCGCAGCTCAGGGTCCAGCGCTCCCCGGGACGCGGCGTGGAGCGCATCGGCGAGCTCCGCCGCGCCCGCGAATCGCTCGGCCGCTCGCTTGGCCATTGCGATCGTGAGCACCAGATCGACGTCGAACGGGAGCTTGGTGATGTCGCTCGGACGTGGCGGCATCTGGTAGACGACCTGGTAGAGGGTCTCGGCGGTGTGATCTCCGGTGAATGCAGGCCGGCCGGTGAGCGCGCGATAAGCGATGACGCCGAGCGCGTAGAGATCCGTGCGGTGATCCACCTCTCCGCCCGACGCCTGCTCCGGCGCCATGTACGAAGGGGTACCGACGATCTGGTCCTTTGTCTGCGTCCCCTCCCCGTTCATTAGCTTGGAGACCCCGAAATCCAGGATCTTCCAGATTCGGCGTGGTGACCCCTGCACCTCGGAGAGGAATACGTTTCGCGGCTTGAGGTCACGGTGAACGATGCCTGCTGTACGCGCCGCTTCGAGCCCGCGCCCGACGTCGCGAACGAGCTGCACGACCTTCGGCAGTGCGAGGCGTCGGTGGCGGCGCAGATGATCCGCGAGATCTTCGCCGTCGAGACGCTCCATCGCGATGTACGGGAACGCGGCGTCTGGGCCCCCGACCTCGAGGACACGCACGACGTTGGCGACGTCGAGAGAGGCCGCGATCTTCGCCTCTCGGAGGAAGCGTCGAACGAGCTCGGGGTCCGCGAGCACGTGAGCCTGCAAGAGCTTCACGGCGGCGACCTGTCCCGTCGTCGTATGGGTGGCTTCGTAGACCTCCCCCATTGCGCCACGGCCGATCAATTTTCCGATCCGGTAGTTCCCCAGGACGGAGTCGGTGAAGCGACCGAGTCCGCCAGCGCGCAACGCTGCTTGCAAATCTTGCCGGGCTTCTTCGAGGAGAGCTTCACGCTGCGCAATGCCACGGACGGCTTTGTCATGCAGCTCGAGGGCGCGAATCGTCGCCTGGCGCGCGTTCTTCGACGTGAGGAAGGTGGCAACGAGAGTCGCTTCGACGAGTAGAACGACAATCAAGCGATCGGCAGCCGTTAGTGAATCTCCACGAATGACCCCGTGGTCGAGCACGAGGCCGCTCCACGTCAGCGCGCACATCGCGAGATACACGAGGGTGACGGAGAGAAAGACCGTCATCGTGGCGCGTCTGCTCTGCCCCGCGCTGAAAAAATAGAGACCGAACGGCAAGATGATCGGGGCCGGGGAATAGATACCGAAGAACCAGATGCCGCAGAAGCCACCGATCATGCAGCAGTACGCGGCCACGAGAACGCGCCGGATCGTGTAGCCGTGGTCCTCGCGGAGCAGCCACCCCAACCAGCTCGTCGAACCGACGATGCTCAGAAGGCCGACGTACAGGACCTTCTTTCCAACCGCGTCACCGCCAGCCACCGGCGAGGCAACTGCCGTCGCGATCGCGAGCCCCATCGCATAGCGAACGAAGATGCGCGTTCGACCGATCTCTTCGATGTGCATCGTTTCCGCCGGAGTCCCGACGGAGGTGGACGAGGACGACGCGGACGAAGAAGCTGCCAAACCCGTGTCCAAGCTCGGCGCGCTCTTGTCGTCATGCGCGAGCGAGGCAGGGGGCACCGTCGAGGCGCGACGACCGTCGATCGCCTCGGGCGTAGCCGCGTGCGTCGCGTCGTCTTCGGCGATGGTGCTCTCGGGATCCGACGGCAAGAAGCCCCCTTCGTCCATTTTGCCCGACTAAGGTGCCCTGCGCCTCATTCCCGGCGCGCCGGCGCTCGTTTTCACCCAGGATGCTGCGTGTACCAGATGCGAGCCGTCGCTTGGACGATGGGAATGCGGAGCGCTGACGGCGGATGGCTCCCGAGGAATGCGACCCTGATCTGGTTCGCGACGCCCGGCGCCGACGCCTGCTCAAGATGCAGAAAGAAGTCGAGTAGAGCGAGGCCCCCCTCCTCATTCCACCGGTATTGCGGCACGCGGGCGCGAGCTGCCGCGAGCATCGTGTTCATACCTTCCGTGTCGGCCTGGAACTCGGCTGGCTGCGTGAAGTTCGTCGGGCCAAAGCGACTCAGGAGCCCCTGCACGATACCGAGCGGATTTGGCGATCCGTTTGCACACCCCGTGTGCCCCAGCCAGTGATGCGAAAGCTCGTGTCCAAACGTGAACGCCACGATTTCGTCGAACCACTCGTGCGCGCGCGACCAGCGACGCGGATCATTGAGAATGTTCGTGGGGATGAGCCCCAAGGGGAGCGCCGCGCTCGCCTGGCTCGACCCGGCGAGACTCGGCACGACGGCAGCGAGATACTGATCGTACGTATGCGTGCCGTACAGCTCGTCCGTCGCTTTGGTCTGCGCGACGGCATCGATTGCCTCGAGTAGCCCCTCCGTTCCGACAATCCCGGGGTTCCCTTGCGCGTCGCATGCAGCAAACGCGTTGATTTCGAACGGATTCGGGTCGAACACGAGGGGGACTCCTCGGACGCGCGCCTGATTGTCCGGCGTGAGCGCCGCAACGTCTTCTGCGATCACACTCCGCGTCTCCGCCTGCCACGCCATCGAGCCGACGAGCGGTGCAAGGAGCGGACGAGTCGCCACGGGAGCTTGAACCGACGGCGGTGCCGCGTAGGGCGCCGGATACGCAGGCGGCGGTGAGTACGAATAGGACCCTGGCGGATAGGCCATGGGAGCTTGCGGAGAAACCGGCGAGGGGGGCTGAGGGGCCACCGCGGGGGGCGGTGGAGCGCACGCAGCAAACGCGAGACCGGTCAGAGCGACGTGTACCCGTTGGATTCGCACCCCCGGAGCTTAGTTCGCGCTAGCGCGGGAGGCCAAAGGGGACCGTTTCACGAGCCGGAGGTCGACGGCTCCGAGCGGACGATTTCCTCGCGCAGTCCGCGCAACGCCAGCGCGAACGCTCGTGCGTCCTGGAATCGGTCCCCGGGACTCGGTGCCATCGCGCGCCCAATCACGGCCTTCCAGGCCGGAGGAATCAGCTTTCCCGCCTTGTGAAGTCCGGAGTCGGAGAATCCCCCGCCACTTGCTTGCACCGCACCTGCTCGCCACAGGCCGCTCGGAGTTGGCGGCGGTGGCTCGCCAACGAGACACTCGTACAGGACTGCACCGAGCGCGAAAATGTCGCTCCGTGCGTCGACCTCTCCACCGCTCTCTTGCTCTGGCGACATATATCCGGGCGTCCCGAGCGGTGCCCCCATGTTCGTGATGCGGGTCTCTTCCCACTCGACGCGCGCGATGCCGAAATCGAGCAGCTTCACGCGCTCGACGGAACCGGGGTCATCCACGTCGATGGCGAGATAGATGTTCGACGGCTTGAGGTCGCGGTGCACGACACCTGCAGCGTGCACGGCCACGAGCGCGTCGCAGACCTGCATCGCAATCGGTAGCAGCTCGGAGCTCGTGAGACGCACCTTCCCTTTGAGCCGCGTCGCGAGCGTCTCGCCCTGCAGGCGCTCCATCACGAGGTATGACGTTCCGTCGGCGAGGTGGCCGTGATCGATCACTTCGACGACGTTCGGGTGCCACGCCAGGCCGAGCGCCTCGGCTTCCCGGCGCAGGCGGTCGGAGGCGACGGCGTCGTGAGCCGCGGCAGCGCGGAGCAGCTTGATCGCGACAGGGAGTCCGTCGTGAAAACGAACCGCCTCGTAGATGACGCCGCTCGCGCCCGAACCCATTCGTACGCCCGTCCGGTACTGGCCGGCGATGATCTGTCCTTCGAGGTTACCGGCTGCGGCGATCTCGCGGTTCTCCTTGAGCAAGATGCTCCGCTCGAGCGCGTGCACGCGTGACATCTGTGCGCTGGTCTCTGCATGCCGCAGACGCTCGCGCGCGACCGCCATCCCGACGAGAGCACCGGCGCACGCGCACCCCGCGGCGAGCGCGGCGCTCGCCCACGATGGGTGCACGAGAATTGGTATCGCGCCGACGGCGATGCCGCTTATGGCTCCGACACGTCCCGTGAGCGCCGTGTTCGGCACCGACCAGCGCACCTCGAACTCTTGTGCGACATCGCTCACGGTCGACGTCGTCACGCCGCGCGCGATCACCGTGCCGCTCCCGTACCCGAAGAGCGCGGGCACGGCAGCGAGCTCGGCGACACGCATCTGCGCGAGAAGCCCATCTTCTTCCAGGGCTGGATCGTGGGCGATGTGAACTCGCCCCCTCCAAAAACCGAGGCGCGACTCGATCGTCTCCCAGCGAGTCGTGCGACCGTATTCGCTGTCAGACGAGTCGAGCCTCGCGAACGCATCGGCCGGGACGATCGTGCCTCGCAGGATCCGCATCCACACGCCCAAGTTGTCTGGCGCGATGAGGTGCGCAGATATCTCGCCGATGGCCTCCCGGCTCGTCGCCTCGGCGAACGCCTGGAGGGCGCGATGAAGCGTGGTGAGCGGCATTGGCCGCGTCTCGTCGTCGAGGTCGTCGCGCTGGACGTGGATCGTCTTCAGCCACTGCTCCGAGGCCACTCTCCCCTTCACCGCATCCAAATGCTTCAGCAGCGCCTTCATTGCGAAGGCGCTCGTCTGACCGGATGGGTAACTACGTCGGTTGAGCAGAGGGAGCTCCGTGGCGCGGGATGCACGCGCGCGCGGCACCCCTCGATGAACTATACAGGAGGGGAAGCGATGGAGTGGTCACCGAGTGGTACCGGTCGGCTCCTCGAGGGGGCGGTCGTGCAGCGCGCCGATGTGAGCGAGCGCGGCGCAGTACTCAAGCTGCGCGAGCCGGGACGGAGCACGTTCTTGCTGGTCGGCAGCGGCGGGGTCGGAATCTCCGAGCGGCGCGTGGCGAAGCCTGACGGGGCTCGATCTGCCGTGCGAATCGAGGGGTTTCGAGTCGTGTGGGTGAACGCGCACGGCGTGGGGCTGACTCGATCGAAGGTGACACCCGACGCGAACGAGCCTGTCGCCGTGGAGAGGGCCCGCGTTGACTCGGGGCAGGATGGGCGCCTGAAGGTATACGTCGGAGACACTGCCTGGGCAGAAAGCGACGCGGCGGCGGCGGCGCTCGAAGGCGAGCGCGAGGAGTGGTTGGCGCGAGGCACACGCCTCGCGAGCGAGGCGCTCGTCCATGCCGTGGAAGGGCACCGAACGGGAGCGTTGCGTGCCCTCAAGCGCGCGAAGGCCAGGATCGCGCGACGCACCGACGCCGTACGAGGTGACCTGGCTCGCATCGGAGACGCGGAGGCGCTGGCTTCGCGCGCGCAGTGGCTAGTCGCAGAGGCGTCGCGCTCACCGCGGGGAGCGACTTCGCTGAAGGTCGTCGACTGGTCGAGCGGAGAGCCGGTGACGATGGAGGTTCCTCTCGATCCGTCGAAGCCAGCTCGCGCTCAGGTGGACGCCATGTTCCAGCGCGCGCGCCGACTCAAGCTCGGCGCGAAGGTAGCTAGCGAGAGGCTCGCACACGCGGAGAGGATGCTCGCGGCCCTCGGCCCGCTCGACGAAGTGGTCGCGCGTGCCGATGACATCGGCGCCATCGACGAGGCAATCGCCCGCGCGCGAGCGATCGCCCCGAAGGACGTCATTATCGATTCTACGACGACGATGCCCGGGGCATCGCGCGCACAGGCGAAGTCTCCGCCGTTTCGGACATTCCATGCACGTTCCGGCTCCCGCCTGCTGGTAGGTCGCGGAGCCGCGCAGAATGACCTGCTCACGTTCCAGATCGCTCGTCCTCACGACCTATGGCTGCACGCAAAGGGATACGCCGGAGCCCACGTCGTCGTCCCTCTCGCGAAAAATCACTCCTGCCCCGGCGACGTTCTCGCCGATGCCGCGCACCTTGCCGCGCATTTCTCGGATGCGCGGGACGAAGCCGTCGTCGATGTGCAATATGTTTCACGGCGCCATCTCAGAAAGCCACGCGGGAGCGCTCCGGGACTCGTCGTGGTCGATCGCGAGAAGGTCATCGCGGTTCGGGTGGATGCCGCAACGCTTCGCGCGTTGCTCGAGAGCGAAGAAGCGTGAGCGCTAGCGTGATGTGACGCTGATCTCGCCCCCGCACGGGACATCGACGGCGCGCGCCGTGCCTCCGCTGCCAATCTTCACCGTGTGCGGCCCGCAATGGACCTGGATCTGACCGGGCGAATCGCCCGCGTATCGGCCGTCCACGAAGACACGGTGACCGCCGAGCTTCGCGGGTGTGACGATGGTGCCGTCCGTCGCGCCGGTCTGCCGTGGTGAAGAGCGTGCAATCGGTGCTGGCGCGGGGGGAGAAGCGCTTCCGGCGGGGGGAGCGGGTGCGATCGTGGCCGTCGTGGTGACAGCGGCGGTCGCGACCTGGGGAACGGGAGCACTCGCAGGCGCCGTCGGCATCACCGTCGCCTCACCCTGCGGCGATGAAGAAGCGGACGAGGCCACCGTCGATTCCGATACGGGCGATCGATGCCCAAACAGGAGCGCGGCGACCACCGCCGCCGATGCCACCAGGGCGACCCCGGCGATGAGGGCCCAGATCCCGCGATTTCCCGAACCAATCGGGATCTCCCGGAGCGTTCCGCGATCGATCTGCGCGGGCGGAGTGAATCCGCGCGGCGGCGCCACAGCCGCAGCTTGGGCGACGACCGGTGCAGGTGCAGCAGCGAGCGGAGGCGCGGGAGGCGGAGGGGGGGGCGGCGTCGGCACGACCTGCATCCGACCGGGGCCCAAGGGTGCGATGGACGCCGCCTGCTGCTCCGCTTGCAGGAGCGCCGCCCAGACCGCGGGCGGTGGAGGGGGCGGCACGGACGTCGGAACTCGCTGCGTGGAATCGGCGATTCCCGGCGATGCGTATGGCATGTCGATGTTCGGCGAGGCAGGAGGCGCTTCTGGCTGCCACGAGTTTGCGTTCGTCGACGGAGTCGACGGCGTCGGCCCTGCAGATGCAGGAGGAGCCGACGAGGAGCTTGCCGGGAACGGCGGTGTCGGCGGAGCGACGCCGATGGCCGTCGCCACGCGCGCCTCGACACCGGGACGGCCGCTGGACGCAGGCACACGCTGCGAACCCACCTCATCTGCGGGCATCGCGTTCTGCGTCAACGGACGAAGCGCGGGCGCAGGTCCCTTCGGCTGCGCCCCACGCGTCGAAGGCGCGGGCGCGGCGACGGCTCGCGTTCCCGCCGTCGGAGTCATCGCGGGAACCTGGCCGATGCCGAGCGCGGTGCGCGCGAGCCCCGTGATCGAGGGTTCACTCGTCTGCTTGGGCCTCTGGGACTGCGCTTCGGGCGGAGGCGGCGCTGGAATCACGCGTGGCAGCGAAGGGGCCCCTTCGACGACAGCCGGAGGAGGGCCCGACCGAAGGAGATCGTTCTCTTGCTTCGCGCGCGTAAGGAGCTCGGCGAGCACGTTGCGCCCTTCGTTGCTCGTGACCGATTCACGCAGCACGACAAGCATCTCGTCGGCGGTGATCGAGCGTGCGTCGGGCGACGGCTCCAGCCCGCGCGCGACCGCGTCGCGAAGGCGCTGGGACAGGTCCGGTCGGAGAACATCGAGCGATGGAAGGCTCGGCTCGGCCATCGCACGTAGGACCTCCATCTCGGGCAGCGCGCCTCGCTGGATCGCCTTGCGGCGAGCGAGCAACTCCCAGAGCAGGAGCGTCGCAGCGTACACGTCGGTCCTCACCGTGACCGGCTCCCCGCGCACTTGCTCGGGTGCCATGTAACCGTAGGTGCCCTTGATGAATCCTGCCTGGGTGTCGCTCGAAACGCCGGCGACCTTCGCGATCCCGAAGTCCGCGAGCTTCACATGACCGTCCCACGGGATGAGGACGTTGGACGGGTTCACGTCGCGGTGAATCACAGGAGCGAATTCACCCGTCTCGGGGTCGCGCGCCCCATGCGCAGCGGCGAGGGCCGCGAAGACGCGTGAGGCGACGAAGATCGATGCTCGGTCGTCGAGCTGCTCGCCCCCTTTGCGGAGCATTGCGCGGAAGCGGTTGAGCGGCAGACCGTCGATGAACTCGAGGACCATCACCAGCTGCCCCTCGGCGCTGAAGAAGTCGTACAGCTTCACGATGGCCGGGTGCGACAGGCGCGCATATGCAGCCGCCTCGCGCGCAAACATCTTCTCCATCGGCGCGTCGCGTCGGAACTGTTGAAGCAGCAGTTTCAGGACGACGGTGCGCTCGAACCCATGTGGCCCTTCGGCGCGCGCGAGCAAGACGTCACTCGTCCCGCCCGTCGCCAGTCGGCGCAGGATGCGGTAACCCCCGATGCGCTCGAACGGGACGTCCTGTTCCACCGAATCCTTGCTCTGAGGCTACCGCTTAGGCAGCTCTAGTGGCCAGTACGCTTCGAACGATGCCAAACGGGGGCCCGACTCCGCGTTCGTCTCGGTCAGGCAGGCCCCGCCCCGTTCGACGTCTCCGCGCTCAGATCCCGCTCGACGTCGTCCAGGAGCGACTCCGCGCGGGCCTCGTCAATGGAGAGCAGATCCGCGAGCGCGTCGAGCGTCTCGTTTTCGCCGTTGGCGATGGCGTTGTCGGCGAAAGCGATCGCTGCGGCAAGGACGAATGTCACCTCGGCGCGCGCGCGGTCCTCCGCGAGCTCCCCGGCTACGGCACGCATCCGGGCGTCGCGCCCCTCCCCCGCCACACGCGTCGAGGCGCCGTCGAGTAGGGCATCGATGTCGACGGTCCGGAGCACGTCGCCCGAAAGGTTGCGGAGGGCTCCGCGAAGCACTTCTCGCTCGTCGGAGCTCACTTCGCCGTCCGAGGACATCATCAGGTACATCGCCTCGCAAAGGGGCGCGTACTCCTCGGCTAGCCGGGCAGAGTCCATCCCTTCAATCGAGTCGACCGCGATCGATGCGCGGCGGCCGTTGGCGAGGAGTTGATCCCGGAGACGTGCGAGCGTGGAGTTGGATAGCCAGATCATCGCAAGACCGCAGCGTACCGCGATTTCAGTCTTCCAACTTGAAGAGGTCTTCGAGGTCGCTCTTCGTGAGCTTCTTCGCGCCCCCCGCGTCCTCACTGAGCACCGCGCCAACCAGCTCGCGCTTCTTGCCGCCGAGCTCGAGAATCTTCTCTTCGATCGTCCCCTTGGTGATCAGGCGATACGTCGTGACGACCTTCGTCTGACCGATGCGGTGTGCGCGATCGGTCGCCTGGTCCTCGACCGCCGGATTCCACCACGGGTCGAAGTGAATGACGGTGTCGGCCGCCGTGAGGTTCAAGCCACTCCCTCCCGCCTTCAGTGAGATGAGGAAGACAGGCGGTCCGTCCTCGCGCTGGAAGTTCTCCACGCGCTCCAGGCGGTCCTTCGTCGAGCCGTCGAGGTACTCGTACGCCACGCCGTCTTCATCCATTGCGCGCCGAATGAGCGTGAGCATCGACACGAACTGGCTGAACACGAGCACACGGTGCCCGCCCTCGACGCACGTTTCGATCAGCTCTCGCAGCGCGACGAGCTTGCCCGAGTCTTCGTCGGTGAATTCCCGCGGGAGGCCGAGGAGTCGGGGATCGCACGCCGCCTGACGCAGTCGCGTGAGACCGGCGAGAATCTGGATGTGGGCGCGAGCCATCCCCTGTCGCTCGACCTCGCCCATGACCTGCGCACGCACCTCTTTGAGCACCGCGGCGTAGAGCGCAGCTTGCTCTCCGGCGAGCTCACAGAAGTTATCGCTCTCGATCTTTTCCGGCAGATCCTTGGCGACCTCACTCTTGGTCCGGCGCAAAATGAACGGGTGGATCGTGGCGCGGAGGCGGTGCGCGGCTCTCTGGTCCCCCGCGTCGATCGGACGCGAGTAGCGTTCCTCGAACTTGTCGAGCGGCCCGAGGAGCCCCGGCGACACGTAGTCGAAGATCGACCAGATCTCGCTCAGTCGGTTCTCGATAGGCGTGCCGCTGAGGGCGAGACGGCGGTCGGCCTTGAGTCGCTTGGCGGCGCGCGCCGTCGCCGAGAGCGGGTTCTTGATGTTCTGCGCCTCGTCGAGAATGGCGTAGCGGAGGTCGAGTTTTGCCAACATCTCCTCGTCGCGGCGGAGGAGCGCGTAGCTGGTGATGATGACGTCGGCATCCTCGAGCTCGTCGGTGCGCTCTTTTCGATCACCGCCATGCCACACGACGTGCCTGAGCGACGGCGCGAACTTTTCGATCTCGCGCATCCAGTTCGTGACGACGCTGGTGGGCGCGATGATGAGAGCCTTGAAGGGCTTCTTACGGTCCTCGTTCTTGGCGTCCTCGGCCTTTACGGCAAGGAGGAGCGCGAGCGTCTGGACCGTCTTACCGAGCCCCATGTCGTCGGCGAGCACGCCGCCCGACCCAATCTCGTGAAGGAACCAGAGCCAGTGGAATCCTTGCTCCTGGTAGGGGCGGAGCGACGCTTTGAGCGTGCGCGGCTTCTTCGCCCCCTTGATCTCGTCGATAGCCTTGAGCTTCGAAAAGAGCTCCTTGGCGCTGTCGGCGACATTCGACTTGCCGACCTGCTCGAGCAACTCCTGGATGCGTCCCGCCTGTGACAGCGGGAGCTTGCCCCCCTGCCCGCCCCCGGTGGCCAGGATCTCCGCCTGGCGCAACAAGACCTCGCGAACCTTCTCGGCGTCGAGACGTGCAAACGAACCGTCGGCGAGGCGCACGTACCGGCGCCCTTCGGCCAGGCACCGCCCGAGCTCGTCCTGCGTGACGGCGACCCCTTCGCTCTCGAACGTGAGACGCAAGGAGAGCCAATCGACGCCGCTGGAGACGCGGGCACTCGCGTTGAGCGCCGCGCTGCGCACCTGCACGTCGACGAGATCATCGGGGACGAAGAGATCCCATTCCTCAGGGAGAGCTCCGATCCCCTCGGTCCAGAACTGAATCGCATCGTCGCCGCGCGCGATGAAGCCGTTCCCCTCTTCGTCGGGGTTGAGCCCTAACTCGCGAAGCCTCCCGGCGGCGGCTTGCTGCGCGGCGATGTCGCAGCGGATGCACCGTGCGCGCTTCGTCGAGCCGACCTCGGGCGCCTTGACGATCACCGGCGGCGTCATTCCGTCGGCGCGCACGTCAATCTCGACGTCTTCGTACGCCGCACGCAGAACGACGCGCGCTTCGGTCAATGACCCTCCCGCGCGCATTCGGAACGTCGGGACGAGGTCGACGACGTCGGCGACCTGCGATAGCTCGGGGAGGTCCGCCCCCACCTCGAGCGCGACCTTCGGCAAGCCCTGCGCGATCAGCAGCGGAAGGGCTTCTATCGGCTCGTGGATGAACGGCGCGCGAGAGAGTCGTCGAATGGCCGCGGGCGAGACGCGCCGATCGATCGGGCGAGCCACCCCCTCCTGCGCATCGACGTACCACCCCGGATTCCCTTCGAACCACGCCCCCTGCGCCATCGTGAATTTGCGCGGGTCGCCGGGCCGCTGGAACGAGGATTTGACGACGACCTGAGTCCCGTCCTGGGAAAGCTCGAGATCGAATCTCGGGCGGAGCGGCTCGTCACCAAAACGGAGCTCCATCATCTGGGGCTCGACGATCACGCGGCGCCCCTTGAGGAGCGGCAGCAGATCGGCGGCGTCCTCCCCTCGCACCTCGATCCCCACCCTGCGCGGCCCTTCGTTCTCGAAGCGAGCGAGCACCCGGATTGCGTCGCGGTCCGCCGTCGGCGCTTGGCTCTGCATGGCGAGCAGCGCGCTCGGCAGCAGCGGCGTGCGGGCGTTCGGGTCGAGCACCGTCACGACGATCGCGCCAGGCTTCACCTGGAGTCGGTACTCGATGGTCTTTGGTATCGGAGGCATCGGCTCAGGGAGCCACGCATCGACGCCGGTCGCGACCACCCCGCCTCCCCCCGCGAACGAACGCCCCGGGAGCATCGGCATCGGGCCCCGGTTCATCGCTTGCTGGGGCTTGGCCATCTTGAGCGCCATGCGCGCCGCGCGGTTCCTCTTGCGACGCCCGCCCCCTTCGCCATCCATTCCCAAGTTCGTCACTCCACTCACGTACGCCCCACCATTCATCGCCGGCGGCACCGGCGAAGGCATCGCTTCGCGAGGCGGCCGCGGCTGAGAGCCGCGAGCTTGATCGCGCACGGCGATCAGCAGCGCCGCGACGTGCTTGCAATGTCCATTGATCTTCGAAAACGCCGGACAGGAGCACTCCGAAGTGAACCCTGTCGGGGTCAGCTGGAGTTGAACGTTGTAGGGCGACGGCTCGGTTCCGCGCACGGCGCCTCGAGCGGAGGCCTCCGCGACCTCGACGTTCTCGACCGCGCGCCGACGCACATAGTCGTAGCCACGAAGGAAGGCGCGTGCGCCGAGTAGACGACGCAGCGCGCGGTCATTGAGGTTGGAGATCGCGTCCGTGAAAGGTGAGCTCAATCGCGGCCCCTGAACACGCGAGGAATACGCGCGCGTCGTCTCGTTCGTTTCCGCTCGAAAATGGCTGTCCGGTGAGGACCCGCACGTGAGAGCACGTGCAAACGCGCCGCGATGGGGCGCTTGGCTCGGGCACGGCGCAAAACGCCGAGGACGCGCGAGACCTCTCGAAGAGACGGGTAGCACCGTGTGGGGCGGGTTGCAACGACTTACGGCGGGAGCGGACGTAACGCCTCGCTGAACCCGGGAGGAGACCGAGCCGAGAGGGCGCGCTACTTCCGATGCCCGGATCGAGTCCTCGCGAACTTCGAACCGGGTGTCTTGGGCTCGCTCCGGTCCCACTCCCCGCGTCGCTTGGTCCGCAGCACGAGTCGGCTCCCACCCCGATCGTTCACTCCGTACACGTTCAACCGCGGAGCGACCTTCCCGCCCCAGTTCGCGAGCCATACCTGCCGGCGCACGTCGAAGAACTCCGCGTAGCACCCCTCGGGTACCTCGAACGGCCCGCTGAGCTTTCTCCGGTGATCGAAGCGTGCGCTCCCCTCCTCGCGCCACGGTTCGAACCACGCCGGGTACACGAAGTCGGACACGGGGACGCCGTCGATCTTGTAGGTGAAGCGGTCGTCCTGGCAGGCGTCACAGACCTCGTAGTTGTAGACCCGCTGGCCGCGCGCCCGGTCCTCCACCATGACGCCGAACGTCGTCGCAGGGTTCGCGAGGAGCTCGAGCAGCTCGTGGCTCGCCGTGCTCGTCCACCCCGACCGGCATTTGGAGGCCTCTTCGAGAAACACCTTACCGAGCGGGTTCCCCTCGTTCGTGAGCTCGTGGTAGCCGCAGTCCGCGCTCCGGCTCGGCAGAAGGACGAGCTGCCACGCGCCGGCCCGCGGCCGGCCATTGGGCGCGACACAACGGAGGTCGGCGTTGAGCCCCCATACGGGCGCAAAGTCTCGCTCGATCTGCGTCTGCAGTGCCCTTACGCAGGCGCGCACTTCCGAAGCCGTGACACTCGTGGCGGCGTTGATGACATCGACGCGGGTGGGACGCATGGTCGGCGAGGGTACCCGAACCGCCGCGGCGCGTTGCTGCTCGATGGCCCGGCGGCTGGACCCCACGGAGCGGAACTGATCTACGCTCTCGGCCATGGACAGCGGCGAGCTCCGGATCCCGTTCGGCAGCGGCAGCGTTACCGGCATCGTATATTCCGGGGCCCCGTCGTTCGCGACCATGCTCCTCGCGCACGGCGCCGGCGCGGGGCAGCGGCACCCCTACATGACGGGGATGGCCGAGCTCCTGCGCGCGCGCGGCGTGTCGACGGTCACGTTCGACTTCCCCTACACCGAGCGCGGCGACAAGCTCCCCGATCCCGCCGACGCGCTCGAGGCTTGCCTGGTAGCCGCGTTCGACGAGGTGCGCGTTCGAACCGACGCGCCTCTTTTCGTGGCGGGCAAGTCGATGGGAGGGCGCATCGCGTCGCAGTGCGCGGCGAAGGGGACCATTGCGCCCACGGGGCTCGTCTTCCTCGGGTACCCGCTCCACCCGCCGAAGAAACCGGAGCAGAGACGCGATCGACATCTACCGAAAGTGCGCGCACCGATGCTGTTCGTGCAGGGGTCGCGCGACGTATTCGGCACAACCGAAGAGGTCGCCCCTCTTGTCGTCGAGCTCGCGAAGAATGCGCCAGGATCCCGGTTCTTCGCCGTCGACGGAGGCGATCACTCTCACGTCGTGCCGAAGCGTTCAGGAGTTCCGCAGGAGAAGGTCTACGCGATCATCGCCGACGTCATCGTGGAGTGGATGCGGCCGCTCTGTCTCTGAGACGCGCGCCCGGTAGGGAGCTCACTGCTTCCACAGGAACTTCCACGGGTTGTGCTTGAGATCGCGAACCATCTCCTGCACATCGTCGTAGACGCTCTCATCCATTACGAGGGCGCCGACCGTCCCCTCCCCCTTTTTCATGTGGGCCACGATCTCACGAGCGTCCGCCGCCATGGCGTTCGCACGCGAAGCCAGCTCGGCGAGATCGGAGAGCGCCTTCTTCAGCTTCTCTTGCTGGCTAGCGTCTCCCACTGTGGCCGAGACGCGGTTCACATTCGCCATCGCCTCTCGTGCGTCCTTCAGCAGCGGCTCCGCATCGCGCGTCACGTCCGTCGTCAGCTTGTCGACGTTGTCGATCGTGCGCTGAATCTTGGGGTTGTCGACGTACTGCTTCTTCGCGTCGCGAACGAGATCGTTCGATTCCACCGTCAGCGCCTCGACGTTCTGCACGATCCGATCGACACGCGGACGGTTGTCAGTGAGCGTCTCGTTGAGCCCTTTGAGAAGGCCCGCGGTGTTCACGGCGATCTCGCTGATCAGCTCCTTGTTGTTCCGGATGCCGGTGACCGTCGTGTCGAGAAGATCGTAGGCCTTGGCCAGGAACAGATCGAGACGCGGAGGGTCGATCCCCTTAACGACGGTCCCGTCGGGGAGCAGAGGTCGATCCACCGTCCCCGGTTCGATCGCGAGGAACTGTTCCCCGAGCACGCCCTGCGTCGTCACGTAGAACTCTGCGTCGTCGTGGATGGCGCTCCTCACGCGCTCCTCGATCGACAGGGTCGCGCGCACCAGCGTACGGCGCCCCGTCTTGGGATCGACCTTGCCGCCGAGGAACGCCAGGTCCTTCACCGTGCCTACCTTCACGCTGGCGATTCGCACCGGCGCGCCTGACTGGAGCCCGCCCGGGTTGTCGAAGTCGACCGAGACTGCGTACGTCTTCTCGAAATTCAGCCCGCCCATCACGAGGACGAACGCGGCCAGGATCCCGAGCGAGACGAGGATCAGGACGCCGACTTTGACCTCGATCGAACGCTCCTGCGCCATGTCCGCTGGAATCTACACGACCTCAGGCCTCGATGGGGCCCTGCGCGCGTCCGTGGATGAACTGGTCGACGATGCCGTCGGTCGAGCCTTTGAAGTCATCGCGCGTC
>Ga0302279_10001172_pt1 | contig 38026 bp, 33 predicted proteins | sample III_Bog_N3_3_FD_194541 | JGI IMG/M metagenome (GOLD analysis project Ga0302279, IMG submission 194541) | Peat permafrost microbial communities from Stordalen Mire near Abisko, Sweden - III_Bog_N3_3 | ecosystem: Environmental > Terrestrial > Soil > Wetlands > Peat | place: Sweden: Abisko...
AGGGAGCCGCGGCGGAGGCGGAGGTGAGGAGCGCCTTCGAGAATCATCTCCGTGAGATTGCCTCCAAGGTCGAGGAGCAGGAGGAGGATGCACTGCGGCGCATTGCCAACGTGGTCATCCTCGGCGACCACCGGACTTCGTGAGTGATGCCAATGGCTCGTCGCACGCCGGCAGTCCTGGCAGGTGGTCATCTGTCTTGCGGTGTGCGACGAGCCAGTGCGTCCCGGCGAAATGCCGACAGCGCTTCCCGCTCTCGGGTGGCGTCGATGGGAAGCAAGTGACCGTACAGGCGAAAGATGGTGGAAATGTCCCGATGTCCGGCCCACCGGGCCAGATGGTATGGATTCGTGGCTCCCGCGGCGATCCACGCTGACACCGCGCTGTGGCGCAGGCTGTGAGGAGTCGGCCGAGGCGGGTCGAGTCCGGATCTCATGACGGAGGGCAGCCAGACGCGGCGGCGGAATACCGGAGTCCGGAGCCACCCGCCATTGGGGAGGCCAAAGAGTGCATCTTCCGCTGTGAGTCCGAGCCGGCGAATGCGAGTGGCAACCAGCCCTGCCACGTCGTCGGTCAGTGTCGGCACGATTCTCCGACCTGCCAGGGTCTTCGGCTCCCCCACTACCAGATGGCCCCCTACTTCGACCACGTTCCGACGAACCAGCACCGTGCCCGCGTCCGTATCAATGTCTCGCACCTGGAGACCGGCCAACTCTCCGATTCGTAAGGCGGTGTCGGCCAGGAACGGCACCAATTCGGCCCAATGAGGCGCCACGACGGCCATGGCGGCCTCCAATGCCACGACCTCATCAGGAGTCAGGAACCGGGCCTCAGTCACCGGCACCGAAGGCAGCTTCACGCCCTGGCACGGATTCTCGGGAATCCTCTCGTCGGCAACGGCATCGGCCAGCAATCTCGAAAGGACCTGATGTATCCGGCGGATGGATGCCGGGGACAAGTCACGCCTTCCAAGCTCGGTGACCCACTGCTGCACCCCGAACCTGGTGACTCGCACCAGCTCCATCTTCCCGAGATCCGGAACGACGTGCGTGCGCAGAATGGAGCGTTCACGGGCCAAGGTGGACGGTCGGGCAATCAGGTGTGGCATGCGCTGCTCCGCCCACTCGCCAATGGTAATTCTTCCCCGCGAGGGGTCCTGGTCGATGCCCCGTCGCTTGTCCCGCTCGACCTTGGCCTTGAAGGCGGCCGCCTCCACCGACGTGGGGAACGTTGCCGACCGCTCCACCCCACGTGCGGTCCGCCAGCGGACCTGGAAGTTCCCACTTCGCTTCCGAACCCCCGACTGGGCGTTGAGGCCACTCATCGGGGCTCAATGTCGACCCTGATGCACCTTGGTCGACCCGGGTTGTGCGGACATAATGCGGACATGGACCGCAGTTTGGACCGTACGTCGAAACCAGATGCCAGCCAAACGAGCCCCTGGCCTGGGACTTCTCTGGTGGGCGCTAGAGGACTCGAACCTCCGACCTCAGCCGTGTGAAGGCTGCGCTCTAACCAACTGAGCTAAGCGCCCGTGCACCGATCCACCGCCACGGACCCGGGTTCCAGCCAGCATGGTAGTCGCCCGGCGACCTGGCGACCGAACGAGGGGGCGACCCGCCGACCCGCCGACTCGTCACGTAGGGCCACCGCCCTGCTCAGCCACCGATCGCCGGCTGAGCGGTGAACGCCAACGCCGCCTCGAGGGCAGCCGCAGCTCGCAGCACCACCAGGTCACCGTGCTGGGGTCCGACCAGCTGCAGTCCCACCGGCACACCGGCCGAAGACAACCCGATGGTGACCGTGGCCGCCGGCGAGCGCGTCATGTTGAAGGGATAGGTGAACTTCACCCAGTTGTAGTCGACCGTGCCGTTCACCGACCCGGCGCCGCCCAGCGCACGCGGCGGTGGGGCCGCAGCCGTCACCGGCGTGACGAGGAGCCGGACGTCGCGGAACAGGTCGACCAGCGAGAGGTTCAGGTCGTAGCAGCTGTCCTGGGCCCGGACGATGTCCACTGCGGTGAGCGAGGCGGCGTTCTCCAGCACCATCAGCAGCACCGGGTCGATCCGGCCCCAGACCTCCGGGTCCTCCCGGTACGGCGCCAGCGATCGGAGGTTGTAGGTGCCAGCCAGTGTCAACCAGTCGTCGATCGGGTCCTTGGAGAACACGTCCGGCACCTCGACCACGTCGGTGCCCAGCGACTCGAGTACCCCGAGGGCCCGGCCGCAGAGCTCGAGTACCTCGGCGTCCACGTCGGCGTAGCCGAGGGTGGGTGACCACGCCACACGGGTCGGCACGTGGGGGTCGACCACGGCACCGCTCCACGAGGCCTCGGGGCGGGGCAGGGAGCGCAGGTCCGAGGCGTCAGGACCGACCACCACGTCGAGGACGGCGGCCAGGTCGACCAGGCGACGGGCGATCACCCCTTTGGTCGACAGGTCGTGCCAGTCCGGCGCCTGGTCGCCGCCCGACGGGACCCGGCCGAGGGACGGCTTCACGCTGGACAGACCGCAGCAGGCCGAGGGAATGCGCAGCGAGCCCCCGCCGTCGGACCCCGTGGCCAGGGGAACCAGGCCGGCGGCCACCGCCGAGGCACTGCCCCCCGACGAGCCGCCGGGCGTGTGGTCGAGGTTCCAGGGATTGAGGGTCGGGCCGAACACGGCGTTGTCGGTGTCGGCCTTCCAGCCGACCTCGGGGGTGTTCGTCTTCCCGAGGACCACGCAACCGGCGGCCACGAGCCGTGCGACCAACGGCGAGTCGGCGGGGGCCGGTGGATTGCCGGCGAAGGCCACCGACCCGTTGGTCGTGGTGAAGCCTTCGGCGTCCTCGAGATCCTTCACCCCGATGGGGATCCCGGCCAGAGGTCCGGGGTCCCGGCCGGCGGCGATGGCCTCGTCGATCCGGCCGGCCGCCGCCAGGGCCCGGTCACCGTCGACGGCCACGAAAGCGTTCAACGTGGGGTTGTCCGCCTCGATCCGACCCAGGGCATGTCCCACCACCTCCCGGGCCGAGAGTTCGCCCGACCGCACCTTCCCGGCCAGCCCCACCACCGATTCCTCGCGAAAGTCCATGGGGCCGACGGTACCCCCGGGGACCAGGTGGGACAACCGGTCCCGGACGACCGTACGGCCCGGTGCTGTGAGCGGCACGTCGACGAGGTTCGACAGCCGCCGCGGCGTCGGGCAGTGTGGGCCCGTGTCCAGACCGTCGATCACCGGAGCCGTCCTCGATCACGTCGCCCATGCCGTTCCCCGCTGGGAAGATGCCTGGCCCCGTTACGTCACCGAGCTCGGCGCCGTCTGGCACTCCGGCGGGCCGGCCCCCGGCTTCGCCCCGGCCCAGCTCCGCTTCGCCAACCGGGCCCGGCTCGAGGTCCTCATGCCCAACGAGGTCGAGTCGAACGACTTCCTCGACCGCTTCCTCCGGTCCAACGGCCCCGGGGCCCACCACCTGACCTTCAAGGTCCCCGACATCGCCCAGGCCCTGGACGACTGCCGGGCCCACGGGATCGAACCGGTCGGTGTCTACCTGGACGACCCGTACTGGATGGAGGCCTTCCTCCACCCGAAGCAGGCCACCGGGGTGGTGGTGCAGCTGGCCCAGTCGCCGGCCGACTACACCACGCCACCTCCCGAGGGCTTCCCCGACCACCGGCGGGACACCCTCGACGGATCCACCGGGCGACCGACGGCGGCGTCGCTGGTCCGGGTGACCCATGCCGTGCCCCGGCTCGAGGACGGGGTGGCCCTCTTCGCCGGACTGCTCGGCGGCCTGGTGGAGGACCGGGGCGAGCAACCCGGCTACCACTGGCTGGACCTCCGGTGGGACGGTCCCCTGGCCCTGCGGCTGGTGGCTCCGACCGCGCACCCGGCGGGCCGGGACCTCACCGAGTGGATCGGCGACCGTCCCGGCCGGGTCCACCACGTGACGTTCGTGGCCGGGTCGCCGGACCGCATCGCCGGAGCAGGTCCACAGCCGAAGGACCTGGCCGGCGCGCTGTCGGGGACGGACGCCATGGTGGTCGAACCGGAGGACAACCTAGGCCTCCGCCTGGTCGTCACCCCGCCACTCCTCCGGTGACCCGCCACCTGACCCGTCCGTGGTCAGCCGGTCGATTCGGGGCCACCCGGGGCCGACCGGTAACGTGCGGACGATGAGCGACGAGGACACCCCGGAGGACGACGGGGACGAGTACGAGGCCGAGGACGACGGCGAGGACCGGGACGAGAGCTCCGACGACGACGCCTCGGACGACGAGGACGACGAGGACGGCGAGGACGGCGAGGACGACTCGACGGAGGACTCCCGACCCACCGGCCGGTCGGGGCGGACCGCCTCGGCCACCCGCCGCACCCCGTCCACCGGACGGTCCTCGTCCACGTCACGGGCGTCGTCCACCTCCGGGGGTGACTCCCCCCGGGAGGCGAAGGCCAAGATCGACAAGATCGACGACCGCGAGCGTCGGTTCGGTTACGCCGCGGCACTGGGCGCGGTCTTCTTCGGCGTGATGCTCTACGTGGTCGACACCCACAACAAGCACTTCCGGGTGGCCAAGGGACAGTTCACCCCCCAGACGGCCCTCATCGTGAGCCTGGTGGCCGCCGTCCTCCTGGTCGTGGTCACCCGGGTGGGCAAGCGGTCGCTGTTCGCCTTCGTGGCCTTCCTCACCGGGCTCTCTTTCGGGCAGTCGTCGCTGGTCCTCGGACTGCCCTTCCTGGTGCTCGGGGGGTGGTCGTTCTACCGCTCGTTCAAGATGCAGAAGGAGATCTCGGCCGAGGCCCGCGAGGCCCGGGCCGAGGCCCGGAGCAAGCCCGGCTCGTCCCGACCGTCGTCCTCCACCTCCGGTAGCCGTACGGCATCGGCGAAGTCCACGGCGTCCACCGGGCCCAAGCGACCCGAGGCCAACAAGCGCTACACCCCGAAGCGGCCTCCCCCACCGCCGCCCAAGCCCACCCGCAAGGAACGTCGGGCCGCAGCCAAGGAGTGACCTCCGGCCGGCGACGGCCCGGCATCCTCTCCCTCCGGCCCCGCCCGGCCCGGCCCCTCTCCGCCCGGCCCCATCCGGAACACCCCACGGCCCCGTCCGGCACCCGCCCCACCCGTCACACCCGGGCGGGCTCGCTCACGACGCCAGCACGCACCGGGGGACGGCCAGTGGATCGGACGATCCGGCGGACGCCTCCGTACAGTCGGCCAGGGTGGTCGGACCCAGCGGGTGCGGCGGCGCGGTGTCCCGGTCGGCGGCGTCCCACACCCAGGCCCCGTGGCTCCACGTGGGCAGGCGGCCCAGCACCGCGGTGAACAGGCCGGCCGAGTACGTCGGCGACCCGGTGGTGCCGGTCACCACCACGATGTCCACCCCGTGGTCCACCACCAGGGCCCGGATGGCCGCCAGCTCCGACGGGGTGCCCGTCGGCGTGCCCGGCGCGTCGAAGGTGAGGTCCGAGAGCATCCTGCCCACCGCTCCGGGGGCGTTGTAGTCGGGGATCTTCGGATCGTCGGGGTCGGGCACGAAGGCGAACCCGCCCACCTCCCGGTACCGCAGGTCGGCCTGGGCCTGCCAGAACGACGGCTGCACCAGACCCGACGACGGGTAGGGGATGGCCAGGACGGTGGTCCCGGCCGGTAGGCCCGGCGCCACCTCGGTGAACCACGCCGGCGTGGGCGTGGCGTGCACGACGTAGGGGAAGGTCTGGGCCGAGTACACGGGGTAGAGCACCCCCAGGCCCAGAACTACGACCGCCATACCGGCCAGCCATCGCCGGGCCACCGGGGACGCCGACGGGTCACGCCGGTCCCACCACCGCAGCACCGTGGTCCGCAGCCGGTCGAGGACGATGCCCAGCATGAGGGCCACGAACAGCACGGCCACCCCGCCGAACCGGTCCGGGAGCACGTTGCGCAGGATGGGCAGACTGCTGACGGCGTTCCAGGGAAGCCACCAGGTACGGGTGTGGGACGGGTCGCGCACGGGCTGGAGGGCGATACCGAGCGACAGCACCGTCGCCCAGGCGAACAGGGCGGCCCAGAGCCACAGCACCCGCACCCGGCGATACGCCACCAGACCGGCAGCCACGAAGAGCAGCAGGGGGACCCCCAGGTACGAACCGGCCGGGCCCACCGGACCGAAGTAGCCGGTGATGGCGGCGATGGCCGCACCGGTATGTGCCGTCCCGGCGAACACCATCTGGTGCAGGGTCGAGGTCCCGGCACTGGCGATGTACGGCCAGTAGATGCCGTCGAAGTGGTTCGGTCCGAGGACGGCGAACCACAACGGGTAGGCCAGCAGCACGGCGGCCAGCCCGCCGGCCACGGCCGCCCCCCGCAGGGCATAGGGAGCCTGGCCCCGGACCCGCCGGGGATTGGCCACCATCAGGAACACCACCCCGCTGGCCCCCAGCACCAGGCAGATGACCAGCATCTCCGTCCCGGTGAAGAACTGGGCCACCACCACCAGCCCGAGGAGCACCCCGGTCCGCTTCCATCCCCGGGTCTGTCGCACCAGGAGGTCGTCGAGCAGCAGCACCATCAGCGGTGGGAAACACAGCACCACCAGCATCAGGTGCCCGTAGGGGGCGTTGTCGGTGATCATGGGTCCGAACCCGACGAGCAGGCCGCAGACCACGGCGGCGGGTCGCCAGGCGATCCAGCGCCGGCCGGCCAGGTAGGTACAGCTGGCCGAGACGGCGGGGGCCAGGGTGGCGGCCACGTTGAAGGTGGCCACCGGGCCGAACAGCCAGGTCACCGGGGTGAGGAGGGCGGCCGGCAGGAGAAAGCTCGTGGAATCCAGCACGTTGAACCCCTGCGGGGCGAACATGGACCCGGAGAGGAACGGATTGTGCCCGTGGGTCACGGCATAGGCGAACCACCGGAGGAACCAGACCTCCTCGGCCGGGTCCCCGCAGCCGCACGAGATGGTGGTCGTCGGGTGCCCGGTGAACCACACCCGGCTCCAGGTGAGGACGGAGAGCGCCAGGTACAGCCCGAACACCCCGAGCCCGATCCGCCAGTCGGGCCGGGCGGGGACCTCCCCACCGGCCGCATCGGTCCGGTCGGGGTCGGATGCCGCCACGGCTCCGTCGGCCCCGGCGACCCCGTCCGCGACGTCCGCGTCGTCGGGCTCCCCGGTGCCCGTGGCCGCGTCGGGCGCCTGGGTCAGCGACATGGTCGGAACAACCTATCCGGGTCGCCGGACCGGGTGGCACCGGCATCGCACGGTGGGACCACCCGTCCGGTCCTCACCCCGGGTCGGTGACCAGGGCCGAGCGCAGGAGGTCCAGGATCTCGGTGCGCCGGCGGACCAGCGACCGCGCCGTGGGCTCCTCGCCCAGGGCCCGCAGCACCTCGACCTCGGTGACCATGCCGATCACCGTGGAGTAGATGGCCAACAGCAGCAGTCGGGGCTCGTGGCGCCGCATGTGGCCGGAGTCCATCTCGGCCTCCAGGAACTCGGCGGCCCGCTGGACCAGCGGCTCCAGCGCCGCCGTGAACCGGGTGGCCGCCGGCGCGCCGAGACGGCCCATCTCGCGCAGCAGCCCGAGGAGCTCGGGCCGGCGGGCGGCCACCCGGAACACCGACCGCACGACGGCTTCGACCCGCACCCAGCCGGTGCCCGCCGTCACCAGGGACGCTTCGAGGGCGGCCGACAGCTCCTCGGCACTGCGGTCGATGACCGCCTCGAGGAGCACCTCCTTCGACGGGAACCAGTAGAGGATGGTCTGCTTGCGCACCTCGAGCCCGACGGCCAGGGCGTCGAGCGAGGTGGCCTCGTACCCCCGCGAGGCGAACGACACCAGCGCCGCGTCGAGGATGCGCTCGGCCGTGGAGGCCGGCGCACCGGGGGCTACCGTCGGGTTCCGTCCGGTTCTCGACTCCGTCACTTACCATATGGTAGACAGATTCCGTGACAACCGTCCGCGATGCCCTCGGTGGGAAGCGCTTCTTCGTCACCGGTGCGACCGGGTTCCTCGGGACCGCGCTGGTCGAGCGGCTCCTCCGCACGGTCCCCGGAAGTGAGGTGGTGCTGCTCATCCGCCCCGGCCGCCGGGCCACGCCCATGCAACGGGCCACCCGGGAGATCCTGAAGAACGACTGCTTCGACCGCCTCCGCGAGGAGCACGGCGACCGGTTCGACGCCGAGGTGGCGTCGCGGGTCTCGGCCGTGGCCGGCGACGTGGGCACCGACGGCCTCGGGCTCGACGACGAGGGGCGCCGGGTGCTGGCCACCTGCGACATCGTCATCCACTCGGCCGCCACCGTCAGCTTCGACTCCCCCCTCGACGCCGCCGTCGAGGTGAACCTGCTGGGCCCCTCGCGGGTGGCCGCCGCCGTGGTCCAGGCCCGGGCCGACGCCGCCGCCGAGGGTCGGGAGGGCCCGACGCACTTCATCCCGGTGTCCACGGCCTACGTGGCCGGCACCCACCAGGGTGACGCCAGAGAGGAGTTCCTGGAGCACAACCGGTTCAGCCTCGACGTCGACTGGGCCGGTGAGGTGGCATCGGCCCGACGGCTCCGGGGCGACGCCGAGGCCGAGTCCCGCCGGCCCGAACGGCTCGCCGGGTTCGCCCGGGCCGCCCGGGGCGAGCTCGGGGGGGCCGGGCTCCACCTCCTGGCCGAGCGGGCCGAGCGCCTGCGCGAGGACTGGGTGAAGCAACAACTGGTCGAGGCGGGGAAGTCCCGGGCCCAGGCCCTGGGCTGGCCCGACGCCTACGCCTACACCAAGGCCCTGGGCGAGCGGGCCCTGGTGTCGCAGTACCGGGACGTCCTGCCGTTCACCATCGTCCGCCCCTCGATCATCGAGTCGGCCCTGGCCGAGCCCCGTCCCGGTTGGATCCGGGGGTTCCGGATGGCCGAGCCCATCATCGTGTCCTACGCCCGCGGCCTGTTGAAGGAATTCCCCGGCGTGCCCGAGGGGGTCATCGACGTCATCCCGGTGGACCTGGTGGTGGCGGCCATCATCGTGGTGGCCGCCGACGGTCCCGACCCGGAGGGCCCGTCCGTCTACCACGTGGCCTCCGGCGTGCGGAACCCGTTCCGCTACGGTCGGCTGGTCGGTCTGGTCCAGGCCTGGTTCACCGAGCACCCGATCTACGACACCGACGGGCAGCCCATCGTGGTCCCCGAGTGGTCCTTCCCCGGGCGGGGACGGGTCCAGCGCCAGCTCCAGCGGGCGGGCAAGGCCATGGACCTCGCCGAGAAGGTCATGGGCACCCTGCCCGTGCGGGGCCGCCAGGCGGCCTGGATGGCCGCCCTGGAGGAGCGCCACCTCCTGGCCGACCGGGCCCTCGGGTACGTGGAGCTCTACGGCGCCTACACCGAGACCGAGGCCCGCTACCGGGTCGACCGCCTGCTGGCCCTGTCGGACCGCCTCGACCCCGACGACCGCGTGACCTTCTGCATCGACCCCGGCACCATCGACTGGGACCGCTACGTCCGTGAGATCCACCTGCCGTCGGTGGTCGAGCATTCCCGGGTCCGCACCACCCCGGGCCGGTCCGTCCAGCCCAGCCGGACCGAGCGGGCCCGGAAGAACATCCTCTCGGCCGACCGGCACATCGCCGCCTTCGACCTCGAGAACACCCTCGTCGCCTCCAACGTGGTCGACGCCTACGCCTGGCTGGCCTCCCGGCACCTCCCGGCCGGTGAGCGGGTGGCCTTCGTGGCCGACCTGGTGCGCCGGGCCCCGGCCCTGCTGGCCCTGGACCGCCGCGACCGGGGTGACTTCCTGCGGACCTTCTACCGCCGCTACGAGGGCGCCCCCGTCGACCGCCTGCGGGACGACGGCTGGGACCTCTTCTACGACCTCCTGCTGCCCAAGTCCTTCCCGGCCGGCATCGCCCGGGTGCGCCAGCACCGGGCCCTCGGTCACCGCACCATCCTGATCACCGGAGCCCTCGACCTGGTGGTCGAGCCGCTGCGCCCGTTGTTCGACGACATCGTCTGCGCCCACCTGGGCGAGCACGACGGGAAGTTCACCGGCCGCCTGGACGACCTCCCGCCCATCGGAGAGGCCCGGGCCCTGGTGCTGGCCGACTACGCCGAGGCCGAGGGGCTCCGCCTGGAGGAGTCGGTGGCCTACGCCGACTCGGCCAGCGACCTGCCCATGCTCGAGGCCGTCGGGTTCCCCGTGGCCGTCAACCCCGAGGCCAAGCTGGCGGCCATCGCCCGGCGGCGGGGCTGGCACGTGGAGCACTGGGCCAAGGCCCCCGGCGGCGACCGGCCCCCGCTGCCCATCGGACCGCTCGATGCCCGGGGGGCGTCGCGTCGTGGTCGCACCAGCCCGGCGGCCCTGGCCGGCGCGGCCCGCCGTCTCACGGGGTCGGCCCGGTGAAGGCCCTGGTCTTCGAGCGGAACCTCCCCCGGTTCGCCGCCTCCCGGGTGGCCTCGATCTTCGGGTCGGGACGGGGCGCGGGCATCGGCCCGCTCCAGCTGCTCGACGCCGACCCCCCCGATCTGCCAGGTGCCCACTGGCACCGGCTGGACCCGCTGCTGTCCGGCATCTGCGGCTCCGACCTGGCCACCCTGGACGGGCGGAGCTCGCGCTACTTCGAGGACATCGTCAGCTTCCCCTTCGTCCCGGGCCACGAGGTCGTCGGGGTCCTGCCCGACGGGGGGACGGCGCGGGACGGGTCGGTCCTCGCCCCCGGGTCGCGCGCCGTGCTCGAGCCGGTGCTGGGCTGTGCCCCCCGGGCCATCGAGCCCCACTGCCCGGCCTGTGCCGCCGGGGCCACCAACGACTGCGCCAACCTGGCCTTCGGGGCCCTGGCCCCGGGGCTCCAGACGGGCTTCTGCACCGACACCGGCGGCGGTTGGTCCACCGCCGGCCTGGTGGCCCACGCCTCCCAGCTCACCGCCGTCCCCGACGACTTCAGCGACGAGGCCGCGGTCATCGTGGAACCGGCGGCCTGCGGCGTCCACGCCGCCCTGGCCGGCGGGATCACCCCGGGGGACACCGTGGCCGTGCTCGGAGCCGGGACCCTGGGCCTCGCCACCGTGGCCGCCCTGCACCACCTGGTCCGTCCCACTTCCCCGTGCACCGTGGTGGTGGGCGCCCGCTACCCCCACCAGCGCCAACTGGCCGAACGGCTCGGGGCCGACACCGTCGTCCCACCGGCCCAGCTGGCCCGGGCCGTCCGGCACGCCACCGGCTCCCTGGTGGTGGCCGGTCGCCTGGCCGGGGGCGCCGACGTGGTGTTCGACTGCGTGGGCTCGGCCGAGTCCCTGACCCAGGCCCTGGCCATGGTCCGGCCCCGGGGCCGGGTGGTCCTGGTCGGTATGCCCGGCAAGGTGTCCGTCGACCTCGCCCCCTTGTGGCACCGGGAGATCGCCCTGGTGGGCGCCTACACCTACGGCGTGGAGCACCACGGCGCCCACGGCGACCGTGCCGCCCACGGCGACACCGACGACGGCCGCCGCACCTTCGATCTGGCGCTGGACCTGGTCCGGGACGCCGATCTCGGGTCGCTGGTCTCGGCCACCTACCCCCTCGACCGCTACGAAGAGGCCATCGCCCACGCCGGCTCGGCCGGGCGGCGCGGTGCCGTCAAAGTGGCCTTCGACCTCCGCAACCGGAAAGGACGCACCCGATGAGCCCCAGGCCCGGATTCGTGCTCGACGTCGACCGATCGACGCCCCCCACCCTGTTCTGGCACGGCGAACGGTTCCGCCTCGAGCGGCTCCCCGAAGGGAGCCGGGTCATCTACGCCCCCGAGCCCGTCGAGGCCCTCAGCGACCCCTCGACGGCCATCCGCCACGCCCTGCTCCACCCCCTGGGGGACAAGGACCCGCTGCCGGCCCTGCTGCGTCCGGGCATGCGGCTCACCATCGCCTTCGACGACATCTCCCTGCCCCTGCCGCCGATGGAGCGGCCCGACATCCGCCAACTGGTCATCGAGCAGGTCCTCGATCTGGCCGCCGCGGCCGGGGTGGACGACGTCGAGCTCATCGTGGCCCTGGCCCTCCACCGACGCATGACCGAGGCCGAGCTCCGCCACGCCCTGGGTGACCGGATCTACGACGCCTTCGCCCCGAACGGGCTGCTGTCCCAACACGACGCCGAGGATGCCGACGCCCTCACCTACATCGGGCAGACCGACCACGGCGAGGACGTGGAGATCAACCGGCGGGCCGCCGAGAGCGACCTCCTGGTCTACGTGAACATCAACCTGGTGGCCATGGACGGCGGCCACAAGTCCGTGGCCACCGGCCTCTCCAGCTACCGCAGCCTGCGCCACCACCACAACCCCGAGACCATGCAGAAGAGCAGGTCCTTCATGGACCAGCACCGCTCGGAGCTCCACACCTCGAACTGGCGGATGGGCCGGCTCATCGCCGAGAGCGGCATCGACATCTTTCAGATCGAGACCAACCTCAACACCGACACCTTCCCCTCCCAATTCGCCTTCCTCCAGAAGCGCGAATGGGAATGGAGCGCCCGGGACCGCTTCAGCTTCCTCGGCGTCTCCAAGGTCCTCGACCGCACCCCGTCCAAGGTCGCCCGCAACATCTTCCACACCGTCAAGGCCCCCCACCGGATGACCGCCGTCCAGGCCGGCGAGGTCGAGGCGGTCCACGCCGTCACCACACAGAACGTGTGGGACCAGCAGGGCGTGGTGGTCGAGGGACAGACCGACATCCTCACCATGGGGCTCCCCTACATCAGCCCCTACAACGTGAACTCCATCCTCAATCCCATCCTGGTGGCCTGCCTGGGGCTCGGGTACTTCTTCAACCTCTACCGGAACAAGCCCCTGGTGCGCGAGGGCGGCGTGCTCATCATGAGCCACCCCACGGCCTGGGAGTTCAACCCCGTCCACCACCCGAGCTACATCGACTTCTTCGAGCAGGTGCTGAGCGAGACCACCGACCCCGGCGAGCTCTCGAAGCACTACGAGGAGGCCTACGCCACCGACCCGTGGTACGTCCACCTCTACCGCACGGGCCACGCCTACCACGGCGTCCACCCCTTCTACATGTGGTACTGGTGCGCCCACGCCCTCCAACACCTGGGGGCGGTCATCGTGGTGGGGGGCGACCCGGCCGCCGTCCGGCGTCTGGGCTTCCGCCCGGCCTCCACCATGGCCGACGCCCTGGAGCTGGCCAAGGACGTGGTGGGCCCCTCCCCCACCCTCACGCACCTCCACGCCCCGCCCATCCTCATGGCCGACGTCCAGTGAGCCCGGGAGCGACCAGCAACCGGCTGCGCCCCACCCGGGGGGTCCGCTCCGACGCCTCCCTGGGCACCGGGCTCCGCGGCGCGGCAGCCGGGGCCCTCCGCCGCTACACGCCGTCGGGCATCGCCTCGCGGGCCGGTCGGAGCCGCTTCCCCCTGGCCGCCCCCAGCTGGCCCGAGAGCATCCCCCGCCCCCCCGAGGAGCGGGACCTGGGGATCGACTACGACACCTCGTGGTCCCGGAAGTACCCGGTGCGCCTGGCCCGGGCCGTGCTCCTGGACAACGTCACCCGGCCACTGGCCCACCTGGTGGCCTCCCCGGAGATCCGGGGCGACGACCACCTGGTCGGGGTGGAGGGGCCGGTCATCTTCGCCTCGAACCACCTGAGCCACGTCGACACCCCCCTGCTGCTCAGCTGCCTGCCCCTCCGGTTCCGCCACCGGACGGTGGTGGCCGCGGCGGCCGACTACTTCTTCGACCGCCGGTGGAAGGCCGACCTCTCCTCGTTCGCCCTGGCCGCCTTCCCCATCGACCGGTCCAAGGTGAACCGCCGGTCGGCCGAGCTGGCCGCCGATCTGCTGGAGGACGGGTGGAACCTGGTCATCTTCCCCGAGGGCGGGCGGTCCCCTGACGGGTGGGGCCAGGAGTTCCACGGCGGGGCGGCCTACCTGTCGTCCCGCACCGGGCGACCGGTGGTGCCCGTCCACCTCGACGGCACCCGTCACATCCTCCCCAAGGGGGGAGGGACGCTGCGCCGGACGAAGACCACCATCACCTTCGGTGTCCCCATCGTGCCCGACGAGGGGGAGAACGCCCGCCGGTTCAGCGCCCGCATCGAATCGGCGGTGGCCGTGCTGGCCGACGAGGCCACCACCGACTGGTGGACGGCCCGCCGGCAGGCGGCCCGGGGGGAGACCCCGGCGCTGCAGGGGCCCGACGTGGCCCCCTGGCGACGGGCCTGGGCCCTGCCCGTGCGCGACGACGGACCGGGGGACGGAGCCGACGGCGGCGGCCGGAACACCTGGCCACGACGGAGCGGCAGCGGCCGGTGATCGGCTTCATCACCGGCAAGCGGACCAAGTGGGTGGTGCTGGCCGTCTGGCTGGTCATCCTCGGCGTGGCCGGCAGCGTGGGGTCCAAGCTGATGTCGGTGGAGAAGAACGACGCCATCGCCTTCCTCCCGGCCCACGCCCAGTCCACCCAGGTCCAGAACCTGCTGGGGCGGTTCCCCGGCGGGACCACCATCCCGGCGACCGTGGTCTACCACCGCGACGGCGGCCTGACCGCCGCCGACCTGGCCACCATCGCCTCGGACAAGGCCACCATCGACGCCTCCCCCGACCGCGCCGTCGACCAGCAGCCGGCCGGGCCCACCGTCGTCTCCTCCAACCACGAGACGGCCTACTTCTCGGTGCCCCTTTCCTCGTCGGCGGCCATCGACCCCATCACCACGGCGGTGGACGCCCTACGCACGACGGTCGGCGAGGGCACCGGCGGGCTCGACGTGAAGGTCACGGGCCAGGCGGCCTCGCTGGTCGACTCGGTCGGGGCCTTCAAGGGCATCGACGGCACCCTGCTGCTGGCCGCGGGGATCCTGGTGGCCGTCCTGCTGCTGCTCATCTACCGGAGCCCCGTCCTGTGGCTCTTCCCCCTGTTCGCCGTGTCGCTGGCCTACCTGGCCGCCGAGGCCGCGGTCTACGGGCTGGCCCTCCACGGGCTCACGGTCAACGGGCAGAGCGGGGGGATACTCACCGTCCTGGTGTTCGGGGTGGGCACGGACTACGCGCTCCTGGTCGTGGCCCGGTACCGGGAGGAACTGGTCCGCCACGAGGACCGGCACGAGGCCATGGCCGCCGCCCTGCGCCGGGCCGGTCCGGCCATCCTGGCCTCCGGGGGGACCGTGGCCCTCAGCATGCTGTGCCTGCTGGCCTCGTCGCTCAACTCGGACAAGGGCCTGGGCCCGGTGTGCGCCATCGGTGTGGTGGTGGCGGTGTTCTCCATGCTCACCGCCCTGCCCGCCCTGCTGCTGGCCTTCGGCCGGGGCCTGTTCTGGCCCTTCGTGCCGAAGTTCCGCCCGGAGATCAGCGCCCGGGAGATGGTCGAGCCGCGCCGGGTGTGGGGCTGGCTGGGCCGGGTGGTCTCGGGACGGTCGCGGCCGATCTGGATCATCACGGCGCTGATCCTGGTGATCCTGTCCCTGGGCCTCACCCACCTCGACACCAACCTGACCAACGCCCAGGGCTTCACCAATTCCGTCGACTCGGTGGCCGGCCAGGACCTGATCGCCGCCAGCTTCCCCTCGGGCACGACGGCGCCGCTGTTCATCATCGTGCCGGCCGACAAGGGCGACCAGGCGGCGGCCGTGGCCCGCACCATCCCCGGGATCGCCACGGTCACCCCACCGGAGGTGAGCGGCGACCTGGCCCAGGTGGTGGCCATCGGCACGGCGGCCGACTCCACCCCGGCGTCCGACGCCACCATCACCGACCTGCGCAACGCCCTCGCCGACAAGGTCAGCCCGTCGTCGCTGATCGGGGGGCCGAGCGCCACGGACCTCGACGTGCGGGCGGCCACCGTCCACGACGAACGGATCGTGATCCCCCTGGTCCTCCTGGTGGTGCTGGTGGTGCTCAGCCTGCTGCTCCGGGCCCTGCTCGGGCCGTTCCTCCTGGTGTTGACGGTGATCCTCTCCTACCTGGCCAGCCTGGGGGTGGCCGCCGTGGTCAACACCTCGGTGTTCGGGTTCGCCGCCACCTCGCCCAGCCTGCCCCTCTTCGGCTTCATCTTCCTCGTGGCCCTGGGGTGCGACTACAACATCTTCCTCATGGCCCGCGTCCGCGAGGAGACGGTGCTCCACGGCACCCGCGAGGGGGTCGTCCGGGGACTGGCGGCCACCGGCGGGGTCATCACCTCGGCCGGGGTCATCCTGGCCGGGACCTTCGCCGTGCTCGGGGTGCTCCCCCTGGTGGCCCTGGCCGAGATCGGCTTCATCGTGGCCTTCGGCGTGCTGCTCGACACCTTCGTGGTGCGCAGCGTCCTGGTGCCGGCCCTGGCCATCGACGTGGGTGGGGCCTGGTGGTGGCCCAGCGCCCTCCAGCGGGACGACGCCCGCCTGGCCGCGGCCACCGACCACATGCTGGACGCCGTCCCGGCCGAGGGCGCGTCGGCGGCATCGGCCGACCCCGGGCACACCCCGGTGGACGGTGCCCCGGTAGGCGTGGCTCCGGGGGACGCCGGTGCCGGTGCCGGTGCCGGTGCCGGTGCCGCTGACCCTCCGGCCGTCTCCTGAACCGGACGACGCCATCGGGGGCACCCGGTTCAGGAGACGGCCGGAGGACCATGACCGGTCGGTGCTGGTCCGATCGGATAACTTCGGTGCCATCAGCCGAGATCGCCGCGGGGGGCCTGGGACATGGAGCACGTTGCCGTAACCGACGGACGTCGGCGGACCAGGCGTCCCGCCTCGGTCGCCGTCGCCATCGCCCTGGTCGGGATGATCGCCGTGGGGATCCAGTCCGCCGGCCTTCCGCCCGTGGGCGCGGCCGGTGCGGGCCACTCGGGCCACTCGGGCCACTCGGGCCACTCGGGCCACTCGGACCACTCGGACCACTCGGGCTCCCCGGACACCGGGTTCGCCGAGCCGTTCGCCGGCACGCCGCAGTACGAGCACGTGGCGCCCACGGAGATCAGGGACCAAGGAGTGATCAACCGACCGCTCGGACAACGTGCGGCCGACGAGATCGCCAAGGAGATCGGGCTGGACAAGTCCGATGTGCTGTCCAAGGCGCAGTACCTGGCGTTCATCGACGGAAAGGGACGGGACGGTTCCGGCGACATCACGCAGGCGAAACTGGTCGACCAGAGCGTGAAGATCCTGACCAACACCGTCGGCCACCCCCTGGCCTACAAGGACGCCGACGGCCACGTCGTCACGTCGGTCCTCGCCAGTTACGGCCTGTTCGTGACGACGGACGGCAAGTTGGAGAGTCCCGCCTACTCGACCGCCCCGACGTACCTGGTGAACAGCGTGATCATGCCGACCGGCTACATGGGTACGTGGATGCGGGCCAACGGTGCCCGGAAGTCCCTGGAACAGCTCTACAAGTCGGCGTACACCTCGGAGGTCGTCTTCGGCAACGAAGCGCAGCAGAGCTCCGAGCCGGCCGAGCTGGTCACGAATACCAAGGGCGACGTCAGTGCCGTCGTCGGGATGTCCATGGGTCCGGCCCTGTGGATCGTCAATTTCTCGCTCATCTACACCCTGAACCCGTCACTGGCCGCGGAGATGCCCGCCGACTGGGCTCCCATCCCCGCTCCCGTCGTCCAGGCCATCGACAATGGTGACGGCCAGGTGGACTACAGCACGGTGGCGTCCTACTTCCGCTGATCCCCAGCGCTAGCGACCGGTGCCCGGTCGGACCTCCGTCGTCGAGCGACCACCGGTGTCGGACGGCGACCGGCTCCGACTTCTGACCCGATGCCGATACGAGGTACTGCCGGATCGTGCGCATTCCCCCGCGAACCTGGTGACGAGCGACGCGTCACCAGGTGCCGTGTACGGCCGGCCGATCGGTCAGCGGCCCCGGGACGCGGTGAACCGGAGACGGCCCGTCCGTCGGGACCCCGTGGCCACGGCGGCCAGGCGCTCGGTGCGGAGCGCGAGCTCCTCGGTGTCGTCCAGCGGCTCAGGCGCCGTCCCGGTGGCCCATCCGAGGAGAAGGTCGGCCAGGGCGGGGTTGCGGGCCAGCACCGGGCCGTGGAGGTAGGTCCCGACGATCCGCTCCGACCACACCCCTTCGGTGCACGAGCCGTCACCGTTGCCCACCCCGGCCGTCACCCGGGCCAGAGGAGTGGCATCGGCGCCGAGGGTGGTCACGCCCCCGTGGTTCTCGAACCCGGTGAGGTCGGGCAGGGGCCGTCCCCCGGCCGACACCCCGGCCGGCAACGGCCCGGTGGGGAGGGGGACCGCCGCCAACTCACCGACGGCCCGGGGGCCCGTGCCCTTGGCCGTGGTGACATCGAGCAGCCCCAGGCCCTCGACGGGCCGTCCGGACCGGTCGGGGAACGACCGGCCGAGCAATTGGAACCCGGCGCACACCCCGAGGACCACGGCACCCCCGGCCACGGCCCGGGCCAGGGTGCCGTCCTCCCGCAGCGTGGTGGCCGCCCGGACCTGCGGCCCGTCCTCCCCGCCGCCCAGGCAGTAGAGGTCGGCCGTGGGAAGGGGCCGGTCCGAGGTGGCCTGGACCAGTTCCACCCCGATCCCCCGCCAGGCCGCCCGACGCGACAGCACGATGCCGTTGCCCCCGTCCCCGTAGGTCCCGAGGAGGTCCGGGTGCACCACGGCGACCACCAGGTCGGCCGCCGACCCCGGGCTCACAGCCGGCCCCGCAGGTCGGCGAAGGCCGTGTAGTTGCCCAGGAACTCCACCGGCGCCCCCGGTCCGGCCCGGGCCACGGCGGTGTCGAGCGCCCGCAGCGGGTCCTCCACGGTGGTGTGGTCGACCTCGGCGTAGCGCAATCGCACGGCGAGGTCCCGGCACCGCTCCCCCGTGGCCACCACCGACGAACCCTGGAGCCGCTCGAAGGGCACGTCCCACAGCCAGCTGGTGTCGAGACCGTCGGCCACCCGGGCGTTGACCGACAGCACGGTGGGTGGGCGCCCGTCGCCGGCCTCGCCGAGGAGGTCGAAGATGGCTGTCCACCCCGCCGGGTTCTTGGCCAGCATGAGCCGGACGGGCCGACCGGCCCGGATCACCGAGCCGAACCGCCCGGCCACCTCGTCCACGGCGGCCATCCGACGGAGCGCCCCGTCGGGGGTGAGGCCGACACCGGCGGCGTCCCCGGCGGCGTCCCCGGCGCCGTCCGCGGCGACGTCCCCGGCGGCGATCGGCGCGGCCACGGCGGCCATGGCGGCGTCCCCGGCGGCGATCGGCGCGGCCACGGCGGCCATGGCGGCGTTGGCCACGTTGAACCGCCCGGGCAGGCCCAGGGCGATCGGGTACCGGTCCCCCCCGGCGGTCACCAGGTCGTCCCCGTCGACCCAGGCGTCCCGACCGGGCCGGGCGAAGTCGCAACCCCCGCACGACCAGTCACCGTCCGGCGAAAAGGCGATGCGCCCGCCACAGGAGGGGCAGCCGACGGCGTCCTCGTGCCACACCTGACCGGCCCCCACCCACCGCACCGCCGGCGCCTCCCGGGCCGCCCAGACCACCATGGGGTCGTCGGCGTTCGCCACCACCACGCAGTCGGTGTCCCCGGGGAGCCCCGACAGGGCAGCCCGCCAGCGGTCGACCAGCATGCGCACCTCGGCGATGCGGTCGAGCTGGTCCCGCGACAGGTTGAGCAGGACGACCACGGCCGGACGGGTCTGCACCAGCAGATGGGGCAGGTACCCCTCGTCGACCTCCAGCACGGCCCAGGCCGACCGCCGGTCGGCGGCCAGAGCGGCCACGTGGCCGGCCGGCATGTTGGCCCCGGTGGTGTTGGAGACCACGGTCCGCCCCGCCCCCTCGAGGGCCGCGGCCAGCAGCCGGGTGGTAGTGGTCTTGCCGTTGGTGCCGGTCACCACGGCCACCCGTCGACCCCGCCCGAGCTCGGTGAGGAGACCCGGGTCCACCGCCAGGCCGGCCCGCCCTCCGATCACGGTGCCGCTCCCCCGCCCGAGGAGGCGGGACGTCCCGTTGACGGCGGCCACGGCGGCCACGGCGGCCCGGGCCCGGGCAGGCAGCGGTGCCGGGGACGGCGGCGGGGACGGGTGGTACGGGTCGGTCACGCCGGCGGTCGGGCCCGGGCCACGTCCCGCTCGGTGACCACCCGTCGGACCCGGGCCTCGTCGGGGAGCAGGTCCGAGATGGCCGCCATGACGGTGCCGGTGTCGGCCACGGCGTCTCGGTGGCCGAGCTCGAGCGGGGACCCCACCCGGACGGTCACCAGCGGCGGGTGGAGCACCCCGGTCACGTCGGGGAGGCGCGACGACCGGGGCCACACCTGTTCGGTGCCCCATACGCCGATCGGCACGACCGGCGCCCCGGTCTCCGCGGCGAGCCGGGCGGCACCCGTGTGCCCGACCAGATGGGGGTCGAAGAAGGCCTCACCCCGGGGGATGGTCCCCTGCGGGAGGATGATGACCACCTCACCGGCCCCGAGGGCGGCGATGGCCGCCCGCATGGGCTCCCCGGAGCCGTGTCCCCGGTCCACGGGGATCCCACCCAGCACCCGGGCCAGGTACCCGACCACCGGGGCGTCGAAGATCTCCTGCTTGGCCATGAACCGTACGGGCCGTCCGAGCGCCGCGGCCACCAGGCCGATGGCCACCACGTCGAAGTAGCTGCGGTGGTTGGCCGCCAGGATGACCGCCCCGTCGGGGACCTGGTCCACGCCGCCCACGTCGAAGCGGGCGTAGGGGAACGCCTCGGGGCGGAAGAACGGGCGTACCAGGTGGTAGGGCTCCAGGCCCAGCAGGGACGGGACCCCGGGTGGGCGGTCCCAGTACTCCAGGGGCCACCGGCGGGTCAGGGCCACGGCGGCCAGTCGGGGGTCGGCGTTCAGCGGGTGGGGGTGCCCGACCGCGGTGAGCAGGGGCAGGTCGTAGAAGCTGTCCGTGTAGGCGTGGGAGGCCCCGAGGTCCACCGACTGGTCCCGGGCCCACCGCTGGACGGCCGTCCGCTTCCCCAGGCCCCAGACGAACCCGCCGACCAGGCGACCGGTGTAGGTCCCGTCGGCCTCCTCGTAGCGGGTGGCGATCACGTCGTCGAAACCCAGGGCGTCGGCCAGGGGGGTGACCAGGTCGACCGGCGTGGTGGTGGCCAGGACCAGCCGCCGCCCGGCGGCCCGGTGGGCGGCCAGCGCCGCCTCGGCATAGGGCTGGACCGACGCGGTGAGCGGCGCCACGGCCCGCACCGCGGCCCGGCGGGTGGCCTCGGGCGACCGTCCCCGCATCACCCGGGCGGCGGCCCGGGCCAGGCCCATGAAGGCCGCCGTCTCCCCGAACCGGTCGTAGAAGTCGTAGAGCAGGCGTTCCCCCGGGAGGTGGTGCCCCGGACCGAGCACGCCCTCGTCGGCCAGGGCCGCCTGGATGACCGGGCCGCTGGCCCCGCCCAGCAGGGTGCGGTCGAGGTCCACGAAGACCGCTGCCGCTGGAGCCATCCCCCCACGCTACCAACCGTGCGCCGGGGCCCTCCCGGGGTACGGTGGCCCCCGGACGCGACGAAGGGATCGCCGGGGGGGTGGCGATCCCTTCGCACTGACTCGACAAGGTTCGGAGGGGGGGTTCCTGTGCCTTGTGGTCTGCGTCCATTGTGGCGCCCTCCCCATCATCAGTCAAACAGTTTTGGTCGATATCTACTATCTTGTTGAACGATGGAGCTCCGACACCTACAGGCCCTGGTGGCCATCAGCGACCACGGGACGTTCTCGGCCGCGGCCGACCACCTGGGGACGGTGCAGTCCAACGTCTCGGCCCACGTGGCCCGGCTCGAACGGGAGCTGGGCGCGCCGCTGATCGACCGGGCCACGGGGCGGCTCACCGAGGAGGGGGTGGTGGTGGTGGCCCGCGGACGGCGGGTCCTCTCCGAGCTCGACGCCCTGGTGGCCGACGTGGCGGCCTGTCGCGACGAGGTGACCGGCACGGTCCGGGTGGGGATGATCGGCACCACCGCCCGGTGGCTCGTCCCCCAGCTCCTCGAGCGCACCCGGGTCCGTCACCCGAAACTGCGCCTGGTGGTGGTCGAAGGCATCACCACGGGCCTCGAGCCCCAGCTGGCCAACGGTCAGCTCGACCTGGCCGTCCTCAACCTGCCGGTCCCCGGGCGTGACCTGGTGACCAGCCTCCTCTTCGAGGAGGACCTGGTGCTCGTGGTGCCCGACGGCCACGAGTTCGCCGGACGCGACCGGCCCATCACGCTGGCCGAGCTGGCCGAGCTGGAGCTGCTCCTCCCGCTGCCCGGCACGTCGTTCCGGGACGAGCTGGAGGCGGCCATCCGGCCCCTCGGGCTGACCTTCCTGCCGGCGGCGGAGATCGACGGTCTCCGGCTCATCGCCTCGCTGACCTTCGAGGGCTACGGCCCGGCCATCCTGCCGGCCACGGCCATCCCCACCTTTCTGCGCACCCGGTTCCACCTGGTGGCCGTGGAGGGCATCCCCCGGCGCCGGGTCGGGGTGGCCCAGCGCAGCCGGGGGCTCCCGTCGGCACCGACCCGGGCCCTGCTGGAGCTCCTCCAGTCCATCGTGGCCGAGCCCGACGACCTGCCCGAAGGGCTGCACGTGGCGGTCCGCCCTTCGTGAGACCACCGATCGGGACCGCTCCGGTAGCCTCGTCGCCCATGGAGCGCACCGACCCGAGCGGCACCCCCCGCACCCCCGCCCGACACCGGCGGTCCGCGGCGGGGGTCCTGGTCGCCGTGGTGGCCGTGGCCGTCCTGGCCGCGGCGTGCTCCAGCGCCACGACGGCGTCGGGCAACGGGGGCAACTCGGCGTCCACCGTGTCGACGTCGGACAACACCAGGTACTCCGTCCCCGGCCCCTACGCCGCGGGGACGGCCCGGTACACCCTGTCCAACGGGGACAACGTGCAGATCTGGTACCCGGTGGCCAAGTCGGCGGTCGCCGGCCAGCAGCCCTACACCTACTCCATCACGTCGTGGCTGCCGGCCTCCCTGCAGAGCAACCCCTTCCTGGCCGATCTGTCGGTGACCTACACCACCAACTCCTACCTGAACGCCCCGCTGGCCCCCGATCCCACCCTGGTCGACCACTCGGCGACGTCGTTCCCCGTGGCCCTGTTCAGCCACGGTTTCGGGAGCTTCCCCGAGCAGTCGAGCTTCCTGACCAGCCACCTGGCCCAGTGGGGCTTCGTGGTGGCCGCGCCGGACCACCGCTCCCGGGACCTGGCCGCCGTACTCACCAACACCGTGGTGACCACCGGATCGCCCGACGTCACCGACCTCCTGAACACGCTGACCTTCCTCCGGTCGGAGGACACTACGCCGGGGAATTTCTTCTCCGGGAAGCTCGATCTCTCCGAGGTCGGCGTGCTCGGCCACTCGGCGGGCGGGGGGGCGGCCGTCACCTTCGCCGCCAACCCGGCGGTCCGGACCTACGTGGCCATGGCCCCGGCCGGCGGGGTCCCGCCCCCGACGTCCAAGCCCGGGCTGGTCATGTACGGCAGCTCGGACGGCGTGGTCACCCCGTCCAGCGTGCAGAACCTCTACGCCAAGCTGCCCACGCCCAAGCGGCTGGTGGTCATCGCCGGTGCCGGCCACAACGTCTTCGACGACATCTGCCAGATCGGCAAGGGGAGCCAACGCCTGGTCGTCCAGCTGCAGAAGCTCCCGAAGTCGATCCTCGGGACGGGGGCCCTCTCGGTGCTGGCCGGGGACGGCTGCTTCCCGCCCGACCTCGACCCGGTGACGGCCCAGCCCCTCATCGACCAGGCGGCGACGGCCCAGCTCCTCTACGGCGTGGGCATCAACGCCACACCGGTCGGGCTCGACACGGGCCTCGACCACGCCTTCCCCGGCGTGAGCGCCACCTACTACCAGAAGACCTGACCCGTCGGGCTCAGCGGCCGCCGGGACGGGACGGCCGGTCGGGCGGCCGGGGCTCGCGCCACATGCGCCACATCGGCGGTGCCCCCACCGGTCCCCGGATCTCCCCCACCACCTCGAACCCGAACCGGGCGTACAGCGGCAGGTTCCGCTCCTTGGAGGACTCGAGGTAGGCCGGCATGCCTTCCTCGTCGACCCGGGCCAGCCCCTCGGCCAGCAGCGACGTCCCCACGCCCTGGCCCTGTCGGTCGGGCTCGGTGCCCAGGGTGCAGAGGTACCAGTGGGGCTCCCGGGGGTGGACGGCGTCGATGGCGGCCAGCAGGCGCAGGCCGGCCACCGTCCGCCGGCCCACGATGTACGGACCGGTGGGCGCGAGCTGCAGCAGCTCCCGCCACGGGTTGCGGGGCCGCCACGGCGGCCCCCACAGGGCGGCCCCGGCCATGTCCCCGGTGGTGGTCACCCGTCCGTGGGGCAGGTACTGGCGCCGGATGCTGGCCGTGAAGAACGACCGCAGGCCTCCCCGGCGTCGGCGGTCGCCGGAGAAGATGAAATTGGACACCGGGTCGTCGTCGAAGGACCGGACCAGCACGTCCACCACCCGGCTGACGTCGCCGCCGGTCACCGGCCGGACGGACGGCCGTCCCACGTTGTGGACCACCGGCGCATCGTACCGCCCGGGCCGGCGTCGGGGTCAGTTGGCCGCCACGTCGTCGGGGAACCCGGCCACCAGGGCCAGTGCCCCGCCCTGGCGGCGGAGCACCCGCGACCAGAGCCCCTCGGGGTCGGCCGACATGGGATCGCGCTCCTCGGCGGGCACGGCGTACCACGAGCCCTCGGCGATCTCCCCCTCGAGCTGGCCCGTCTCCCAGCCGGCGTACCCCGAGAACAGGCGGGCCCCGGCGATGGACGGGCCCAGCGGCGCCGGGTCGGTCCCCAGGTCCACCGTGCCCACGGGCCGCTCACCCTCGATCAGCAGCCGCCACCCCTCGGGCGCCCCGGCCCCGGCACCGGCCCCGGCCCCGGCGAGGTCGGTGTCCGGATCCGTTCCCGATCCGGGCGCCCCGGCCACCCCGGGCTGCAGGCGGACCAGGCCGATGACGGCGTTGCGGGCCACCGGCCCGCCGGTGAACAGCTCGGCCGGGGGGACGGCGGCGGCGTGCCACCGGGGCAGGAACTCCTCCACGGCGATACCGCCGGGGCGGTTGAGCACGACCCCCATGGCCCCGAAGGACCCGTGGTCGAGGACCAGCAGGACGGTCCGGGCGAAGTTCGGGTCGCCGAGGCCGGGGGTGGCCACCAGCAGCCATCCCCGGAGCGAGTCCGGCGGCCGGCGGCCGGCGTAGGGGTCGAACTCGCTGAACGCATCGAGCGGCACCCCACCATGGTGGCCCACGGCGGGGACCCGGCGGGAACCCGGCGGGCCGGCGGCCCGATGCGGGGCCGGAGTGGCGCGACGGGGCCCGGTCGGTGAGGCTGTGCCCATGGCACTCGTCCGTACCGAACCGGTCCGTCCCCACGTGACGGCCATCGTCCTCGACAACCCGTCACGGCTCAATTCGCTGTCCTTCGCCCTGGTGGAGGACCTCTACCGGGCCCTGGCCACCGTGGCCGAGGACAACGACTGCTGGGTGGCCGTGCTGACCGGGGAGGGGCGGGCCTTCTGCTCCGGCCTGGAGCTCGAGCACGCCGGCCTCCCGCCGGGCGCCGAGACCCTTGGCCGCCACCGCATGGGGATGCGGGCCATGGAGTACATGGGGGGCATCGTGCCGGCCATGCGGGCCATCCCCCAGCCGCTGGTGGCGGCCATCCGGGGCCCGGCCTACGGCGGGGGCATGTGCCTCTCGCTCGGGGCCGACGTCCGCCTGGCCGGCGAGTCGGCGGTCTTCTGCGGTGCCGGCATCTCCAACGGCCTGTCGGGCTGCGAGCTCGGGGTGAGCTGGCTGCTGCCCCGGGCCGTCGGGACGTCCAACTCGGCCGAGATCCTCCTCACCGGGCGCAAGGTGGACGCCGCCGAGGCCCTGCGCCTGGGCCTGGTGTCCCGGGTCGTGCCCGACGACGACGTGCTCGACGAAGCTGTGGCCATGGCCGGCCGCATGTGCGAGTTCAGCCCGTTCGGCCTGGCCCTGACCAAGGAGACCATGTGGGCATCGCTCGAGGTGGGCAGCCTCCAGGCCGCCGTAGCCTTCGAGAACCGTACCCAGCTGCTGGCCGGCGCCACGGGCAACCTCCAGGAGGCCTCGGCCGCCTTCCGGGAGAAGCGCCCGCCGGTCTACTCCGAGTAACGGCCGGGGTGGCGGACGATGGCCAAGGCCCGCCGGGGGCGAGCCCCCCGGACCCCGCGACACCACGACGACCGGTCACGTCTCGGGCACTTCCGGGCCGACGGCGCGCCCAAGGCCTCCTTCGACACGGCCGATGACGCCAACCGAGCGGCCCTGCGCCTCCGGCTCGAGGAGGGGATGGACCTGCATCCCTACCGCTGCGACCTCTGCCGGGACTGGCACCTCGGGAGCGTCCGGAGCCACTGACCTGCCGGGTGACGGGGCGACGGGGTGACGGGCCCGGTCAGGCCGCCACCGGCTCGATCCCGGCCGTGCAGAAGGCGCACCGACGGGCCGCCACCGGGACCTTGCTCAGGCACTCGGGGCACTCGCGGACCGGGTCCTCCTGGGGGGTGCGGCCCAGCCGGCCCATCAGGTGGTTCATCGGTTTCACGACCAGGAAGAAGATCACCAGGGCGGTCAGCAGAAAGGAGATCACCTGGTTGAGGAAGTCGCCGTAATTGAAGACGCTCCCGTTGACGGTGAACGACAGATCGAAGAACGACTGCTTGGCCCCGATGGCCGACAGCAACGGGGTGATCATGTCCTTCACCAGGGAGTTCACCAACCCGGTGCAGGCCGCGCCGATGACCACGGCCACGGCCAGGTCGAGCAGGTTCCCACGCAGGATGAAGTCCCGGAATTGCTTGAGCATGGTCGTGCGGTCCTCTCTCGGGTACCCGGTCCGCGGGTTGCGGCGGGAGCCCGGAGCTTAGGACCGCAACTCCGGAGATCGCGAACCCGGGACCGGCCGGACAGGCGGATCGGCGGTCGGGTGGGGCGACCCTCAGTCGTAGATGTCGGCCCGCCACAGGCCGGTCACCGGGACCTCGCACAGGGCCAGGCCGGCCTCGATCAGCCACCCCAGCACCGCGGCGTGGTCCGCCTCCGCCGGCACCTCGGCCACCAGGCCCCGCCGGGGGTGGTCCTGGGTGACCCGCCACCCCTCGGGCACGGGGTGGCCCAGGTCGCGCAGGTGCCGTACGGCGTGGGGTCCCCCGGCGTGCTGCAGGCCCACGGTGGCCCGCCCGGTGGCCCCGTCGCGCCCCTCCGCTCCGGGCAGCCAGGTCAACCGGGGCACCTTGTGGGGCGACCCCCCGAAGATGGCGAACATCCCCGGGGCGGGGGGCTCGTCCTGGGGCAGGATGACCGGGCGGGCGTTGATCCAGCCCGAGTGGCTGGCCGCCTCGCGCTCCATGTGGACCACCACGGCGCCGGTGGCCTCGGGGGCGAACTCGAAGGAGAGCCGGGCGTCGACGCGGGTCACGGCGCGGTGAACGGCTCGCCGTCGTAGCGGTCGACGGTGGTGAACGACTCCACGGGCTGGCGACGGAGCCGGGTGGGCTGGTGGACCGGACGGCCCAGGGCCAGCACCCCGGCCAGGACCAGTTCGTCGGGCACCCCGAGCAGTTCCTTCACCTCGGCCTCGCGTCGCACCAGCATGGTGGTCATCACCCCGCCCAGCCCCTCGGACCGGGCGGCCAGCAGGATGCTCCAGGCGAACGGGTAGATGGAGGCCCCGCCGGCCAGGGTGTACCGGTCGTAGCCGCGGTCCACCGTGGCCAGGCGCGACAGGTCGGCCAGCAGCACGAGGAGCACGGGCGCCTCGTCGAACCGTTCGGCGAACCCCGGCGGACCGGCCGCCGCCGCTGCCGCCACCTCCGGGGCCCGGGCCACGGCCCGGTGCTCGGCCTCGTCGTCGGTGACGACGGCCCAGGGGACCAGGCCGGCCTGCACCTGGGCCAGATACTCGTACCAGCCCGGCAGGTACAGCTCCCGGAGCGACGCCCGGATCGCCGGGTCCCGGACCACCACCACCCGCCAGGCCTGGCGGTTGCCCCCGTTGGGGGCGAACCGGGCCGTGTCGAGGATCCGGTGGACCGCCTCGTCGGGGACGTCCCCGGGCTCGAACTCCCGGACCGCCCCGGTCGTCCGCAGCCCGGTGGTCAGGTCCACCGTCGTGACCCCGGGCTCACAGTGCGGCGAGGATCTCGTCGGCCCCGCTGACCGAGAGGCCGGGGCCCGGCTCCACGGCCAGGGTGGTGACGACGCCGTCCTCGATGATCGCCGCGAACCGTTGCGAGCGCGTCCCGAGCCCCACGGCACTGCCGTCGAACTCCAGGCCCAGGGCCCGGGTGAACTCGGCGTTGCCGTCGGCCAACAGGACGATCCGGTCCCCCACCCCCTGGGCGTCGCCCCAGGCCCCCATGACGAAGGGGTCGTTCACCGACACGCAGGCGATGGTGTCGACGCCCTTGGCCACCAGGTCGTCGTGGCGGAACAGGTAGCTGGGCAGGTGGTAGTCCGAACAGGTCGGCGTGAAGGCACCGGGCACCGCGAACAGGACGACCTTGCCGTGCCCGAGGACATCACCGGTGCGGACGGCCTTCGGACCCTCGGCCCCGAAGGTCCTCACTTCGATGTCTGGGATGCGGTCGCCGACGGCAACGGTCATGGGAACTCCTCGCGCTCGCGGTCCCCCGGAGGGGTCCGGGGATGTGGTGCCCACAGCATACGGTGGCCCCACCACGGTCGGGCCAGGGCGGCGGCGGCCCGAGGACCCCGGCCGATCAGGGGAGACGGTCGATCACGGCCCGGCCGAAGTGCTCGATGGCCCCGAGCTGGGCGTCGCGGGTGTCGCCGGGCAGGGCCACGGTGACCCAGGTGACCCCGAGGGCGGCCAGGTCCCGGATGGACGTCACCACGGTGGCGTCGTCCACCGGCTCCGACGCGGTCATCGACAGCCCCTCGGGGATGAAGGCCACGTCGAGCGGGGCCGTCCGGCCCACGGTCCGGGCGTGGTCGGCGGCGTAGGCCAGGCGCTCGGCCAGGTCGTCGAGGGAGGCCAGCGGTGCGGTCCGGGTGCGTTCGGCGGCCCGCCGGGGCGAGGGGAAGGGCGACCACCCGTCGGCCGACTCCACGGCCCGACGGACGGCCCGGCGGCTGTTACCGCCGATCCACAGCGGGGGGTGCGGCTGCTGGGCCGGCCGGGGGAGCATGGTGTTGCCGGGGGCGGCGAACCCGGTACCCGACAGGGTCACGGTCCGGCCCGACCAGGCCGCCTTCATGGCGGCGATGGCCTCGTCGGTGCGTTCGTTGCGCTCGTCGAACGGCACCCCGAGGGCGGCGAACTCCGGCTCGAGGTAGCCCGCCCCGATGCCCAGGACCACCCGGCCGCCGCTCAGGACGTCCAGGGTGGCCACCCCCTTGGCCGCCAGGAAGGGATTGCGGTAGGCGGCGACGAACAGGTTGGTGTGCAGGAGGACCCGGGTGGTGGCCGCGGCGGCGAAGGCCAGGGCCACCAACGGGTCGAGGGCGTGGTGCCCCCCGTGGGCCAACCAGTCGTCGCCGGGGAACGGGTGCTCGGTGGTGTAGACGGCGCCGAAGCCCGCCCGTTCGGCCGCCGAGGCCAGCTCGGCCACGGCGGCGGCCGAGAGGAACTCGTCGATCCGGTCGACTCGGTGGGTCGGCAGACCGTAGGACACCTGCATCCGACCATCCTGTCCCACCGCGGCACGGCGGGTGGTCACCCGGTCGGGCTCAGTCGCGCCCGCCGTCGCGGAGGATGGAGACGACCCGTCGGCACCGCCGGCACCATGCGGCCAGGGCGGTGCGGTCACCGGGGTGGACCAGGCCACCGCAGAGGCCGCAGCGGTGGATGACCGGCGAGTCCGTGTCCGTTCGATTCATGGCGGCACGATTGTGGCACAGCAACGGACGAATTCCCAGACCGCGGGGCAATTCCCGTCCCCGGTCCGACGGGGCGTCAGGCCACCGCGGTGCCGTCCCGGTCCGCCGCGGTGACGGAACGCCCGGTCTGGAGCATGCGGCGCCATTCGTCCTCGGTGAACCGGGCCGGCGAGGTCGAGGCCATGAACTCCTCGATGAGCGCCACGAAGCGCCCGGGGTCGGTGTGGTGGGGGAAGTGACCCGAGTGCTCGAAGATCTCGAGCCGGCTGGTGGCCATGGCCTCGTGGGCGGCGTAGGCGTGGCTGACCGGGATGATGGCGTCCTGGTCGCCCCAGATGATCAGGGTGGGGACGGCCTGGCACAGGTAGGCCCGGTCGAGCATGGTGATGACCTGGCCCTGCCAGTCGATGGCGCAGCGCAGGGTCCGGACGATGGCCTGGCGCGACTCGGCGTCGGGCAGCGATCCGAACACCCGCATGATCTCCTCCACGTCGAGGCCCAGGCCGTGGTCGAGGAACCGGAGGACCTCGCCCACCAGCCGTCCGCCCATCAGCATGGGCGGGGCGCTCAGCACCGGCATCAGCAGGTCCACACCCGGTGCGGCGGCCAGCCGCAGGAGGGGGCTCACCGTACGGGAGACGCCCCCGGTCGAGACGAGCACCAGGCGCTCGCAGCGCTCGGGGTACTCGTAGGCGAACTGGGCCGCCACCCCCCCGCCGAGGGAGTGGCCGACCACGGTGACCCGGTCGACGTCGAGCACGGTGAGCAGGTCCCGCATGGCGTTGGCGTACCCGGCCACCGAGTAGTCGCCCCGGGGCTTGGCCGACTTGCCGTGGCCCAGGAGATCGGGGGCGATCACCGTGTAGTGCTTCGACAGTTCGGGCAGCACGGTCCGCCAGGTGTCGGAGTTGTCACCGATCCCGTGGATCATGAGGAGGGCGGGGCCCGAGCCGGCCATGCGGAAGGCCCGGTCGTACCCGTGGATGGTCCGGACCTCGATGTCGGGGAAGACCGGGTCCTGCTGCGACGCTGCCATGGCATCCTCGTCTCCGTCGGGGACCCCCGGGGCGGGGGGACCGGTCAGCGGGTGCGGCCATCCTACGGTGGGGCGGTCCCCCGGAGGTAATCGGACGGGGCCCGGGATCCACCGGTGGCACCGGCGGCGCCCGTAGAGTTCGTCCAGGTCGACGTGGCCCCGAGCCCGTCCCGACACCGGGAGAACCGATGAGCGACACCGAGGGCAGGTACCACCACGATCCCACCGGCGTCTACTGGTACCAGGACGTCGCCGGCCAGTGGCACTACCAGGTGGGCCAGACCTGGCAGCCCTCGGCCAGCCCGCCGCCGGACCTGATCCCCGCCCCCGGCGCCCCGGCCACCGGGGCCTTCCCCGGTACCCCCGGGTCCACGCCGGTGGGGACGCCGCCCGCCGGAACCGCGGGAGGGTCGGCGACGGGGTCCGCGGCCGCCGGCACCGGCACAGCGGCCGACGCCGAGGACACCTCGTCGAAGTCGGCCAAGCCCTGGCTCCTCATCATCCTGGGGGTGGTGGTCATCGCCCTGCTGGTGGCCGTGCTCATCCTGGCCCTCCACTCCTCCAAGTCGCCGCCCACCACGACCACGGTCCCGGCCACCACCACGACTACGACCGTGCCCCGCACCACCACCACGACGACCACGGAGCCGGCCACCACCACCACGACCACCACGGTGCCGGCCACCACCACGACGTCCACCACCACACCGCCGACGACGACCACCTCCACCACCGCACCCTGACCCGGAGGTACGGTCACACCCCGGCCCGGGTGACCGCTCCCGGGTGACGTGCCGGGCAGGACCGGCCCGGGGTGACCGGCCCCGTCCCGGTGGGGAGTCCCCCGTCGTCCGTCCCGGCAACTGGGTACGCTGAGCCCCCCGATGTCGAACAGATCGGACGCCTGTGCGCTACTCACCTGATCGGTCCCTGGGACTGGCCCCGGCCACGGTGGGCGACTACCGCGAGCTGGCCCGCCGCCGGCTGCCCCGCCAGCTCTTCGACTACATCGACGGCGGCGCCTACGGGGAGTCGACACTCCGGGCCAACGTGGCTGACCTCGACGCCGTGAAGCTCCGCCAGCGGGTCATGCGTGACGTCACCGTCCGCACCCAGGCCACCGAGGTGGTGGGCCAGACCCTGGCCCTGCCGGTCATCCTCGGGCCGGTGGGACTGGCCGGCATGTTCGCCACCCGGGCCGAGGTCCAGGCGGCCCGGGCCGCGGCGGCGGCCGGCGTCCCCTTCGTCGAGTCGACGGTGTCCATCTGCGGGCTGGGCGAGGTCGCCGCCGCCGTCACCCCGCCGCCGTGGTTCCAGCTCTACGTGATGCGCGACCGGAGCTATGCCGAGAAGCTGCTGGCCCGGGCCACCGAATTGGCCAGCCCGGTGCTGGTGCTGACCGTGGACCTGGCCGTGGTCGGGGCCCGCCACCGCGATACCCGCAACGCCGCCGTGGGAACGGTGGGCACCTGGGCCAGGGTCCGGCGGGGCCTCGACTTCGCCGCCCATCCCCGTTGGGCCAAGGAGGTGGGGATCGACGGCAAACCCCACACGTTCGGCAATCTGGTGGAGGCCGTGCCCGGAGCGGACAGCCCCGACGCTTTCCGCACCTGGACCGACTCGCAGTTCGACCCCTCGGTCACCTGGGACGACATGGCGTGGGTGCGCCGGCACTGGGCCGGCAAGCTCGTGGTGAAGGGCGTCATGGACCCCGACGACGCCCGTCGGGCCGTCGACGCCGGGGTGGACGGCCTCGTCGTGTCCAACCACGGAGGGCGCCAGCTCGACGCCGTGCCCTCGACCGTCCGGGCCCTGCCCGCGGTGGTCGAGGCCGTGGGCGACCGGGTCGACGTGCTGGTCGACGGGGGCGTGCGGTCCGGGCTCGACGTGGTCAAGTTTCTGGCTCTCGGGGCCCGGGCCTGCCTCATCGGACGGGCCTGGGCCTGGGCCGTGGCCGCCCGGGGCGAAGCCGGCGTCGCCCACATGCTGGGGGTCCTCCGGTCCGATATCGACGTGGCCCTGGGGCTCACGGGGACCAACGACGTGGGCGACCTCGACCGTTCGACGCTGGTGGCGTGACCGCCGGACGCCGCCGGCCGGTGGAGCGCCCGGGCACCCGGGCACCCGGACGTGAGCTCCGACCTGGTCAGGCGATGAACCCGGTGGCGTCGAAGATCACATCGGTGGTCTGCGAGGCGAAGATGTCCAGACTGGCATTGGTGCCCAGGGCCACGGTCACCCCGTTGGCCAGCGACGTCGACACCGGGTAGTTGATCGAGGACGTGCCCGGCTGCGTCACGCCGGTGGGCCACAGCGTGAGGTACCCGCGAGCCTCGGCGTTCACCGCGGTGACGTTCCCGATCACCGCCACCGCGGTGTCCGGCACGTTCGTGCCGTCGTAGAAGATCCCTCCGACCTCGAGCGTGTACGGGGTGCTCGGTGTGATCGGGGTGCCGGGCGTGAACGCGGCCGTCGCCCCGGCTCGGGTGTCGAGCAGCCGGATCGGATAGGGCAGAACGCCGGAGAGCCCCTGGCCGTAGGCGGAGCCGGCCGTGGCGATCTGGATCCACGTTCCGGGGGTCCCCGAGCTGGTGCAGTAGAAGAGACCGCCGCCGACATCCGTGTAGAGCTCACCTTGCAGGTGGGCATCCGACAAGGGTGCCCCGGTCGTGGAACCGGGCACGAGGTAGAGCGGGGCCAACCCGCCGGAGGCCTGTACGCCGTAGCCGGCGGTCGATTCGCCCGACACGCCGATGCCGCCCGTCGAGCTGGCGTCGATGCCCACGGCACCCGCCTGGCCGTCCGCCGTGGTGTGGCCCCGCACCCCGGCGTACCGGGTCGAGTAACCCGAGATGGCGTTGCCGCCACTGGACAGCCCGACGACGCCGTCGTTGGTGCTGCTGTCGCCGAGCACGCCGGCCACGTAGCCCGTCAGGCCACTGGCCGCCACGCTCTCACCGGTCACACCCGAGGCGCCGCTGGACGAGCCGGCGACACCGGTGCCGGCCACGGAACTACCGGCGACGCCCGAGGCTCCGTCGGTCGAGAGGTCGGCGCCGTTCACCCCGCCGCCCTCGTCGCCCGAGACCGTCGAGATGCCGGCCACGCCGACCCCGCCGTGGGAGAGCCCGAAGACGCCGTAACTGCCGGTCGACAGGCCGGTGACGCCGGGGTTCGTGGAGCTGTCGCCGACGACACCGGCCGGGGTGCCGAGCGCGAGCCCGCTGGCCGCCACGCTCTGCCCGTTGACGCCGGTCGAATTGTTCGAGGCGCCCTGGACGCCGAGGTTGTTGGTGGACCCTCCGAAGGTGCCCTTGTTCCCGGAGCCCGCGGCACTGGTGTCGTGGCCCGACACCCCCGAGTACCCGGCGGCCGAGGTGTTCCCCTGCAGGCCGTCGCCGCCGGTCGACGTGATGGCCGTCGTCGCCGCCGACGAGTTGCCCTCCCCCAGGATGACGTTGCCACCGTCGGCCGCCCCGGCCTGGGCTCCCCCGAGGGCCAGTCCGGCCACCGCACCGGCGCCGGCCGCGGCCACCCCGGCGATCAGGCCCCGGCGGGACCAGGAGACCTCCGCGTTCCCGTCGTCACCGCTGTCGTGGACCTCGTCGGTCACCTCGGCGTCGTGCTTCGGGTCTGGTGTCATGGTCCTACCTCCTCGCCCGGGCGCACCGGGACTCGGTCTCCGTTGGTGCCGTCGATGCTTCGGGCAGGCCTGCGCACCGTTCCGGCAGGTCACCACTGGTGCATGTCTACCCCCACGCCTCCGCCCTGTCGAGCGGTTCCGGGCGGCCGCGGCGGTCAGCCGCGGCGGCGGTCGCCCACCGCCTCCTCGATCCGGTGCACCACCCGCCCCCCCTGGACGACCACGGACGGCAGTCGGAGGACACCGAGGTCCCCCCGGGGATCGCCGGGGACGGCGATCAGGTCGGCCCGCCGTCCCGCGGCCACGACGCCCCGGTCCTCGAGGCCGAGGCAGGCGGCGGCACCACCGGTGGCCGCCCCCAGAGCCTCCAGGGCCGTCATGCCCGAGGCGTGGAGCTGCTCGATCTCGACCACCAGTCCCACGTGGGGCGAGCCCGGGGTCCCCCCGTCGGTACCGGCGACGAGCGGCACGCCCCGCTCGAGCATCAGGCCGGCGATCTCCCGACGGTGGGCGAAGCTCCGTACCGCGGCGGCCGTCCCGGGGCCGAACAGGGTGTGGGCCACGACCGTGGTGAGCGTGGGCACGACCCACGGACGGCGGTCGGCCAGGACGGCCAGCGTCTCCCCGTCGGGCCACGGGCTGAGGGCGTCGGCCGTCGGTGACGGCAGGGCCGGACGGGACACGACGCCGGGCCCCAATTCCACGCAACCCACGTGGGCCAGGAAGCTGGCGTGCTCGATCGAGTCCACCCCGCACCGGACGGCCTGGGTGATGCCCGCGGTGCCGTGGGCGTGGGCGGCGACCCGCAGACCGCGGACATGGGCACCCTCCACGATGCCCCGCAGGGTGGCGTCGTCGAAGACCGGGACCGTCGGATCGGCCCGGGGATCGGTGACCGATCCCGTGGCGATGACCTTGACCACCGTCGCCCCACGGTCGACGTCGGCGTCGATGCGGTCCAGCGCCGCACCCACGTCGGCCACGCCCCCTCCGAGGACGGCGTTCGGTCCGTCGGGTGACGTCAGCTGGGCCGTGGACGCCACGATGGAGGGCCCCGGGGTGTCCCCGGCCTCGATCTCCCGCCGCAGGCGGAAGAGCGGGTCCCCCAGCGCCCCGAGGTCACGGACCGTCGTGACCCCGGCCCGCACCAATTCCGCGGCGGCCGAACGGCCCTGGGCCAGCATGGTCGCCCGGTCGTCGTCCAGCACCTGTGTGAACAGCTCAGGGGTGCCCGGAAACGTCAGGTGCACGTGGCTGTCGATCAGACCGGGCAGGAGGGTGGCGTCACCGAGGTCCAGCACGTCGGCGCCGTCGGGCGGTACGACGTCCTGCTGTGCTCCCACCTGTTCGACCAGGTCGCCGACCACCAGCACGGCGACGTGCTCCACCGTGGCTCCGGTCCCGTCGATGAGGAGCGCCGCCCGGAGCAGTAGCGGGGGCGACACCGCGGGTTCCGTCACCGGAGTTCGGGAGGGGCCCACCGCCCGCCGTCCCCGCCGTCCACCGGGGCCAACCCGAGCTCGCGCAACGTGTTCACGGCCATCAACGCCAGGAACATCGGGCTGGGATTCCCCCCTTCGGTCCCGAGGACGGCGTAGGCGTCGCCGAGGTCCCCGGCGAAGGCCCCGGCGTCGACCGGCCCGGTGCCGTCGCCCAGCAGGTCGTGGGCCCGGGCGTCGAGCTCCACCGCCTGGTCGAGGAGGGTCTCCATACGGGCCACGGCGTCGTCCCCCGTACTGGCCCGGAACAGGTGGCCCTCGGTCACCGTCCTGACGGCCCCGGATTCCACCAGGGTGGCGGCGTGGCCGAGCGAGGTGAGCAACTTCACCTGATCGGCATCGTGCATGGCCCCACACGGTGCGTTGGCCTCGTCCGAGAGATGGAGGACTCCGGCGTCGCGCAGGTGGACCACGACCTGGCCGGCGCAGTGGCCCTGGCTCCGGAGCACGTTGACCGCGCCGTCGCCGAACGACCAGCCGGTCAGCCGCAGGGGCCCGATGTCGATGCGCTCGAAGGGCGACGCCTCGAAGGTACGCGTGGTCGCCCCGAAGGGGTGTTGGGGTTGGAACAGGGAGACGATCAACGAGGCGATGTCCCCGGCGCTCTCGTACCCGGGGAGGACCCCGGCCAGTCGCCGCAGCGAATCGGTCCAGTAGCCGACGGCGTCGCGCATCTGGGCCACGTCGGCGGCCGGGACGAGGTGGACCACGCTGGCCCCGTGGTCATGGCCCAGCTGGTCGGCCAGGTCGTTATTCCCCACGTGGTCGACGTGCCCGTGGGTCGTGAGCACCACCAACCGGCTCCACGAACCGAGCTGACCCACCGCGGCCACGAGGGCCTCCCGGAACTGCTCCGTGCATCCGGTGTCGACCAGGTAGAGGGTGTCCCCCGCCACGTGCAGCAGGGAGTTCGCCACGTCCGGTTGACCCTGGGACGAGATCAGCTCCTGACCGAGCACGAGCACCGTCCGACGGTCCAGCTCCACCACGTCACCCAGGGCCATGTCCTACCTCCTCGTCCGTCGCCGTCGTTGCCGTCGTCGTTGCTGCGGTTGTCGGTGTTGCCGGTGTTGCCGGTGTTGCCATGGTTGCGGTCGTTGCCGGTGTCGCCCGCCGGTCCGCCGGTGGCCCGTCCGTTCGCTCCGCCGCCTCCGCCCCTTCCGCCGCCACCGCCCCCACCAACGTCTCGATGGCCCACACGACGTCGGCGGACGCCTTGTCGACGGGCAGGTGAAGCCGGTCGATCTGCTCGATGAGGACCGACGACGAGGTGAGGACCAGCGTCATCCGTAGTGCCTGCTGGCCGGACTCGGTGTCGAGGTCGACCCCGGCCAGCGCCAGGCCCGTGGAAGCGTCACGAAGGCGTCGCTCGGAGCGGCGGGCCCGCAGGTCCCGACCGATCGGCGACGCATGGGCCGACCGGAGGGCCGGGAGGTCTCGGGCCAGCTCCGACCACATCCGGTCGATGAAGGGTCCGAGGCTGCGCCCGGGGACGATGGGCTCGTCCCCCATCCATGCCCGGGTCTGTTCGTCGACCGTGCGGGCCGCCGCGTCGAGCAGGTCCTCCTTCGTCGGGAAGTACCGGTAGATGGTGGCCGAGGAGATCCCCGCCCGTTCGGCCACCGACCGGATCGAGAGCGTCGCCGGGTGCTCGTCGACCAGGAGCTCGTTGACGGCCCGGAGGATGCGGCGGCGGGTGTCGGCGGTGTGGACCTCCCGGAGGCCCCCCGGTACGACCCCGACCCGGCCGTCGGAGTCCGACCCATCCGATGCAGATTGCCTCATCATGAGATAGTTTATCTCACCATGGCTGACCAACCGCAGCAGAGCGCGGCCGGCGAGGGTGGGAGCGCCCTCCGTCGGCTCTCCCGGAGCCCGGCCACCGGGTTCGCCCCGTGGATCATCTTCTGGGTCGTCGGAGGCCCCTCCACCTGGGAGACCGCCTCGATCGCCGCATTGATCGCCGGGGTGCTCGTGCTCCTCCTCGACATGGACGTCGACGAGCTCGTCCTGGGCGGCCCCGGAGGTACCCGGGGAGCCGTCCGCGCCCCGAAGCTCCTGGACGTGGCCACGGTCCTCTTCTTCCTCGGGTTCGTGGTCGCCGCCCTGGTGACGACCCGCC
>Ga0302279_10001178_pt1 | contig 37928 bp, 36 predicted proteins | sample III_Bog_N3_3_FD_194541 | JGI IMG/M metagenome (GOLD analysis project Ga0302279, IMG submission 194541) | Peat permafrost microbial communities from Stordalen Mire near Abisko, Sweden - III_Bog_N3_3 | ecosystem: Environmental > Terrestrial > Soil > Wetlands > Peat | place: Sweden: Abisko...
CGCCAATCTGACGTGGCTGGCCGGCCACGGTGCCGACGTCGTCGTGATGGGCTGTAATACGTCGTGCGCGGTCGCGAGCCGGCTGGGCTGGCCGCCGACGCGCTTTCGTCTGCCGGTGCAAGACCTCATCGCCAACGGTGCGCGCGCGTTCGCCGGGACGGCCTTCCGGCGCATCGCGGTCATCGCCACCCCGGCGACGGTGCGCAGTCACGCGTACGCGCGGGCGATCGCCGCGGCCGCGCCGCAGATCGACGTGCTCGAAGTCGCGGCGCCGGCGCTGGTGCCGCTGATCGAAGCCGGCCGCGCCGCCGGCGACGAAGCGCGCGCCGCAGTCCGCGAGATCGTCGCCGGCTTGCCGGCCGGCATCGAGGCGATCGTTTACGGCTGCACGCACTATCCGTTGCTCGACGCGCACTTCGCGGCGGCGCTGCCGCACGCCGCGCGCATCGATCCGGCGCGCGAGCAGGCGCGCGCGGTCGTCGCGCTCGGGTTGCCGCCGGCAAGCGCGACGACGCTCTACGTGACCAACGGCGATCCGGTGCTGTTCGAGCACAACGTGCGCGCGTGGACCGGCGACATGACCGGCCGTGTCGCCGGCCTCACCGGGGGCGCCGTTACCGGTTAGACGACGTGGAAGAGGCGGAAGACGACCAGCGTCGAGACCGTCGCGAGACCGACGCCGGCGACGACTTGCAGGACGGTGTGGGCGCGTAAGTAGACGCGCGCCCAGCACACGATCGGGATCAGCACGAGAAACGGGATCGGCCGCGTGCCGTAGAGCACGCACAGCGCGATCAGCGGGGCGGTGATGCCGAGTGCGTGGGTGGAGATCTTCCAGTAGCGCGTGATCCACTGGACGACCAGCGAGCTGACCGCGTAGCCGGCCATCGAGGCCGTGATGATCGCCGGCGCGCCGATCAGCCACAGATCGATCGTCCCGAGCGCGAAGAAGATCACGAACACCACGAACACGCGCTCGCGTTCCTCACGCTTGGACATGTCGAGATCGGAGATGCGGTCGGTGGCGTAGAGCCAGAAGACGTAGATCATCGGCCCGATCGAGGTAAAGAAGGCGCTGTTGCCCAGCAGGACCCAGAAGTCGGTGTTGCTCCGGGCCCGGACCCCGGCCAGGATCACGAACAGGAGCAGCGAGGTCAGGAAGGGGTTGCAGACGGTCGAAAAGATCCGGGCCGTGTCCTTCCAGACCCGGTCCCGGATGCGGAGGGGGGTCGGAGGCGGGAGTCCGGCCGGTACGTGCACGGGCATCGCGTTCGCGGCGTCGAAAAGCGGTCCATGCTCGAACGTCTGGGGACGCCGGCCGACCTGACCAAAGTGAGCCGCGCCGACATCGACCTCCTCGCCAAAGAAATTCGCAACACCCTCATCCAGGTCTGCGCCGTCAACGGCGGCCACCTCGCGCCGAACCTCGGCGTCGTCGAACTGACCTTGGCCCTGCACCGGGTGTTGGATATGCGGACCGATAAGGTCGTCTGGGACGTCAGTCACCAGTCGTACGTCCACAAGATGTTGACCGGCCGCGCCGAGCAGATCGACACGCTGCGCCAGGGCGGCGGGATCTCGGGCTTCGCGATGCGGAGCGAGTCTCCGTACGACGCCTTCGGCGCCGGTCACGCCTCGACGTCGATCTCGGCCGCGCTCGGCATGGCGACGGCCCGCGACCTGCGCGGCACCAAGGAAACGGTCGTCGCGGTCATCGGCGACGGCGCGATGACCGGCGGGCTCGCCTACGAGGCGATCAACAACGCCGGTCCCATGAAGTCGAACTTCATCGTGATCCTCAACGACAACGAGATGTCGATCGCGCCCAACGTCGGCTCGATCGCTTCGTATCTCTCGGTGCTGCGCACCAAGCCCTGGGCGACGAGCGCCCGCGAACTCACCAAGGACGTGCTGGGTCACGTGCCCTTCGGCACGGCCGCCCGCCGCGCGCTCTCGACGGCCGAGACGGCCGCGATGAAGTTTGTCTCGCCGGAAGCCAAGACGGCCGTCATCTTCGAGGAGATGGGCTTCCGCTACATCGGCCCGATCGACGGCCACGACTACGACGCGTTGTGCGACATCATCTCGAACGCGCGCAAGATCCACGGTCCGGTGCTGCTGCACGTGCGGACGGTGAAGGGCAAGGGTTTCGAGCCGGCCGAATCCGACGCGCGGACGTTTCACGGCGTCGGCCCGAACGTCTACTCGCCCGACGAGGGCCGGCTCGAGAAGAAGAGCGGCCGCCCGACGTTCGCGCAAGCCTTCGCCGACGCGCTTTGCAAAGCGGCCGAACGCGATCCGCGCGTCATCGGGATCACCGCAGCGATGCCCGACGGCACGGGCCTAGCGAAGTTCGCGAAGGCCTTCCCGGCACGCTACTTCGACGTCGGCATCGCCGAAGCGCACGCGGTGTGTTTCGCGGCCGGAAGCGCGACCGCGAACGTGAAGCCGGTGTGCGCGATCTATTCGACGTTCTTGCAGCGTGCCTACGATCAGATCGTCCACGACGTCGCGATCCAAGACCTGCCGGTCGTCTTCGCGCTCGATCGTGCCGGCTTCGTCGGCGACGACGGACCGACGCACATGGGACTCTACGACATCGCCTACCTGCGCACGCTGCCCAACATGGTGCTGATGTCGCCGCGCAACGAGGCCGAGGTCGCGCCGATGCTCGACGTCGCGCTCGGGATCGGCGGCCCGGCCGCGCTGCGCTATCCGCGCGGCAGTTCGAGCGGGAAGTGGGATGAGCCGGTCGCACCGGTCGTCGTCGGCCGCGCCGAAGTGCTGCGCCGCGGCCGCGGCGTCGCGATCCTCGCGCTCGGCGCGACGGTCGACGCGGCGCTCGACGCCTACGAACTGCTGCCCGACGACGCCAAACCGACCGTCGTGAACATGCGTTTCGTCAAGCCGCTCGACGAAAACCTGATCATCGAGCTGGCCGAGAACCACACGCGCTTCATCACGCTCGAGGAGCATTCGCTGGCCGGCGGGTTCGGTTCGGCGGTCGTCGAGTTCGTCAACGACCGCGATCTGCGGGTGCCGGTCGAGCGGCTCGGCGTACCCAACGTGCTGGTCCATCACGCGAAGCCGGAAGTGCAGCGGGCGCAGTTCGGGCTCACCGGCGAACACGTCGCGGCCCGGGTCAACGCCCTGCGCGACAAGGTTCGGCCGGGCGCCGGGGCGTAGTCGTCCGGTCGATCTTCACGTCACGAACCAAGGAGCCAGATCATCGTGTTTTCCGCGCTGCTAGCGACGGTCACGCCGGTTGCCAAAGCCACCGCTGCCGCAGTCAAACTGACCCAACAGCAACTCCAGCAGATGCTGCAGAATCAGACGCCGCTGAGCTATCAGCCGCAGTCGCCGCTGCAGCAGCATGCCGCGTGGCTCACGCACGGCTTCGCCGGGCTGTTCGTCGTCGCGGCGGTGGCGCTGATCATCTTGCTTGCCGTGCAGACGACGAAGCAAGAGGGGCTCTCCGGAACGATCGGCGGCCGGGTCGATTCGGCCTACCGCGGCCGGCTCGGCTTCGACGGCCAGATCGCACGCGTCACCGGCGCCGTTGCGATCACGTTCGTCGTCATCGCGACCCTCGTCTCGCTCTCGGGCATCTAGCTTGACCCAACCCGTCCTCGACGTCCGCGATTTGGCGACGACGTTCAAGACCGAAGACGGATTGGTGCGCGCGGTAAACGGCCTCTCGTTCACGGTCGAAGCGGGCACGACGCTCGGAATCGTCGGCGAATCGGGGTCGGGCAAGTCGGTGACGTCGCTCTCGATCATGCGCTTGATCCCCCAGCCGCCGGGCCGGATCGAGCGCGGTGAGGTGTACTTCAAGGGCGAGGACCTGCTCAAGAAGAGCGAAGCGGAGATGCGCAAGATCCGCGGCCGCGACATCGCGATGATCTTCCAGGACCCGATGACCTCACTCAACCCGGTGCTTACGGTCGGGGAGCAGATCGCCGAGGCGACGCGCCTGCACCTGGGCTACTCGAAGGCCGACGCGATGGCCAAGGCCGTCGACATGCTGCGGCTGGTCAAGATTCCGGCCGCCGAGAAGCGCATCCGCGATTACCCGCATCAGTTTTCGGGCGGCATGCGCCAGCGCGTGATGATCGCGATGGCCCTCTCGTGCGATCCCGCCGTGCTGATCGCCGACGAACCCACGACCGCGCTCGACGTCACGATCCAAGCCCAGATCATCGAGTTGATGAACGAGATGCAGCAGCGCCTGGGCTCCGCGATCATCCTGATCACGCACGATCTCGGCGTCGTCGCCGAGACCTGCAAAAACGTCCTGGTGATGTACGGCGGGAATATGGTCGAGTACGGCTCGGCCGACGACATCTTCAACCGGCCGAAGATGCCCTACACGATGGGCCTGCTGGAATCGCTGCCGCGGCTCGACGCCGCCGGCGAGCGGCTGGTGCCGATCGAGGGCCAGCCGCCCAACCTGCTCCACATGCCGCCGGGCTGCGCCTTCGCGCCGCGCTGCCGCTTCAAGATGCCGATCTGCGACGAACCGATCGCGCTCTACGATTTCGGCGCCGGTCACGTCGCGCGCTGCGCGCTCTACGACGAGCGCGCCGCCGGGCAGGCGGTGCGATGAGCGCCGAGAGTCTGGTCGTCGTCCGCGACCTCAAGAAGTACTTTCCGATCACGGCCGGCTTGCTGCAGCAGCGCGTCGGCGACGTCAAAGCGGTCGACGGCATCGATTTCGATATCCGCCGCGGCGAGACGCTGGGGCTCGTCGGGGAGTCCGGATCGGGCAAGACGACGGCCGGGCGCGTCATCCTGCGGCTCACCGAGCCGACGTCCGGCAGCATCACCTTTGACGGCCGCGAGATCGCGGGGCTCAGCCGTGCCGAACTGCGGCCGCTGCGCAAAGAGATGCAGATCATCTTCCAGGATCCGTACGCGTCGCTCAACCCGCGCATGACCGTCGGCGACATCATTCGCGAGCCGCTGCAGATCCATCATCTCGCAACCGGCAAAGACGCCGAACGGCGGGTTCAGGAACTGCTGGCGATGGTCGGCCTGCAGTCTTACCACGCGAACCGCTACCCGCACGAATTCTCGGGCGGACAGCGTCAGCGCGTCGGCATCGCCCGGGCGCTCGCGGTCGATCCGAAGTTCATCGTCGCCGACGAGCCGGTCTCGGCCTTGGACGTCTCGATCCAAGCGCAGGTGATCAACCTGCTCCAGGATCTGCAGCAGCAACTCGGGCTGACCTACCTGTTCATCGCCCACGATCTCTCGGTCGTGCGCCACATCTCCAACCGGGTCGCGGTGATGTACGTCGGCAAGATCATCGAGCTGGCCGACCGCGACCGCCTCTACGCCAACCCCTTGCACCCCTACACGCAGGCGCTGCTCTCCGCGATCCCGATTCCCGATCCCGACACCGAACGGCGGCGCAAGCGGATCATCCTCAGCGGCGACATTCCCTCGCCGGTCAACCCGCCGTCGGGCTGCCGATTCCACACGCGCTGCCCGATCGCGTTCGAGCGCTGCTCGGTCGAAGAGCCGGCCTTCACGCGCTACGAGGACGGCCATTCGGCCGCGTGCCACTGGGTGGAAGAACACGGCGGCGCGGCGCCCGATCTCAGCCACGGCCCGGCGGTTTTGGCCTAGCGCAAAAAAAAGAGAGCGACTCGAAAGTCGCTCTCGCACGTGCGGTACGTGGTTTTACTTTTTCTTGGCCTTTTTCTTGGCGGCCTTTTTCTTCTTGGCGGGAGCCTTTTTCGCTGCAGCCTTTTTCTTGGCGGGAGCCTTCTTGGCGGCTTTCTTCTTGCGCGCCGGAGCCTTCTTTTTCGCTGCGGCCTTCTTCTTGGCCGGGGCCTTCTTGGCTACTTTCTTCTTGCGAGCCGGCGCCTTCTTTGCGACTTTCTTGGCGGCTTTCTTACGGCCGGCGGTCTTCTTCGCGGCTTTCTTTTTCTTTGCGCCGGTGGTCTTCTTGGCGACGGCCTTCTTCGCGCCGGCCTTCTTGCGGCGCGCTTTCTTCTTGGCGGGTGCCGGCGCCGGCGCCGGCGTTACGCCTGGGGTTTCCGGTTCCATTCAACCTCCTCGTCCGCGCGGACGATCGTTGGTGTCGGTGACGTCGCAAAAATTGCGACGCGTTTCATCGCATCCTACAAGGAATTCGCATTTTGTGCAACTCGGCGGACCGGGCGAGCGTTAAAATGCGCGCCCGACGGGCTCCGCACGAGGCGGACTTGACGGCACCGTCTATACTGAAGGCGTTTACCTCCCGAGGATCAGCGTGGCGAAACCACTCATCATCGTCGAATCGCCGACGAAAGCCAAAACCATCAAGAAGTTCTTGCCGCCGCGTTACGTGGTGAAGGCGTCGGTCGGGCACGTCCGCGACCTGCCCAAGTCGACGCTCGGCGTCGACGTCGAGCACGACTTCGCGCCCCGCTACCTGACGATTAAAGGCAAGGGCGACATCATCAAGGAGCTCAAAGCGGCGGCGAAATCGGCCAGCGAGGTCTACCTCGCGACCGACCCCGATCGCGAGGGCGAAGCGATCGCCTGGCATCTGGCGGAGATCCTCAAACTCGAGAACCCCAAGCGCATCGAGCTCCACGAAATCACCAAAGAGGCGGCGCTCGCCGCGATCGCCGACCCCCACGAGATCGACATGCCGCGGGTCAACGCGCAACAGGCGCGCCGCATTCTCGACCGGCTGGTGGGCTACAAAATTTCGCCGCTGCTGTGGGCGAAGGTCCGCGGCGGGCTCTCGGCCGGCCGGGTGCAGTCGGTCGCCGTGCGACTGATCGTCGACCGCGAGCGGGAGATCAACGCGTTCGTTCCGCGCGAGTACTGGTCGATCACGGCGCGCCTGGCCAAGCCGCAGACGAACGGCAGCGTGCCGGTCGTCTTCCCGGCGGAGCTCTATCAGATCGACGGCGCCAAAGCCGAGGTCACCGACGAGCGCACCGCCGCTGCGGTCGTCGCGGCCGTGACCGACGCGCCCTGGCGCGTTTCGTCGGTCAAAGAACGCGAGACGCGCCGCAACGCGGCCGCCCCGTTCACGACCTCGACGCTCCAGCAAGAGGCCTCGCGCAAGCTGAAGTTCCGCGTCCGCAAGACGATGCAGCTGGCGCAAGCGCTCTACGAGGGCGTCGATCTCGGCGCTGAGGGCACGCAGGGTCTGATCACCTACATGCGCACCGACTCCACCCGGGTCGCCGATTCGGCCCGCGAGGCGGCGCGCGAATTCATCGAGACCAGTTTCGGTAAGGAGTTCGTCGGCGCGCAACGCCAGTTCAAGATGCGCGAAGGCGCGCAGGACGCGCACGAGGCGATCCGTCCGACGTCGGTTTTCCGCACTCCGGACGCCGTCGCCGGCGTCCTCAAGCGCGACGAACTGCGGCTGTACCGCCTGATCTGGGAGCGCTTCTTGGCCTCGCAGATGGCGCCGGCCGTCTTCGACCAAACGACGATCGACATGGTCATCGGCACGTACACGTTCCGCTCGACCGGCAGCGTGCTGAAGTTCGCCGGCTTCACGCGGGTCTACGAAGAGGGCCGCGACGACGCGGCCGCCGCGGCCGACGACGCGGCAGGCGACGGCAAGAAGCCGCTGCTGCCCAAGCTCGTCGTCAACGAGGCGCTCGACCTGCGGGCGATCGACCCCAAGCAGCACTTCACCGAACCGCCGCCGCGCTTCACCGAAGCCTCGCTGGTGCGCGTGCTCGAGGAGAACGGCATCGGCCGGCCGTCGACCTACAGCTCGATCGTCGAGACCGTTCAGGCGCGCGGGTACGTCGAGCAGGTCGATCGGCGCTTCCACCCGACCGAGATCGGCATCGCCGTCAACGACCTGCTTGCCGAGCACTTCCCCGACGTCGTCGATCCGAAGTTCACGGCGCAAATGGAAGGCGGCCTGGACGAAGTGGCCGAGAGCGGCGGCGATTGGGTCGCCCTGCTGCGCTCGTTCTACGACAAGTTCTCGCTCGAGCTCATCGCCGCCGAGGAGAAGCTGCCGAAGTTCGAACAGCGCGACGAGCCGACCGACGAGATCTGCCCGACCTGCGCGCGGCCGATGGTGATCAAGACCGGCCGTTTCGGCAAGTTCATCTCGTGCAGCGGCTACCCCGAGTGCAAGACGACCCGGCCGATCCTCAAAGACACCGGTGCGAAGTGCCCCAAAGACGGCGGCATCGTCGTCGAGCGCAAGTCGCGCAAGGGCCGCACGTTCTTCGGCTGCGCGAACTACCCCAAGTGCGATTTCGTCTCGTGGGACCGCGTCGTGCCCGAGCCGTGTCCGGTCTGCGGCGACTACGTCGTCGTCAAGACCAAGCGCGGCGGCGATCCACGCTTCGAGTGCCACACCGACAAGTCGCACGACACGACGAGCCTGGCCGGCGCGCCGCAGGTGGACGAGCCGGAACTCGAGCCGGTCTGATGTCCGGCGCCGTCGTCGTCATCGGCGGAGGGCTCGCCGGTTGCGAGGCGGCGTGGCAGCTCGCGCGGCGCGGCGTGCCGGTGCGGCTGTTCGAGCAGCGCCCGCAGCGCAGCGGACCCGCGCACCACACCGGAATGCTGGCCGAACTGGTCTGCAGCAATTCGCTGCGCGGCGCGGCGCTCGAGAACGCCGTCGGGCTGCTCAAAGAAGAGCTCGCGCGACTCGACTCGCTGATCGTGACCTCGGCGCGCGAAACCGCGGTGCCGGCCGGCGGCGCGCTGGCCGTCGACCGCGAGCGCTTCGGCGCGTTGGTCGAAGCGCGGCTGACCGCGCTGCCGAACGTCGAGCTGGTGCGCGAGGAAGCGGCGGAAATTCCGCGCGATGGGCTCGCGATCGTCGCCTGCGGGCCGCTGCCCTCGCCCGCGCTCGCCGCGCAGATCGACGCGCTCGTCGGCGGCGAGCGGCTGCACTATTACGACGCCGCCGCGCCGATCGTCGCGACCGAATCGATCGACCTCGAGCAGTGCTACTACAAGTCGCGCTACGACAAGGGCGACGGTGAGGACTACCTCAACATCCCGCTCGATCGCGAGCAGTACCTGAGCTTCATCGGCGATCTGCGGACCCTGCCGCGCCACGACCCGAAGGGCTTCGAGCTCGACGCCGCGAGCGGCAAGGTCCCCTACTTCGAGGGCTGCCTGCCGATCGAGGAGATGGCCGAGCGCGGCGAGGACGCGCTGCGCTATGGCCCGCTCAAGCCGGTCGGCCTGCGCGATCCGCGCACCGGGAAGGCGCCGTATGCCGTCGTCCAGTTACGCAACGAAGACGCGCACGGCCGCTCGATGAACCTGGTCGGCTTCCAGACACGCCTCACGTGGCCCGCGCAAAAAGAGGCATTCGGAAAATTACCGGGATTGGCGCACGCCGAGTGGGTACGCTTGGGTGTGATGCACCGCAACACGTTCATCGACGCCCCGCGTCTGCTCGACCCGCGCCTCCAACTGCGCTCGCGCCCGGGGCTCTATTTCGCGGGCCAGGTCACCGGTGCCGAGGGCTATGTCGAAGCCGCGGCCTGCGGGATGATCGCCGGCATCGCGGCGGCCTTCGCGGCGCGCGGCGACCTCGCGCCGCTCGTGCCCGCCGATACGGCGCTCGGGGCGGTCGTCGCGCATCTGCAAAACACCGCGAGCCCGGACTTCCAGCCCGCCAACGTCACCTGGACCTGGTTCTCGCCGCTCCCCGGCAAACCGATTCGCGAAAAGCGCGAGCGCCGCGCGGCGCTTGCCGCGCGCGCGCTGGACCGCATCGACGCCTACGCCGCGGCTGTAACCCCGGCGGTCGCGGCCGGGTAGAGGGACCGCATGCGCATTCGCTCGACGACAATCATTGCGGTGCTTCGCGACGGTAAGATCGCGATGGCCGGCGACGGCCAGGTAACCTTGGACAAGACGGTCATGAAGCACAGCGCCCGCAAAGTGCGCCGGATCGCCGGCGGCGCCGTGATCGCCGGTTTTGCGGGCAGCGCCGCCGACGGCATCACGTTGCTTGAAAAGTTCGAAGGCAAGCTCAACTCCTCGGGCAGCAACCTGATGCGCGCCGCGGTGGAACTCGCCAAAGACTGGCGTCAGGACCGCGCGCTCCGCCGGCTCGAGGCGCTGCTGATCGTCGGCAACCCCGAGCACTTGCTCGTGCTCAGCGGCACCGGCGACGTGATCGAACCCGACGAGGGCATCGCGGCGATCGGCAGCGGCGGGCCCTACGCGCAAGCCGCGGCGACCGCGCTGTTGCACAACACGACCCTCGACGCCGAGACGATCGCGCGCGAAGCGCTGAAGATCGCGTCGCAAATCTGCATCTACACCAACGACGACATCACCGTCGAGACGGCCTGACCGATGCCCGAACTGCACGACCTCACGCCCAAGCAAATCGTCGCCGAGCTCGATAAGTACATCGTCGGCCAGGCGAAGGCCAAGCGCGCGGTCGCGATCGCGCTGCGCAACCGCTTCCGGCGCGAACAACTGCCCGAGGATCTCCAGCGCGAGATCATGCCCAAGAACATCCTGATGATCGGACCGACCGGCGTCGGCAAGACCGAGATCGCGCGGCGGCTCGCCTCGCTCGCGGGCGCCCCGTTCGTGAAGGTCGAGGCGACGAAGTACACCGAGGTCGGGTACGTCGGGCGCGACGTCGAGTCGATGGTCCGCGATCTCGCCGAAGCGGCGATCCGGATGGTCCGCGACGAACGTCGCGGCGACGTCAAAGACGCGGCCGAGCGCGCCGCGATCGAGCGCATCATCGACGTGCTGCATCCGGAAACGCGGCCGCCGCGGCCCTCGGGCGGCAACCCGTTCGCCGCCACGCTCGGCTCGATCTTCGGCAACTCGTTCGGTGCGCAGGGGAACCAGCCGCCGCCGCCCGCGCCGCCGCCGCAGCCGCAGGCGCCGCCGCACGAGTCGGAGCGGATTCGTTCCGAGGCACGCTCCGACATCGAGCGCGGCTTCTATGACGTGCGGCTGATCGAGATCGAGGTCGAGGAGTCCGCCCAAGTGCCGATCGGGATGCTCGGCGCCGGCGGCGACGGAATGGGCGGCGGCGACATGAGCGAGATGCTCTCGGGACTGATGCCCAAGAAGAAAGCGCAAAAGCGGGTCACCGTCTCCGATGCCCGGCGCATTTTCGCCCAGGAAGAAGAAGCGAAGCTGATCGACATGGACGCGGTCAAGCGCGAGGCGTTGCGCCGCGCGGGCGAACGCGGGATCATCTTCATCGACGAGATCGACAAGATCGCGACCCGCGAAGGCCGCGGCTCTGACGTCTCGCGCGAGGGCGTCCAGCGCGATATCTTGCCGATCGTCGAAGGCAGCACGGTCAACACGAAATACGGGCAGCTGGCAACCGACCACGTGCTGTTCATCGCGGCCGGCGCGTTTCACATGAGCAAGCCGTCCGACCTGATCCCGGAGCTGCAGGGCCGCTTCCCGATCCGGGTCGAGCTCGACAGCCTGACCGCGGCCGATTTCGAGACGATCTTGACCCAGCCCAAGAACGCCCTGATCACCCAGTACACGGCGCTGCTGGCGGCCGACGGGGTGCGCCTGGACATCCGCCCGGAGGCGATCGCCACGATCGCCCGGATCGCAACGGAAGTCAACGAGCGAGACGAAAACATCGGTGCCCGACGTTTACATACCGTGTTGGAGCGATTGTTCGAGGAAATTGGGTTCGCCGCACCGGAAATCGCCGAAGCGGTGACGATCGACGATCGCTACGTCACCGAGCGGCTGGGGGCGATCGCCGCCAGCGCCGATCTCTCCAATTTCATCCTGTAACGCATCGAAAGGCATCATCATGTCGGATCGCATTTCCCGCGGCGAGATCATCTCGCTGATCGCCGGTCTCCCGCTCGCCGTCGCAGCCACCACGGCCATCGCCTCGGCTGCCGACGACTCGGCCGGCACCAAGGCCCAATTCAAGTACGTCGACAAGTCGACGATGGCGGGCAAGAAGTGTAGCGGCTGTACGCTCTTCAAGGCCCCGGCCGGCTGCTTGGTCGTCAAGGGCAAGATCAGCCCCAACGGCTACTGCACCGCCTACGCCGCCAAAGCCAAGTAACCCACGGTCAAGCGTACCCTGCCCGCACCGGCCTGGTTGACAGGCCGGCGGGCGGCGTGATACAACCCGCGGAGATGTTCGTGTACGGCTTTGGGTATTTTGGCTTTTTTAGCTGGGCGATTTCGCGCCGGCGGGCCGACTCGTTGCCGTAACGTCCGAACCAAGGACGACGCTGCAAAGAGCCCCTCGCCGGCGCGAGGGGCTCTTCTTTTTTCTGTGATGGAGACGCGATGACGACCGCCGAGACGCAAGACCGCAGTACCGCTACCCCGCCCCTGACCATGACCGCCGCCTTCGAGGGGATCGAGGGGGCGTACTCGCACGTCGTCCTCGAGGCCTATGCGGGCCGCCGCGGCGTCGCTTTCGCGCCGCTGGGTTGCACGTCGTTCCGCGGCGTCGCCCACGCCGTGCTGAGCGGCCGGGCCGACGTCGGCCTGCTGCCGATCGACAACGCGATCGCCGGGACGATCCGTGAGGGCTACGACGTCCTCGCCGAATACGAACTCGATCCGCTGGCCGAGATCACGCTGCGCCTCGAGCACCGGCTGCTCGGCCTGCCCGGCGCGACGCTCGAGAGCGTGCGCGAAGTCGCCTCGCATGCGATCGTGCTGGCCGAGTGCGGGCGCTTCCTCGCGACCCTGCCCGACGTCAAGCGCGTTCCGGTCGGCGACACCGCGATCGCGGCCCGCGACGTGGCGGCCGGCGGCGATCCGACCCGCGCGGCGATCGCCTCGAAAGAAGCGGCCGCGCGCTACGGTCTCGTCGAACTGGCGGGCTCGATCGCCGATCACCCCGACAACACGACGCGCTTTCTACTCTTCCGCGCCCCGTCCGCGGTCGGCGCCGCGCGTGAATTCGAGCCCGCCGCCGAGAGCAGCGACCGCAAGACCTCGCTGATCTTCTCCGTTGCCGACAAGCCCGGGGCGCTCGCGCGCTCGCTCGACGCGTTCGGCAAACAGGGCCTCAACGTCTCGAAGCTCGATTCGAAGGCGCGCTTGGGGACGAGCGAGTTCGCGTTCTACGTCGACGTTGACGGCGACGTGCGCGAGGAACGTTTCGCCGACGCGCTGCGCGAACTGCGCGACTACACCTCGTCGCTGCACATCATCGGTTCCTACGACGCCGGGAACGCACCGCCGCGCGTGCGCCGCACGATCGACGTCGTGATCGACAACACGCCGGCCGCCGTGCCCGTCAGCAAGCAGAAGCAGCACTTTCCGAAGGTCACCCGCGAGGCGGGCCAGCCGCGCTCGAAAGTCCGCGTCGGCAACCTCGTGATCGGTGACGGTACGTTCGTTATCGCCGCCGGTCCGTGCAGCGTCGAATCGCGCGAGCAAGTCCTGGCGGTCGCGCACGAAATCGCCGACCACGGTGCGACCTTGATGCGCGGCGGGGCGTTCAAGCCGCGCACGTCGCCCTACGCCTTCCAAGGCATGGGCTGGGAAGGCTTGGCGCTGCTCGCCGAGGCGGGCCGCGAAACCGGGCTGCCGATCGTGAGCGAGGTGATGAGCCTCGATCAAGTCGACCGCATGGAAGGCCAAGTCGACTGCTACCAAGTCGGCGCGCGCAATATGCAGAACTACGATCTGCTCAAGGCGCTCGGCCGCAAGCAGAAGCCGGTGCTGCTCAAGCGCGGCATGTCGGCGAGCCTCGACGAGCTGCTCAGCGCCGCCGAGTATATCCTCTCCGAAGGCAATCCCGACGTGATCCTGTGCGAGCGCGGCATCCGCACCTTCGAAACCGCGACCCGCAACACGCTCGATCTCTCGGCCGTGCCCGTGCTGCGCGAGCGCACGCATCTGCCGATCATGGTCGATCCGTCGCACGGCGTCGGCGTCCGGCGCTGGATCCGCCCGTTGTGCCGCGCGGCCAAGGCCGTCGGCGCGAACGGCATCCTGATCGAGGTCCATCCGAACCCGGCGGTCGCGAAGAGCGATGCCGAGCAAGCGTTGACCTTCGCCGACTTCGAAGAGATCGTGGCCGACCTCGCGCAGATCCCGATCGTCCATGCCGACTGAGACGCGTCCCTCGACCGCCGTCGTCGCGCCCGCGCGCGGCTTCGGCGGCGAAGCGCCCCATGTCCCGGGCGATAAGTCGATCTCGCACCGCGCCGTCATCTTCTCGGCGCTGGCCGACGGCGTCTCGACGGTGACGAACGTGGCGCCGGGCGAAGATGTCGCCTCGTCGATGCGCTGCGTCGCCGCGCTCGGCGCGACGGTCGAACGCGACGGCGACCGCGTGCGGATTCACGGCGGCGCCTGGCGCGCCCCGGCCGAGCCGCTCGATTGCGGCAACTCCGGCACGACGATGCGCCTGCTGATGGGCGCGATCGCCGGCCGAAACGTCGCCGCGACGCTCGACGGCGACGGCTCGCTGCGCCGCCGGCCGATGCTGCGCGTCGCTGAACCGCTGGCGGAACTCGGCGCTCTTATCGAGACGACGGCCGGCAACGCGCCGGTCTTCATCCGCGGCGGCCGGCCGCTGCACGGCGCGACCGTGGCGCTCAAGGTGCGTAGCGCGCAACTTGCGAGCGCGTTGACCTTGGCCGCAACCGGCGCGCAGGGCCGCACGACGATCACCGGTGCCGGCAGCGCGCGCGACCATACCAACAAGATGCTGCCGCATTACGGGGTCGACGTGCGCGTCGAGGGCGATGCGATCGTCATCGACGGACCGCAGAACTTTCACGCCGCGGATTTCCACGTGCCCGGCGATCCGTCGGCGGCGGCGTTTTGGCTCGCGGCGGCGGCGATCGTTCCCGGCAGCCGCATCGTCGTGCGTGACGTGAACCTGAATCCGACCCGGCTGGGCTTCGTCTATGCGCTGCAACGCATGGGCGCGGGGGTGGAGATCAGCGTCGAGTCGGAACGGCCCGAACCGTTCGGCCGCATCGAGGTTTTCGCGCGGCCGCTGCATGCCATCGCGGTCGAGGCGCCGGACGTCCCGGCGATTCTCGACGAGCTGCCGCTGCTCGGCATCGTCGCGGCCTACGCCGCCGGGACGACGACCGTGCGCGGCGCGCGCGAACTGCGCGTTAAGGAGAGCGATCGCATCGCGGTACTCGCCACCGGTCTGCGCGCGCTCGGCGGCACGATCGCGGAAGTCGACGACGGCTTCGACGTGACCGGCCCCTCGAGTTCGCTCGGGGCAGGGTCGGCGGCGCTGCACGGCGCGACCGTCGCCAGCGGCGGCGACCACCGCCTGGCAATGGGCTTCGCGATCGCGGCGCTCGGTGCCGCCGGCCCGGTGACGATCGAGGAAGCGGACTGCTGCGCGATATCGCACCCGACGTTCTTCAGCGACCTCGAACGGCTATGCAGGGCCTAACCCCGCTCGCGACGCCGGCGCGCACGAAGCGCTTCGCCGTCGTCGGTCAGCCGATCGCGCATTCGCGTTCGCCCGAGATCTTCGCCGCGCTCTCGCGCGCAGCGGGGATTCCGCTCGGCTACGAGCGCCTCGAGCTGACGCCCGAGGGCTTCGCCGCAGCGTTCGCGGCGGCACGTACGTCGTACGACGGCTGGAACGTGACCGCGCCGCACAAGGCGCGTGCCCTGGCGGCGGCCGACGCCGTGACGGACGACGCGCGCGTCGTCGGCGCGGCCAACGTCGTGACGTTTCGCGACGGCCGCGCGACCGCGGCCAACACCGACGTCGGGGGCGTGATCGCATTGTTGCGTTCGCGCGGAATCGATCCGGCCGATGCGGTCGCGACCGTGCTTGGGGCCGGCGGCGCGGCGCGCGCGACGGTGCTCGCGCTCGCGCAGTCCGGCGCCCGCCGCGTCGTCGTCGCCAACCGCACCGAAGCGCGCGCGCGGGAGCTGATCGCCGCGCTGCGTTCCGCGGCCGGTGCGACCGACCTGGTCGCCGGTGCGCCCGAGCCGTCGGCGATCGTCGTCAACGCAACGAGCGACGGTGGGGCGGTCGCGGCCGACGTGGCGGCTTGCGCGCCCGGCGGCTGGTGCGTCGATCTGCAATATAAGCCGGCCGAGACGCCGTTCGTCCGCGCCGCGCGCGCGGCCGGCCGCAACGCGGTCAACGGTACCGGCATGCTCGTCGCGCAAGCGATCGCGACCTTTCACCTGTGGTACGCCGGCGTGCATTTCGCGCCCGGCGTCGAAGACGAACTCACGACCCTCGTGGAGGCGCCCTGAACATGGCTAGGCTGCGGTACCTGACCGCCGGCGAATCGCACGGTCCCGCGTTGACCGGCATCATCGAAGGCTTGCCCGCCGGCATGCCGCTGACCCTCGATCACATCCATGCCGATTCGCTGCGGCGCAAGATGGGGTACGGTCGCGGCAACCGCATGAAGATCGAGACCGACGAGGTCAAGATTCTCTCGGGCGTGCGCCGCGGCGAGACGCTGGGCAGCCCGATCGCGCTCTACATCGAGAACCGCGACCATCAGAAGTGGCTCGAGATCATGGCCGTCGAGCCGCGCGAAGGTGAAGCGGCCCGCGCGGTCTTCATTCCGCGGCCCGGCCACACCGACCGCGTCGGCGGGCTCAAGTACGATCGCGCCGATATGCGCGACATCCTCGAACGGGCCAGCGCGCGCGAAACCGCGATGCGCGTCGCGCTCGGCGCCGTCGCGCGCCGTTTGCTCGCCGAACTGGGCATCTCGATCGCCAGCCGCGTCGTGCGCATCGGCGAGGTCGTCGACGAAACGCCGCTCGATGCCGACATCGCGACGCTCAACGAGCGGGTCGACCAGTCGCCCGTGCGCGTGCTCGATCCGCACGCCGCCGAGCGCATCGTGCAGCAGATCGATACCGCGCGCGAAGCCGGCGACACGCTCGGCGGCGTGTTCGAAGTCGTGGCCGGAGGTCTGCCGATCGGCCTCGGCTCGCACGCGCAGTGGGACCGCCGGCTCGACGGCCGCATCGGTGAAGCGTTCCTGGCGCTTAACGCGATCAAGGGCGTCGAACTGGGCCTGGGCTTCCGCGGTGCCGCGCTGCCGGGCTCGGCCGTACACGATGCATACTTCCCGGGCGAGAACGGTGCGCTGACGAAATACGCCACCAATCGCGCGGGTGGGGTCGAAGGCGGGATCAGCACCGGCCAGCCGATCGTGGTGCGCGCCGCGATGAAGCCGATCTCGACGTTGATGAAGCCCTTGCCGTCGGTCGATCTGCGCTCGGGCGAAGCGACCAACGCCTACATCGAGCGCAGCGACGTCTGCGCGGTGCCCGCCGCGGCGGTGATCGGCGAAGCGCTGCTGGCGCTGGTGCTGGCCGACGCGGTGCTCGAGACGTTCCCCGGCGATACGATCGCGACGCTGCGCGAGTACGTCGGCGCGTGGCGGGAGAAGATCCGTGCCCGCTGACCCCGCGCGCCACATCGTCTTCTGCGGTACGGCCGGTTCGGGCAAGACGACGGTCGGCGCGCTCGTCGCGCGCGCGCTCGGGCGTTCGTTCATCGACGTCGACCGCGCGGTGGAACGCGAGGCGGGCATGAGCGTGCAGGCAATTTTCGCGCAAGAGGGTGAGGCGGCGTTTCGCGCGCGCGAGCGCCGGGCGGTGCAGCGCGCGCTGGCCGCGCCCAAGCCGGCGGTCATTTCGCTCGGCGGCGGGGCGCTCGAGACCGATGCGACCTTCGCCGACGTTCGCGATCACACGCTGGTGTGGTTGCGCGCGACGGTTCCGACGTTGGCGGCGCGCCTTGCCGGCAACGGCGAACGGCCGCTGCTCGCCGGCGATCCGCTCGCGCGGCTGCACGCGCTGGCAGCCGAGCGCGAACCGCGCTACCGCCAGGCGCACGTGATCGTCGACGCATCGCTCGCACCCAAGGGCGTCGCCTCGTCGGTGCTCGAGGCGCTGCAGAAGCGGGAACTCGTCGAGGGTCGTTCGTGATCGCCGGCGCGACGCGCGTGCGCGTCGACCTCGGGGACGAACGCTCCTACGACGTTGCGATCGGCGGCGATCCGGTGGACACGCTGGCGGCGCTCGATGCGCGCACCGTCGTCGTGCTCTACGACGTCGCCGTCGAGCCGCTGGCGCGGCGCATCATCGCGGGCTTCGGCGAGCGGGTGCTGCTCACGCGCGGCCTCATCGGCGGAGAAGAGATCAAGTCACTCGAGCAGGCCGGCGCGCTCTACGATGAGCTCGCCGCCGCGCAGATCGACCGCGACACCGTGCTGATCGCGATCGGCGGCGGGACCGTCACGGATCTCGGCGGGTTCGTCGCCGCAACGTTGTTGCGTGGACTGCGCTGGTGCGCGGTCCCGACCACGTTGCTCGCTGCGGTTGACGCGGCGGTCGGCGGCAAGACCGGGATCAACATCGCGGCCGGTAAGAACCTCGTCGGTGCGTTCCATCATCCGTCGCTGGTCGCGATCGATCCGGCCGCGTTCGCGACGCTCGATCCGCGCGATCTGGCGGCCGGTCTCGGCGAAGCGCTCAAGACGGCGCTGGTCGCCGATCCAGCGTTGTTCGCCTTCCTCGAGCGCGAACTGCCGCGTGCACTGCGCGCCGACCCCGACGCGCTCGCAACCATCGTCGCGCACTGCGTGGCGGCGAAGGCGCGCGTTGTCGCGGGCGACGAGCGCGAGCGCGACGACTCGGGCAGCGGCGGCCGGGCGATCCTCAACTTCGGCCACACGTTCGGCCACGCGCTCGAGAAGACGTGCGGTTACGGCGCGCTGCGCCACGGCGAGGCCGTCGTGCTCGGCATGCGCGCGGCGCTCGCGCTCTCGCGCGAACGCGGCCTCGACCCGGCGCTTGCCGCGCGCATCCAGGCGCTACTGCGCGCGATCCCCGCGCCCGTGCTTCCGGTCGCGCCCGACGCGGTGATCGCAGCGACCGCCTCGGACAAAAAGCGCAAAGCGGGCCGCGTGCGCTTCATCCTGATCCGCGGGATCGCCGAGCCCTATATCGTCGACGACGTCGGCGAGGCGTCGCTGCAGGCCGCGCTCAAGGCGATCGCATGAGCATCCTCGTCGTCCACGGTCCCAACTTGAACTTGCTGGGCGAACGCGAACCGTCGGTCTACGGCACGCTCACGTTGGCGCAACTCAACGCGCAGATCGTCGAGTACGGCCGCGCGCGCGACTGCCGCATCCGCACCTATCAATCCAACCACGAAGGCCGCCTGCTCGACGCCCTTCAGCGCGCGCGCCACTGGGCCGCCGGCATCGTGATCAACCCCGGCGCCTACGGCCACACCTCGTACGCGCTACGCGACTGCATCGCCGGCATCCGCGTCCCAACGGTGGAAGTGCACCTCAGCGACGTCGAAGCGCGCGAACCGTTCCGCCGCAGCTCGACCATCGCCGACGTCTGCATCGCAAAAATCTCCGGCAAAGGCCCGCAATCCTACCTCGAAGCCATCGACCTGCTCTTGTCATCCCGAGCGAATCGCACCCCCGTTGTCATCCCGAGCGAATCGCACCCCCGTTGTCATCCCGAGCGTAGCGCACCCCCGTTGTCATCCCGAGCGTAGCGCCGCAGCGCGCAGTCGAGGGACCGCCACCAAGCTCGGCGATCGCAGCGCGCCACCAAGTGTGACGATTGCGGCGGTTCCTCGACTGCGCGCTGCGGCGCTACGCTCGGAATGACAGGGGAGCGCGCGCTGCCGGGCGGGCGCGCAAGCGCTGCCGGGCGGGCGCGCAAGCGCTGCCGGGCGGGCGCGCAAGCGCTGCCGGGCGGGCGCGCAAGCGCTGCCGGGCGGGCGCGCAAGCGCTGGGGCGCGGAACCGCCTTGGGGCGGGATAGGTTATACTGGGTAGCCATGGCCTATGTCCGCGAGATTCTTACCGATGGTCATCCGACGCTCCGCAAGGTGGCGAAAAAGGTCGCGCCTGAGGAGTTGGCCGACCCGATGTTCCAGCAGATGCTCGACGACATGTTCGAGACGATGTACGCTGCGCCGGGGATCGGGCTAGCTGCGCCGCAGATCAATGTAAGCAAGCGTATCTTCACCGTCGATCTCCAGGATGACGACGAGGCCCATGGGCCGCTGGTCGTGATCAATCCCAAGTTCACGCTGACCGAGGGCGAGATCGAGGCGACCGAAGGCTGTCTCTCGGTGCCCGGGATGGTCGGCGAGCTGAGCCGCTTCGAGCACGTCGTGTGCACCGGCATCGACCGCGAGGGCAAGAAGATCGAGCTCGACGGGACCGGGCTCTTCGGGCGCTGCCTGCAGCACGAGATGGACCATCTCGACGGCGTGCTCTACATCGACAAAGCCAAGAACGTCCGTCCGGCCGAGACGGACGAAGAGCGGGCCGAAGCCGAAGCGGCGTTGACGCGCTGAAGGCTGTATTTTTCGGGACCAGCGACTTCGCGGTCCCGGCGCTGCGGCGACTGGCCGCCGGCGCCACGGTCCTGGCCGTGATCACCCAGCCCGACCGCCCCGCGGGCCGCGGGCATCAGCTCACGCCGACACCGGTCAAAGCGGCCGCGCTCGCGCTCGGCATCCCCGTGCTTACACCGGTGCGCTTGCGTGAATTCGCGGCCGAACTCGCCGCGCTCGGGCCCGATCGCTGCGTCGTCGCTTCCTACGGGCGCATCATCCCCCAAGCGCTGCTCGACGCCGTTCCGCTGTGGCTCAACATCCATCCGTCGGCCCTGCCGCTCTATCGCGGCGCCACGCCGATCCAGTCGGTGCTGCGCGACGGCTGTAGCGAGACCGCCGTTTCGATCATCGCGATGGATGCGGGCATGGATACCGGCGACCTGTTGGCGCAGACGCCGCCGGTACCGATCGGTGCCGACGAGACGTACGGAAGCTTGCACGATCGCCTCGCCGACATCGGCGCTGAGTTGCTCGGCGCGGCACTCGCGGCGGACGCGCGCGGCGAACTCGCGCGCACGCCGCAAGCCGCGCGCGGCGTCGACGACGACGCGATCGCGCAGACGCTGACGCGGCCGTGGACGAAGATCGATCGCGTTCTGCCACCCTACGCCACCGCGCGTGAAGCCGTCGACCGCATCCGCGCGCTCGCACCGAAACCGGGCGCGCAACTGATCGCGGGGCTGCGTCCCGCCGTCGGCACGACGCCGCTGCCGCCGTTCACGATCCTGCGCGCGCACGAAAGCCGCGAGTCGCCGCTGGCCGACGGCCGCGACGTTCCGAGCGGCACCGTCGTCGCGTGCCGCGGCTATCTCTACGTGCGCGCGAGCGATGCGTGGATCGTCGTCGACGAAGTCGTACCGGCGGGCAAGGGTGCGATGTCGATCGACGCGTTCGCGGCCGGCCGGCGCATCGATGAAGTCTTCGCGCCCGAAGACGACGTCGTCGACGGCTTGGGCGCGCTGCGCTTCCGCGAACGCGCCGGCGCGTTGCTCGCCCGATGACGACCGCGCTACGACCCGCGCCGAGCGCGCGCAACGTCGCCTTCGCCGTGATTCGCGACGTGTTCGGGCCCGAAGCGCGTGGCGCGGCCGAATCGCTCGACCGTCACCTGCGCAAGTCGTCGCTCGATCCGCGCGACCGCGCGTTCGCGACCGAACTCGCGTACGGCACGATCGAGCGCCGGCGCTGGCTCGATTGGCAGTTGCAGCCCTATCTCGGCGCGCGCGCCGCGAAGCTCCCGCTGATGATCGCCGAGATCTTGCGCATGGGCACCTACCAACTGCGCGCGATGCGCGTGCACGAATACGCGGCCGTTTCGGAGAGCGTGCAACTCGCGCGGCGCTTCGGTCATCCCGGCACGGCGGGTCTGGTGAACGCGGTCCTGCGCCGCGTCTCGAGCGAGCCCGAACGCCCGGTTGAGGACGCCGATTTTGCCGCGCCCGACGACGTGCTCGGCACGCGGGCGTCGCTGCCGACGTGGCTCGTGCGCCACTGGCGCGAACGCTTCGGTGACGAGCGCCTGGCAGCGATCGTGGCCGGCGTCAACCTGCCGGCCGCAACCGGGCTATCGATCGACCGCCGGCGCACGACTCGAGCCGCGGCGATCGCGCACTTGGCTGAGTACGGGATCGTCGCCGAGCCATCACCGTATGCCGCCGATGCGCTCGTCGTCGCCGCGACCGTGCCGGCACCGGCGTTACGCGAAGCGCTCGGCGACCGCGCCGAACTGCACGCCGAGACGGCTTGTTTTCCGGTCGATCTGCTCGACCCGCACCCCGGCGAGCGCGTCCTCGAAGCGTGCAGCGGCCGCGGCAACAAGACGCTCCAGATCGCGAGCGCGATGGACGATCGCGGCACCGTGTTGGCGCTCGACAGCGACCCGCGCAAAACGGCGCGCGCGCAAGCGCGGTTGGGGGAAGCCGGTCTCACGTCCGTTGAGGTTCGCACCGCCGATGCGACCGCGCTCGAACCGGGCGCGACCTTCGATGCGATCCTGGTCGACGCGCCATGCTCGGGGATCGGCATCGTCGGCCGCCAGCCCGAGGCACGCTGGCGCAAGTCGCCCGACGACGGCGCGCGCCTCGCGCCGCTTCAACGCACTCTGCTCGATGCCGCTGCCGGCGCGCTCGCGCCCGGCGGACGGCTGGTCTACGCGGTCTGCTCGACCGACGCCCGCGAAGGCGAAGGCGTCGTCGAGCCGTTTCTGGCCGCATTCCCGGACGTCGAGCGCGCCGCGCTGCCCGCGCGCTACGCGCCGTTCGCCACGCCGGCCGGCGACGTGCTTGTGCCGCCGGGCATCGAGGGCCGCGACGGCTTCTACATCGCGGTCATGCGCCGGCGGTGAACGCGATCGCGCGCTTCGAGCAGCTGTGCGCGCGGGTCGTCGAGGGCACGTTCGCGCGCATCTTTCCGAGCGCGCTCGAGCCCGAACAGGTCGGACGCAAACTCACTGCCGCCCAGGCCGCGACGCCGACCGATAGCTACCTCGTGCGGGTCCACCCGGTCGATTACGCACGCTTTGCCGCCGACCGCGCTTTTCTCGAAGCGCGTTGGAGCGCGATGCTGCGCGAGAACGCAACCGGCGGCGAGTCGCCGCACGCGATCCTCCATGAGGACCCGGAGATCGTCGCCGGCTCGGTCACGATCGAGGCGCTGATCGACGACGGGCCGGCATCGCTCGCGCTCGTGCGTCCGGACGGCGCCACGATCGCGCTGTTCGACGGCCTGCGTATCGGCCGGGCCGAGGACAACGACGTCGCGATCGCCGACGGGCGGGTCTCGCGCCGGCACGCGCGGATCGTCGCCGACGGCGACGGCTTCGCGATCGAGGACTGCGGGTCGAGCAACGGCACGTTCGTCGACGGCCGGCAAGTCCGGCGGGCACGGCTGCACCACGGCGTCTCGATCGTGGTCGGTGAGACGGTGCTCGACGTCCGTGGTTGACCCGCGTTACGCCACCCTGGCGATGACGGCCGGCCTCGCCCTGTTCGTGCTCCTGATCCGCGACCGGCGTGGCGCCCCACCGCCGCCCGCCCTGGACGCGGCGATTCCGGCCGGGATCGAGATCGTGGTCGACGACGGTGCGACGATTGCGACCCGGCGCTTCGGCCGGCGCATCCTGGTCGGCCGGGCGCCCAGCGCCGACGTTCGGGTCGACGATCCGCGGGTAAGTCGCTTGCACGCGCGGATCGAAATGCGGGATGATGGCGTGTACGTGGAAGACTTGGGGAGCCGAAACGGCACGCGCGTCGAGGGCGAAGCGGTCGCAGGCAACCGGCGGCTCGAACGAGGCGACGAGATCTCCATCGGCACCGCGTCCATCATCTTCCGAGGTGTCGGCTCATGGAAATAGCGGTCGGCTCGAAACCGGGGTGCGGGCCGGGCGGCAACGTCGACGCGCACGTTGCCGAAGTGATCGGTCCGGGTGTGGTCCTGCTCGCCGTTGCCGAGGGCTTCGGTGCGGTCCGCGGCCAGGCCGCGCCGCTGGTCGCTGTCTCGGCCGTCCGTGACGCCCTGCGCCACCGGGTGCGTGCCGACGGACGCGACGCCCGGGCGGCGCTCCTCTCGGCCTTCGCCAGCGCCAACGCGCGGGTGTTCGCGCATTCCGGCAGTCACGACGACTTCGTCGCCTCGGGTGCGAGCCTGTCGGCGGCACTGATCGTCGGCGACCGCGCGCACATCGCCCACGTCGGCGGGACGCGCGCCTACCTCTGCCGCGACGGTGCGCTCTCGGCCCTCACGACGGACGACGAACTGAGCGGCGACGCTTGGCAATCGGCCTGGACGAGCGTTCCGACCGGAGCGCTCGCCGGCGGCGTACTCACTCGCACGCTTGGTACTCAGGCGACCCTCGACGCTACCGTCACCAACGTGCGCTTGTACGATGGCGACGCGCTGGTGCTCGCCACCGCCGGATTTCACAAGGCGACCGGCGACGATGAGATCGCCTACGCGCTGCGCACCGCGACCTCGTCGGAGGCGGTCACGCAGCGGCTGCTCGAATCGGGCGCCCTGCGCGGCAGTTCGTTTTCCGGCACGGTGATCGTCGGTCGCGCGCTCACCGCCGCCCCGCCCGAAGCCGTCCCCGGCCCCTCGTTCACGCTCCGCACCGCGACGATCGCGGTGACGGCGCTGGTGATCGTCTCGCTGATCGCGGCATCGATCTTCCACGCGTTCCTCGGTCCGTAGTCTGACCATCGCTCGCCTGCGCGCCGCCGCCCCGATGGCGCTCGCGCTCATCTTCGGCGCCGCGATCTTCACGCTCGCCGCGCCGCACGCGCTCGGCGCGCCGTGGCTCATCGCGGCGACCGCAGCGCTCGCGCTGGTCTGGGTGTTCGCGCAGCCGGCCTCGACCTCGCGCGACGACACGCTGCCCGCCATCGCGATCGCGATCGCCGCGGTGGGCGTGCTGCTCGTGGCGCGGCTCTCGCCCGATCTCGCAGCCAAGCAGCTGTTGTGGCTGGCGTTTTCGGTCGCGCTCGCGCTGATCGCGGGCCCGGCGTTCACGCGCTTCCGCGTCCTCTCGGCGTACACGTACGTGTGGATCGTCATCGCGATCGCGCTGTTCGTGGCGCTGGCGGCGTTCGGTCAGGAAGTCAACGGGGCGAAATTGTGGATTCGCGCCGGCGGCGTGCAGTTCGAGCCGGTCGAAGTCATCAAGCTGCTCGTGGTGCTGTTCATGGCATCGTACCTGGCAGGCACGGCCGACGTGATCGAACGCACCAAGCCCTGGTCGTTGCGCGCCAACGCGAAGTACCTGGGGCCGCTGTTCATCGGTTGGGGCGTCTCGATGGCGATTCTCGTCCTCGAGCGCGATCTGGGCATGGCGACGCTGCTGCTCGCGACGTTCGCGGCGATGCTCTACGTCGCGACGCGCCGGATCGATTTGATCGTCGGCTGCACGGCGATCTTCGCCGGCGCGATCTGGTGGGCGGCGACCCACTATCACTACGTCGAAGCGCGCATCGCGGTGTGGCACGATCCGTTCCGCGATCCGTACGGCGCGGGCTTCCAAGCGATGCAGTCGCTGTTCTCGCTCGCCGCCGGCGGCTTGTTCGGCACGGGCTACGGCGCCGGTCAACCGGGCTATATTCCCGACGTCGCGACGGACTACGTGTATGCCGCGTACACCGAGGAGTGGGGCGCGGTCGGCGCGATCGTGCTGTGCGGCGCGTTTCTGGCCTTGATCCTGCGTATGCTCGCGGTCGCGCAACGGCAACCGGATCTGTACGCGAAACTGCTGGCGACGGGGCTCGCGGCGACTTTGGGCTTCCAGGTTGCCATCATCGTCGGCGGGGTGCTGCGGCTCTTTCCGTTGACCGGGATCACGTTGCCGTTCGTTTCGTACGGCGGGAGCTCGCTGGTGACGAACTTTTTGCTGGTCGCATTGGTATGGGCGATCTCGGGCGAGCGTCGAAGACCCGTCGAATGAAAGGCGTCTCGACCGCGTTCTGGTCGATCGTGCTGCTCGGTTCGACCGTTTCGATCGCCGCCGGTTTTGTCGGCGGCCGTTCGATCGGTTCCGCCGGCTCGCTGCCGGTTGCCGAAGCGCGTCAGGCCGACGGCGACGACGGGCTCCCGGCGCCGCTGCGGCAGAACGCCCTGCATCGCTCGCTGCTGGGCGCGCACTCGCTCGATGCCGCGGGCGGAACCGACCCCTACGACGACCCGAATCTCGGCGTCGCATCCCGGCCCGAGGGCGCGCCGGCGTTCGACGGCCGCAGCGAACGCGCGAAGATCGCCGTGATCGTCGTCGACGCCGGCCGCGCCGGCCCCGGCCTCGATCCGTTCGTCGGTTCGCCGCTGCCGTTCACCCTGGTGGTCGCGCCGTCGGACGACGACGCCCAGGGCACCGTCGCCACGATCGTCGCGGCCGGCAAGACCGCGGTCGCCGACGCCGACGCGGGATCGCCGGCCGCGGTCGCCGCGTTGATCCGTGCCGGCGCTTCGGGCGTGCTCGCCTCGCTCGGCGCCGCGCAGGCGACCGCAGCGCTACGGGCCGCCGGCGACGGCACGTTCGTGGTCGATGCGGCCCTGAGCGAAGACGACGGCGTGTGGCACGCCGCGCGCGCGCTGCACCGCCACGTCTACATGCGCGACGTGATCGCCGACGCGCGCGACGACGCAGCGTACGTGGATTTCATGCTGCGCGACGCGCTTGCGATCGCCCAGCGTACCGGCTCGGCGGTCATCGCCGTCCACGCGCGCGGCAGCTCGTTCGCGGCGCTCACGCGCTTCGCCGACCGTGCCCGGCGCGACGGTGCCGACGTCGTTTCGCTCGCCGACCTCGACAGCTAGCGAGGGGCCGCCGGCAGGACGCGGAGCGGGGGGGCGTCGTATGGGAACGGCAATGACCCATCCGGCAAGCGCCCTGGCCCTGCTCCTCCTTAGCGATACGTCCCCGTAGTCGCTTAGCGCCGCTTGCTCCGAATGGGCCCGCCGCGAAAGCGACGGGTCGCTTTATTTCTCCCGGTCCGCAGAAAGTACGTCATGCCTTCCATGCCCCATCAGCGCTATAAAGCTTTCGAACCGGTCGCCCTGGCCGACCGCACGTGGCCCTCGCGCACGATCGACCGTGCGCCGGCATGGTGCAGCGTCGACCTTCGCGACGGCAACCAGGCGCTGATCGAGCCGATGGGCGCGCAGCGCAAGCGCCGCATGTTCGATCTGCTGGTGAAGCTGGGCTTCAAGGAAATCGAAGTCGGCTTTCCGTCGGCCTCGCAGACCGACTACGACTTCCTGCGCGACCTGATCGATTCGGGCGCGATCCCGGACGACGTTTGGATCCAAGTCCTCACGCAATCGCGTGACGAGCTGATCGACCGCACGTTCGAAGCGATCCGCGGCGCGAAACACGTCATCGTCCACCTCTACAACTCGACCTCGACCTTGCAGCGGCGCGTCGTCTTCGGGCTCGATGAGGACGGCATCGTCGCGATCGCCGAGCGCGGCACGCGCCGCATCCGCGAACGCGCAAACGAACAGCGCGGCTCGGAGATTCGCTTCGAGTACTCGCCCGAGAGCTTCACCGGCACCGAGTTGCCGTTCGCCAAGCGCGCCTGCGAAGCGGTGATGGCGATCTGGCAGCCGACGCCCGAGCGTCCGATGATCCTCAACCTGCCGGCGACGGTCGAGATGTCGACCCCCAACGTCTATGCCGATCAGATCGAATGGTTCGTGCGCAACGTCGTGCAGCGCGAAAGTTTGATCATCTCGGTTCACCCGCACAACGACCGCGGCACCGCCGTGGCGGCAGCGGAACTCGCGCTGATGGCCGGCGCGGACCGCGTCGAGGGCACGCTGTTCGGAAACGGCGAGCGGACGGGCAACGTCTGCGTCGTCACCTTGGCGGCGAATCTGTTCACGCAGGGCGTCGACCCGATGCTCGACCTCTCCGATATCCCGCAGATCGTGCGCACGGTCGAGTACTGCAATCAGATTCCGGTGCATCCGCGCCACCCCTACGGCGGCGACCTGGTGTTCACGGCATTCTCCGGCTCGCATCAGGACGCGATCAAGAAGGGTCTCGAGGCGCTGGCCAAAGCCGGCGATCCGACGTGGGAAGTGCCGTATCTGCCGGTCGATCCGAAGGACCTCGGCCGCAGCTACGAAGCGATCATCCGCATCAACAGCCAGTCGGGCAAGGGCGGCGTCGCGTACATCATGCGCACGGACTACGGCTTCGAACTCCCGCGTAATCTGCAGATCGAGTTCAGCAAGGTCGTGCAGGCGCACACCGACGAGACCGGCGCCGAAGTGACCGCGCCGGAATTGTGGAGTGCCTTCGAGCGCGAATACCTCGCGCCGGCGGGTCCGTTCGGATTGCTCGAACAGCACGTCACGGAAACGGCCGACGGCGGCTCGGCGATCACCGCGCGTCTCACCGACGGCGACGCCGTGCGCACGATCGGCGGCAGCGGCAACGGCCCGATCTCGGCCTTCGTCGCCGGTTTGCGCGAGGGTCTCGGCGTCGAGATCGCGGTGCGCGATTACCACGAACACGCGACCACGACCGGCGCCAACGCCGCCGCCGTGGCGTACGTGGAACTGGAAGTCGCGGGCACGGCGGTCTTCGGCGTCGCGCGCGATGCGAACATCGTGACCGCTTCGCTGCGCGCGATCGTCAGCGGCCTCAACCGCGCCTCCCGCTACATAACCTTCGACCGCAACACCGTCGGCGTGTAGTCGCGGACAAAAAAGGGAGCGCGGAGCGCGCCCCTGTCAGGATGACAGGTCCAGCTCGAAGATCGAGGCCACGATTGCGGCCATGCGGGGGTCGATGGCTTGCAGGCGCTCGCGGGTGGCGCGGGGCCAGAGTGAGTGCGGGTCGTTGACCTCGACGTGCGCGCGCACGCACTCGGCGAAGTATTCATCGCACGCGCTGGCGGCGTAGGGCGTTACGAACGCGGTCGCGTTTGCGAACGCGCGGCGGATGCGCGGGTCGACGCCGCTGAGATAGACGCCGCCGCCGAGCGCGCAATCGAGCGCGTGGGCGAACTCGTGCGCGATCGTCATCGGACTCGTCGAGCGCAAGTAGATCGTTCGTTCCTCGACGACGAACAGGCCGGCCGGCGGGATCGGCCACGCGTCGACGCCGGCAACGATACGGCGCAACACCGGTGAACGTTCGCCGAAGCGCTCGCCGGCGGCGAGCACGGTGACGCGGATGCCGGCCCGCTCGGCCAGCGCGCGCGCACCGGGTCCGAAGCGCCTCAGTACCGTCTCGACGGCGGCGGCGTGCGGTGGTGCGGCGTCGATCATCCGGCCTACGATAGCCGCTGCTCGTTACCGGCGCGTGTTCCCAGGGTTTCCTATGCGCGACGCGACACGCTGATCGAGGCGTGCGCATCGCTTCTCGTCAGTACAGCGACCAATCCCAACTTCACGACATCGAGGCTCGGCTGGCGGCATCGCCGGATGCGATCGAGCTGCTCTTCGAGCGTGCGTGTTGCTTGGACGACCTGGGCTGGGACCAGGCCTCGCCCGCCTACCTGGCCGTCCTCGAACGCGCGCCGCGGCATCTCGGCGCGCTCACGAACCTCGGATTGATGGTGCGCGAAACGGGCGATCTCGCGAGGGCGCGCGCGCTCTTCGGCCAAGCGCTCGCGTATCATCCGCTCGCGCCGGTCGCGCACGTGAACCTCGCGCGCGTCTTGTTCGAGCAAGGCGAGACGGAGGCCGCGATCGCGCACTACACGGCGGTGCTCGCGTTCGAGCCGGCGTCGTTTCCGGCGCACCATGGCTTGGGGCTGCTCTACGAAGCGCTAGGCGACGAAGCCGCCGCACAGCGGCATCTCGCGCTTGCCTTCGAGCGGCGCGCATCGTGGACGCTGCCGTTCCGCGGCACGGGGCGCCCGTTGCGCGTGCTGCTGCTGGCGTCGGCGCGCGGCGGCGACGTCGTACTGCAGCCGTTTCTCGACGACCGCAGTATCGAGACGACGATGTTCGTGCCGGAAGGCTTCAAGGCGGACGTACCCTTGCCGCCGCACGACGTGGTGTTCAACGGCATCGGCGACGCCGAGCGCTGCGGACGGGCGCTCGCCTGCATCCGCGCGTTGCTGGGCGCAACCGCTGCGGCGGTGATCAACGATCCCGAACGCGTGTCGGCCAGCGGCCGGGCGCAGATCGAACGGCGCTTCGCCGCGATCCCGGGGCTGGTCGTCCCGCGCACCGAGCGTATCGCCCGCGCGGACCTCACGTCCGGTGCGCTCGCAACGGACGGCTGGACGTTCCCGCTGCTCGTGCGCTCGCCGGGCTTTCAGGGCGGCGCCCATTTCGAACGCGCCGATGAGCCCGAACTGCTCGGCGGCGCCGTCGCAGCGCTGCCGGGCGCCGAGTTGCTGGCCATCGCCTTTATCGACACGCGCGGCGCCGATGGGCGCTTTCGCAAATACCGGGTGCTGGTTGTGGACGGCGCGCTCTACCCGGTTCACCTCGCGATCGCGAGTCGCTGGAAGGTGCACTACTATTCGTCTGAGATGGCGGAGCATGCGGCCCATCGGGCGGAGGAGCGCCGGTTCCTCGACGACATGCGCGGGGCGCTGGGTGCTCCGGCGGTTGCCGCGCTCGAGCGGGCGGCGCACGCCCTGGGGCTCGACTACGGCGGCATCGATTTCGGTCTCGATCGCGCCGGCAACGTCGTCATCTTCGAAGCGAACGCGACGATGGCCGTCTACGCACCGCCGGCCGAGGAGCGGTGGGCCTACCGTCAGCCCGCGTTCGATGCGATCGTGGCCGCGGTGCGCGCGCTGATCGAAAGCCGCGCCGCGCCGAACTGAAGGCGTTCGCGCCAATCGGCGAGCATACTACCTTCATCGCATGGATGCCGTATCGGCACTTCTTCGGGCCGCGATCCGGATCGCGGGAGCCTCGGCAGCGATCGTCGCGTACGATGACGATAATCGCCCCGTTGCCTTTACGGGCTGCAGCCAAGGCGCGGCCGTTTTAGCGTTGCGCGACGGGAGCGGAGCGTACATCGACTGCCGCAATGCGGTCACGCCGATGACGTTGGTGCTGCTCGAGCCCGCCCGGCCGACGGCCGGCGATCAGGCGCTGCTTGCGCTCGCGGCCGAACTCGGTCATGCCGTGCTGGAAAGCGCGGCGACGTTCGACGGCGATCTCGACGCCTTGGCCGCGAGTATCGACACGCTGGCCGATCCGGTGGCGGTCTACCGGCCCCCGGCGGGTGGCGAGGAAGTCCCCCGCTTCGCCTGCGTCAACGGTGCTTTCGAACGCCTCTTCGGATACGCGACGCGCGATCTGACCGGCAAAACCGAGGATCTGCTATTCGCGGACACGACCAACATGGACAACGTGATGCACATGCGCGACCGGCTGGCGCAAGGCGAGCCGGTGCGCGGGTTGATCGAGTTGCAGACGCGCGAGAACACGCCGGTATGGATCGAGATCACCTCCCGCGTCGTGCTCGACGGCAGCGATATCCCGACGTACTACGTCTCGACCCTGCGGGATATCTCGGTCCGGCGCGAATTCGAAGCCGCGGTCGCGGCCGAGAAGCAGCGCCTGAGCGTGACCTTGAAAGCGATCGGCGACGCGGTGATTACGGCGCTGCCGGACGGTCGCATCGATTTCATTAATGCGGCCGCGCAACGGCTGCTGAACGTGCCGTTCGGCGAAGCCTACGGCATGCCGTTGCGCACGATCGTCGACTTGCGTGACGAGCAGGACGCGCCGTGTGAGATCGCGCTCGATCCGTCGGGGGATATGCGCGGCGAGGGTTTGCTCTACGGCCCCGAGCGTAACACGCAGATCGCATTCGTCAGCTCGCCGATGTACGGATTGTCCGGGCGTCCGCCGTTCGGTTACGTGATCGTGCTGCGCGACGTGACGGCGCAGGTGCGGCTGACGCGGCGCCTGGCCTATGAAGCCAGCCACGACTCGTTGACCCGGCTGCCGAACCGCCGGCGCTTCGAAGAGATGATCGCGGGCGCGCTCGAGAGCGCGCGCCACAGCGGGATCGTCCATACCGTCGCCTACATCGACCTCGACCGCTTCAAGGCCGTCAACGATTCGTTCGGCCACGAGGCCGGCGATCGGCTCTTGCGCGACGTCGCGCATCGCATGTCGCTCAACGTCCGCGGCAACGACATCCTCGCGCGCATCGGCGGCGACGAATTCGCGCTGCTGCTGCACGAGTGCACGATCCAGAACGCGCATCGCGTGGTCGAGAAGATCCGCCAATCGGTCGAGGCTCTGCCGATCGTGTCGAACGGTCAGTCGATCGTCTTGAGCGCGAGCGTCGGCTTGGCCGTGCTCGATCGTACCTCGGAGAGCGCCGCCGCCGTGCTGGCGATTGCCGACAAAGCGTGTTATGCGGCGAAAAACGCCGCCAAGGAAGCCGCCGGCGGCGGCTCGGCGCTGACCTAGCGCGTCAGGCTCAAACTCGCCGCGAACAGGATGCCGAAGGTCAACTCCATGCGTCCGGTATCGATCAGTGCGGGGACGAGTGCGCGGCCGGTCGCGCCGCTGCGCACGATCTGCACCGGCCGGATGCCGGCTGCAGCCGCGATCAGCGCCGCCAGCGCCCACGGCCGTAACACCGCCACGGCGAGCGTGGCGAGCGCGGCGGCGGCGAGCAGACCGAGGTAGAGCCGGCGCGTCGCGTCGTCGCCCATCTTGACGGCTAAGGTGCGTTTGCCGCTGGCGGCGTCGCCGGGGATGTCGCGCAGGTTGTTAACCACGAGCAGCGCCGTCGTCAGCGAGCCGACGGCGAGCGATGCGAGCGCGGAGATCAGCGTGAACGATCCGTGTTGCACGTAGGTCGAGCCGAGCGTGCCGACGAGTCCGAAGAAGATGAAGCAGAAGACCTCGCCCAAGCCGCTGTAGCCGTACGGGCGCGGCCCGCCGGTGTAGAACCACGCCGCGCCGATCGAGGCGAAGCCGACGGCGATCAGCCACGGCTCGACCTCGAGCGAAAGCACGATCCCGGCGACGGCCGCAACGGCGAAGGCGAGGATCGCCGCGCGCAGCACGGCGGCCGGCGTCGCCAACCCCGAGGCGACGAGTCGCGGCGGGCCGGTGCGGTGTTTGTCGGTGCCGCGAATGCCGTCGCTGTAGTCGTTGGCGTAATTCACGCCGACCTGAATCGCGAGCGCGACGACCGCCGCAAGCGCCGCGCGGCCGAGGTCGAACGGCGCGCCGGCCGCCGCGGTGCCGACCAGCACCGGAACGACGGCCGCGGGCAGCGTCGGCAACCGCGCGCCCAAGATCCAGATGTTCATCGCGAAGCGTCGCGCGTGCGTGGCGTTTAGGTGGGCGAGGGCGACGGCGACGGAGTGGGCGACGGAATGTCGTACGTTGCGGTCGTGAATTGGCCCATGTACACACCCGGATAGCACGACCCGTTGGAAAGATAGATCTTGACCAAGTCCGGCGACGTCGACGGCGACGGCGACGGCGAGATGGCGAAGTAGCCGTTTGACGCTGATTCGTAAATCGGGTTCGCGAACAGCGGCGCGGCCGACGGTGTCGGGAGCGGCGTCGGGCTAACGCTCGCAATCGGCCCCGGCGTCGCCAAGAAGCCGATCGACTGCGTCCCCCACGTCGTCCCCGACGGCGACGTCGAGTAGAAGAACCAGTTTGTCGGCAGCGGATTCGGTGATACGGCGATCACGATCCCTTGCAAGTTGGGCGCATTCGTTTGCGTGGGAATCGGGAACACGAGTTGCGCCTGTTCACCGGCCGGCAAAACGCAGGCCGCCGTCGGGCTGGGCACGGGCGCGGGTGCACCGCCCGCTGTCGCGATGTTGCCGTTAGCGCAACCGGCCGCTAGGGCCAGCGCGACGACCGAGAGGAAGGACAGCGGAAGGACGACGGTATTTCTCATGCTCGCCCGAGGATACGCCGCCCGCCATGGACTTCTCTGCGAGTCCGGTACAGAACGCCGGGTCCGACTTCGGCAATCAGCTCGTAGGCCGGATGCTCGTCGACCGCCGCGCGCTCGACCGGCGTGTGATAGACGAGGACGACCGTGCGCCGTGCGTCTTCGGCCAGCCGGTCGAGCAGCGGGGCCAAAACCTCGGCCCGGAACGGGTTGTAGAGATAGACCACGAGGTCGCCCCGCGGGAACGCGAAGGTCGCCGCGTCGGCGCGAACCAGCCGGATATCGCGACAGGCCAGGTCGCCGCGGTACGCGGCACGGTTGTCTTTCGCCGTCTCGAGCAATGCGGCCGAGATCTCCACGCCGACGATTTGCCGGAACGGCCGCCGGGCGGCGTGCAGCACGACGCGGCCGAGCCCGGCGCCGACGTCGACGAGCGTCGTGCGCGCCGGATCGAGCGGCACGGCGTCGAGCAGCCGGTCGATGTCGGCGACCGGTGTCGGCTCGTAGTGGGTGGCGTAGGCCAGGTTGGGCCCGATCGCTTCGGGGTCGAGTTCGCCGAGAAAGATCAGCGCCTCGGTCGTCACGCCGTGTTCGGCGTCGAAACGCAAGCCGGCCCGCGGGCTCACCGGACGAGGTCGCTTGCCAGGGTCAGCTCGACGCCGTCGGCGGAGGCTTCCGGGCCCAACGCCCGGATGGCTGCGAGCGTCGCGGGTCGCGGGTGACCGATCGCGATCGCGCTGCCGCTGGCCCGGGCGTCGTCGAGCGCGCGCCGCAATTGGACCGCGACCGCGGCTTCGTCGTCGACGTTGTCGAGAAACACGTTGCGCTGGGCCGTCGGCACGCCGCGCTCGCGCGCCACCGCCTCGCCGACGCTCTTGGCGCTGGTCCGCGAGTCGATGAAGAAGCGGCCGTCGGTCGCCAGCACTCCGATCACGTCGCCCATCACGCGCGGGTCCTGCGTCGCGAGGCTGCCCTCGTGGTTGTTCACGCCGCGGGCCTCGGGCAGTTCCGCCAAGTCGCCGGTCACCTCGGCGCGGATCGCGGCGTCGTCCATCGTCGTCGTGATCGTGCCCGGACCCGGGTACCGGCCCGAGATCGTCTGCATCGGCAGATGCAGCATCACGCCTTTCCCGGCGGCGCCGGCTTCGCGGGCGATCTGGGGGCCGTAGCGGACGTGCGGCAGCACGGAGAGCGTGACGGGAAAGGGCAGGTCGACGAAGCCGCGCTCGGTGTCGAGCCATTGGCCGCAGTCGTCGATTACGATCGCCAGGCGCGGCCTGCCGCGCGGTTCGCCCGGCGGCGGCGTCGGTAGCGGTGCGGACCCTTCGGGCGCCGCGCCGCCGGATTCGGGCTCGGCGACCCGCGCCGCCGGGGCGCCCGGCGTCGATGTGGGCGCGACCGCGAGTGGTTGGGGCGGTTGGGTGGGCCAGTACCAGGTGAGCGCGGCGCCGATCAGGCAGCCCAGGCCGAGGAGAAAGAGCAGTCGCGCGGACACGTTGCGCCCGATGTTCGCCGTCGCACCCGCTCAACCGCCCAGGGAAAGCGCTAACCTAGTAAAAGTATCAATATTACGGTGAGAACGCTTGGGGCTCCGTCGGCAGCCGAAGAAGTGCTGCGCGGCCCGATCAAAAGCAAAACGATCTTCCCCGCGCTGGTGCTGCACCTGCTCGCGCAGGGTCCGGAACACGGCTACGGGCTGTTGAACCGCATCGAGGCGATCTGTTGCGACTTGATCGCCGTCAACACCAACACGATCTATCCGCTGTTGCGCCGCCTCGAGGAGCGCGGCTTCATCAGCGGCGAGTGGGATCACCCCACCAAACGTTCGCGGCGGCTCTATAACATCACGCCCGCCGGGTACGAACGCCTGGAACGAATCAAGTCCAATATGCTGCCGTATCTCGAGTTGCTCGCTGCGTCGATCGACCGGTTGCGCGGCGAACTCTACGGAAGGGTCAACCATGGCTAGCTATCGTGCACCGCTGCGTGACATGTCGTTCGTCTTGCGCGAACTCGCCGGCATCGACGAGATCGCGAAACTGCCCGGCTTCGAGGAAACGGTCGAGGTGCTCGATCCCGTCCTCGAAGAGGCCGCCACGTTCGCAAGCGAGGTTCTCGATCCGCTGAACGTGGTGGGCGATCGCGAGGGCTGCACCTGGAAAGACGGTGAGGTGACGACCCCGACCGGCTTCAAGGCGGCCTACAAGCAGTTCGCGCAGGCCGGCTGGATCGGTTTGCCGGTGCAGGCGGAGTACGGCGGTCAAGGGCTGCCGCACGTGCTGCTCGGCGCGGTGCTCGAAATGTGGAACGGTGCCAACGTCGGCTTCGCCAACGGCCCGCTGCTCAATCAGGGCGCGATCGAAGCGATCGAGCTCGTCGGCTCGGAAGAGCAGAAGCAGACCTACATCCCGCGGCTCGTCTCGGGCGAATGGACCGGAACGATGTGCTTGACCGAACCGCAAGCGGGCTCCGATCTTGCCGCGGTGCGGACGAAGGCCGTGCCCGAGGGCGACCACTACAAGATCAGCGGCCAGAAGATCTTCATCACGTTCGGCGAGCACGACCTCACGCCGAACATCATCCACCTCGTCCTGGCGCGCCTGCCGGACGCGCCCGAGGGCACGAAGGGCATCTCGCTCTTCATCGTGCCCAAAGTGCTGATCAAGGCTGACGGTACGCTCGGCGAACGCAACGACGTCTATTGCGCCGGCATCGAGCACAAGCTCGGCATCAACGGCAATCCGACGTGCACGCTCAACTATGGCGAGAAATCCGGCGGCGCGGTCGGCTACTTGGTCGGCGAGCCCAACCGCGGTCTCGAGTACATGTTCATCATGATGAACGCGGCGCGGTTCTCGACCGGCGTGCAGGGCATCGCGATCGCCGACCGTGCCTATCAGAGCGCGCTGGCCTACGCCAAGGAACGCGTGCAGAGCCGCGACGTCGCGGCGCGCAACCCCGCGCCGGTGGCGATCATCCGGCATCCCGACGTGCGGCGCATGTTGATGTCGATGAAGGCGCAGCTCGAAGCGATGCGGGCGCTGGCGTACGTGACGGCCGCGTCGCTCGATCTCGCGAATAAATCGCCCGACGAGACCGTGCGCAAAACGCAGAAGGCGTTCGCCGAATTCATGATCCCGATCGTCAAAGGTTGGTGCACGGAGACCGCGACCGAGCTGTGTTCGACGGCCGTTCAGGTGTTCGGCGGCATGGGCTACATCGAAGAGACCGGGATCGCGCAGCAGTACCGCGACGTGCGCATCGCCTCGATCTATGAAGGCACGACCGGTATCCAAGCGCTCGATCTCGTGGGCCGCAAACTGATTCGCGACATGGGTACCGCCGCAACGAAGATCGTCAAGCAGATCGCGGCCTTCGCGACCACGCTCGACGACGGCGAACCCGACCTGCTCGCGATCAAGACGCAACTCCAAGCCGGCGTCAAAGCGCTGACCGACGCTTCGACCTGGATCGGCATGAACGCAATGAGCGACCTGAGCACGGCGTTCGCCTGCTCGGTGCCGTATCTGCGGCTGTGGGGCGTCGTCGCCGGCGGCTGGCAGATGGCTCGCGCCGCGCAAATCTCCGCCGCGAAGATCGCGGCCGGCGATGCCGACGCCGCGTTCTACCAGGCGAAGCTCGCGACGGCGCGTTTCTATGCCGATCACGTGCTCAGTCAGGCACCGTGGCTCGTCCACGAGATCACGGCCGGCTCGGCCAGCGTGCTGCGCCTAACCGATGAGGCCTACGAACTCGACCGCCGCGCCCTCGCGACCGCCTGATGCACGCCGAGGATCGCGCCGGCGTGCGCGTCATCACGCTCGACAATCCGCCCGTTAACGCGCTCTCGTTCGCGTATGCGGCCGTCCTGTGCCCCGCGCTCGACGCGGCGGAAGCCGATCCCGACGTGCGTGCGGTCGTGCTGACCGGCGCGAACGGGCTCTTCAGCGGCGGCGCCGACATCAACGACTTCACGACCGATCCGGGACCGGGCGCGCTCACGATCCGCGACGTGATCGCGCGCGTGGAGAAGAGCGCGAAGACCTACGTTGCGGCGATCGAGAAGACGGCGCTCGGCGGCGGGGTCGAACTCGCGCTAGCCTGCGATTACCGCATCGCGACCGCGGGCACGAAACTGGGCTTTCCGGAGATCAAGCTGGGGCTGCTGCCGGGTGCCGGCGGCACGCAGCGCCTGCCGCGCCTGATCGGCGCGCAAGACGCCCTCCAACTCATGCTCAAGGGCGATACCATCGACGCCAAGGACGCG
>Ga0302279_10001183_pt1 | contig 37805 bp, 42 predicted proteins | sample III_Bog_N3_3_FD_194541 | JGI IMG/M metagenome (GOLD analysis project Ga0302279, IMG submission 194541) | Peat permafrost microbial communities from Stordalen Mire near Abisko, Sweden - III_Bog_N3_3 | ecosystem: Environmental > Terrestrial > Soil > Wetlands > Peat | place: Sweden: Abisko...
GAGCAGGGCGGGGCGGGCGGGGAGCCGAGGTCGTCGATCCCGCAGGCCTCGATCAGCGCTCCGGGGAACGGGCTGCTGTTGGTGAACTGCACGGTCTCCAGGGCGATCGCGACCGGCGCGCCCTGCTCGCCCGCGGGGGAGGCGACGCTCCCCACGCAGCCCCACCTGGCCCCCACGCTGTAGTCGTCGCCGCCGACGACGAGGTTGCAGCCCGCTCCCGACGCGGCGATCGCCGTGACGGCGAGGCCGACGCGGGCCGCTCCCGGGAGGCGTCCGCCGACCCCCGACGGGCTCAGAACGACGCCCCCAGCCCGGCGTGAGCGGGCCCGATCGAGAGCGTCAGCGCGGTGGGCGCCGGACCGGAGCGCCCGTCCCCGAGCAGGAGGACGGCGCCCACGCCGGCGGCCGCTGCAGCGGTGACCAGGCCGGCGGTGGAGACGGCGGAGAAGGTGCGCAGCGCAGCGATCGTGCCCTGCGCCGAGCTCGCGCACTGATCGCGGGTGGGGCAGACCCCGGCGAGCGTGTGCTTGTCGGCGAGCACCAGCGCGCCGGAGACCGCGCCCACCACGGAGGCCACGGAGCCGGCGCTGAAGGCCAGGATCGCCCCGAGCCGGCGCGGCGAGCGGGCAGCTCCAGGAGGGTCGCCGCGCGGCCCGGTGTCCGCCACCACCGTCGCCGCTCCGGGCGCGAGCGCCAGGATGACGGTGGCTCCAGGAGCCAGGGTGCGCGTCACCACCGCGTCCGGCAGGCCCGGCGCCCCGACGACGATCACGTGCGCGCCCGGGTCGAGCACCAGGGTGAACGACACCACGCCCACCACCTCCGGCGGGCCCGGCTCGCGGGTGCCTGCGACCCGCTCGGTGCGTCCAGGTTCGCCGGCCTCGAGGGGGCGTCCGTCGACCGCCACCGTCGCCGAGGCCGGGTCGAGCGTGATCACCGCACGCGACAGCCGGCTCTCGATCTCGGCGAGGTAGCCCCGCGCCTCGGAGGCCTTGTCGGCGGGCAGCTCCGGCGCCTCCACGGCCGCCTGGAACCGCTTGCGAGCCCGGGTGAAGCGGCCCAGGGCCCGCTCGCAATAGCCGAGGTTGAAGGCCGTCACCGCGTCCGGCTTGAGGCGGGCCGAGCGCTCGAAGGCGGCCAGCGCGTCGCTCCACTGGCCCTGCTTGACGAGCAAGCTCCCCAGCCGGTAGGCGTCGCGCGCGTCCTCGACCTCCGGCGCCTCGGCGGGCGGCGCCGCTGCGGCGAGGGCCGGCGCCGCGGCGAGCCAGCAGAGCGCACCGGCGACGGCGGCGGCGACGCGGGCTCTGCTCGTGGTCCGCATCGGGGGGCGGATCCTAGCATTCAATCGTTCCGCGAGAATCGGATGCCATGGTGGCCTCGGGAGGTCGCGGACGGTGACCGGGCGGTGGCTCCTACTGGGCCTGCGTGTTCTGCACCGCCTTGCAGCCGCCAACCGGGCAGGCAAGGAGGTAGCTCGCCTTCTTCCCGCACCCCTCGGCGCCGAACGTGTCGGCGTTGAGTGACGAGAACTTGAGCCGATCGGCGGTGCACGAGAGATCGAAGGCGGCCTGCTTCGTGATGAGCGCCTTGACGTCGGTCCCCTCGGTGCTCCCGCCCGGCGGGCTCACGTAGCGCCAGAGCTTGTCGCATCCTTCCGCGTAGTAGGGCCCCGCGGGTGGTCCCGACGGCGACGCCTGGCGCACCTGAACGGAGTGTGCGTCGCACTGGAGGTCCGCGGGAGCGCGCGCGCGCACCCCCTCGATTCCTCCCCCACACGCGGGGAGCGCGAGGAGAAGGAGCAAGAGCCAGGCGGGGGGACGACGTGTACCCAGGTGCATCGACATTCTCGCTTGTTTCGATCGGGGCCAATGAGCGACACGCGCCCTACCATGTCACCGCGACGGGCGGAAGAACGTTGTCGGGTGAGAGATCACTCCGGAAGATCATGCTCCGCCGAGGCACTGGGAGGCGCATTGACCCGCGATACACGCGTCCATTCGCGGTGCTTGCTGCGACGGGTCCGGGAACACCTCGTCGCACGTCGCGAGGCACGCCTCGATCGCCGCCGCCCGCTCATCGCGGGGAGGCGGCGGGGCTCCGATCGGCAGCGGCTTGCGACATCCCATGCGACATCCCAGCGCCTGCGCCGTGCGCCCGGCGAAGAGCACCGGCGGAGCGCAACACCGTGCCTGCACGCAGGGGCTACACGACGGCGAGAGAGCCCTCGTCAGCGTACAGGCTGCGGCCGTCAGGGGCGGGCTCGCCGCGCCTGCCTGGCTGATATTCGCTGGCCCGGACGCGGCCGGCGCGGTCACCTTCAGTGGCTCCGCCCCGCCACACCCGACACCCACAAGAGCGCCAACCACGAGGAGACCAGCCGGGCCGAGCATTGCTCTCCTCCAGGACCTGCACGAGGTGCTCGTGGTCCTGGTCGACCGCGAGCCACGTCGAGGGACTCTCCTCATGATCCGTCAGTCGCCCATCGGCCACACCGGCCGGATCTCGATGCGACCGAACCGCGCCATCGGGTGCCGCGACACGTAGTCAATCGCCTCGTCGAGATCCTTGCAGTCGATGAGATCGTAGCCGACGATCCGCTCCTTCGACTCGGTGAAGGGGCCGCCGGTCAGGAGGAGCTCGCCGTTGCGCACGCGGACGGTGGTGGCATCGTTGATCGGGCGCAGCCGGTCCCCCTGCTTGCGGATACCGCGCCGCTCGCCCTCCTCGACCCACCTCTCGATCATGCCGCTGGTCTCGCCCTGCGGGTCGGGGCTCGGGTCGGTCGCGATGAAGAGCATGTACTCCATGGTGGTCCTCCGGGGGGTTGGTGGGCACTGAACTACAACGAACGGCGGGAGCAAGGAAGGCCGGGGCGAGCCGTCCGCGGAACTGCGACGACTGCGGCGACGCGCTTCCCGCGGCCGACGAAGGCTGTCGGTCGTCCAGCGAGAGTGGAAACAACGCCGCTCCTCGGTCGCGTCACGCTGCGCCTCGGTCGCGTCACGAGGATCGACGGTCGCGTCATCCCGCTCGCGTGCAGCGCGACGATGCTCGACGGCAGCCTCACGCGGCTCGCCGGCAGCGTGACGAGGCTCGATGGCAGGGTGACCCTGCTCGCGTGCAGCGCCGCGAGGATCGACGGTAGCCTCACGCGGCTCGACGGCAGAGCGTCCCGGCCGCGTGCAGCGTCACGGTGATCGACGGCAGCCTCACCATGATCGACAGTACCGTGCCGCTGCTCGCGTTCAGCGTCACGGAGATCGACGGTAGCCGCCCGGTGCTCGACGATAGGGTGACTGTGCTCGCGTGCAACGTCACGCTGCTCGACGATCGCGTCACGCTGCTCGACGGTCGCGTACCCCTGCTCGCGTGCAGCCTTACGATGACCGACGGCAGCGTGACGAGGATCGACGGCAGGTGACGGTGCTCGACGGTCGCGTGGTCGTGCACGCCTGCAGCGTGACGATGCTCGACGGCGGCGTCGCGAACGTCGAGATCAACGTCCCTCTGCCCGAAATCCGGCCTCCCCGGAGCGCCTGGGCCACCCCGACGCGACGCGAACGAGGGCGCCGGATCGACGCGCCGAGAGATTGGACGGAGGCCTCCTGCCTCAAAACGGCGGGTCGACGACCACTCCCGGGCGGTGGGGTGCCGCCTCGGCAGAGGCGCGCGGCGCCGGCGCCGGCCCCCGCGGCGAGGTGCGGGTGCGGTCGGGGACGCGCAGCTTGGCGCTGGGGGCGGCGTGAGGGGGCAGCGCGGGCTCGTTCGACGCCGAGGCCGCCGGTGGCGAGGCGGCCGGCGGCGCGCGCTCCGCGTCCAGGAGCGCGGACGGTGCCGCCCCCGGGATCGGCGTGCGCGGTAGCCCGGACGTCGAGAGCGTGCGCCAGGTCGCCGCGGCAAGCGCGACGCCCAGCACCACGCTGCCCGCGACCAGCACCGGACGGCGCCGCCAGGTCCCGGTCCCGGGCCGCACGGCCGCAACCACGGCCTGCTCCTCGGCGGTGACCCCTTTGAGCATCTCCAGGCGAAGCGCGATCCCACCGGGCGAGAGCCCCTGGAGAGCCTCGAGCATCGCCGCAGCGCTCGGGTGCCGCAGCTCCCGGTCGATCGTGAGCGCGCGCGCCACCACCGCAGTGACCTCGGCGGGCACCCAGGGCGCGATTTGCTCCAGCGGCGGCGCCGCAGACCCACAGATGGCCAGGAGGAGCCGCCCCACCGTGGTGATGCCCGCGAACGGGGGGCGCCCCGCGAGCGCGTAGTAGAGCACGCTGCCCAGCGACCAGAGGTCGGTGCGCGCGTCGACGTCCCCGCTGCTCTGCACCTGCTCGGGGGACATGTAGAGCGGCGAGCCCAGCAGTCCGGCCGTGCCGGCGAGACCGGCGCCCGAGGCGCTGACCGCAAACGGCGCGTCCGCGGCCACCTTGGCAATCCCGAAGTCGAGGAGCTTGACCGTGACCGTGCCCCCCTCGCCACGGACCAGGAAGAGGTTGGCCGGCTTGATGTCCCGGTGCACGATGCCGGCGGCATGGGCTCGCTCGAGGCCCACCAGGGCCTGGCCCGCGAGGCGCAGGGCGACCTCTGGAGGGAGCGGGCCTTCGCGGTCGAGGAGGCTCTGGAGATCCTCGCCGTGGAGGAGCTCCATCACCAGGTAGCGGTCGCCCGTTTTCTCGTCCTCGCCCGCGTCGAGGACGGTCACCACGTGGGGGCTGTCGACGGCGCCGATCGCCCTCGCCTCGCGGCGAAAGCGGGTCAGGGCGCCCGGGCCGTGCAGCAGCGGGTGGCCGTGGAGGAGCTTGACGGCAACGCGCCGGCCCGTCTCGCGGTGTGCCGCCTCGTACACCGTGCCCATGCCGCCCGCGCCCAGGTAGCGCAGGAGCCGGTACTTGCGGTCCACGGTCCGGCCGACGTGACCGCCTTCGCCGGCCCCGAGCAGGGCGCGCGCGATGCCGGCGCCGGTGCGCGCCTCCCCCACCCCCAGCCCGACGAGCGCCGCGCGGCAGCTCTCGCAGCGCTCGGCGTGCCGGTGGAGCGCCTCCGTGTCGGGCACGGCGAGCCGCCCGTCGACGAGGTCTACGAAGACCGCATCGGGCGGGCACGCCAGGTCCCCGGACGGAGGGCGAGAGGTCAAGGCCCGCGCGGGCCGAGGAGCCGGTGCAGGCTGAGGTCGAGCTGGCTCATCATCACCCCGGCGAGGCTCGCGAGCTCCGCCCGCCGAGCGCCCAGCCGCTCCTCCAAGCGGAGGTGGGCCAGCTCGACCAGGGACTCGCGGGCGGCCTTGACGCGGCGGGCGACGGTGGCGCGGTGGACGCCGAGGGAGGCGGCGAGCTGGTCGAGCGTGCGCCCCTCGACGAAGTGCAGGCGGAGGATCTCCCGGTGCTCGGTCGGGAGCGCGTCCACGGCCTCGCGGATGGAGTCGGCGAACGCGCCGCGGTAGCGCTGCCTCAGGAAGCGGATCTCGGGATCGGTCGCGCCGTCCTCGAGCTCGGCGAGATCGAGGTCACCGCCCGGCGCCGGCGCGTCCTTGCTCGCCCGCGCCATGTCGATCGCGGCGCGCACGGCGATCACCCGCAGCCAGCTCGAGAGCGCGGCGCGCCCGTCGTACTCGCCGATGCGGCCCCGCGCGCCGGCCTCGCCGACGAAGAGCTTCTCGCGCAGCGCCTGGCGCACGTCGTCGACGAGGGCCGCCGCCGGCGCGAACCGCGACAGGTACATCCCCACCTGCGCGAGGTGGGCGCGATCGAACGCTTCGATCGCGCCCGGGACGCGCTCGGCGCAGGCGCAGGCGAGGTAGAGATCGGCGGCGTGGACTTCCGCGAGCGGCGCCGCGCCGGCGCGGTCCGCGAGGCAGCGGACGAAGGGCTCGGGGCGGAGCTCGATCGCCGGCCAGGCCTCCCGCCCTGCCTCCAGGAGCGCCCGGAGGGCGGCCTCCAGATCGGCGCTCGGCGGCGGAGCGCCGGCGGGCGCGTGGGCGTGGAAGAGGGCCGAGAGGGAGTCCATGTCCAGGCTGGGCCGGCGCGTGGTGCGCCCGGCAGCCTAGCCGATCGTCCCTCCGCTCGCCCAGCAAAGGCGCGTCCGCTGCCGCGCGCTCACCGCGCCGCTCAGCCGCCCGAGCCGGCGTCCGCGGAGGACGCACCGCAGACCGTCGCCGTGGGGTGCGCTCTGCAGTAGCTCGTGGTGCACGCGCTGAAGGCCGCTTGCTGGGCGACGCAAGTCGGCGCGGTGGTGCAGACGTTGGACACGCCGGAGCCGCACTGCATGAGGTCGTCGAACTCGCTGGTGCAGCCCTCGGTGCTGGCCGTCGAGGCCGCGTCGGCGCAGAAGGTGGGACAGTCCAGCGCCGCCGCGCCGGGGCACTTCTGGGAGGCCGTGCAGAGGTCCGTGCACTGGGTCTGGGTGCTCTCGCCGCACGCGACGGCGAGCGCGGCGACCACGAGCAGCGTGAGAAGGGAGGCGGCGGCGACCGCCCGGGTCTCGACGGCGTGGACAGCGGCAGAAATCGAGGAGTGGAAGAGGGTCATGCCCGCGGTACGGAGACCGCCGGCGAGAGTCGCAGAGAAATCCGCCTCCGGCCGTCGTCTCCCTCAGCGGCCCCGCGGATTCACTTCTCGTCGCGCCGGCGGTCGAGCAGCGATCGCAGCCGATCCTTGACGTCGGCGCGGTCCTCCCGGGCGAGCGCGCGGCGGAGCAGCCAGGTCACCTTGGGGTCCCGGGCCCGCACCAGGTAGCGCTCGGCCAGATCGCGATCCTTCACCTGCGGGGAGGCCAGCGCCTCGAGCAGGCGGCCGATCGCGCCCTCGGGATCCCAGTCGAGCCGGATGGCCGCGGCCGCCAGGGCGATGCCGGTGTCGTCGCCCTTCTCCCGCTTGATCAGCTCGACCGCCAGGCGGTCGCGGACCTCCTTCTCCTTGATGCGCCCGACCACCCCCGCGAGCCGTGGCAGCCACACCGCCGCCAGGGTGTCGAGGCGCCCGAGGAGCTGGGCCTCCGCCGGCACCTCGCCCAGCCGCGCCAGGGCGGTCTGCGCGTGGATCTCCAGCCAGACGTCCTTCATCGCGGGGGCCGCCCGGAGCCGGTCGAGCCGCTCGCGGGCCGGGCCGTCGCCCAGCTCGCCGACGAGATCGAGGGCGGACTCTGCGGAGTCGATGAGCCCGCGGGAGACGGCGGACTCGGCCGCGCTGGTGGCGACGGGGAGCGCCCCGGCCGGGCGCAGATCGGCGACCAGCGCCGTGAGGCTCTCCTGCCCCCGCGTCCAGTCGAGGAGCAGCCGCCCGCCCACCGACGCGTCCTTGTCGGCGTGCACGTAGGTGTCGATCTGCGCGGGCCGGCAGCGCCCCACCTCCAGGCAGGTGAGCAGGTACTCCCGCGCGCGGGTGTCGCCGATCCTGCCGAGGGCCAGCGCAGCCCGCCTGCGGACGGCGTCCTTGAGCGGCGGCACGCCGGGCTTCCGCTCGGCGAGGAGCTCGTCGTGGAGCAGATCGGCGCGCTTCTTCCCCTCGATGGCGAAGATGGCGTGGATCGCCTCCTCGCGGAGGGAGGGGTTCTGGGTGGTCACCAGCGTCTCCAGCGAGGGCAGCGCGCGTGGGTCGCCGATCTTGCCGAGCGCGACGGCGGCGTTGGTCTTCACCAGATCGCTGGGATCGACGAGCGCCGTCTCCAGCAGGGGCAGCCCCTCGGGGCGCCGCACGTCCCCGAGGACGAACGCCGCGTTGAGCCGGATGATGGCCTGCTTGTGCGCGGCGACCTGCCTGATCGAGGCGTAGAAGCCGTCGCGATCGAGCCGCTCCAGCGCGAAGGCGATGTTGTTGAGCATGCGCCCGTCGCGCACGGTGGGGAGCTTGACGAGCAGCGCCTTCTCCGCGGTCTTGTCGCCGATGAGCCCGAGCGCGTAGACCGCCTTGTTGCGGATCTCCGCGTTGCCGTGGTCCATCAGCGGCACCAGCTTGTCGGTGAGGCGGGGCGCGCGCAGCTCGGCCGCGGCGAAGGTGGCGGCGAGCACCAGGGCGTCGTTGCGGTTGTCGAGCGCGTCGGCGACGTCGCCGATGAGGGTGTCGCGCGACATCACGTGACGGCTCCGCCACAGCGCCTTGAAGGCCTCGGGCCGCAGATCCTCTTCGCCCGCCTCCGGCTTGCGCGCGAGCTGCTTGCGGAGGATGGCCACCGCGCTCTTGTGACCGATGGCGCCCAGCGCCCGGAGCACGTCGGCGCGCACCGCGGCGTCCTCGTCCTTGCGCGCGAAGAGCTTGGCCAGCGCGTCGACCGAGCCCGCGTCGGGGATCCGCTCCAGCGCCAGGACCACGCTGCGCCGCACGCTCGGCTCCCAGTCCTCGAGCGCGGCCCGCAGCGCCGGCAGCGCGCTACGATCGCCGATGTAGCCCAGGAACGCCGCGCACCCGCGCCGCACCCCCTCGTCGGCGTTGTCCGCGAGGCAGCGCAGCAGCGCCGGCGTCCCCCGCCGCCCGAGCGCGAGGATGTCCGGGCTCGCCGGCAGCTCCCGTCCGGTGACGTTGATGAGCGCGGTGGCGTCGCCCGGCATCGCCGCGAGCACCTTCTGCCGGGTCGCCGCGGAGGCGGCCTTGCTGCCCGCCTTGCCCGCGGCCCTGGCGACCACCGGCTCGTCGGGCTCCGGCTCGTCGGCGACCGCGCGCACGGCCGCGCCCAGGGTGGGGAGGAGCGCGGCGGCGAGGATGGCGGCCAGCAGCCGCCGCGGGGATCGAGTCTTCATCGGCGGTCTCCAGTCTCGGGGAGCTCGGGGAGGGGAGTGACCTTGGCCCCGGCCGCGGCCGCGGCGCGTAGCACGTCCTCGCGCGAAGCCCGGCCGGCGAGGTAGCGGACGGTGAGCGTGCGCTCGGTGCAATGCCCCGGCCCGGGCTCCCAGGCGACCAGCTCGACGGCGCGGTTGCGATAGAGGGCGAGGTCGAACGCCTCCTCGCAGTCCTGGGCGCGGTCGAGATCGACGCGGAGGCGCACCACGGCGCGCGGCTCGGACGCGGGAGCGGGGACCTCGGGGGCGTGGGCGGAGGGGGCGCAGCCGAGAGAGAAGACGAGCGGGGCGGCGAGGAGGAGGCGGCGCGGGTTCACCACGAGCGCATGTACGCCGGTTCTTCGGGGCATGAAATCCTCGTGCGGAGCGAGAGGCGGCGCCAACGCCGGGGAGCGCGGGCGTATTCCGAGCCGCTCCGTCTCAGCGCGGCGGCGGCGCGCCCAGAAGCAGCCGATTCTTCGGGGTGATCTCCGCCGGGATGGTCTGCGTGTACACCGCGTAGCCCGCGGCCCGGAGGCGCGCGGCGCGGGTGACGTCGATCGCCAGCGCGCCGTCGACCCAGCCGCCGACGCCGCCGAGGTCGCCCTTGCCCTCCGCCTGGCAGCACGGGAGCACCACCACGCGGGCCGAGGCGCCGATGGCGAGGCCGAGGATGTCGTCGGTGAGCCCGCCACACGCGTGCGCGGACACGACGGTGTCACCGGAGTCGACCGCCACGCCGGCGACGGGCTGCTCCGCGAGCGTGATGCGCCCGGCGAGGCGCGGCCACCCTCGCACCATCGCCTCGGCGAGGATCCCGGCGCTCCTCGGCAAGCGCCGGTCGACCGCGAGCGCCGTCGCGGTGGTGTCGTCGAGGAGGATCATCATGTGCGCGATCAGCCCGTGCCCGCAGGCCAGGTCGACCACCCGGCCGCCGCGGAACCGCCGCCGGGTGCGGCGGGCGACCTCCCACGACTCGTAGAGCTCCTTGCGCGGCAGACAGCTCGCCTCGCACACCACCCGCGCGATGCGGTCGAAGAGGGTCGCGCCCTGGAAGTGCGGGAGATCGTGGGGGCTGAGGCGCTCGCGGCTGGACTGGCGATAGCTCGCGGATGCGTCCGGCGACGCCGGAGGAGCGGGGATCGGGAGGGCCGGCGATTCGAGGAGATCCATGCGGTCGAGACGAAAGAGAGGGGTCAGCGTGAACGATAGATGCGGAGCACGGTGACGGTCCTGGCCTCGCCGTCGATGACCAGAACGGCGTCGTGGGTCCCCGCCCGCAGCCGGTGGTAGGGTGCCACCCAGGTCAGGTGCCCTTCGCCCGTCTCGGCGAAGCGTATGACGGCGCGATCGACGGCGGCCGCTTCGCTGGGGTGGAGATCGTAAAACCTGATCAGCGCGGGATAGTTCCAGAGGATCCGGAAGCTCATCCGCGTCGCTCGCCCCGGATCTCCTCGAGCGCCGCGGGCACGTCGTCATGCGCCACCAGGCGCGCTCGCCCGGAGGCGAGGTCGGCGAGATCCTGCGCCAGCTCGGCCTGCTGCTCGAGCGTGAACGGCTCGCCCGCGGGGGCGCGCGCGATGGCGGCGAGGACCGGATCGATCTGGAGCGGTACGGCAGTGGCCATGTCCACAAAGTCCCACCCCCAGACAGCCGCGTCCAGAGAGAAGAGGGTCCGTTCCAGCTTCAGCCTGCGACGCTGGCACGCCCCCGCCCGCTGGCTATGCTCGCCGCCCCGATGCAGACCCGCCCCCTCTTCGCCGTCGGCATCCTCACCGCCGCGCTCGGCGTCTTGCTCACGCTCCGCGCGGTGAGCTCCGCGCCCTCCCCTGCCCTCGCCGCTCCCTCTCCGCCCGCTCCGCAAGCCGCGCTGCAGCCGACCGCCACCGTCACCACCTCCAGCATCGCCGGCGCCGAGGTGACGCCGGAGATCACCACGCTCACCGGCGACGACGCGTTCCGCCTCCTCGTCTTCGACGTGCCCCTCGCGGGCGCGCAGCTCCGCGTGCGTGACGTCGGCATGGGCCGCGATCTGGCGCACGTGCTCGCCGAGAGCGGCGCCTCGCTGGTGGTCAACGGCGGCTTCTTCGACCCCGCGGAGCGGCCCGAGGGTCTCGTGATCTCCGCGGGTGCGACGCTGTCCCCTCGCAGCGACACGCTCGGCGGCGGGGTGGTGGCCCTCGTCGACGGGCGCGCCTCGCTCGCCGCGGCGGAGGGGTTCGTGGCGGCGCCGCGCACGGATTTCGCGATCCAGGCGCGACCGCGGCTGGTCGTGGACGGCAAGAGCGGCATCGCCCGAGACGACGGGCGCGCCGCGGAGCGGACGGCGATCTGCGTCCGGGAGCAGGGCCGCGCCCTCGAGGTGATCGTCGCGCGGGGCGAGGCGCCCGGGCGCGGGCCGACGCTCGCGCTCCTCGCCGACATGCTGGTCAGCCGCGGGTGTGAGGGTGCGCTCAACCTGGACGGCGGCCCCTCGACCGGGGTCGCCTGGCGCGAGCACGGCGAGGTGCGCGGGCTCGCGCCGCGCGGGCCGGTGCGGCACGCGATCGCGGTCTGGGTGGCGACGAGCGGCGAGTGATTCGTTCAGGAGGTGGTAGGGTAGCGGCGTGTCCTCGCCTCCCTCCGCGCGGCATCCGCCCGAGCAGCTCGTGACCGCGGCGGACGTCATGGACGAGGTCCACCGCCTGTTCGACGCGGGCGGCACCAGCGGCCTGCGCATCCGCGTCTACGGCGAGCCCGAGGGCGGCCCCGCGGCGGACGCGGCCTTCCGGGAGATGCTGGCCTCGCTGCGGATGTACGACGATCGCTTCCAGAGCGGCGGCGCCGTGATCGTGCAGGCCCCCACCCGGGCGTCGCTTGCGCGGGCGATGAGCGTCCTCGGGCGCGAGGAGCACCAGCGCCGCATCCTCGCGCAGGTGCTCACCACCTTCGGGCGCCGCCTCATCGATCCCCTCGGCGATCAGCTCGACGTCACCCCCGCGGGCTCGCTGATGGCGCGCCTGGGGATGATGCGCGACCTCTGCCTCGCGCAGGTAGCCGACCTCAAGCTCACCCCCGAGTCGCAGCAGATCGTCAGCGACGATCTGCGCAAGCTCCTCTCCGACGAGTACCTGGCCATGGTCGCCGAGCACGAGGAGCGCGTGCAGCGGCCCCGCGTCACCCACCTCGCCCAGGAGGTGCTCCGGCTCATCGGCGGTACCTTCCGCCGCGCGCTGCAGCGCTGGCCCGACCACGCCGAGCGCATCGCCGGCACCATCTCCCGGCGCCTCTCCGGCGACGTGAGCCTGCGCGACATCCCCTCCCTGCTCGAGGAGCAGATCGTCGACGGCATCGAGGAGTTCCTCTGGGTGGAGACGAGCACCGAGATCCAGGGCGCGCTCCGCTCGCTCTTCGCCCAGCACCAGAGCGCGGTGAACCTCTCGCCCGCCCACCTCGAGCGCGAGGCGTACCGCGAGTTCGCGGGGGAGTGCTGGCGGATCATCGCCGACAACTGTTAGGCCGCCGCGCCCTTCCCCCGGCGGGTGGGGTCGTGTACCAATGGGGCTGGCCATGCAGGTTCGCTTCTTCGGCGTCCGAGGTTCCATCCCGACGCCGGGCAGCGCGACGGTCCGCTACGGCGGCAACACCGTCTGCGTCGAGGCGCGGCTGGCCGACGGCACGGTCATCATCTTCGACGGCGGGACCGGCCTCCGGGAGCTGGGCAAGGTGCTGCTCGCGGAGCGGCACCCGGGGCCGTTCTCGCTGCTGCTGACGCACGTCCACTGGGACCACATCATGGGGCTGCCGTTCTTCGGTCCCCTGTGGCGCCGCGAGTCCAAGGTGAGCATCTACCCGCTCGCCAACGACGCCCACCAGGACTCGGCGCGCCGCCGCTCGCTGTTCGACGGCGTTCACTTCCCGGTGCGGGGGTCGGACATCCCCGCCCAGCTCGACGTGCTCGAGCCCAGCGAGGGCGAGTGGCGCATCGGCTCCGCGCGCATCCGCCGGATCGCGCTCAACCACCCGGGCGGCGCCCAGGGCTTCCGCCTCGACGACGACGACGGCAGCTCCGTCGCCTACCTGACCGACAACGAGCTGGCCCCGCCCGGCTCCGCCAGCCCCGCGACCGAGGCGCTCGCCCGCTTCGCCGCGGGCGTGAGCGTGCTCATCCACGACGCCCAGTACGACGAGCACGAGATGCCCGAGCGGCGCGGCTGGGGCCACTCCTGCGTACGCAGCGTGGTCGAGCTGGGGGAGCAGGCAGAGACGCCGCACCTCGTCCTGTTCCACCACGATCCCGACCGCGACGACGACGCCCTCGACGCCCTCGGCTGGCGCGCCCAGGCGATGCTCCGCAAGGACAAGAGCGCGACCGTGGCCACCGTCGCCCACGAGGGGCTGATCATCCGGCTGGAGAAGGGAGAGGAGGTCTGCCCGACCAACGACGCGCCCAGACCCGCGGCCAACGATGGGGGGTCTCACGATGGGGGCTCCGCCCCCAGACCCCCGGCCGAACCGCCTTCGTCGCCCGAGCGATGAAGGGGGTCCTGCGCCTGCCGCCGACCGCGCTCGCCACGCTGGGGGCCGGGCCGCTCCCCCTGGCGCTGCTGCGCGAGCACCTCGGCGTCCACTTCGAGGGGGTCCTCACCCGCCGGGAGTGCGCGGCGTATGCGCGCGGGGTCTACGCCGGCCGCTCGGCGTGGATCCCCAACTTCGACGGCGTCCAGTTCACCCTCGGGCGCGCCTGGTACGTCCACCTGGAGACCGACCGCGAGGACGAGTACTTCGAGAACGTCGCCGCGTCCGACGCCGCGGTGGAGCGCTTCGTGCCGGGGCTCGCGGATCGCCTGCTGGCGATGGTGCGGCTCTGCGTCGGCGCCGAGGTGGAGCGCCGCCCCGGCTACTGCGGGCCCGGGGTGCACGTCTTCCCCGCGGACGAGTACGTGGCACAGCACGGCGGCGACGTGCACTGGGACGTCGAGGGCCTGACCGACGAGCAGGTCGCGGCCCACGCCGAGGCGGTGACCGCGGTCCTGATGCTCCAGCCGGCGGCGCAGGGCGGGGGCCTGCGGGTCTGGGACAAGCTCTACGAGGACGAAGAGACCGAGGAGGAGCCGGGCTCCTCGGCGAGCGAGGTGATCGTCTACGGCGCCGGCGATCTGGTGCTCATCGACAGCTACCGGCTGCACCAGATCTGCGCGTCGAGCGGCCCGCTCGATCGCATCTCGGCGACGGCGCACACGGTCCGCGCCGGCGATCGCTGGCACGCCTGGTTCTGATCTGAAGCGCGCGGGTCAGCCGCACTTGCCGTCGGCCTGGCGGGTGAACCCGGTCTTGCAGGCGCAGGTGCCGTCGGCGGAGCACGACCCGGCGAGGGCCGACATGCTCGCGCTCTCGTTGCACATGGCGTCGGCGCCGGGGTTGCAGACCCAGGGCACGCACTGCTGCGAGGAGCAGACGAAACCGCTGCACGTCGGGCCGCAGTCGCTGTCCGCGGCGCAGCTCGGCGGGAGGCCGCCCGTGCACTCCACCGTGCCGTTGGTGCCGCACCCGCACCCGCACCCGACGGGGGCGCCAGGGGTGCACGCGTCGCTGAGGGAGGAGATGCACTTGGTCGCGGTGTCGTCGCACCCCTGGTCGAGCCCACAGGCCGCGGTGATCTTCCAGACCGAGCAGTCCCCCACCACGGTGCAGGTCTCGATGTTGTTGCCCGCGCACTGGGTCGCACCGAGCGTCTCGACCGCGCACGGGTGGTCGCACGACGCGCTCGAGCCACCGGTGCCGGTGGGATTGGTGGGGGACGCCAGGCAGCAGAAGGCGCCGACTGCGGCGCCGCACGCCGCGGCCTCGATGCCCGAGGCGTGGGTGCCGTCGCAGCTCTCGCCGGTGAACTCGCACTTCCCGCCGACCGCGGTGCACGCGTTCGAGCCGCCGGCGCCGGTCGTGGTGCTGCCACTGGTGCTGGCGGTGCTGGCGGTGCTGGTCGAACCCCCGCCGCTGCCGCCGGTGGCGAGGATGACGGGGTTGGTGCACGCACCGAGGAGAGTGAAGGTGAGAGCGGCGCCGAGGATCGAGAGCGAAGAAAGAGAAAGGTTCATCTGAAAGCCTCCTGCGCGCTCTATGCGGGCAGGAGGCGAGGACCTTCGGAAAATCGACAGGGGCCGTGTCAGTGCTCCTCGGGCCCGAGATCCTTGGCCGTCGCGCGGGGGGCGAGGCCGTCCTGGGCCATGAGCGGCTCCTGATCGACGGGGAGCGAGGCGAGGAGCGCGTAGCCCGGCGTGGAGCTCGGCAGGGAGCCTGGCACCCCGGTGGCCTGACCGATCGCCGGCGACGCCGCCCCGAGAAGGAAGTCGTACGTGGTCGGCCCGACGAACCCGGGGGCCGCCGAGAGCAGCTTGCCGGCCGCGTCGAGCTTCACGGCGAAGAGCGTGTCGGTCCCCTGCCCCGCGCCCCAGAGCGCGAGGTAGGCGTCGTTCTCCGAGTTGTAGACCTTGCCGCCGCTGACCACGTTGGCCAGGTTGTTCCCGAGCAGGTAGACCGTGCCCGCGTGCTGGAGCCAGGCGTAGTAGGCCGCGCCGTTGAGCGAATAGAGGTTGTTCCAGGTATAGACACTGGTGCTCTGGAGGGAGGGCTCGAAGATGTCCACCAGCCCTTGCGGGGCGTCGCTCCAGAACAGGTTGTCGAAGAAGAACAGGTGCGATCGGTAGGTGCCCGGAGGCACGCAGGTCGAGCAGGTGCCCTCGACGGTGGTCGTCTGGCTGGCGCTGTTGTCCTCGCCCAGGTTGTCGCCGCCGTAGTGGATGGGGACACTGGCCGCACCGTTGGGCGTCGAGCTGTCGTTGACGATGATGTTCCCGTAAACGTAGTCGAGCCCGTAGTCGGGCTGGATCAGGATGCCCTCGTTGTCGTTCTCCGAGTGGACGAGATCGAGCGCGCGGGCGCTGGCGACGACATAGTTGTAGCGGAAGATCTCCCCGCTGCTCCGGCTCTTGTAGCTCGACCCCTGGGAGCCGGGCCGCGTCTGGCCGATGTAGTTCCCCTCGATGACCGGGTTGGTGCTCTGGATGTAGAGGTTGTGGGTGAGGTAGTTGCCGGCCACGCCGTTGCCGTAGACGCGGCTGTCCCGGAGGGTGAACCGCTCGGTCGCGCCCTGGAGGGTGTCGTCCTTGGCCTGGGTGAACACGGCATAGTTGCAGTCGTAGATCACGCAGTTGGCGACGGTCAGATCCGCCGCGAGCTGGACGTAGACCCCGGAGGCGAGGCCGTCGTAGGTGGTCATCACGCCGGTGAGGCTCTGGTACTTTGCGCTCTGGGTCGCGCCGTGGAGCTCGAGGTTCTCGATTTGGATGAACGTGGGCTTGGTGCCGTTGTAGGTCGGGTCGCTGGAGGGAAACTGCGGGGCCGTGACGACGATCCCGCCCTCGGTTTCCAGGTTGTACGCCGAAGCGGAATCGAAGACCTTCGCGCAATCCGGGGCGGTGGTGGTGGTCGAGGCGCCGAAGTCGAAGACCGGGCGGTCCCCGGCGGCGTCCGTCACGCCGTGGATGACCACCGGCGCCGTCGAAGTGCCGACCGCCGCGAGGCAGAACTTGTGGGTGTAGGGCGCCGCGCCATGAGCGATGTTGACGCAATCGCCCGGGCCGAGCGTAGACCAGGGGAGGGCGTCGACGTCGGCGTCCGTGCCCACCGCGTAGATCTTGCCGGAGCACTGCGCGCTGGTGAGCGGTGTCGTCACCGGGTTGCTGGCAGCGCTGGAGGGAGGCGAGGTGCTGCCGCCGCTGCTCGTGCTGCTGGTGCTGCCACCGCTGCTGGTGCTGCCGCTGGTCGTGGTGCCGCTGGTGCTGCCACTGCCGCTGGTCGTGGTGCCGCTGCTGGTGCTGCCGCTGCTGGTGCTGCCACCGCTGCTGCTGGTGGTGTTGCCACTGCTGCCGGTGCTGCCGCTGGTCGTGGTGCCGCTGGTGCTGCCACTGCCGCTGGTCGTGCTGCCACTGCTGCTGGTACCGCCGTGTCTGCCTCCGGTGCCGGTGCTGCCTCCGCCGCCGTGTCTGCCGCCCGTGCCTCCGCGGGTGCTGGCGGTTGCACCTCCCGTGGCCCCGGTACCGGAGCCCCCGTTGCCACCGGTAGCGTGGCTCACCGGGTCGGCGCAGGCGCCGAGAAGACCAAAGGTGAGAGTGGCCACGACGACCGAGGCCGGAGAGATGGAATGGCTCATTGATAGGCTCCTGGGCGCCCTATCCCGGCGAGAGTGAGACCCCTGAAAAGAGACAGGGGCTCAGCAGGTGCCGAGATGAGCAAAATGTGAGAGTGGCTACAACGACCGAGCCCGGAGAGCTGAATCGCTCGTTGATAGGCTCCTCCACGTTCTATCCCGGCATGGGTGAAGCCCCTAAAAAAATCGACAATGGCTCAGCACGCGTCGAGACGAGTAAAGGTGAGAGTGGCTACAACGGCCGGGGGCAGAGCGAGGAAATGGCGCGTTGACACGCCCTGGCGCATTCATCGCGGCCGGGGCGAGCGCCTCGAAAATCGACCGGGCTCAGGGCGCACCGGAGACGAGCTGGCGGATGCGCGCCTCGTAGAGGCCGCCCTTCGCCCGCGCGAGCAGCGCCTCGCCTCGCGTCCGCGCCTCCTCGGCGCGGCCCAGGCGGCGGAGCGCTTCGAGCGCGACGAGCTCGCGTTCCATCCCCAGCTTGCCGCGGGGGAAGCGGGAGGCATGGACCTCGGTGAGCTCGAGCGCCGCGGCGGGGGTGGGGCCCAGCGCCGCTCGGGCGCGCTCCAGCAGGGCGGCCTCCTGGGCGAGGGAGTCGGTCTCGGACAGGGGCTCCGCGGCCTTGGGCACCGGCTCCGCGGCCGGGCGCACCGAACGGGGGGACGGCGGCTCGATCGCGGCGGACGAGGCGGGTGAGCTCGGCGGCTCCGCGGGCGGGGGAGGCGGGGACACGGCAGGAGCCGGCCGGGCGGAGAGGGGGCTCTTGGACCCCAGCCCGCCTGGTGAGGACCGGATCGCCGCCGGGGCGATGGACGAGGGCGGGGACAGCAACGCCGGCAGCTCCTCGGCCGCGCCCACCGCGAGCAGGCCGAGCCCGGCACCGATGGCCGCGCCCTGGAACCAGGCGAGGCTCCCCGCGCCGACCGCGAGGCTCGCGGCGAACCGACCGACGCGGGCGCGCGTCCGGGCGTGCTCGTCCACGCTCATGGAGCGTGTCCTCGGCGCGTTGCGGAGCAGCGCGCGCAACGGGTCCGGACCCTCGTCACGCAGGCGAGTCGGCTCGCTCATGACACCACTCCCTTCTCTTCCGCCCGCTGGAGGCGCGAGAGCTTGGCCTGGAACTGCTTGCGCGCCCCGGAGAGGCGCGACCACACGGTCCCCACCGGCACGCCGAGGATGGCGGCGATGGCCTCCGAGGAGAGCTCGTCGATCTCGAACATCACGAAGACCGCCCGCTTCTCCAGGTCCATCGTGTCGAGGACGCGCTCCAGGGTCGCGCGGGCCTGCCGGACGGCATAGAGCTCGTCGGGGCGGTCGCTCGGGGGCGTCCCGTCGAGGTCGGGGAGATCGGCGGTCGGCGTCTCCCGCCGGAACCACGCCCGGCGCCGGTGCGCGGCGGCGACGCGCAGGCAGATGCCGAAGAGCCAGGTGGTGACGAGCGAGGACCCGTCGAAGGTGTGGAGGCGCTTGTGCACCACGATGAAGACCTCCTGGAACAGATCGTCGAGGTCCGAGCGACGGACGCCCAGGCGTTGCAACGAGCACCAGACGAAGTCCGCGTGGGCCTCGTGGACGGCGAGGACTGAGAGCGGGCGCGCGCCCCCCTCGCGGAGGGGAGCACGCGCGGCGGGGAGGGCATTCGCGGCAGGATCAGAGGTCACGGAGGGCCCGGTCCCCCTGAATGCGCAGAGCCGGCGAGGATCTTCACGGAAAGCTCGCGCCGAGCCCGAGGAAGGGGAAGAGGGCCGCCGGGCTCTCCTGGAAGACCGGCGCGGTGAGGCCCGTCACCGTGAAAGGCTGACGGACCAGGGGCACCAGGAGCTGCGCGCCCAGCTCGAGCTGGAGGCGCGCCGCGAGCCGGAGGCGGAGGCGTGGCGCCAGCGAGGCGGCGGCCCAGGGGTGATCGCCCGGCGCCACGGGCGTCAGGGTGTAGACGACGGCGTGCAGCGCGCCTCCCCAGAGCGCGCCGCACACCGCGAGATCGAGCCGGGCCCGGCGCGCGACCTCGCCACACGCCCCGAGCGCGAAGGCTTCGAGCCCGAACCCGAAGCGAGCATCGCCGGTGCGGACCTCGGGCATCCAGAGCGCCTCGGAGGTGAGCTCCACGGCGTCCGCGAGCCCCACCTGGGCGGCCAGCGAGAAGGCAGCCGCCGCGCGAGGCAGGAGCCCGAACCCGGCGCCCGGCCGGAGCGCGGCCGATCCGCCGTGAGCAGGGGCCGGGGCTTCGGCGAGCGGCGGCGGCACCCAGGCGGGCAGCGGCTCCGGTACGGAGAGGGGGGCGGGCGAGGCCGGAACGGGCGGCGGCGAGGTCGGGACGAGCGGCGCGGACCGCGAGGTCGGCGCTCGGGGCGAGCGCGCGCCCGCGTCGGGATCGATCGCCAGGGCGAGGGCGAGCACGCTGGCCGCCTCGACCGCGCCGCAATCGGGCGCGGTGCTGGTCAGCTCGCGGGTGCCTTCCAGGGATCCGTCCCGCGCCCGCACCAGGATCACCGCGCGCCAGCCGTCCTCGCCGCGGGTCACGTAGGCGTCGATGGTGCGCGCCGCGTCGGCCGCGAACGGGCTCGTCCCCAGCCGCGCCGCGACCTGCTCGACGATCTGCGGCTGGGCGGGGCAACCGTCCGCTCCCTGACCGCGAACCCAGGCGAGCCGCACCGGCTCCGGCTCGGCGGCCGCCGTCACCGCCGCGAGCGCGCCACCGGCGAGCACGGCGGTCGCGACGAGGCGGGATCCTCCGGCAGGCGGGCGTCGTCTCGGCATGAGCGGGTCTGCTTACCCTCGAAGTGCCGGCGCCGGTATCCGCACGCGCAGGGCGCCTCCCCGCCGAGCGGCTCCGTCGAGGATCGATGCTCACCGGTAAGGGGGCCTGGTCCGCTCGCGGGGAGGCTCGCTGCTCCGGCGCAGCGCCGAACGCAGCCTCTCCGCCCGCAGCGCGGAGAAGACGCCACGCACCAGCAGCGCCAGCGCCAGGAGCGACGCCACCGCCGGCCTGGGGTGGGTCGCCATGAAGAGCAGCACAGGGGCCCGGGACACCAGGAGAGCGGGCACCTGAGCGAGCAGCCAGACCATCAGCGCGGTCGTCAACGCGCTCGCGGGCCGGCGGCGCGCCCAGAAGAAGCAGGCGCCCAAACCCGCGCCGACGGCGAGGTTGGTGGCGAGCGACACCCGCGCTTCGAGGAGCTCCTGCGGCGTGGGCAGCGCGGGCTCCGAGGAGCTCTCCACAAGGTACGCCAGGATGCCCACGCCGACGTAGAGGAGGGCCAGGATCACCAGGGTGACGGAGGCGCTGCGGATGTGGTCCTTGAGGTCGCGGAAGTCGCCGCTGGCGGCCTCCAGACGAGCGTCGAGCGCCGCTCGAGAGGCCCGCGGCACCGCGCGCCGGCAGGACGGGCAGGCGCGGTCGCCGAACCGGAGGGGCTCCGAGCAGCCGGGGCAAGGCACGCTGATGTCGCTCACCACGCAAACGTAGCTCATCGAGCGCCGAGCGGCGGAGCCAGGCGGGCCCCCGGCCGCCTCGGGGCGCGCCTCACCGGGTGTTCTCGTTCAGCACCGTCAGCACCGCCTCCTCGACGGCGGCCAGCGAGAACGGCTTCTCCAGGCAGACGTTGGGTACGCTGGCGAGGAAGGCGCGGAGGCTCGGCGCGAAGGCGCCGCCGGTCATGAAGACCACCTGCCGCTCGAGGCCGCGCCCCTCGGCGCGCACCAGCTCGTAGAGCTCGCGGCCGCTCAGGTCGGGCATCAAGAGGTCGCAGAGGATGCAGTCGAACGCCCCGCTCACCGCCAGCGCGCGGGCGTCCCGCCCGTTCTCGGCGATGGTGACGTCGTGCTGGGAGAGGACGCTCCTGAGCACGCGGGCGATCGCCAGCTCGTCGTCGATCACGAGGACGCGGCCGCGGGCGCGGCTCGGCACCGCGCGACGCGCCGCCGGCTCGGGGCCCGGGGTCGCCGGGGCCGGCAGCAACGCCACGCGGAACGTGGTGCCTCGCCCGGGGTCGCTCTCCACGGAGATCTCGCCGCCGAGGGCAGTGACGATCCGGTGGCAGATCGACAGACCCAGCCCGGTGCCGCTGCCCACGGGCTTGGTGGTGAAGAACGGGTCGAAGATGCGGGCCCGCACCTCCGGCGCGATCCCGACGCCGGTGTCGCTGACCTCGACGATCACCCGCCCGTCGGGCGCGGTCCGTGTCCGCACCGCGATCTCGTGCCGCAAGGCGTCGTGGTCGGGGATCGCGTCGGCCGCGTTGACCAGCAGGTTGACGAACACCTGGCCGAGCCGCAGCTCGTTGGCGCACGCGGGCGTGGTCGCCTCGTACCGCCGGACGACGCGGGCGCGGTGCCGGATCCGGTTGTCCGCGATGCGAATGGCCGCGTCGAGCGCCCGGTTGACGTCGACGGCGGTGAGGCGCTGCTCGTCGCCGCGGCCGAACACGTCGAGCTCGCGCACGATGCCGCGCACCCGCTCGACGCCGTCGCAGGCCTCCGCGAGCGCGCGCGCCAGCGCCTGCTTGGCCTCGCCGACCTCGCCGAGGGACTGCCGGGCGAGCTCCAGGTTGAGCGCCGTGAACGCCAGGGGGTTGTTGATCTCGTGGGCGATCCCCGCCGCGAGCTGCCCCAGGGAGGCGAGGCGCGAGGCGAGCTGGAGCTGGGCCTGCAAGTCCTTGCGCGCCCGGATGTCGCGCACGAACGCCTGCTGCATCCGACCGGGCAGCACCTTGGCGTGGATCTCGACGTCGAGCAGGGTCCCGTCCTTGCGGACCAGCCGCCGCTCCGAGGCGACGGTCATGCCGGTGCGCTCCGGGTCGAGCGCGAGCGGGCGCTCGGCGACCTCCTCCGGATCGCAGATGTCGGCGACGTGGAGCGTCAGCATCTCGTCGCGGGAGTAGCCGAGCATGGCGCAGCCCGCGCCGTTCACCTCGACCAGGCGGAGGGTCCCGTCGGCCACGAAGATCCCGTCGGTCGCGTGCTCGACGACCAGGCGGTGGCGCTCCTCGGCGACCCGACGGCGCTCCTCGCGCGCGAGGGCGTCGAGGGCGAAGCTGATGTCGTCCGCCAGGCCGTCGAGGAGCGAGCGCTCCTCCGCGGCGAACCCGTGGGGCTCGCTGCTGTAGATGCTGAGGGCGCCGATCACCCGCCCCTCGCGGCGCAGCGGGAACGCGCCGCTCGAACGGTAGCCGCGCCGCGCCGCAGCGGGACGCCAGGGAGCCATCCGGGCGTCACCGTCGATGTTGTCGACGATGGCGTGAACGCCGTCGGTGACCGCTGCTCCCGTCGGGCCACGCACGCCGTCGGTGCAACCGACGCGGATCTTGACCTCGTCCAGGTAGCCGTCCTCGTGCCCGTATTTCGCGGCCGGCCGGACCTCGCGCGAGGCCTCGTCGAGGAGGCCGACCCACGCGAAGCGGAAGCCCCCCAGGTCGACCGCGATCCGGCAGGCTCGCTCGAAGAGCTCGCCCTCGCTGCGCACCCGGACGATCTCCTTGTTGATCGCGCTGACCAGGGCCGAGAGGCGGCTCAGCTGCAGCAGGCGAGCCTCGGTCGCCTTGCGCGCGCTCACGTCCCAGACCAGGCCGAGCATCGTGGTGGGCCTCCGCGCCTCGTTCCTCAGCACGAGCCCGCGGCACGAGAGCCAGCGCGTCGTGCCGTCGTCCCGGAGCACGCGGTGCTCGACCTCGTACGTCGCGCGCTCGTCCTCGACCGCGCGCTGGATGGCCGCGAGCACCTGGGGCCGATCGTCGGGGTGGAGGACCCGCTGGTAGGCCGCGAACGTTCCGTCGAAGGTGCCAGGCGCGATCCCGACGAGCGCCTCGATGCCCTCGGACCAGGTGACCTGGCCGGTGGCGATGTCCCAGCTCCAGGTGCACATCGACGCGGCTTCGAGCGCGAGCGCGAAATGATCGGACGTGGACGACGTGGGCACCAGGAAACCTCTCGCCCGCAGGATAACCGAAGGTGGGACGGCTCAGCGCCGGGGGCGTTCGAGGTAGGCGCGGAGGCCCCGCACGAACCACACGGCGCCGATCACGATGGGCCCGTACGGCAACCAGAAGGCTCCCCTGGACGAGCAGGTGGCCGCCACGATGAGCACCCCCAGGAGGAAGGAGCTGCCGCCGACGAGCATGGCGCGCAGCGCGAGGTCCGGGCCTCCCGCGGCCATCTGCGCGGTCAGCGCCGCACCGCGCTCGTCGCTCGTCGCGAAGGGGACCAGGATCCGATCGTGGACCCGCACCTCGGCCACGCAGGCCATCACCAGCGCGAGGAACACCGTGGGGTGCGGCACGCGGTCGAGGCGGACGGTGCGCCACGCGAAGATGGGGGAGCGGCGGTAGAGCGACACCCTGGCGCGCTGCACCACGGCGAGGCGGAGCGAAGGCCAGGGGAGCCTGGCGCCGCCGGCGGTGATCCCGGTGCGATCGAGCAGGACGGGCCCGAAGGTGAGCGTCTCGCCGTCGGCGAGCGCCCGCCGGGCGTCCGCCAGCAGCGGCTCCGAGCACGCGCGGAGCACCGCCGAGGTCAGCGCGGCGGCGCCGTTCACGCCGAGCGGCAGGCGGTGCACCGCGCCGGAGTGCTCGACCAGGCGCATCGCCTGCAGCGACGCGCCCGCGCGGCTCTGGAGCGTGTCGACCTCGAACCAGACCTCGTTCACGTCCTCGAACGCGACCTCGCGGCGGGTCCCTGCCCCCGCGAGGACCAGCCCCTCGGCATGGAGAGCCACCGAGAGCCCGCGCTGGCGCAGGGGCGACCAGGCGAGGCCGGCCAGCGCGGCCGCGGCGAAGGGAGCCACGAGCCAGAGCGGGCCCCCCGCCGCCAGGCCGGCCCCGAGAACGACGCCCGCGAGGAGGACGGGGCCCGCGAGGGCGCGGGGGAGGGGCGGCGGCGCGTGCACGGAGCACACCGCACCGAGGCGGTCGAGCTCCGACGGGCCGGCCTCCTCGACGGCGACGGGCGCGCGGTAAGGCGGGGCCGGGCTCACGCGGCGATGGTTCGCATGATCCTCGGCATTTGCCTACTGGTTTCCGGTCGCGCCCCGGCACGCGAGCGCGCTCGCATGGAGCGCCGCACCCGGCAGTGGACGGCGTGGTGTCCGCCCTCACAGGCGGACGCGCCCGCGGCTACGAGACGCCCTGCTCGAGCCCGATCTGGATCAGCCCGCAGTCGAGCGGGACGGTGAGCGCGGACATGCGCGGAGGGTAGCGCATCTCGCGGACGTTGCGGCCGCCCCGCTCCGCGGCCAGACCCAGGACGGTGCGCGCCGAACCCCTGTACCTCGATCACAACGCCTCCACTCCCCTCCACCCCCGCGTCCGCGAGGCGGTCGTCCGCGCCCTCGACGAGGGCTTCGGCAACCCCAGCGCCGACCACGCCCCGGGGCGACGGGCGCGGGCTTTCGTGGAGCGGGCGCGGGCGCAGGTGGCGGCCCTGCTCGGCTGTGACCCGGACGAGATCGTCTTCACCGGCGGCGGGACGGAGGCGAACAACCTGGCGCTGCGCGGACTGCCCGCGCCGGCGCTGGTCCTCTCCGCCGTCGAGCACCCCGCGACGACCGAGCCCGCCCGCTTGCTCGCCGGCTCCGGCACCGTGGTGGTGGAGGTCCCGGTCGGCGCCGACGGTGCCCTCGATCCGGCGGCGGTCGAGCGCGCTCTCGCGGACGTACCCGCGCCGGCGACGGTGAGCGTGATCCTCGCCCAGAACGAGACGGGCGTGATCCAGCCGGTGGCCGCCGTCGCGCGGCTGGCCCGCGCGCGAGGTGCGGTCGTGCACACCGACGCGGCGCAGGCGGTGGGCAAGATCCCGGTGGACGTGCGGGCGCTCGGCGTCGACCTGCTGAGCGTCGCGGGGCACAAGCTGTACGCGCCCAAGGGCGTGGGAGCGCTCTACGTGCGGCGCGGCGTGGCCCTGGGGCCGGTGCTGGTGGGCGCCGGCCACGAGCGGGGGCTGCGGCCGGGGACCGAGAACGTCGCCGGGATCGCCGGGTTGGGCGCCGCGTGCGCGCTCGCGAGTGAGGATCTCGTGATCGAGGCGCCCCGGCAGCTCGCCCTGCGGGAGCGGCTCACGGGACAGCTCCGCGCGGCCGGCTTCGTGGTCCACGGCGGCGGCGCCGAGCGGCTGCCCAACACCGTCAACGGGCGCTTCCCGGGGGTGCGCGGGTCGGCGCTGCTCGGGCGGGTGGCGGAGGTGGCGTTCTCCACGGGCAGCGCGTGCCACGCGGGCGAGGAGCACGCGTCGCGCGCGCTGCTCGCCATGGGCCTCGCGCCCGAAGAGGCGCTGGGCGCCGTGCGCCTCACCCTCGGTCGCCAGACCACGGCCGCCGAGATCGACGAGGTCGCCGCCCTGCTGGTGCGCGCCGCGCAGCGCGGCGTCTGAGGGCGTCTGAGGGTCAGGTCCCGCCCGGAGCGGCGCGCTCGGCCCTCTTCTCCAGGGAGAGGTCGGCGACGCCATCCTGGAACTTGATGCGCGCCACCATGACCTTCTCCTGGAGGGCGACGAGATCGATGGTCGCCCTGGAGAGCCGGTCGCTCACCTCCTGGAGCTTCTTCTCGAGGCTCTGCATGAGCGGGCCGGCCGTCTTCACTGCCTTGAGGGTGACCACCTGGGCGTGCAGCTCGTCCATGCGGGCGCGGTACTCTCCCATCTGCTCGCGGGTGGTGGCGATCTGCTGCTCTCCGTTGGCCATCTCGCGGTGGAGCGCGACGAGCTGGGCCACGGCGGCCTTGAGCGGGCCCTCGGTCGCCGCGGACGAGAGGTAGGCCGCGACCAGGTCCATCCCCGCCGCCGAGCGGATGTCGGTGCTCTTGAAGAGCGGCGTCGACGAGGCCGAGGCGCAGCCGGTGAGCGCGGCGAGGCAGGGGGCGAGGCAGGAGAAGAGGATGGTGCGCATGGCGGTCCCTTGGGTGGGGGCTCCGGACCGGCGCTGAACACCGCGGATCCCGAGATGGTCCCACCCCAACGCCCGCCCGCGCGATCCCTTACAGGACCGGCCTCCGTTTCGCGACGCCCGCCGGCCCGGCGCCGATTCTGCGCTCAGCCGCGCATCTCGTCGGCGGCGAGGAAGTACTTGCGGACGTGGGCGACGAGCTGCCCGTCGGTCGGGTGATCGGAGGCCTCGACGCCGACGATCTTGCGGGCGAGGTCCTTGTGGCGCTCCTGCACGAACTTCACGAACTCGAGCTTGGTGGCGGCGGGGCCGACGACGAGGACCTCGTCAGCGCCGGCGAGGTGCTTCACGACCTCGTCGAAGAACGGGTGCTCCTCGGCGATGCTCCGGTGGAGCTCCGCGTGGGCGCCGAGCTTGCGGGGGTTGTGGAGGTGGTGGGCGACGTGGAGCTCGGAGTGCGCCACGCTCGAGGGATCGATGTGAAAGACCTTGGCTTCCTCGTGGTCGAGCCATACGGCGGCATGTCGGGTCGGCATGGCCACGCCTCCAAGCAACGAGCGTGCCCTGGGCCCCGCAGCGGACGATCCGCCGCCCCGTCGCGTGTCGGGCCCGCGCCCTCGTGGCGTGATGGCGTGGCGACGCACGCGCGCCACAGCGGGGAGGGCGCCGCCAGGACCAGTTTCCGCGCCCGATACCCGATCCTCGCCCCCTCGCGGTGCCCTGGTACGGCGCGTGCAGCCCCACCCGGACATGCGTTACCTCGCCTTCGTCGCCCTCTTCGCGCTCGTCCCCCTGACGGCCTGCACCGGACCAAGCATTCGCACGGTGGTCAATCCGACCGCCTCGTTCGACAGCTACCACACCTTCTCGATGGGTCCGGCCGAGGGGCCGCCCAAGGGTTTCCAGACGTCCGCCCAATCCGCGGAGGTGCGGAGCCGCCTCCAGCCTTTGATCACCGCGGCGCTCGAGCAGAGAGGCTACACCCCTGCAGCGGGGACCGGGGACCTCGTGATCCTGTTCGGGTCCGGGCGGCGCGAGGTCTCGATCCACGAGACGAGCGGCGTCAGCGCCGAATGGCTGCCGGCAGACGAGAACGCAGATTTCCTCCAGGGGTCGGTGGTCATCGATGCCGTCGATGCCAAGAGCGGCACGCTGGTGTGGCACGGGCGCAGCCGCGCCGACGTCGTGCCCGACCGGATCGAAGAGAAGACGCTCGTGCGCTCGGTCCAGTCGCTCCTTGCCTCCTTTCCGAAGGCGACGCTCCCCGAGCGGCCCACGGCCTCGCAATAGGCCACGACTGCGCTCCCCGGAGGCGCTCTACCTCCGCGACGGCTCCCAGCTGCCCTGGAACAGCACGACGCGGTATCCGTCAGCGTCCTCGAACGTCGTGCCGGCGGGCGGCGGCGAGCGGGCGGCATTGGCTCCGGGGAGGGCCTGAGATAGGAAAGGGGATATGGCCATCACGGCGGTGAACCTCGACTCCCGCGGGAAGATCCCGTGACCACGAAATCTCTCCGGGACAGCCTCTCGCCGCGAGCCGCCGGCATGTTGGTGGATAGACCGGGCGGCGCGGCGGGAACGCCGACGCGCGAGGAGATCGCGGCGCGTCTCCGCGAGCACGGGCGCCCCGTCTACGAGCGCGTCATCGATTTCGAGCGCGCCGCCGCTGGTCTGGATTGGCCTGGACACCAGCTCGGCATCATCGACTAGGAGCCCGATCCCCTCACCCATGATCCTGACGATCCGGAGCGCACCCGGGTGCCGATCGGGGCGACGTGGAACACCGACGCGACCCTGTTCATGGGTGACGGCGGTGAGATTGCATATCATCTCGGCTACCTGGCGATGCGCAACGCGTCCATCGAGACGTGCCTCGAACAGTATGCGATGCACGAGGTTCGCCGCTTCCCTCCGCCGTACTGCTTCGCGCGCCTCGGCCCACCTGCGGTGGGCGCGGCCCTCGCGGCCATGCTCCTGCTGGACCCGGTGCTTGCCGCCACCGACGCGTTCGAGGCGTGGTGGGCGAGCGATGACCTCGAGCTGGGTCATCGCATGTTCCTCGACGACGGCAACCCGGTGGCCAGCTGGCTCTACGCGCGGACACTCGACGCGCTCGCTACCGCGATGGCCGCGGCCCGCCGCCTGGACGCCTCGATCAACGCTCACGTGGGAGCCGTGCCCACCGAGACCAGCGCCGCCCTCGCCCAGCGCGCGGCCCATGCGCCCCCGGTAGAGGCCTCGGGGCGCCTCGCCGGCGCGGTGCGCTACCGGCAGGGACGAGATGGCGATGGCGAGGCCGTCTGGGTGGTCGCTGGAGCGCGAGGCCTCGAGATCCAGCAGTACTTCGGCCGCGCCTGGGAGACGCTTGGCCCGCGCGGTGGCATCTGGCGAGAACCCAGCGATGGGCGGTGGATCGTGCCCCCGACCACCGCTCCGCAACCAGGCCAGGGCCCATCGGGTGAGACGACGCGGGCACGCTGGCTCGCGTCCCTGTCACCGCTGGCGCGGGCGTTTGTCCTCGACCATACCCGGGTTGTCGACCGGGGCCCGAGGCGTCCCGTGGATCGAGCCGGCATCGAGACCCAGCTACGCGAGCACCACCATGAACCGTTCGAGGCGCTGGTCACCTTCGAGGTCCTCCTCGGCGGGCGCGAGGTCGACCTGCCGGATCGAACGCTGCACCTCGGCATCGTCTACGGCTTCCTGCGCCCGGGTCAGCCGGCCCCGGTCGAGGGCGGACTCTCGATGGCACCCAGCGGTGAGATCCTGGGGACCGACTCCGGCGCCCCCTTTCCCCGCAGCGGCTCCGTGACCTCATTCATCGAGCACGTGGCGCATTTCTTCGAGGCGACCGTGGGCCCGGCGCCAGCATTCACCCTCGACGTTCACGGCGCAGACGCCGACCGACTCGCGGCGGCGCTCGGGCTCCAGAGCGTGCGAGAAGCGGTCGACCCTTACCAGCAGTGGTGGAAGGACGGCGGGGTGACCCTCTTCCGATCGTTCGTCCCAGATCGCGTCGACCTCGAGATCCTGCGGGCGTATACGCGCAGGCTCGAGGACGCGGCTGGTGTCCTCGCGGCAGCGCGATCGCTGACGCCCGAGGTCCGCTTTGATCTCGGCTGCACGGCGCAAGTGGTCGAGTCCTGCCCGCGGGACGCGGTTCCCCCGGACCGGTCGGACCTTCCTGCAGAGCACCGGTATCGCCACGGCTCCGACTCCGCCTACATCGATGGCGAGATTCTCGTCGCGCTCGGACCGCACCCGCGGATCGAGCAACTACGCGCGCTCGGAGGCGTCCCCTACGAGTGGGACACGCTCACCGTCGAGCGTCGTGTGCGCCGTGTCGTGCGCGGCGACCCTTGACCCTTGACCTGCGCTCGGAAGCTCCTCCGGCACTGAGCGGCTCTGGAGCGTCGATGCTAGCCGGGGCCCGCTCCGAGCGTCAGCACCGTGCCGTCCTCGAAGACCGCCAGGGGGCACCCGCGTGCGTCGGTCGTCAGCGCCGTCACGGTTCCGGCCGCGGTGCCCTCGATCTCGACCACCCGGGACGCGGCACCGCCGACCTCCACGAGCGCCCGGGTGCGCGACGGGAAGGACAGGAGGTGGAGGAGCAGCCGATCGCCGCCGAGCGGAACGGCCGCGAGGATCTCGTCGTCCTGGACCAGCACGTGCGCCAGCTCGATCCGCTTCCTCTCCGCGCCGGTGGCGCCGTCCATCCACACGACGGCCCGGCGGTCGGAGACGAGCAGCGCCCCGTCCGGGGTCACGTGCCCGAGGAAGACCGCGTGCATGTCGAGCGCGAGCGGCGTCACCACCGGCCCCTCGGGCCCGATCGTCACGTGGAAATAGGCCTGCGCGTCCTGCTGGGCGTTGCTCCAGAGCACGGCGCTCCCGTCCGGGAGCAAGGCCAGGCGATGGTGAGCCTCCAGGTCGAAGTCGACGGCGACCAGGGCCGGCTTGGCCTTGGGGCGCGTCAGATCGACGAGGCCGACAGCGAGCCGGGCGTCGAGCTCCTCCTCGTCGGGCAGGCAGACGTAGAGCAGGCGGCGCCCGCCGTCGACGAAGGCCACGCCACCGCTGTTCTCCTCCCACCAGTCGGCGTGCTCGACCTTGCAGATCGCCTTGCCGTCGAGCCCCGTCACGGTCGCGCCCCGAAGGGTCGACGCGGCGACGAGGCGGCCGTCTGCGGAGCCGGCGATCTGGCCGTGAGCGCGCAGCGCCAGGGTGGTCTGGAGAGCCAGCGCGCCATCGAGCAGGGCAGTCTTCTGCCGGCCGGCGCCGCTGACCAGGACCCCCTCGGGGCCGAGCCTCGCGACGCGCGCGGGATCCTTGCCAGCGGCCTCGGCGAGCCGGGCGCGACGCACGGCGGGGCGGGTGACGGGTGTGTCGCTGCCGCTGGGTCCGGTCATGGTGCAGCCGAATCTACAGGACAGCGGGCTTCAGGTCGTCCCGGTAACGCCGGACCGCCGTGGCGCGCGGGACCGAGAACTCACCACCACGAGAAGAAGCGGTGGTCGCGCCGCCAGCCGTCCCAGCGCCCACCCCGAGCCCAGCCTCCGTGATCCCGGCCGCCGCGCCCGCCGCGCTCCCCGCCACGCCCGCCCCGACCGCCGACGCCCCGAGCGCCGCCACCATGGGCGCCGCCGCCGCGCGCGTACTGCTCCACGCCCACGTCTGCGGAGGCGGTCTGCGCGACCTCGGCGCCGGAGGCGCTCGCCTGCTCGGTCGGCGCGAGCTGCGCGTCGTCGCTCTCGTCGTCCGCGGCATGGCAGCCGACCACCGCCACCGAACCGACCAGGACCGCCGCCGCCGCCACGAGCAATGCGCGATTGAGCTTCATGACTCTCCGTCTTTCTTCAGGAGCGCGGGAGGGTTTCCTCACCGTGCTGCTGGGAGGGACCAGAGCAACCGGCGGGCCAGCGCTATGCGCCGGCAATTCAAGGGATCTCGCACGCCGAGCGTAACCGCTCCCCGATCCGTCGGCCCCCGCCACGCTCGAAGGAGGCCGGCAACGGTGGGTGCGCGAGAGTGGCAGGCGTCGCGTCACACCGCGCGGAGCGACGTAACACCCGCGTAACCGCGCGCTCGCCGCTCAGAGCGCCGGGTTGGCGGTGAACGGGGCCCCCGGCCCGAGGCCCAGCGCAGCGGCCAGCGCCGGCCCGTCGTGGACCCGATCGAGGAAGAGGAAGCGCTGGGCGCGGTAGAGGCCCCCCGAGGTCGCGATCACCAGCGCGTCGCCCTCGAGTCCCGCCACCCGGCCCGGCAGGACACCGGGCGCCCACTCGTCGCCGGGCTCGCCCTCGAGGACGAGCACGCGGAGCCCGCGGTGGAAGGTGTACGCGGCGATCTCCCCCCGCGCGGCGCGCACGAGGCGGTCGATCTCCACCGCGCTGCGGGTGAAGTCGATCAGCCCGTGCTCGGCGCGCAGCGGCGGGAAGTGCGAGCCTGGTCCGTCGGGCCGGGACCCCTCGGGTAGCGCGCCGGCCGCGACGAGCGCCACGATCTCGGGGATGAGCGCCGCGCCGGCGGCGTCGACCAGGGGGGCCAGCGAGGCGCTGGTGGCGCGCGGGGGGACGACGACCGAGCGCTGGAAGAGGATGGGACCGGCGTCGACGTCCTCGGTGAGGCGGTGGGCGGTGAGGGCGACCACAGGCTCACCGTGGAGGATCGCCCAGAAGAGCGGCTCCCTGCCGCGGTACTCGGGGAGGCGCGAGGGGTGGAAGTTGACGGCGCCCAGGCGCGGCGCGGCGCAGAGCTCGGCGCCGAGGATGCGCGCGCAGCCGGCGACCAGGAGCAGGTCGGCGGCGCCGAGGCGGGCCAGGAGATCCGGAGCCTCCACGTCGTCGCGGCGCTCCAGCGGCACGCCGAGGCGCTCGCAGGTGGCGGCGAGCGGCGCCCCGGGAGGCGTGCGGGTGCCGGTCACCACCAGGCTGGGCGGCGCCCCGGCGGCCGCGAGCGCGTCGAGGTAGAGCACCGAGGTCGCGCACCATGCGAAGAGGACGATGTTCATGGTCGGGCCGAGGCCTGGGGATTACCGTCCGTCGGGCCTCCGAGGCAAGTGAGGTCGCGATGCGCCACCGTCTGCTCCTGCTCTTTCCCGCCAGCAGTTACCGCGTCGAGGCGTTCCTCGAGGCGGCCGAGCGCACCGGCGTGGACCTCTGGCTGGGCACCGACCTGCCCGCCGCCTTCACCCGGCACGGCCGGCCCACCGTGGCGATCGACTTCCGCGCGCCCGAGGACGCCGCCGCCGTGATCGCCGGCGTCGCCGCGGACACGCCCTTCGCCGGGATCGTGGCCACCAACGAGAGCAGCGCCGTGGTCGCCGCCCTGGCCGCCGCGCGCCTCGGCCTCCCCTGCTCGAGCCCCGAGGGCGCGCTGGCCGCGCGCGACAAGCGCCGGATGCGCGCCTTGCTCGCCGCGCACGGCGTGCCCAGCCCCGCCCACCGCGTGCTCACCCCGGAGCAGGGCCCGGAGGCCATCGCCGGCGAGGTGCGCTTCCCCTGCGTGGTGAAGCCCCCGATGCTCACTGGCAGCCAGGGGGTGATCCGCGCCGACGGCCCCGAGGAGCTGGCGCGCGCGGTCTCACGGGTGCGGCGCATCCTCGCCAGGCACGGCAGCGACGCCCGGTCGGCTCCGGGCTTCCTCGACGTCATCGTGGAGGACTACCTGCCCGGGCGCGAGGTAGCCGTCGAGGGCCTGATGACCGCGGGCGAGCTCACCCCGCTGGCGATCTTCGACAAGCCCGACGACCTCACCGGACCCTTCTTCGAGGAGACGATCTACGTGACGCCGTCGCGGCTACCGCCCGCGGCGCAGGCTGATCTCCTCGACGTGGCAGGGCGCGCCGCGCGGGCGCTGGGCCTGCACCACGGACCGGTCCACGTCGAGCTGCGGACCGAAGGCGGTCGCGCCGCCGTGGTGGAGCTGGCCGCCCGATCGATCGGCGGACTGTGCTCCCAGGTCTTCCGGCTGGCGGCAGGTCCCCTCGAGGATCTCTTGCTGGCGCACGCCGCGGGCCTCCCGCTGCCCGCCCCGGCGCGCGAGGCCGGCGCGGCAGCCGCCGGGGTGATGATGGTGCCCATCCCGAGGAGCGGCGTGCTCAAGCGCGTGACCGGCCTCGACGAGGCGCGGGCCGTGCCGGGGATCGACGGCGTGACCATCGCCGCGAAGCTCGGCGAAGCGGTGCACGCCCTGCCCGAGGGGGCGAGCTACCTCGGCTTCGTCTTCGCCCGCGGCGCCACCCCGGCGGCGGTGGAGTCCGCCCTGCGCGACGCCCACGCCTGCCTCGCCTTCGAGTGGGCGCCGCTGCTGGAGCTGTGGTGAGCCCGTCGCGGAACGCTCTCGGGCGTTCCGCGGGATGACCGGATCAGCCGCAGCAGCCGGTGCCGGGGGTCCGGGGGCCGGGCTCGGCGGAGACCTGCTCCACCTGGGCGCGGCTCGGCTCCGCGCAGCAGAACCAGGGCTCGGTGAGGTGCGGGACGAACGGGGCCTCCTTGGCTCTCTCCACCCGAGGAGGCTCGCGGCCGGCCGCGCGGTGGGCCAGGGCGCGGATCGCCGCGAACGTGACCGCGGGATCCTCGACGGCTTGCGTGGCCGCCTCGACGCAGCGGGAGACCTGCGCGTGGAGGCGGTCCATGGCGGGGTCCGGGTGCGTCCAGCGGTAACCGAGCTCGTCGGGGAGCAGGGCCCCGAGCCAGGGCCGCGGACGATCGCGCGCGAGGAGGGCCGAGCCGGGCGGGAGGAGCAGGCGAATGGCGAGCTGGATGGGATCGACGTTGCCCTCGAGCCCCTCGTCGACGATGAAGTCGCAGAGCTCGACGTAGTCCTCGAGCGTGGTCCACGGGGTGAAGGCGACCAGCGAGGGCCGCAGCGGGATCCCCGCCTCGCGCGTGAGGCGCAGGGCCTCGTGGACGTCGGCGCGGGTGTGGCCCTTGTCGAGCTCCGAGAGGACACGCTCGCTGAGCGACTCGACCGCCGAGACGATGAACACGCAGCCGAGCTCGGCCAGCTCGGCGAGGCGTTCCCGGTGCTTGAGGATCAGCTCGACCTTGGTGGTGATGTCGAAGGTGACCCCGGGGTGCGCCTCGTGGAGGGCGCGGGCGATGGCCATGGAGTGGCCGACGCCGTTGAAGAAGTCCGGGTCGCCGAAGGTGAGGTGCCGCGCGCCGGCGGCGATCTGCTGGGCCGCGTCCGCGAGCACCACCTCGCGCGGGACGATGAAGAAGCGCCCGTCGTAGACCGGCGTGATCGGGCAGTGGAGGCAGCGGTGGAGGCACCCGCGGCTGGCCTCCAGGTAGCCCACCACCCGCGACTCCCCAGGGCCGGGGCCGATGAGGCGGGCGTAGCGATCGAGCGCGGGCAAGCCGTCGCGGCGGGGCGTCACGAAGGGCAGGCGGCGGAGCACCGGCGCAACCGCGAGCACCGCGCCCTTCGCTCGCGACGAAAGGCGCGGGCGGAGCCCCTCGCGCGTGGTCACCCCGGCGACGTCGCCGAGGGCGCGCCCCGTGTCGAGGGCCGACGCCAGCTCGACCAGCGCGGACTCGAACTCGCCGCCGATGACCGAGTCCGCGACCCCCCGCTCGAGGAGGTGCTCGGCGTTGAGCGCGGCGTAGAGCCCGAACAGGCAGACGTGCGCGGCCGGGTTCTGCGCCCGGATGCGGGCCGCGACCGCGCTGCCGAGGCGCACCGCCGTGTGCATCGGCACCGAGATCGCCACCAGGCGGGCGCGAGCGACCGCCCCCTCGTCGAGGGGCTGGAGCGAGGTGTCGAGCCCGGCCACGCCGAACCCCGCCTGCTCGAGCTGCGCCCACGGCGAGGCCACCGTGAACGGCTGGTGGCCGAGCTCGTAGCAAGAGATGAGCAGGACCGCGCCGGCGCGGCCGAAATCGCCGGGGAGGGACGCGCGCTCGGCCTGGGGGTCCGGGGAGGCGAGGATGGCCCGCCTCCTACTTGGCCTTGGTCGGCGCGACGAAATCGGGCGGGAGCTGCGCGCCTTCGCCGAAGAAGTACTTCTCGAGCTCGGCCATCCAGATGCGCTGCCCCGACTCCGACATCAGGTCGAGGCGGAACTCGTTGATGAGCATCTTGCTGTGCTCGAGCCACATCTTCCAGGCCTCCTTGGAGACGCTGTCGAAGACGCGCTTGCCCAGCTCGCCCTTGAGCGGGGGCTTTTCCAGGCCCTCGGCTTCGCGACCGAGCTTCACGCACTGGACCATTCGGGACATGGGGGACGCTCTCTCCTCTCGGGTTCCGCTCGTACTTAGCCGAGCGCCGCGACGCCGTCGAGGATGGCGGCCGAGCGCGAGCCGTCGGGCGGCTTGACGGGCGGCTGGCGAGGCGTATGGTGCGCCTGACCTACCTCGGGGGCGATCGGCTTCGACGTGGGGACTGAAGGCTCGTCTGCGTGCTGGCGGCTCCTGCTCCGCCTACCAAGCGGGACGTTATACGTGCGAACGACAATGCACTCGCTCTCGCGGCCTAAGAAACCGTAGAGCCGTCCAGAGGGGAGGTCGTCCTAGTACCCCGCGGGCGTCGACCACCAGGGCTGGGTTGCGCGAGGATGCCCTCGATAGCGCGGCCGAAATTGCGAGGGATAGGTCGTGGCCGAATCCACGAACTCGGCCGCCGGGGATACGGCGGCTACGCACGTGAACGAAGGTGAGCTGGATGCCTTGCGGACCCGGGTTCGATTCCCGGCGCCTCCACCCATTTTCATCGGAGATCCTCACTCATCTGGGTTTCCGCGGGCCCCTACCGGGCCCCTTCCTTTTTCGCCGTGATCGCCGGCGAATCGAGCAACGCCACCGCGTCCCGGGTGATCCCCGGGGCGAGGTGCGCGTAGCGCATGGTCATCTTGATGTCCTTGTGGCCGAGCAGCTCCTGCACGGCCTTCAGGGACACGCCACGCATCACCAGGTGCGACGCGAACGTGTGGCGGAGGACGTGCCAGCCGACGCGGCGAAGCGCCGCCGTCTTGCACGCGCGCCACAGCGGCCACTTGCACTCGTTCTTGCGGAGGTGGCGCCCGCCCTCCGCGGGGAACACCAGCCCGCCGGCGAAGCGTGAGGGCAGCTCACGCAGGGCGGCGCGCAGCTCGTCGGAGAGCGGCACCTCGCGCGAGCGCCCGCCCTTGGGGGTGCCGACGATGCCGCGCCAGATGGCCTCGCGCACGTGGAGCGCGCCGCGCACCAGGTCGACGTTGGGCCAGCGGAGCGCGAGGATCTCGCCCTGGCGGAGCCCGGCGCGCAGGCCGAGCAGGATCATCGCCCGCCACGCGCCCACGTCGGCGCCGTCGAGGAGCAGGGGCGCCTCCTCGAAGGTGAGGAAGGTGATGGTCGGCTCCGGCACGCGCAGGAAGCCCATCTTCGGGGCCGTGCGGAGCCTCCCCCACTCGACCGCGAGGGCGAGCGACTTGCCGAGCACGGTCAGGTGATTGTTGACCGTCTTCGGCGCGAGGCCCTCGCCGTTTACGGGCTTGAGCTTGGCCGCCTTGTAGCCGGCGATCTCGCGCCGACCGATGGCATCGATCGGCGTCTCGCCGAAGTAGGGCACGAGGTGCTGCGCGAAGATCGACTTCTTCGACGCCAGCTCACTCGCCTTGTTGTTCACGCTCGCGTGGAGCACGAGGACCTCCGTCGAGAGCTCCGAGAAGGTGACCGCCTTGACTGACGCCGCCGGCGCCCCGTCGAGGAGCGCGGCGCGGCGCGCGGTCTCGGCCTCCCGGGCGGCGCGCGCCGTCGCGTGCCCGCCCTTCTTCTCGCGGAGCTGCACCACCCCGTTGCGCTTGATCGTGATGTCGTAGAGCCATCGTCCATCCTTCCGTCGTCGTACGCTCACCGCCTGCCACCTTTCTTCGGGGGCTGCGGCGCGGCCTGGCCGGCGAGCCAGGCTACTACGGTCGGACGGTGCACCCGCCAGGCGCGGCCCACCTTGGTGGCGCCTGGCACCCTGCCCTGCGCGACCAGGTCGTAGATGACCTTGGTGTTCATTCGCAGGAGGCCGGCGAGCTCGGGGACCGTCAGGACCTCGGGCTCCACGGGCGGCGGCGCGGCCGCGGGGGCGTCGTTGGCAGGCGTCACGCATGCCCCCGCTGCACCGGGCACAGGTCGACATCGCAGCACGGCGAGCACTGGGCGCGGTCGGAGGTCGCCAGCTCGAGGAGGCACACCGGGCAGATGAGGGTGCCGCACGGGCCGCGCAGCGGGTTGAACGCCCGGTGGCAGAGCGCGCAGCTCGCGACGACGCAGCTCGCCGCGGGGTATCCGCCGCCGAACCGGCGGCGCGGGACGCGGAGCACGGCGGCGAGGCCGAGCAGCTCGAGCTGGGGGGCGATCACGGCCACCCCCAGCCCCAGAGGCCGCAGAGCACGACGGCGCCGGCGGTGAGCAGCACCACGGCGACGAGCGCCACCGTGCGCGCCCGGGGGCGCGGCAGAACCATGGGAGGTCCGAAGCTCATCATCCCCTCCCTTGGTTGGGCACGGGGGACATCGCGGCGGCGAGCATCCGGCGGTCCTCCTCCGTCGCGACCTTCTCAAGCGCGTCGCAGTCGAGCTGGAACCGGATCTGGTCGGAGCGGCTCGTCGAGTAGCCGCACCGCGGGCACCGCCCGGGCCCGGAGAACTTTGGCCGCCCGCGGTCGATGCCGCAGACCGTGAGCGCGTGGCGCGCGGCCTCCGCGTTCGGCCCAGTGGCGATGCTGGGTCTCATACCGTCCGCTCCATCAGCCGGCAGCCATCGCCCGGCGTGTAGTGTGTCCAGCCCCCGTGCATCGACTGCTTCGCCATCTTGCAAGGCACAGCGCCGAGCTTCATGAGCGGCGCGCCGTCACGTCCGAAGAGAGGGCGGTCCTTGCTGTCCCTGGCCTGGACCATCTGCGCGGCGTGGCAGCCCGCAGCGCACGTGTGGAGCTCGCTCACTGCGCGCTCCCCTCGGCGACGCGGGCGCGACCGGTGGCCATGAGCCGCCCCAGGGCGCGCTCTACCTCGGCCTCTTGCTGCGCCGAGTAGT
>Ga0302279_10001184_pt1 | contig 37742 bp, 37 predicted proteins | sample III_Bog_N3_3_FD_194541 | JGI IMG/M metagenome (GOLD analysis project Ga0302279, IMG submission 194541) | Peat permafrost microbial communities from Stordalen Mire near Abisko, Sweden - III_Bog_N3_3 | ecosystem: Environmental > Terrestrial > Soil > Wetlands > Peat | place: Sweden: Abisko...
CAGGTGTGGCCGCGCGCCCTGGCTGGAGGCGTCTCCACCGTGCTGGATGATGGTCAGCACGGGCAGGGCCCAGGAACACGACCGCCCCGCCGGCACGTGAGTGCCGACGGGGCGGGGGTGGTGAGGACGAGGGAGGTTCAGAACGGGTCGAGGGAGTCATCGTCGATATCTTGGCTCTCGACTCGAAGAGCGTCGGCGTAGTCGCGCAGCCGGGCGGCGAGTTCGGCGGAGAGGTCGACGACCTGAGCAGCGACACGCTCGGAGGGGAGCAGCCACGGGGCAGGTCTCTCGAGGCGCCTGGTCGCTGCGAGGAGTGGATGTGCGGAGTCGAGAGCTCTGTCGACGGCGAGGAGCGCGGCGTCGGCGAGGAGGACGACGATCATCTGCGGGACGAGGTCGAGTTCGTTGGCGGAGGGGCAAGGGATGCTACGTCGGGTGTTCACGCTCGGTCCTCCGCTTCGCTCTGGAGAATGCGGGTGAGAACGTCGCGCTCGACGAGCTTCTTCTTCTTTCGGGCGGAGGCGCGGAGAGCGGCGGTGGCGAGGCGGTCGGTGTCGCGGAGGGAGCTGCCCGCGGCCTCGTGGAGGATAGCGAGTGCGTCGACGGCGAAGATGTCCTTGGTGGCCCCGACGCGCGCGAGGCGAGCGCGGATGTAGTCGGTGGTGTCGTCGGGGTGGAGGCTGCCGAGGGCGAAGCGGTGATGGATGCGGGAGTAGAGGGAACGATTTCGTCGGAGCCTGAGCCTGTCTTCGAGGTCCGGCAGTCCGATGAGGACGAGCGAGAGAAGGGGCTTCTGATCCCATTGGTAGTTGAGGAGTATGTGCAGGTGATCGAGCGTGTCCTGATGGAGGAGGTGGGCCTCGTCGACGAGGAAGACGGGGCAGACGCGCTCTTTGGCGAGGTCCTCGACGTGGGCGCTGACGGCGAGGAACAGATCTCCGGCGGTGGAGGCCTTCGCGAGGCCGAGGGCGAGGCAGAGGTGGCGGTAGAAGTCGCGGCGCCCGACGGTCGTATTCTGGCAGTAGACGAGTCGGAAGTTGGCGGGAGCGAGGGCGTGGCGCAGGGCACGCAGGACGCAGGTCTTGCCGACGCCGGGCTCGCCGGTGAGTAGGGCGCTGGCGCGGGCGTGCATGGCTTCGGTGAGGTCTTCGACGAGGGAGAGCTTGGAGGGAGGCAACCAGAGCTCGGCGTCAGCGATGTCCTTGGCGAACGGATCGGCGGCGAGTCCGAAGTGAGAGAGGTAATCGAGGCTCATGTCAGCTCCTTCGAGGCGGCGGGCTTCGTCGTGCGGCCGATGCTCTTGTCGAGCAGGGTCTTTGGGGGATCGAACGGGGTGCGCGCCTCGTGTGGTTTGTCGAGGCAGACGGGGGCCCTGGTACGGTGAGCATTCTTGCGTGGGTCGACGGGCACGAGGACGTGGCGCACGCCCTCGTGCTCGATCCACGGGGGCTCTGCGGGATCGACCATGCATCGTGAGACGGTGACGAGCTTTCGCGCGAGGAATCCCAGGTCGGTCTCCCAGTCGTCGCCGTCCATGGGGACGGTGGAGTCGCCGCGAACGCGCCGGCGGACGTGCACGGTAAGCGCGTCGCGGAGCTTCTTTTCGTCGAAGTCGTCGGGTCGCGGCGCGGCCGTGAACACGGTCTCGGGGGCCTTGCCCATGAGGGCCCCGTGCGGGGTGCGGTGGTAGTGCTCGTCGAGGAAGGCGTAGAGGCGGACGTTGAGATCGTGGAGCGAGCCGAGGGTGCCGGCGAAGTCGAGGCAGCGCTCACGGAGGGTGCGCCAGAAGCGCTCCATCTTTCCGCGCGCGGGGGCGTCGTAGGGCTTCGCGTGCAGGAGGGTCGTCCCCATCCGCGCACAGGCGAGGGCGAGGGTGTGACCGCGGTAGGTAGCTCCGTTGTCGAGGTAGAGCGCGTCGGGGGGGCCGTGTTTGCGGATGGCGCGGACGAGGAGGCCGAGCATGTCGACCTCGCGCTCCTGGTGCATGGCCTCGAGCGCGACGACGTATCTGGACGCGTCGTCGAGCATGCCGTGGATACGCACGGGCTTCTTCTCGCCGTCGATCAGGAGATGGGCGCCGTGGCAGACGTCGCCGTGCCAGAGCGCACCCGGCCGCTCGGCTTCCCACCGGAGGCGCTGCTTGCCGTCGACAGCATTTCGCAGCGTGCGCTTGTCGAGGCCGCGCGCGGCGAAGAGGCGCCGCAGCGAGGAGGGCGAGATGACGTTGATCTCGAGGCGTCCGTCGGCGACCAGCGTGTCGAGGATCAACTCGGCCGACGCGCTCGGTCTCTCCCGGCGAACGTCGCAGAGCAGCTCCTGCTGCTCGGCGGTGAGGGCCCGCGCTGCGCCGCGATCGGAGCGCGGCTCGGGTCGCAGCGCGGCGAGTCCCCCCTTCTTGTAGTGCCGGTACCAGCGCTCGAGCGTCGGCACGGCGAAGGTCCTCGTCGCGGTGGCGCCCGGCGGCCGGAAGCGTTGTTGACTCAGTGCCTCGAGCCTCTCGGCAAGCGCGCCGCGAGGTAGGTCGATGCGCGTGAGGGCGCCCACGATCTCGCTGCGGAACAGCGCGACCGCCTCGGCGTGGTCCTTGGGGGTGAGATTCTCCATGCAGATAGCAACCTTTCCGCGAACGCCACATCGGGCGCCGCTCCTGCGGTTGCTACGCGAGCGGCTCTCGCTTGCCGTGGGATCACGGTTGGCGGGAATCGCCGCGACCGCGGATCGGGATCAGCGAGGGTGAAGGGCCCCGCCGGCAAAGGCGGCGACCTCCACGCTCGACCCCGGTGGCGCGAGCGCCACGAGCGAGGCGGCCGCGCGCTCGGCCTGCTGCCTCCGCGAGAAGCGCGCGGGTGGCGCACGCGAGCTCGCGGTCGCGAACAGCAACCCCTCGGCCGTCGCCGTGGCCCAGCGGCGAAGCGTGACCCACGAGCCCTGCGCCGCGGTCCCCACGAAGGCCAGCGGGCTGACGCGCGTGCGCACCGCCGATTCCGTGGCCCCAACGAGGGCCCAGAGGGCGAGCGCGAACCCGATCGCCGACGCGGTGTACAGCCGCCGCGCCAAGAGCTCCCGGGGAACGACGAGCATGCACGCGCCGCACGACTGGCACTCGTACCGGCGCGCCCGCACGCTCGTCAGCTCGGGGACCCCTCCCGCCGTCGGGGGGCCCCGCACCTGACGCTCGCGCGTCCCGTCGCCGTGGACCGTTAGTTTGCCGCCGTGGGGACGACTCGCGGCGCCGCAACCAAGGCAGCGCGCCGGACGAACTTCCGATGGCGACGGCATCTTTGAACGCCACGACTTGACGTCGAGCGAACTTCGGCAAATCTTCTCTTCGCTCCGTTCCTCCAAAAGCCTCGGAGCACGATGCGAGGGTGTCCCGCCAAAGATCGCCCTCGCATCACCCTTTTGTGGGCCTGCACCACGCCGATGTCTCCGCCTCCGCGGCGGACGATGACGGCGGATCCCTCCCGGCGCCACTCACCGCCAACGTTGATGCCGATCCCCTCTCTGCGCGATCTCACCGATCAACCTGCGTGCGCGCAATTCAGCTCGGAGGGATCAACCAAGTCACGCCTTAACAGGGGGACGGGGGAGGACTCTTCCCCGAGCTCGGCTAGTGCGTCGAGCGAGTAGTCGCTCACGGGAGCCTTCGTCGCCACCATCAGCCGGAGTAGTCGGTCGGCCACGGCGCTCATCTGCTCGCGGTCGTTCTCCACCGGGAGACGCTCTCGGGCGTGACACCCATGTGCCGGGCGAAGTCGGCCCCGGACCAGCCGAGGTACTTGCGGAGGTAGCTTTGGTATCTCGTGAAAGGCGGGTGATCCCGCGATGATGCAAGGCGGCGTCCCTACGTGGATGAATTTAGAACCGCGCTCGTTGAGCTGGTCGTTGCAGCGTGAGCGTACTTGCGCGAAACGAGCGGGAAGGCGTAGCGGAGCGTGAGGAAGCCCCGTCCCATGCAGGTTCGAGACTCGATTAGGGGTCGGCGAGGAACTCCTTCAATGCCGCGTTCACTCGCTCGGGCTGGCCGAACATGAGATCGTGGCTCGCGTCCGGGATGAGGACCGTCCGGACATCCGCAATCAGCGACTTCGCCCGTGCGAGCGCGGGGGTAGGGTCGTACTGTTTCTCCTTGTCGCCGAGGATGACGAGCGTCGGCATCGAGATTCGTCGAAGCTCGTCGTCACCGAGGACCCTCGGGGTAGGAATCATCGACAGCCCGGTCCGCTTGCGACCGGCGTACGTGACGTCGATCACCTTGTCGAGGAGCGCGTCGTATGCCTCGCGGTGCTCGGCCGGCGGGAAAGCCATCCAGCGCATCACGCTCGCGTAGCGAGCCCGCGTGGGCCACGCGAGGATCGATAGCCCCTTCAGCACCCCGCCGAACTTCAACGGCAAGAGCGTCGCGGCGGGCGCCATGAGGACGAGGCGCCGGATCCTCTCGGGGACCGCGAGCGCGACGTGCGCGGCGACGCACCCCGCGTACGACATGCCGACGTAGTCCGCCTGGCGCAACCCGAGGGCGTCAAGCATCTCGACGTACCAGCGCGCAAAGTCGTCGAACCGCTGCGGCGTCGCGACTTCCGTCAGACCGTTGTTAGCCGGAGGGTCGACCGCGTAGACGCGGTGCGTGTCGACCAAGGCCGCGATCTGCGCCGTCCACGCCACCCCCGACGTGCCGAGGCCCGGCATGAGGAAGACGGCGGGCGCGTCGGGTGGTCCGGCTGCGAGCAAGTGCGTTCGTCCCGACGGCGACGTGACCCAAACGGGCTCGGGGGGCACCGGCCATGTTTGCAGCAGCGTTTCGTACGCAACGCGGAAGATGCGATCGGCTTCGCTACGGGACGAGGACGGCATGGCGGACACACCTAGGGCCACGTTCCTGCGGCGGCCAGAGGCTCAGTCCGTGGCCGAGCGTCGTGCGCCAGTCCAAAGCGAGGTTTAGGTTGCGCGGCATTGGTGGCAGCGTAGGAGAGCTCGGCCCGGCTTGCCGCCACGGCCTCCGCGTGCCAGCCGCCCTTGGCGACCTCGAGCCGAAGTCGGACCGGGGAGGACTCTTCCCCAAGTTCGGCCAGGGAATCCAGCGAGTAGTCGCTCACGGGAGCCTTCGTCGCCACCATCAGCCGGAGTAGTCGGTCGGCCACGGCGCTCATCTGCTCGCGGTCGTTCTCCCACCGGGAGACGCTCTCGGGGGTGACGCCCATGTGTCTGGCGAAGTCGGCACCGGACCAGCCAAGGTACTTGCGGAGGTAGCGGACCTCGGCAGCCGTCAGGCGGGCCTTCTTGCCGATGACGGCCAGGGCGATGGCCCGGTGCAGATGTTCGATCTTCGGGATGACCACCTCATGCTCGCCACACGCCTTGCACCGACGAACCTCAACCCCGACGAGCGTGACGTAGGGCAGGCCGGAGGCGGTGTAGCTGTAGTTCTCGTGGGCCGAGGTCATCGGCTTATCGCACTCGGGGCACTTCATGGCTTCATTCTCCAGGCCGTCACGACACGAAGCTCGGTCTCCGAACGGAAGGCGACGATGACGGCAATGCGGGCCGTTCGAGCTCGGTAGCGCCAGGAGCCCTTCTCCAGCTCGCCTGGGTCCCCCGCTTCTTGAGTTGGTCGGGATCGACACCCGCACTGCGGACGGCGTGGTCACGCGTTGGACCGAGTTGCCCGGCGTGCCCAAGACGCCATCGCGAACATGCGGAACACCTTCGAGCACCAGCCAGAGCAGGCACGGGAGCTTGTGGCCACGCTCTTCGACGGGAAGATCGTGTTCACGCCCTTCAAGACCCCGGCTGGCCCTCGGTTCCTGCTCGAAGGCACCGCCCTACCGGGGCGTCTGTTCGGGGTCGAGGATGCAGGTGTTCTTAATGTGGCGTCCCCAGGGGGATTCGAACCCCCGTTAGCGACGTGAAAAGCCGCGGTCCTGGGCCTCTAGACGATGGGGACGGTGAGACGGGCACCAAATGGGCTGCCTTGAATCGGGTCGCGGACCGTAGCCGCGGCGCGCCCTCCTGTAAAGCAGGTCGCGAGGGCCTAGTTACAGAGGCCACCTTTGCACGACAGGCTGCAGCAGTCCGTCGACGTCGCGCACGCGGCCCCCGTCAGCGCGCAGCCGCACGTCTGGTTCACGCACTGCTCCGAGCAGCAGGTCGATGCGCTCGTGCACGAGTTGCCGTCGAGCGTGCACGTCGACTGGCTCGTGGCGCAGGTGCCCGAGCTCAGGTTGCAGACGAGCAACCCGCAGCAGTCGAAATCCGTCTGGCAGTTGGCGCCCTCGTCGGCGCACCCGCACGTGCCGTTGACGCACTGGTCCGAGCAGCAGTCCGACGCTCCCGAGCACGTCGTCCCGTCGACGCTGCAGCTGTTCACGCAGCTGTTGCTGTCGGGATCGCACAGCAAGGTCCCGCAGCAGTCCGAGCTGCTCTCGCACGTCCCGCCGACGTCGAGGCACGAGCACGTGTTCGAGCTGGGGTCACACGTGAGCGCGCCGCAGCAGTCCGCGCTCGTCGCGCAGGCCTGGCCGCTCCCGTTGCAGGCGCACGTGTTGCTCGTGAGGTCGCAGAGAAGAACGCCGCAGCAATCGTCGCTCGTGGCGCAACCCTGGCCACTCAACGCGCAGCCGCACGTCTCGTTCACGCACTGGACCGAGCAGCACTGCGAGGCATCGGCGCAGGAGAGCCCGTCGGCGGCGCACGCTCCGGCTTCGCCGCCATCCGTCCCGCCGTCCGCCGTCGTTCCGCTCGCGCAGGTGGAGGTGGTCGTGTTGCAGAGGAGCGCGCCGCAGCAGTCGAAATCGGTGACGCAATCGCTCCCTTGCCCGGCGCACGCTGGAGCGCAGGTGCCGTCCTGGCAGAAGCTCGAGCAGCAGGCGCCGTTGGTCGAGCAGTCGTTGCCATCGGAGGCGCAGGTGCTCCCGCCGTCGGCCGAGCCACCGTCCTTGCTGCCGCCCGTGGACGCGCCTCCGCCGTCGCCGCCGCCGCCCGTGCTCGCGCCGCTGCATTTGCCCCCCACGCACGCGAGGGAGCAGCAGTCGCTGAAGGTCTGGCAGCTCGAGCCGTTCTGCGCGCAGGTCTGCGAGCCCGTGCCGCAGGTGCCCTCGGTGCACGCCTGGCTGCAGCACTGCGCCGCGCTCGTGCACGACGAGCCGTCGGCCTCGCAGGTCGGCGTGGGGGCACCGCAGACGCCGCTCGTGCAGGTGGAGCTGCAGCAGTCGCTCGCCGTCTGGCAGGTCGAGCCGTTGCCCTTGCAGGCCGCCGCGGTCTCGCAGCTGCCCGAGCCGCAGTTGTGGCTGCAGCACGCGCTGCTGGCGCTGCAGCTCGAGCCCTGGTTCGCGCACGCAGGCTCTCCGCACGCGCCCCCGGTGCAGATGCCGCTGCAGCAGTCGCCGGCGGTCTGGCAGGCGCCGCCCGACGCGAGGCACGTGGGCGCGGCGCACGCGCCAGCCGTGCACGTGTTGCTGCAGCAGTCGCTCGGTTGCGCACAACCCTGGCTCACCGAACGGCACACCGCGGCGGCGCAGACCCCGGCGGTGCACGACTCGCTGCAGCAGTCGGTGTACTGGGCGCACCCCGCGCCGGCGAGCCGACACTTGCCCGCAGGCACCGGCGTCTTCGCGAGGCCGGAGTCTTCGTTGCTCGTAGGAACGATGGTGGTCGCCGAGTCGCCGCCCCCGCCGCCGCTACCACCGGAATCGACCGCCAGCTCGTTGAAGGGAATCTGCGCGTTCGAACCGCAGCCGCCAAACAGCGACGCCAGCGCCAGCGCGAGGCCGGCGACACAGGCATGCGTCAAGTACGGATAAGCCCGCATGCCTCAAACCTAGCTCGCCAATCGTGGTCTGGCGATCCCCCGAATTCGCTTTGCGCGTCGTCGCGGGCGCCTGTCAGGGGCCTGTACGGATCCGGACCCCAAACGTGATCCACCCGTGGGGCGCGAGCTCCTGGGTCGAATAGTATCCACCTGCCGCTTCGACGTACGGTCCGACGCCAAAGTTATAGCCGGGCCGGTATTCCACGCCGCCGACCGCCGACAGCTCGAAGCCCTGGAGGGACTGCGCCAGGTCAGCGTCCCCCGTGCAGTCGTCCGCGGCGGCCAGGCTGAGCAGCTCGTAGCCGGCGCCGACACCGACCCACGGGTCCCATTTTTTCTCCGGGCTGAAGTGGTAGTGAAGGGCCACGCCGACGCGGATCATGTTGGCGCTGCAGTCGTCGGTGGGAGGGCACGTCGCGTTGGCTCCGTCGGCGATGGCCGGGAAGCCGTAGAAGAAGTACCCGAGGAGCGTGAGGTGCGGGACGAGGAGGTAGCCCACCTCACCGCCGACGAGGAAGACGCCCGAGACGGCGTTGTCCAGCGGTGCGCCCGACGCGGCGTTGCCCAGCGGCAGCGCGTACTGCGCGCGGATGCCGAAGGAGAAGCGCTCGTCCCAGTGGAGCGGCCTCGTGGGGGCCGTCGTCACCACCGCAACCGTAGGAGGAGGCGGAGGGGGAGGAGGCGGAGGAGGAGCGGGGGCCGGAGGAGCCACGCCGACGGGGGCGGGTGGTGGTTGCGGTGCGGGGACGTCGACGCCCGCTGCGGGTGGCGGCGCTGCAGTCTCCGGCGGTGCGGCGACCGTCGGCGCGGGGGGAGCCTGCGGGACACCCGCGTCGGGCGGGGGCATGAGCTCATCTGCTCGCGCTGCCGTCGCCGTGAAGCACGCGACCGAGAGGGCGGATCCGGTCACGAAGGCCAGCGCCAGGGAGCTCCTCGAGCCGCGGCAGGGCGCCTTCATCGCCCTATTCACTACGGGCACGGCACGGGGCCGTCAACGTCGCAGTGACGCGCGCGTTGCGCTGCGACACAATCGCCACGATGACACCGTCCGAATTCCGCAAGCTTGGTCACGCGCTCGTCGACTGGATCGCAGACTACCGCGAGAAGGTCTCCACGCTTCCCGTCATGTCCAGCGTCACTCCCGGATCCATCCGCAGGCAGTTGCCGGCCGAAGCCCCGGAGGCCGGCGGCACCCTCGCGGGCATCGCCGAGGATCTCTCGCGCATCGTCGTGCCTGGGCTCACGCACTGGAGCCATCCCCGCTTCTTCGCCTACTTCCCCTCCAACTCGTCGCTCGCGGCGGTGCTCGCCGATCTCGTGACCGCGGGGCTGGGCGCGCAGGCGATGAGCTGGCAGACGAGCCCGGCCGCCACCGAGATCGAAGAGGTCATGATGGAGTGGCTGCGGCAGCTCATTGGCCTGCCGCCTTCGTTCACGGGCGTCATCCAGGACACGGCGTCGACCGCCACGCTCGTGGCGCTGCTGTCCGCCCGCGAACGGGCGACGGAGTACGCGCAGGAGACCCAGGGACTCCAATCGTCGCGCGAGCCTCTCGTCGTCTATACGTCGGACCAGGCGCACTCGTCCGTAGACAAGGCTGCGCTCCTGGCCGGGTATGGACGCGCTTACATCCGGTCTATCCCGACGGATGAGGTTTACGCCATGCGCGTGGATGAGCTCTTGCTCGCCGTGCAGAAGGACCTCGCCGCGGGACTCCGGCCCTGCGCGGTGGTCGCAACCGTCGGTACGACGGCGACCACGGCGGTCGACCCGCTGGCAGCCATCGCCGCGGTCGCGCAGGCCCACGGCATGTGGCTCCACGTGGATGCCGCGCTGGCCGGCAGCGCGATGATCCTCCCCGAGTGCCGCCCGCACTGGTCCGGCGTCGACGCGGCCGACTCGGTGGTCCTCAATCCACACAAGTGGCTGGGCGCCACGTTCGACCTGTCGGCGTACTACGTCCGGGATCCGGCGCACCTGGTCCGCGTGATGTCGACGAACCCGAGCTACCTGCGCACGAGCGTCGACGGCGAGGTGAAAAACTTCCGCGACTGGGGGATCCCGCTCGGCCGGCGATTTCGAGCGCTCAAGCTCTGGTTCTTGCTGCGGGACCAGGGCGCGTCGGGCCTCCGCGAGCGGCTGCGCCGCGACCTGGCGAACGCGGCGTGGCTCAAGGACGAGATCGACGGCACGAAGGGCTGGGAGCGAGTCGCGCCGGTACCGTTCCAGACGGTGTGCGTGCGCCACGTCCCGGAGCGGATGAGCGATGCGCAGGTGGACGAGCACAACCGCGCCTGGGCGTCGCGCATCAACGAGTCGGGACGCGCGTACGTCACGCCGAGCGTCCTCAAGGGGCGGCAGATCGTCCGGGTCTCGGTCGGAGCCGAAGCAACCGAGCGCCGGGACGTAGAGGCGCTCTGGGAGCAGATGAGGCACGAGGTCGCTGCCGCGAGCTGATGGGTCGCTTGCCGAGCCACGTTGCGTAGCGCTCCCCTCTGCCGACCTCTCCCGGGAGGGTCGCGTCGCACGTTTGGTGCATTGCACACCATCATCGACGGACGTAACCGAAGGACCCATGGCGAGCGCCGACCTCCTCTGCTCCAGCGGCATCGTGGCCCTCGCGGCGGCTGCCTTGTTCGCCTGCGCGGTCCGGGCCTGGCGCAGGGCGCCGGCGGGCTCCGCACCGGGGGCGCACGGCTGGGCGGCGGTACGGGACAGGGCCAGAGCGCTGGCGCTGGGCTCGCTCGAGCCGGTCGTGCGCGTCGCCATTCGCATGGGCGTCTCGGCGAGCGCGATCACGGCGTGCTCGCTCCTGCTCGGGGCCGCTTCCGGGGGCCTGCTCGCGCTGGGGCATTTTGGGGTCGCGGGCGTGGCGATCGTCGTCGCGTCGCTCGGCGATTGCCTGGATGGGCTGGTCGCGCGGCGGACGAACACGGCGACGCTGGCCGGCGCGCTGTTCGACGCGTCCGTCGATCGCTACGAGGAGTTTTTCATCCTGTCGGGCCTCGCGATCTACTTTCGCGCGCACGCGGCCGTCCTGATCCTCGTGCTCGCGGGCCTGCTCGGCTCCTTCATGGTCAGCTACGGGAGCGCGAAGGCCGAGGCGCTGCGGGTCGTCGTCCCGCCGGGATGGATGCGCCGGGCGGGGCGCGCCGCGTGCCTGAGCATTGGAACGATCGCAGTTCCCGTCGCGGGCGCGGCCGCGCACGCCGTCGGGCTTCCGGGCTGGACGGCGACCGCTCCTCTAGTTCTCTCGCTCGGTGTGCTCGCGGTCGTCGCGAACGTCTCGGCGGCGCGCCGTCTACGGATCATCGCGGCCGCGGCGAGCCCGACGCACGTCTCCGGGGCTGGGGCGTCCCGTCCTTCGGCGAGGCACGCGCGCGCGGCCGAGCTGCTCGACGCAGACGCCCGCGGTTGATTATATGGCGCGGTGAAGTCGATCTTGGCCTTGGGAGCGCTCGTGCTGGCGAGCTGCGGCGGACAACGCGCTTCGGTGGAGCCAGAGGCGCCGGCGCCCGCGTTCGATGTCGACGCAGGGGACTGCCCCGCGCGCGCCCGCGTCGCGCCGATGTGCGTCAGGGCGATGACCGAGCGCTGCCGTGGGCAGCAATCGGGGTGCGAGTCTGCGTGCGAGTCACAGTTCGGCTCGATGCCCGGCAACACCGAGAAGGAGCCGGGCATCCGTGGCGACATGGAGACCACCCAGTGCCGTCAACGCTGCGGAGACGGCTATCCCGCGTGTACGCGCGCTCTGCTCTCGCACTGTCCGGAGCCCTGCCCCTAGCCCGACGGTGCGTGGCGGACCCTGCGCACGAAAACTGCTTTCTCATACGTGTGTGAGAAAACCAACGCGCGTCAGACCGGCCCAGGGAAAACTGGCAGTCTTGCTGCCCGGACTTGGCGCCGTCGCCACAACCACGATCGCCGGCGTCCTGCTCGCGCGCCGCGGGCTCGGAACCCTCTTCGGCTCGGTCACGCAGCTCGACACCATCCGGCTGGGCAAGCGAACGGACAACCGGACCCCGCCCATCCGCGCCTTTCTGCCGCTCGCGTCGCTCGACGACCTCGTGTTCGGCGGCTGGGACATCTTCCCCGAGGACGCGCATGAAGCGGCGCTCCACGCGAAGGTGCTCGAGCATCAGCACCTCGACCCGATCCGCGACGAGCTCGCGCGCGTGCGGCCGATGCGCGGCGTCTTCTACCCCGAGTACGTGAAGCGGCTCGTGGGAACGCACGTGAAGAGCGGACCCAGCAAGGCTGCCATGGTCGAGCAGCTGCGCGAGGACGTGCGCTCCTTCGTCCGGGATAACGGCTGCGCGCGTGCGGTCGGAGTCTGGTGCGGCTCCACCGAGGTGCACTCGTCCCCGTCGGCCGTCCACGCGTCGATCGGCGCGTTCGAAGAGGGGCTCGCAAAGAGCGACCCGCACATCAGCAACGCGCAGATGTACGCCTGGGCGTTTCTGAAGGAGCGGGTGCCGTTCGTGAACGGCGCTCCGCACCTGGGCGTCGACTTCCCGGCGGCGGAGCTCCTCGCTCGAGAGACCGGCGTGGCCATCGCGGGCAAGGACTTCAAGACGGGGCAGACGCTCCTCAAGACCGTGATCGCGCCCGGCCTCAAGGCGAGGATGCTCGGTGTCCGCGGCTGGTTCTCCACCAACATCCTCGGCAATCGCGACGGCGAGGTGCTGGACGATCCGGGCTCCTTCCGCTCCAAGGAGATCTCGAAGAAGGGCGCGCTCGACTACATCTTCAAGCCCCAGGAGCACCAGGACCTCTACGGCGATCTCTTCCACAAGGTCCGCATCGAGTACTACCCGCCGCGCGGGGACGCGAAGGAGGGCTGGGACAACATCGATCTGTTCGGCTGGCTTGGCTACCCGATGCAGCTCAAGATCAACTTCCTCTGCCGCGACTCCATCCTCGCGGCGCCGGTCGTCCTCGACCTGGCGCTGCTCATGGACGTCGCGCAGCGGGCCGGGTTCTCGGGGACGCAGGAGTGGCTGAGCTTTTACTTCAAGAGCCCCATGACGGCTCCGGGCCTCTACCCGGAGCACGACCTGTTCATTCAGCTCATGAAGATGAAGAACACGATGCGCTGGATGATGGGGCAGGAGCTCATCACGCACCTCGGGAACGAGTACTACGACTGACCGTCCTCTTGGCCGCCCGCTTCGTCCGGGCGCTCTTGCCGGCGGCTCCCTTGGCGGCCGCCTTCTTTCGAGGCTGCCGCCGGGGGGCCGCCAGCGTGCCTCGGCAACGCTTCGCGCCGCACTTGCATGGGTAGATGCGACGAAGATCCGCGTTCGAGTACGAGGAGTCGGTCGTGTACCAGTAGTCGTACGCGAGCTCCTCGCCGGCCGGGATGGGCCGCTTGGCCTCGATGAACACGCGTCCGCGCTCGATGATGGCCCAGCAGTTGGCGTCGCATGAGTGGTTGATGTAGCGCGACTCGTTGCCGCCCCGCGTGCCGTCGATCACGACCTTGCTGCTCACGGCGAAGAGGAAGGTGTGGTGGCGCCGCGTCGCCTCGTCGTCGTGCTCCTCGTCGGCCTCCGTGGAGGGCTGGCGTTCGCCGGTGTATTCGAGGACGCGCGTGCCCTTGGGGATGTCCGTGCGGGCGAAGACGCCGCGCCCCTGGATAGGCGAGCGGCGCACGATGACGAACGACTGAGCCTTGCCGCGCTTCTTCGCGGATCGCATGTCCTGGGTCTTCTTCGCGGCGCTCTTCTTCTTGGCGGGAGCGCGGGTCTTGGCGCGTGTGGTCGTGTGCTCGAGACTCATGGGATGCGCATTTGCCACAGAACCGGTCGGAAGGTCGTCTTGACTTTGCTCGGCCGTGATGGACGCAAGGCAGCCTGGGGCGCGCCCGCCCCGCTGTGGCGGCTAGCTAGTCGGCCGTGGACGGCGATGAGCCATGCGGATCACGGAACCCCGCACCTGGGTGCTCGAGGAACGTAGAAGCGCGCTCGGCATCGCCGATGCACTCACCTCGTCGCCGAAGACCGATAGGAGGTGTTTCATGCGGCTTCACAAAGGTCTCGTCGCGGCTGCGGCGATCACGGCGACGATGCTCGTCGGACAGTACTCCTTCGCCGATGACACATGGATGGAGGAGCCGGAGGAGACAACGACCGAATACGTGGGGCCTGACTCGGGGCTCTTCTTCGGAGGCCTCTTGCTCTTCGGTGCGCCCTACGTCGCTTCGGCGATCGTCGCATCGAACAGCACACACCCGGGCGACGGTAAACTCTACATCCCCGTCGCTGGTCCGTGGCTGGATCTCGGCCAGCGCCCGGGCTGCGCCTCCACCAACCAGATGTGCATGGCGAACGAAGGCACCAACCAGGTGCTGCTCATCGGCAACGGCGTGCTCCAGGGCATCGGAGCGCTGACCTTCCTGGCGAGCTTCCTTTCGCCCGAGACGGAGCAGGTCCCGGCGTCGGTGGCGAGGCTGCACAAATCCCACAAGATGGACTCCGTGGCGAAGACGAAGCCGACCATCCACTTCACCCCGGCCTCGTTCCCGGGCGGTGGCCAGGGGCTCGCGGCGTTCGGGACGTTCTGAGCGTCAGGAGCCGCGCCGGAAGCGCGGACCCGTTTGCTGTGGCTCCACGACCTCCGTGGAGCTGCGGCGATCGCGAAATCCGATGACGAGGTCGAACTTCAGACCGACGATGCCCCCCGGCGACGAGCTATCGACGTCGATCGTCGGCATGAAGCTCCCGTCGATCGCCAGGTAGATGGGCCTGATGGGCAGCTCGAGGCGGAGGCCCGCGAGGATGCCGAACGCGTCGCCGTTGTAGTTCGTGACCGGGGCGACCGCCGTGATCGTGCCCGGCGTGTTCGGCGTCGCTTCGTCGATGCAGCTGCTCGGGATGAAGAGGACGACGTCGCAGCCGCCGCCGGCGCCGTGCCAGTGCTGGTACACGACGCCGCCGCGCGCGAGGAGCGAGAAGTGCTCGGGCTGGCCGAACAGGCGACGGCTCACGCCGAGGGCAAACGACAGCGCTTGCCAGCGCCCGTCCTGCCCGCTCGAGAGGTACTCGGCCCGGAGAAAGCCGCCCCACGGCGGCACCTCCCCGAGCGCCTCCACGCCGAGGACGGAGAAGCCGATGAAGCCGGGCAAGGGCGAGGCGTGCGTGACGCCCGCGAAGCCCGCGCCCACGAGGGGGGCGAAGCCGTAGCGCGAGTCGTACTCGTCGGCCCGCGCCGTGCCGGGGGCCAGCAGGAACACCGCGCTCGCGCACGCCGCGGCCGTGGCGGCCGCGCGACGGAGGGATCTTCCCCTCTGCTTCATGCCGCCTTCTCCGCGCGTTCCGCCAGCGCCCCGAGGAGCTTCTCGAGCGCTTCGCTCGCTTCGTTCGCGAGCTTCTTCGGAACGGCGCGAGTCTCTGCGAGCAGCTCCTTCAGGCGCCCGGCGACGTTCTTGATCGCGGCCGCGTCGCGCTTGTGTTGCTCCGACTCGTCGATGGGGAACACCGCGTCGCGGAACTGGCGCGCGACCGTGGGCAGCGGCGTCGCCTCGTCGAGCACGCGCCGGCGGATCTCGGACACGGTGTCACGCGGGGCCCCTTCCTGAGACTCGGCGCGGCGCAGGAAGTCGACCGACTGGTAGCTCGGGATCGGGCTGGTCACGCCGTCGCGCTTCAGGACCTCCGGCGCCCGGCGCTGCAAGAACTGGAACGAGCCCGTGAGCTTCTCCACCGTCTCGGGCTTGAGGTGGAGCTCGTTCTTGGCGTAGTCGTCGAACGAGTCGTGCCCCCAGCTCTTCCACTGGCCGTGACGGCGGACCTCCGACAGCGACTCGGCGAGCTCGATCCAGCTCGATTTGAAGCTGCGTGCGCGGCGCAGGACGATGGCGCGCTCCGGATCATCAGAGTGCTGGGCTTCGGCCGCGGCGAGCTCGGCGTCGGTCTTCGTTCGATGCATGGGAAGGTGCTACGTGCGCGGCGTCAAGGGAGCAAGAGGGAGCCCGCGTCGTGGGCGGGAAAGAACTAGGATGAAATGATGTTCAACACCAGGCGTGCCGGCGCGTGCGCCTCCATTGTGACCTTGGTGCTCGCTGCGTGCCACAAGGGCGCGCCGCCCGCGCGGTCCGAGGCGCGGGTCCTCGCGGAGCGTGCGCCCCAGGGCGCGACCGAGAGGCCCGATGCGAGCGGCGCCGACGCCGCCTCGGACGAGGCCGCCGCGCTGCCCGTCCCGCCGCAGGGGCCGCTACCGAGTCTCCACCCGGCGCTCGAACGTCTCGCCTCCGGCGCGGCTTTGCAGATCGACGCGGCGGTCGCGGAGGCCATCGCCGACCACAAAGTGCCCGGCGCGGTGGTCCTCGTGGGTCGTCATGACGGCGTCCTCTTCCGCAAGGCGTACGGAGCGCGCCAGCTCTTGCCCACGCGGGCTCCGATGACCACGGACACGATCTTCGATCTCGCGTCCCTCACCAAGCCCCTCGCCACCGCGACGAGCATCCTCGTCCTGGCAGACCGGGGCACGATTGGGCTGGACGACCTGCTCTCCAAGTACGTCCCCGAGTGCGCGAGCGGCGGCAAGAGCGGCATCACCCTGCGGCACCTCTTGCTCCACGTCGGCGGCCTCCCCGCGGGGACGCCGAAGGACGACTATGCGCACGGCCGGGACGAGGCCATCCGCCGCATCTGCAACGTCACGGCGCGATCCGCCGCGGGCGCCGCGTCGAACTACACCGATCTCGGCTTCATCCTGCTCGAGGAGGTCGTGCGGCGCGCGACGCACCAGGAGCTCCCCGCGTTCGCCGACGCAGCCGTCTTCGGGCCCCTGGGCATGCGCGATACGGGCTATTCGCCGGGAGACGCCTGGAAGGCTCGCGCTGCGTGGACCGAGCTCGTCGACGGGGTATTCCGCGTCGGAGTGGTCCACGATCCGCGCGCCTTTCTCCTGGGAGGCGTCGCAGGTCACGCCGGCCTCTTCTCGACCGGCGACGACCTGGCCTCGTACGCGCGCGCGATCCTCGGCGGCGGCGAGCTCGACGGCAAGCGCGTGTTCTCGCGCGCGCTCGTCTCGGCGATGACGGCTCCCTACGACGTGCCGGACGGCGTGCGGACGCTCGGCTGGGGCGTCGAGAGCCGCTGGAGAGGGGACGGGATGTCGCTACGCGCGATCGGCCACCTCGGCTGGACGGGGACGGCGCTGTGGATCGATCCGGAGAAGGACCTGTTCGTGGTCGTGCTCACGAACCGGGTGCACCCGGACGGGCAGGGGGACGCGAAGCCGCTCGTCCACCGCATCAACACGATCGCCGCGGCCGCGGTCGGGCCCTTCGTGGGACGGAGCGCGAGCTGCCCCGGGGAGCCGCCCCCGGCGGTCAAGGCTGGGATCGACGTTCTGCGCGACGAGGCCTTCGTGCGGCTCCGCGGCACCCACGTCGGGCTCATCACGAACACGACCGGCCGCGCGCGCGACGGCACGACGACGATCGATCTGCTCCAGGGGGCGCCTGGCCTGAAGCTCGTGGCGCTCTTCACGCCGGAGCACGGGCTCGGCGCCGATCGCGAAGGCAAGATCGCGAGCGGGCGGGACGAGCGGACCGGGCTCCCCATCTACAGCCTCTACGGGGACACGTTCGCGCCCACGGCCGAGAGCCTGGCCGGGATCGATACGCTGGTATTCGACATCCAGGACGTGGGAACGCGGTTTTACACCTACGCCTCGACCATGCGCCGCGCGATGGAGGCGGCGCGTGCCCACGACCTGCGCTTCGTCGTGCTCGACCGGCCAAACCCGATCGACGGCGTGGACGTCGCCGGTCCCGTCCTCGAGCCGTCTTCGCGCTCCTTCGTGAATCACCACGCGCTGCCGGTGCGGCACGGGATGACCATGGGCGAGCTGGCGTACCTCTTCAACGCGGACGATCACCTGGGCGTCGACCTCTCGGTGGTCCCGGTGACGGGCTGGAGACGCGCCCAGTACTGGGAGGAGACGGGGCTCTCGTGGGTGAACCCGTCGCCGAACCTTCGCAGCGTCGCCGAGGCGCTCCTCTACCCCGCCGTTGGGCTCCTCGAGGCCACCAACCTGTCCGTCGGGCGCGGCACCGACGCGCCGTTCGAGCAGCTGGGTGCTCCGTGGATCGACGGCGCAGCGCTCGTGAAGGCCCTGGCGTCCGACGGGCTCGTGGGGGTCTCGTTCTCCGCGATCTCGTTCACGCCGAGCGCCACGGTCTACGCGGGCCGGTCCTGCAACGGCGTGCGCCTCGTCGTCCGGGACCGCGCCGCGTTCGAGCCGGTGCGCACGGGCCTGGCGATCGCGCGCGAGCTCCGGCGGCTCTACCCGCGCGAGTGGCAGTTCGAAAAGCTCGACCGGATGCTCGTGCACCCGGCGGCCATGAAGGCGATCGACGCTGGGCTACCCCTCGCGTCGATCGTGGAGACGTACAGGCCGGAGCTCGCCGCCTTCGCCGCCAAGAGAGCGAAGTACTTGCTCTACGGCACGGGCGCTGCGGGTTGCGAAGGGGCGTCGCGTTGACCGGGCTGGAGTAGTCGTACTGGGCAATCGGGTAGGATCGCTGCATGTACATCACCCATATCGGCACTGCGTGCGTCCTCCTGGAGATCGGCGGCGTCCGGCTCCTCACCGACCCGGTGTTCGATCCCAAGGGGGGCCACTACCACTTCGGCTTCGGCATGCGGTCCGACAAGACGCTGGCTCCGGCCTGCATGCCTGAAGCGATCGGCGCGGTGGACGCCGTCCTTTTGACCCATGACCAGCACGAGGACAACCTGGACGTGGCCGGGCGGAAGGTCCTCGAGGGTGCTTCGCGCGTCGTCACCACGCGCGCCGCGGGCAAGCGTCTCGGCGGTGCGCTCGGGGCACGTTGCACGCCGCTCGCGCCGTGGGAATCGATCGAGATCGCCGGTGCGGGCGGACGGGTGCGCGTGACGGCAACGCCCGCGCGCCACGGCCCGCCGCTGAGCCTCCCGTTCGTGGGCGAGGTCGTCGGCTTCCTCATCGCGGCCGAGGGCCAGACGCGGGGCGCGGTCTACATGACGGGGGACACCGTGTGGTTCGCGGGCGTCGCCGAGGTGGCGCGGCGCGAGAAGGTGGGCACCCTGCTCCTTCACCTGGGGAGGGCGGCCTATGGGCCTCTACGGTTCACGATGGACGCACGCGAGGGGGTCACCGCGGCCCGCGTGTTTGGCGACGCCGCCGTCATCCCCATCCACTACGACGGCTGGTCGCACTTCCACGAGCCTCGCATCGAAGCCGAGCGCACCCTCGCGGAGGCCGGGCTGGGTGACAGGGTCCGCTGGCTCGTGCCTGGTGCCCGCACGCACGTGGAGGACTGACCGCGGAGCTCGGCGGGATGGGGGCAGTGCGATCTTGCGCATCCTTTCGGGTCCGTCAGTCGTCGATGAAGCGAGACCCGCAAAGGAGGGCTTCGCCAGATGAAAACCCTGATGGTTCGCTACAAGACGAAGAAGGACCAGGCCGCCGCGAACGAGGAGCTCGTGCACACCGTGTACGAGGAGCTCCGGGCACGAAAGCCGCCCGGCCTTCGTTATGCGACGTTCCGCCTCGACGACGGCGTCACGTTCGTCCACGTCGCGGCGATGGATGCGCCCGAGGTAGCCGATCAACTCACCAGCTTGCCTTCCTTCAAAGCGTTCCAGAAGGACCTGCGCGCCCGCTGCGTCGAGGGGCCCGAGCCCGTCGACCTGCACGCGGTGGACTCCTACGCGTTCTTCACCTGAGGCGCGGGCACCGAGCGCCCGCTGCGCCCGCGCGCATCACGGGGCTGCGATGGCGGTCCTCGGCACCCACCCCTGGAGGTACTGGGTGCCACCGCCGGGAAGGTCGGCGTCGCGGTGGATGAAGACCCACCCTTGCTGAACGTCGTGTGTCCTCACCTCGGTGCCCTTCGCCAGCGGAAAGTCATGGGAGGTCTGACCTGGCTCGCGCTGGACGTACGTATCCTCGACGAGGACCGCCGCCTGGCCGGACCGATCGCGGGTGCACGCTCGCGGCCCGCCGCACCCTCCTCCCGGGATCACGTCGGCGACGAGCATCACGGCGGCCACGTATACGACTCTCATCCCTGCCGACAGTACCATCGCGAGGAGGTGGTAGCCTCGGCGGCCGTGCCTGTGCTCACGCCGACGAGGCTTCTTGTCATCGCCCTGCTTCTGCCTTGCTGCCGGCAGGATTCCAAGCCGGCGACGCCGGCGCCAATCGTCGAGACCGTATGGGAAGGGTCGGGCTCGACCGGGCGCGAGCTCGCCGTCGGCGGCGCGAGCTACTACTGGGTGGACACGGCCACCCTCCCCAACGTCCTCTACATCCGCCGGCCTGACAGCCCGCCCACGGCGCTCTGGGTCGTCGAGCGGGGAAATGGCGTCGTTCGATCGCTCGCGGCCAACGACCACGGCGCCTTCGTGACCCACGTGGTGCCGGTCGCTGCGGGCTCGGCCGTGCAGATCGACTTCGTTCCCGCGGAGGGCTCGCAGCCCTTCCTGTTCGCGCAGACGTGGAACGACACGCCCGTCGCCACCTGGGGCCAGGACGTGGTCTTCGCCGACTCCGACCGCGTGCTGGTGACGAAGGTCGGCGAGCCCGCCCGCATCGTTGCAAAGACCGACACGCCCCCGGTCGCGCTGGCCATCCGTGGGGCGCGGGTTCTGTGGATCGAGCACGGCGCTGGCGAGGGCAAGGGGGAGCTGCGCATGGCGCCGGTCCAGGGCGGGCCGGTGACGACGCTGGCAAAAGGGATCGTCTCGGGCCGCCGCCGACCGATGGTCGTGGCCGACGACACGACCGCCTACTTCCTCTCCGGGGCGCGGATGTCGCACGAGGCCAAGCCGGAGGCGACCGCCGATCAGGGGATGACGGGGTTCGCCGAGATCCGCGCCGTCGACCTCGCGGACGGCGGCGCGCGCAGCGTGTACCGCTCCGAGTGGCCGATCGAGTGGCTGGCGATCCACGGAGACCGCCTGTACGCGTGGGAGCTCGACCCGTCGAACGAGGTCGAGGGGCAGCTCCGCAGCGTGGCCACGCGCGGACCAGCCGACGCGCGCACCGAGGTCACCTCACTCCCCACGAAGAGGGGCGCGGCCCCGCCCTTCGCGCTCGAGGAGAAATGGATCAGCTGGAGGAATGCGAGGGGCCTCTTTCGCATACCGCGCCGCTGAGCGGCGCTTCCCTCCGAAGAATTCGAGGCGCTCGTCGGATGCGGATCCGAGGGGGGTGGGCAGATCCGCGGCGAGGTCGCCGGCTCTTGGCGATCCTCCTTGTGGTTCGTCCGTTTGCTATTCGGCAGCGACTTCGCTCCGACGAGCGCCTCTGTGGAGTGTAACGGCCGAGGGCTCCGGGCATTCCCGGCGCCTGCGCGTCGCCGAATGGATGAGGTCGCCAAAGAACCTTTTGACACCCCCACCGTGAGGCCCATAGTTGCGAAGTTGCGGTCGCCGTCGCGGCCGCCAGGTTCCTGGAGGCTACGTTGGGCCGACACCGCGTGCTCGGGTGGCTTGATTCCTCGCTCGATCGCGAGGGCAGCCTGCAGAAGCGCCTGGCGTTCCTCGCGTTCGGCACAGGCCTCGTGCTCGCCGTGACGACGAGCGGCGGCATCCTCGGGGAGCGCCTCAGCGAGGGTAGCGTGCGCGCGGGGGTGCTCGCGAACCTCGCCACCACCGCGGTCGCCGTTCTCGCCCTCCTGATGACCGTTCGACCCACCGTGTTGAACCTCGGGACGACGGCGCGCCCGACGGGAAGCAAGACCCTGTGGCCTTCCCTCGCCGTGGCCGTGCCCCAGATCGCCGGAGCCCTGCTCGGCATCCTGATCGTCCACTCGATCGTCGGTCATGGCGCCGCGATCCGGGCGCCCTGGCTATCCGAGCGGCCCGCCCAGTTCGTGAACGACGTCGTCGCGGTCTTCGCGACGCTCGCCGTCGTATGGGGCTGCGCGAAGAACCTGGACTCGCGGGTGCTCGGCGTGGCGCTCCTCGTCGTCGCTGCCTACGTCGCAACGGCGACCCACTGGCACGTCGATCGCGCGCCCCACGGGTTCGACACGACCGTCCAGCAGTTCGTCGTCGCGCAGTTCCTCGCCGCCGCGTTTGCGCTCGGTATGTTTCGGGTCGCCACGTGGCGCTCCGATGGGTGACTGATCAGGGAGCGCGCTGCTTCGCGGTCCGGATGACGACGACGGGGCTCGCCGCGTTCCACACCACGTGGTCGATGACGCTCCCGAGAATGGCGCGCGAGAGGCCACCTCGGCCCGGCGTCGTCGCGCCGATGACGATCAGGTCCCCGGCGAGCTCCTTGGCGCGCTTCACGATGCCGGGCCCGGCGTCGTTGGTCTCGAACACGTCCACCTCGGCGGCGACGCCGTGCCGCTCCGCCGTCGCCCGTAGCTGCCCGAGGCTCACGCTCGGGTCCTCCGTGGGGCGGAGCGCCGGGATCATCGGGAGCTTCGGGATGGACGGGGCCGGGACGAGGATCACGTGCAGGAGGACCACCGACCCTCCGGCGCTCTGGATGAGGGCTGCGGCCCACTCGAGCGCGTGATCGGCCTCGGGCCCGTAGTCATGGGGAACGATGATTCGGTAGGCCATGCAAGCTCCCTGGTGAAAGGACGACTGTACGCGGTCTCGGCCCGCGACCACCACCGTCCGTCGACAAATGTACCCCGCCGCGAGGTCTACACGGCAACGCAACGCGACCGTCACACTCCACGCCGTGGCGCTGCTTGCTACAGTCGGCAGGCGTGTCCGTCCGGAACATCCTCGACTTCGTCGCCCGCGCGGCGTTCTTCGCGGCCGCGCCGTTCCTGCTCGTCTTCGTGGCGGCCCTGTTTCCGGTCACCGGGGCGCTCTTGCAGATCGGCGTGGCCCTCGCCGTCTTCTTCGTGGCCGAGGGCGTGCGCAAGCTCTCGGCGCGCTCGAAGCTCGCGAAGCTCGTCCTCGCGAGCCAGCTCGAGCTCGAGACCTACTACCGGGCGCACCGGCCTCGCCCCTTCCTCTATTACATCTTCTACCCGCTCCTCTTTCCCTACTGGCTCTCGGTGCCGGAGGCGCGGAGGGAGTTTCTCCTCTTCAAGGGATACACCCTGGCGAGCTTCGCGTTGCTCGTCGGCTCGCTCGCGTTCCAGTACGCGCACTCGTTCCTTCCCGACCTCACGCTCCGTCAGTTCTTGCCCATTGCCGCGGGCACCCTCGGCGTGGAGACGGTCGTGGTCCTCATGTTTCTCATGCCTATCGTGACGAGCGTGGTCCACTTCCACATGGCGGCCGCCCCGCGGCGCCTGGCCGCGCTGCTCGTCGTGGGGGCCGTGTCCGTCTCGTGCGCCATCGTGATGCTCGAGCGGACGCGGGATCCCGTCGTCTCGTTTGCGACGCGGACGCGCGTGCGCGAGCGGACGGCCGCCAAGCCGCCCGCGTCCGTCCGCGCGCGCGTGCAGGCGCTGTCCCAGGCGTGGAAGGCGCTGCCCCGGGAGAAGGACGACGTCGATCGCGACGGCAAGGTCGAAGGGCTGCCGCTCGAGAAGGCGCGCGAGGCGCTGGGCGCGTTCTACAAGAACGACGAGACGTACGCCTTCGACCTCTGGTGCAAGAGGAAGGGCAAGAGCGGGATCATGGTCGTCTACGCCGACGGGCGCGGAGGCCACAAGCCCATCTGGCTCGCGATGGATCAGTCGTTTTCGCCCATCTACGATCCCAAGCTGCTCCCGCCCGGCGCGTTCCTGGCCATGCAGCACGCGGCGGACGCGCTCGAGTGAGCTGCCTCGGGAAGGACTCAGCTTCGAACGGGGATGTCCCCGGGGCGCTCGCGGGCGGTCAGCAGCATGGCGTCCAGGCGATGGGCGATGAACTCGGCCTCGGCTTCCCCGTGGCGCAGGCGCAGCGGGTGATCGTCCGGCGTCGTGTTGGTGACGGCGAAGAGGGGATTGCGCGAGCTGATCGGAAGCGGGACGTCGGGTCGACCGCCGCACACCGCCTCCACTTCGGCGCCCTTGCGGGATGTCGTCACGGCGAACTTCGCGATGTGGGCGACGGGAATCGCGACCAGGTCAGGGCCGCCGCGCAAGGGTCCGACACGGAAGACGCCACCATCGAACACGAGCCTCTGCCCGCCCCACAGCGGGTAGAACGCTTGCCACAGGAAGACGAAGACGGTCACGCTCATGCAGGCCCAGAGGTACCAGGGCATCGATTTGCCGGGCGAGGGATGCGTCTCGAACCACGCCACCATGGCGACGTTGGGGACGACGACGAACAGACCGATGAGCGTGTTGGACCACGCGGGCCGGAGCAGCGCCGTCATGTCGTCGGGCTCGGACCAGCGCAGCCCGCGAGGGCGCTTGGGCAGCGTCCCGCTCATGCCAGTGACTCGTAACGAGGAGAATCGCGTGTGCGAAGGTTTTGCACCCGATCACCGTACCCGTCGCGCGGGGAGATCGTAGCGGCGCGTCGCGCCCAGGCGCTCGAAGGCGACGTCGTGGCAGCTGAAGAGCAGGATCTGCTGCTTCTTCGAGGCCCGGTAGAGGATGCGCAGCATGTCCGCCTGCCTCTCGGGATCGGTGTTGACGAGGCAGTCGTCGAGGACGATGGGCAAAGGCTCGTCCTTCCCGAGCACCTCCGCGAGGCCGAGCCGCACGAGCAAGCTGACCTGCTCCTTGGCGCCGCCCGACAGCGCCTCGAAGTCCTCCGCGCGATCGGCGACCCGCAGGCCGTTGACGGCCCAGCCGTCGCCCATGTCGAGCTGCGCGCCGGGGAGCAGCCCCTGCAGGTACGGCTCCACCTTCTCCCGCACGGGCGCGACCAGGCGCTCCTGGATCTCGCGCTGGGCGGTCGTCAGGGCCTGCACGAGCGCGCGCGCGGCGTTGGCCCGGCGCTCCGTCCGGGCGAGCTCGCGCGCGGCCTCTTCGAGCTCGGACTCCGCCGCGAGGACCTCCTCGTGGATCGCCTCGGCGCCGAAGTGCCGGACGCTCGCCTCCAGCGCGATGGCGAGATCCTTCGACTTGCGGTGCGCTGCTTCGAGCTGGAGGAGCGCCTTCTCCTCGCGCTCGCGGTCGGTCTCCACGTCGAGGTCGCCCTGGCGCTTCGGGTCCGAGCGGAGCGCCTCCGCGAGCGCCTCTGCGCTGGTCCACGCGAGGTCGGCAGACGCGACGGAGGCGGCGAGGGCGTCGCGCCCCGGAAGCTCGGCCAGCCGCGCCGCTGCCGCCGCGTGGCGCCCGCGCAGATCGTGGAGAAGGCTCCGCGCAGCCTGGCGGTCTCCGGCGACGAGCGCGAGCTCCCGCTCGAGGACGTCGCGTCGCTCGCGGGCGACGCGGAGCGCTTCCTCCGCCCGGGCCAGGGCCAGGCTCGCCGCCTCGGACGTGAGGTCCACCGCTTCGAACGGCGCCGGTCCCGTCGCCTCGCCTCCGGCGAGCTCTCCCTCGAGTGCGCGGACGGACGCCTCGAGCTTCTCTACGCCTCCCACGCCGAGCTGCCCGAGGAAGGCCTCCGGGTGTTTCCTCTCGGCCTCGAGCTCGATCCTCCGGCGGTGCTGCTCCTCGGCTTCCGCCACGTCGACCACCCCGAGCTCCCCGAGCTGGGCGTCGAGGAGCTGCCGCGCGTCGCGCTCGGCGTCTCGCAGGCGGTGGAGCTCGGCTCCGGCGGGCGAGACGTGGAGCTCGGCGACGCCCTCGAGCAGGATCGCCGTCGCTTCGTCGAGCTGCCACTCCTTCACGGCACCCTCCGCCAGGGGCTCGCCGTCGATGACGAGCGGCCGGAGGGCGCGCAAGGTCACGCGCGCCGCCGCGGCCGCGAGCGACGCGCTGGCCCGGGCCCATGTCTCCTTCGCGCGCCGGAGCGCCTTCATCTCGCCCGGGCCCGTCCGGAGCGTGCGCAGCTCCTCTTCGATGGTCCGGAGGCGACTCCGCTGCTCGAGCGCGTCCTCCAGGGCTTTGTGCGCAGCCTCGGCCTGGTCCCGCAGACGCCCTCGTCGCTCGCGCGCAGCGGCGCGTCCCACGGAGGCCTTCGCCTCGGCGACGCCGTGCTCGGCCCGTTCGGTCTCCTCGCGCGTGCGCGTACGCACGACCTCGCGCTCCGCGCCGTCGGTGTCGAGCTTCGCGAGGACAGCCTCGCGCTCCGCGATCGCCGCCGCGAGGGCGAGCGTGTCCCCCTCGAGCTGCGCGCGCTCACGCGCCTTCTGGTGCCACAGCTCCCGGTCCGCGTGCCTGCTCTTCGCCTCGAGCTCCCGCGTCAAGAGCGTCGCGCGGCGGCCCTGCGCGAGGGTGACGCGCGCGTTCGCCTGTTCGACACGGAGCCGCTGCGCGCGGAGCTTCGCGTCCCCCTCCGCGAGGACGGTGAGCGTGCGCGCGAGCTCGTCGGCCGCGGCATGAGCCTCCTTGCGCCGCGTCGCCTTCTGATCGAGGAGGACTTTCGCCGCGTCCCGCCGCTCGCGCGCCGCCTGGAGCTCTCCGCGCTCCTTCCACGTCGGCGTCCAGTAGCGAGCCCGCTCAGCCTCGGCGCGCTCGAGGACGCGCTGTCCCGCGCGGCCCTTGGCGACCTCCGCGACCTGCGTGGTGAGGGCGTCGCTCAGCCTTCCCCGGGACTCGTCGTTCAGGTCGGCGTGCGGCGCCACGCCCGCGCGCCCCTGCTGCACCCAGAGCAGCGGCCAGAGGCCCAAGAACTGGTCGATCTCCTTGCGCCCCTTGATCTCGCGCGTCCCCCAGAGCTGCCGGAGCTTCTCCTCGGCGTCCTCGTCCGTGAGGCTCGTGCCGGGACCGTCCAGCCGCGCGGTCGCGCCCTTGAGGAAGCGCTTGTGCACCTTCCACGCACGGCCGCCGATCTCGAACGCGACCTCCACCGTGGGTGACTCGCTCCCGCCCCAGGTGCGAAGCCGCTTCTTCTCCTCCGACTCGCCCTTGTAGCGCTCGAAGAGCGCAAAGCGCAGCGCCTCGAAGAGACGGCTCTTGCCCGACTCGTTGGGGCCGACGACGAGGTTGAGATCCGGCGCGAGCCCCTCGAGGGCGGCGTGATCGAGCCCCCGCCAGTTCCAGACCTCGAGCCCGACGAGCCGCATCAGCCGTTCGCCTCCGCGGCTCGCTCTTCGAGGACGAACCGGTGAAGGAGGCGCAGCGCGTCCTCGGCTTCGCCCGCCGGCTTCGCGCCGTCCACCGAGGCCGCGGAGAGTGGGTCGGCGGGTGGCGAGGGAGCGGTCTTCGCGGAGGCCGCGGCGCGGAGGATCACGGCCGCCCTACCGACGACGCCATCGCCAGCGAGCTCCTGGAAGTCGGCCTCGCTCGCCCGATCGTGGAGCTCGTCGGTGCTCACGCGGAGGAGCATCAGCTCCTCCTCCTTCCGCTCGAGGAGGGCGTCGAGCTTCACGCGCGCGGCGGGGGAGAGGGCGCCAGCGAGCGTCAGCTCCACGAGCGTCATCGACTTCTGCTCGAGCCCCTCGAGCCACGCGGCGAGCGCGTCGACGTGGCTGTCGTCGTCGAGGGGCTCGCGGCGGGAGATCCACCGCGTGCGCTGGACAAGGACCTCCTCGACGCGCGGCTTCGCGCCAGGCTCGTCGATCTCGACGACGAGCACGTTGCCGGGTCTCTTCTCCTTGAAGCGCGTCGCCTCGGGAGCGCCGGGGTACCAGACGCGCGGATCGAAGCTCAACGTTCCGTGCCAGTCGCCGAGGGCGAGGTAGTCGAAGCCCTTCGCGAGCACGCCGAGCCAGTCGATCCGGTTGTAGGACTCGCCCTCGCCGAAGTCGAGCAGGCCGCCGTGGGCGATCGCGACGCGGACGGGGTCCCCAGGCGCTCGTGCCGGCAGGTCGCGCGTGGGATCGTCGCGCTCGTGCCGGCGGAGGAGAGGGCAGGGGTAGAAGCGCGCCCCGGCGACCTCGACCGAAGCGTGATCGAGCAGGGCCGTCACGTGCTTGCCCGCGCCCAGACGCCGGAGGACGGAGTCCGGGCCGCCTGCGTCGTGGTTGCCGGGCAAGAGGAGGACGGGGATGGGCGCGAGCTCATCGAGGACGTCCCTCGCGCGCTGGATCGTGTCGCGGCCGACGGCGTTGTCGTCGAAGACGTCGCCCGCCACGACGACCGCGTGGACGTCCCGCGCCTTCGCCAGCGCGGCGATGCGCCGCACGACCTCGAACCGCTCGGCGCGCGCGATGGCCCCCCGGTCCCCCGGGATGAACGCGAGCTTGAGGCCGAGCTGCCAGTCGGCCGTGTGGAGGAAGCGGAGCATCGGGACGGGGCGTAGTCTACGTCGACTCGCCTCCCGTACGCGGAGCTACTGCGTCGGCGGCGGGACCGGCGGCTGGCGCTCGTCCTGGATGCACGACGCCAGGTCGAAGAGCATGAACTCGATGACCTTCTCCTGCGCCGTGAGCGGGCCCATGTCGCAGGCGAGGGGAAAGGTGCCGCCGCCGTCCACCTCGTTCGCGGCGACGTGAAAGTCGCTGTAGACGACCTTGCCGCACTGCGCCCCCGCGTCCACGCCGATCGGGGTGTTGAACGTGAAGTGCTGCGCGCTCACAGGGTCGACCGAGGAGATCCACTCCTGCGAGACGCTCGTGACGCCGTCCACGTCGTGCCGGGGCGCCTCGATGGAAATCTCGCCGTAGCTCGGCGACGCGCCGACGTTCGTGAGCCAGTCGGCCATGGCCTTGCCCTTGGCGAACGACGTGTCGACGAGGCCCGTCAAGGGATCGGCGGGGAACGCCTGGTCCGGGTTCCAGTCGGCCGTGGAAGGGAAGGGCTGCGGCGCGCCGTCGATCCACACGTAGCTGTAGTGGGTCGCAAAGACGCGCCCTCCCGCCGTCGTGTAGTCGATGACGTTCTGCATCGCCTCGAGCGGCTTGGTGTTCGCTTCCCCTTCGCACGGAAAGAGGACGATGTCGTACGCGTCGAGGGCCGCGGGGGTCGTCCACAGGGTGCTGGCCGGCGGGGCCCCGGAGCCGGGAGCGAGCCCGTTCTGGACGAACATGTGCACGCGTCCGCCGCCCGTCGGAGCCGTGAACTCCGAGTCGTCGATCCCGATCTTGCGCAGCACGCACTCGACCGGATCGAGCGCGCCCGTCGCGACGGCGAAGAGCGGGATGTCTCCGTCCGCCTGCTTGCCGGGGAGGCTCGTCAGGTTGGCGGTGAGGGCGGTCGCCTGGCACGCCTGGACCTCGGGGATCTTGACCTGCCGTCGCCACCGCCCGAGCTGGATGACGAGGGGGACGTCCTTGCCGGCGGGCACGTTGGCGAGCGTGAAGGTGCCGTCGGCCGCGGTCAGCGCGTCGACCAGCGGGGAGCCGGACGCAGGCGCGCCGCAGTGGTCGCACGCGACGCCCTTGCTGAACGGCAACACGGGGCCATTCGGCACGTAGACGACCGCGTTGTAGAGCGGATCTGGGTCGACCGTGGCCGGGGTCGTCACGGTCCCGGTCACGGTCGTCGTGCCGCCGCCGGGGCAAACGACCTGCCGGCACGCGAGGCCATGGCACGCGCCGTCCGGGCCGCCCGAGTCGTCGCTGAAGACGGTCGATGCCTCGGCCGGCCCTCCGTCGGCCCCGGGCATGAAGGCTTCCCGGCTCGCCGCGCAGCTCGCGGCCGCGCCGCACGCCGCCGCTACGGCCGCGAGCGCTAGCGCGGCACGACTGACGAAGCGCCGTCTGGCACGGGAATCTCGGAGGGCCACGGGCATGATTCTCCCATGCCCATCCTTAGGCGGAACGGTGAGGTCGGCAAGCGCCCTGCATGAAGACGAGGCTCCTTCCGAGGGCTTACTCTCATGCAGTCGTTCCCCACACCCGCCACTCCCGAGCTCGAAGACCCGCGCGAGCGCGTCCGTTACGCGCAGCTCCTCGTGGAGCTGGGCGAGCTCGACGAGGCGGAGCGCGAGATAGGGGAGCTACTCGAGGCCGAGCCGAAGAACCTGACGGCCACCAACCTCTTCGCGAAGTTGAAGCACATGCGCGGGGAGCTCTCCCAGGCCATCGCCTGCTGGGCGCAGATTCACGCGCAATCGCCACACAACGAGCGGACTCTGATGTGCCTGGGGTCGCTCATGCAGTTCGCGCAGAGCCCCGAGCGTGGCGCGGCCGAGCTGCTCGCGTTCGGCCCCTGCAAGGGGAACCCCGTCGCACAGCTCGAGCTCGAGAGCGTGTTCCGCTCGTTTCTCGCGCACCGGAGCGAAGAGGCGCGCGCAGCCTGCGACCGGCTGGCCGCCAAGCACCGGAGCAAGGATCGCGAGCTGTACAAGCTTGCCGTGCTCGCCAAGGCCTGGATATGCGAGCTATCCGGCGAGCTGGAGGCCGCCTGCCGGATGCTCGAGAGCCTCGGGACCGAGCGAGGCTTCGAGACGGACACCGACAGGGTCCTCGCCCTGGCTCGGGTGTACGAGAAGCTCGGCTCGCACGCGGATCTCGAGAAGGCGGTCCACGTCTTCCACTTCCTCGAGCGCAGCTTCCGGAAGATGTCCGCGCTCGGCAAGCTCGCCTCGCTCTACCACAAGCTCGGAGACGACGAGCTCGCGCGTCTCTACGGCGCTCGCTACGAGGAGGCGTTCCGTCGTCGCATGCACCGGCCGTCGAAGGCCGAGGCGGCGAGGGTCCTCGCCCGGCGCTTCTTGCCGCTCGCGAGCCTCGCCCACCACCCGCTCGGCGGCGGGACGTTCTCCGACGCTCCGAGCCTCCGCGAGCGCGCCCTCCTCGCGTTCCTGGGCGGCGATCACGCCGCGGCGCGCGAGCTCTTTCGGCGCGGCGGCGAGCTGCTCGATACGAAGTACGAGGCGAGCCTGTCGGTGCTCGAGGGCGACTGGGACACGGCATTGCCGGGGCTGCTCGTGGCGCTCGAGCGGGATCCCGACGACATGCGCGTCGTCACGATGCTCCTCGACCGATCGGCCGCGGCCGAGGAGCCGGCCATCGCGGGGGTGTTCCGGTCGCCCGGCGTGAAGGACAGGGTCCTCGCGAACCTCGTCGCCGCGGTGCGCGCGTCGCCGCTTCGATCTTCGCTCTGGCGTGACGCGTCCATGCTCCACGAGATCCTCGGCCACCAGGACGAGGCGCTCCGGTGCGCCGGGCGCGCCTCCGCCCTGGAGGTCGCGGCGAAGCGTGACAGCCAGACGGTCGGTCGAGTTCTGGCGGCCGCAGTCTTCCACTTCCTCGGCAAGAGCAAGGGCCTCATCCACCAGGTGTGGGTGGACCGCGTGCCGGCGGCGCCAGGGCGCGGCGGCTTTCTGTCGACCGACGACATCCTCGGCAACGTGACCTTCGAGATGAAGCAGAGCATCCGGAACACGTTCTTCGCGGTCCGCGAGTACGCCCGCTCTCGCTTCCCCCTCCAGACGGGGGACATCCTCGACTACGGCTACACCTACAAGATCACGAAGGAGGACGAGCGCTCGGGGGGGACGAGCGCGGGGCTCCCCACCGCCCTGGCCTTCCTGTCGGTGTTCCTGCAGCGCCCGGTGCCGCAGGACATGGCATTCTCGGGTGTCGTCATCGCGGACGCGCACGACGTGCTCGTCGTGAGGAGCGTCGGGGAAGCCGAGTACAAGGCGAAGGGCGCCTTCAACCGCAACCTCCGCATGGTCGTGCTCCCCGCGGAGAACCGGGTGGACCTGGAGGCGAGCGTCGAGCTGCCCGGAGCGATACGTGAGGAGATCGTGCGCTACGTGCGGGACCTCGACGAGGCCGTCGAGCTCACGTTCGGTGATGACGTGTGGGTGAAGTGACCCGCGCGCGCGGAGCGGCCAGGGTCTCGACCGACGTCTCCGCCTCTGCTAGCTCATCGAGGTCACGTGAGTCTTCGCGTTCTCGCCGTGCTCGCTGCCGCTGGTGCGCTCCTCGCGGGGTGCGGCGGTCCTCCCTTCTCCGAGGGCGTCGCTACGGGCGCCCCCTTCGATGGCGGCATCCCTTACCCGGGTCCCGGCAACGAGGTCGAGGTCGACTTCGCGAGCCTCGAGCCGAACGACACGCCCGCGGAGGCGACGGCCCTCGGCTCCGCCACGATGGGTGATCTCGTCGTGTGGGTCGGCTCGAACGAGATCGGCGGCGCCGCCAATCCTGCCAACTACTTCGTCTTCGAGAGCGCCCCCACGGTCGGCGAGCTCGAGTTCAACATGTGTTACATGGGCGCCGTCACGGGGATGACCGCCACGCTCTGGAAGGTGGCGAACGGGGTGCAGGAGAAGCCGCCCGTGGCGACCTGGACGGTGACCGACACCTGCGCGAACAACTTCACCGCGCCCCTGCTCGCCAGCACGACGTACCTGTTCGGCATGGAGGCGACCGGCGGGCCCGGGAGCTACACGGCCTGAGGCCCCTAATGCCGCCCCGGGTGGGCGGCCCCGGCCGGCTTGCTCCCTGGAGAGCGAGAGCGGGAGAGTCCGTTCTGCCTGACGAGGACGCGAGCGTCCTTCCTGCCCGGGCACCGCGGCGACGATCCCGCCTGCTACGGCCACTCTCCCCGGTGCCGGGGATCGTGACCCGCGCACCGTCTTGACTCTCCCCCATGCCCGGGAGGATGCCCGGAGTATCCGGGAGAGCGCGCGCGGTGGCGCGCCAACGACGCGCGGTGCCAGGCGACGGCGCCCGGAGTCCCGAGAAATCCGCCGCGACGCCACGGCAACGACGCGCGGTACCTCGACGGTGCCGCGCGACGCCGGGGTGACGATGCCCGGGTACCGGGGCACGCGCACGCGGTACCCGGGCAACGACACGCGGTACCGGGGCAACGACGCGCGGTACCCGGGCAACGACGCGCGGTACCCGGGCAAGTCCGCGCGATGCCCGGGCGATGACGCCCTGCTGCCGGGGAAACCGCGCGCGGCCGTCGGGCGACGGCGCCCCCCCATCGCGGCAAGTCCGCGCGATGCCAGGGAGAGGGTGCCCGGCTACCGAACACGACCCGCGCGGTCACGGGGCGGCTCGCCCTACTCGGGGGCGCCCGCGTTGATCCAGGCGATCATGCGGAGGCGCTCGGCGTCGGTCGGCATCGGGTTCGTCCCCTTGCTGTCCTTCGCCGGGAACTGGCCTGGCGGGGGGAAGCCCGACGCCGGGCAGCCCGCCTGGAGCTGACCGGCCGGCGAGACTCCGCAACGGATCTCGAGGACGAGCCCCTTCACGTCCGAGTACACGTTGAAGTTCTGGTTCGGGTACATCGTCGGGTCGGGCACCGTCGCGCTGTGGCACTCGACGCAGTAGGTGGCGACGAAGCTGCTCGCGAAGTTGGTCCACGTGTCGGTGTCGCCCGAGTCCGTGGTCTCGTCCGGGTCCGTGTAGGCCGACGTGGGGGTGCTGGCCGCCGGGGACGAGGACGAGCACGCGGTCACCGTCCCGATCGCGAGCGCCAGGGCGGCGGAGCACCCGGAGGCAAAGCGCAAGTTTCTCATGAGCAAACGCTTAGCATTTGCCGGGCGCTTCGCCGCGAGGAACGCACCCGTCAGGCGCCCGCCTCGGCCCAGGGATGCCGGCCGAGGAGCGCCGTCGCACGCGCGACGAGCTCGGGCCTCAGCCGGCCGATCCTCCCGTCCTCGAGGGCGCACGCGAAGGCGTAGCCCGATTCGAAGCGGTCGGCCTCGGACTTGGCCATCGCGATGGCGAAGACCATGTCGACGTGCGGGTGAACGCCGACGAGCTCGCTCGGCCGCGGCGGCATCAGGTTGGCGACCATGCGCAGGATCTCGGCGGCGTCCTCGCCCGGAAAGGCGGGGCGCCCGGTGAGCGCGCGGTACGCGATCGCGCCGAGAGAGAAGAGGTCGGCGCGGTAGGTCACGGGCTTGCCGAGGGCCTGCTCCGGGGCGATGTACCCGGGCGTACCCATGACCGCTCCCGCGAGCGTGCCGTCACCGTCGCCCAGCTTCGAGACGCCGAAGTCGAGGATTTTCGCGCTGACCTCGCCGTGCTCCTCGGCGAGGAAGACGTTCCGCGGCTTGAGATCGCGGTGGACGATGCCCGCCGCCTTCGCTGCTTGCAGCCCGCAGCCGATGTCTTCCACGAGCGCGACGACGTCGTTGAAGGGCAGGCGCCCCTCCCGCAGGAGCCGCTCGGCGAGGTCCTCGCCGTGAAGCTTCTCCATGGCGATGTACGGCACCTCGCCGAGGAGGCCGCCGATGTCGACGACCTTCACCACGTTGGGCGAGTCGATCGACGCGGCGATCTGCGCCTCGCGCAGGAAGCGCCGCACCATCTCCGGGCTGGAGAGCCCGTCCAGCTGCAAGAGCTTCACGGCGGCCTCGAAGCCCGTCCCGCCGTGCACGCCCTCGTAGACCTCGCCCATGCCGCCGCGACCGATGACCTTGCCGAGCCGGAACGGACCGACGGTCGCGTCGCTGAACCGGCCGAGACCCTCGAACTGGAGGGCGCGGTCCAGCTCCTGGCGGGCTTCGAGCAGGAGGGCTTCGCGCTGGGCGAGGGTCCTCGTGGCCTCCAGGCGCTCGGTGATCGTCGCGAGGGCGAAGGCGCGGAGCTGGCGCGCCGCCACGTAGCTGGCGAGGAGGAGCGCCTCCAGCGCGACGGGGCCGATGATGCGAATCGGAGCTTCCGGATGGTGCGCCCCGACGACGCCCACATCCGCGATCACCCCGCTGAGCACGCCCGCGGCGAGCGCCGCGTAGCCGCCCATGCAGGCGAGCAGCAGCGGGAACGTGATCCTCGTGCGGCTGGCGAAGCCGAAGACCAGCGGCCCGAAGACGAGGCCGATCGTCGCGATCGACAGGACGCCTGCGTAGTAGACGAGCGCGAGGCCGGAGATGATGCCGGTCACGCCGACGGCGACCGCGCGGACCGTCGGGTAGGCGCTCGAGCGGCGGAGGGTCCAGCCCGTCCAGAGGGAGATGGCGGAGACGACGAGCAGCGTCGCGACGCAGACGATCTTCGCGGTGTGGTCGCCGCGCGCCCAGTAGAAGGACACGCTGAGCAGCGCCGCGAGGATGCCGAGCTGCGGCATGAAGAAGCGCGCCTTCAGCACCTCCTGCTGGAGGAGGACCTGCTCCGCCGTGTCCCGCCCGCGTTCGAGGAGGGTGCCGCGCGCCGCAGCGACGACCGAACGGACCGTGGATGCCGGGGGGCCGCTCGGAACGGACGGCCGCGGTCGCGGGTCCGCGACGAGCGAAGTCCGCTCCAGGGCCGACGGGTCGTCGAGGTGGAGGCTCGATGCCGCGGTCATGGCCCCCTGCCGCTGCACGAGCCGAGCCGGACCGGAGAAGAGGGGACAAACCTACGTCTTCGGCGCCGCGCCCGCGACCCGGCTACCCGGATCACCGTGGGCGCCGAGATGGTCCGGATCCATGGTGGTGGCCGGATTGTCCATGGCCACGCTGCATCGAGAACGCCGCTAGCGACCCGCGCCCGCGAATGCCTGTTCCAGCGCGCGAAGCACCTGGTCGACGACGACGTCCGCCGTGAGGGCCCCGATCTCGTACTCGCCTCGCTTGCCCACGCTGGCGCCGGAGTTGATGACGGTGTTGGTCGAGGAGACGACGACCTTCTGGTCGGTCCGGTTCGCGGTGAAGGTCACCTCGAAGAAGCTCTTCTTGTTGTCGGTGGCGAGGTCGGCGAAGGGCTTCGGGATGACGCGGAGGGCGACGGACGCGGACGTGACGCCGCTCGCCGTGCTCGAGGACTCCTCCTGCTCGCGCGCGGAGGCGGCGTGGCCGCTGCCGTTCAGGACCTCGGCGAGCTCTCCCAGCACGGGCAAGATCATCTCCGTCTTCAGCGCTGCGAAGAGCACCGGGAACGCGGCCTTCGCCGCCCGGCTGGCCGCTTCGCGACGCTCCGTCTCGGCGAGCTTCGCGTCGTACGCGGTGAGGATCTGCAACAGGTGTGTCTTCGCATCGTCCTTCATGGCTCGACCTCCGCGTATTCTGGACCTCCACCCTAGGCCGTACGCCTCCGTAGCCGGAGAAAAACGCCAGTGGGCTCGGGATTGTCGATTCCAGTCGCGCTCGGCGGCAGATGGCGACGCCCGACGGGCGTTCGTAGGCTAGGGTTGTGTGATGATGAAAGATCCTTCGCGGCCCGGTCTTGGCGGGCAACCTCATGAGGTGGATGTGTGTCGGGTCTGCGGCGGAGACGGCCGCATCGACAACGCGTTCGGGCAGGTAGGCAAGTGCCCGAGCTGCCACGGCACCGGCCGGCGCGCCGAGGACGCGGGTTTTCACGACGTCACCAAGACCAAGGCGTCGCACCACCAGGCCTCGAACCGGGCGCCCGTCGTGGAGAAGCAGACATGGCCGTCGACGCCCGCGGGGGCGCAGCTCGCCACCCAGATCCAGGAAGCGAAGACGCTCGCGGCCGACTCCAAGGCCAGGCTCATCCGCGAGATCATCGATCACGAGGCGACGCACGGGCTCTGCACCCAGACCTTCCTGAAGAAGATGCGCAAGCAGGTGGGATCGCCGCCGCCTGCACGCTGAAAGCGCTCACGGCGAGAAGACCCGAGAGGATGTCCGGATGTCCGAGACGATCAGCACCGCCGCAGACCTCCCCCGGATAGTCCAGGCGGGCGATCCCGTGCTCCGCGGCGTCGCGCAGCCGGTCTCCCCGAGCGAGCTCGAGACGCCCGCGTTTCGCGCGCTCGTCGCCACGATGATCGCGGTGATGCGCGCGGCCCCTGGCGTGGGGCTCGCCGCGCCGCAGATCGGCGTGCCCAAGCAGGTCATCGTGCTCGAGGATCGCGCGGAGCTGCTGGCGCGTGCCGACCCGGCGGGGCTCGCGGCCCGCGAACGTGTCCCGCTGCCGCTCACCGTGATCGTCAATCCGACGATCCGCCTGATCGAAGGAGAGGGCCCCACGTTCCTCGAAGGCTGCCTCAGCGTGACGGGCTACGTCGCGCTCGTACGGCGCGCGGCCGAGGTGGAGGTCACCGGGCTCGACGCGACGGGACCGGACATCGCGCCTCGCGTGTGGCGCGCACGCGGCTGGCCCGCGCGCATCTTCCAGCACGAGGTCGACCACCTCCGCGGGACGCTCTACGTCGATCGCATGCTCTCGCGCTCGCTCGCCGGTTCCGACGAGATCGCCCGCTGGGCCGGCAAGACGACGGAGGAGATCGCGGCGGCGCTCGGAGTCGACCTCGCGGCCAAGGGCCCCTGAGTCACCGCGTGTCGCAGAGCGCGAGCAGGGCCGCGAACGCGGCGAACCCCGCGACCACGGCCACCGCGATCTTCGCGATCCTCCGGAGCGCGCGGTCCTCGCGCTCGGCGCGCAGCCGCCCCGTCAAGGCGTAGGGGCGGTGGCAGACGACGCACCGTCCGTCGGGGCCCGCCGCAAGCCCATGTCGTTCGCACTTCATGGAGGCCAGCGGCAAGCATGCCACAAAAATAACGAAGCCCCTCGCGTCGGTAGGCGCGAGGGGCTCCCCTCGAGCAACGCGCGCCGCTGTGGGAGCGCGGCGCGTGAAGCTCGTGGTCCTAATCAGACGATGCCGTGCGAGAAGGGCGAGTAGCCCCACTGCGCGAACGGAAACGTCTGGGCGACGCGCTGCACGTAGTACGGGTCGTAGCCGATGGGCGAGCGCGAGCCCATCGTCGGGTCCATCATCGACATCGACTCGGGGCTCGTGTGCGAGAGGCCGCCGAGGCCGAGGCCCCACTGCTGCGCGATGGCCGGGTTGACCGAGCCGTACGCGAACGGGCTCGGGCTGGTGAAGGGCGAGCTGTGCGACACACCCGGAACGAAGCCCTGCGGCCCGTAGGGGTACGCGCCGAAGGACTGTCCCCAGGGCGTCGTGCCGTACGGGGACGCCTGGAACTGGCCACCCATCGGGCTGCCGGCGAACTGGCTGCCGCCGAACTGGCCGCCCGCGAACTGGCTGCCGAAGGGCATGCCGGGGGTGACGCTGGAGTGGCCGATCCCGTGGACCGTCATGCGCACCTGGTTGAGCGCGTCGAGCGTCTGGTTGATCCGGTCGTTCAGCATCTGAAGCCTGCGAATGTCCACCTTGGCGGTATCCATGTGTCTCTCCCTAATCAACTGCGGTTTGGAATGGCACGGC
>Ga0302279_10001186_pt1 | contig 37733 bp, 34 predicted proteins | sample III_Bog_N3_3_FD_194541 | JGI IMG/M metagenome (GOLD analysis project Ga0302279, IMG submission 194541) | Peat permafrost microbial communities from Stordalen Mire near Abisko, Sweden - III_Bog_N3_3 | ecosystem: Environmental > Terrestrial > Soil > Wetlands > Peat | place: Sweden: Abisko...
ACCTTGATCTGCAACTTCATCACGTCGCCGCAGGCGGGTGCGCCCACCATGCCGGTGCCGACGCTGTCGTCACCCTTGTCGAAGCCGCCCACGTTGCGCGGGTTCTCGTAGTGGTCGATGACCTTGTCGCTGTATGCCATGTTGCCCTCAACGAATAGTTATGTGGTGGTCAGTGGGCAGCCCACTGGATCGTGCTGATGTCGATGCCGTCGCGATACATGTCCCACAAGGGCGACAGCTCGCGCAGGCGCGCCACCGTGTCCTTGAGCATGGCGATCGCCGAATCGATCTCCTGCTCGGTGGTGAAGCGGCCGATGGTCATGCGCAGCGAGGAATGCGCCAGCTCGTCGCTGCGGCCCAGTGCGCGCAGCACGTAGCTGGGCTCCAGGCTGGCCGAGGTGCAGGCCGAGCCGGACGACACCGCCAGGCCCTTGACGCCCATGATCAGCGACTCGCCCTCGACATAGTTGAACGAGATGTTCAGGTTGTGCGGCACGCGGCGCTCGAGGTCGCCGTTGACGAACACCTGCTCGATGCCCTTCAGGCCGGCGTACAGGCGCTGCTGCAGCGCGCGGATGCGCTCGCGCTCGGCGCCCATCTCTTCAGCCGCGATGCGGAACGCCTCGCCCATGCCGACGCACTGGTGCGTGGGCAGCGTGCCCGAGCGCATGCCGCGCTCGTGGCCGCCGCCGTGCATCTGCGCCTCGAGCCGCACGCGCGGCTTGCGGCGCACGTACAGCGCGCCGATGCCCTTGGGGCCGTAGGTCTTGTGCGAGGCCAGGCTCATCAGGTCGACCGGCAGCGTGGCGAGGTCGATGTCGACCTTGCCGGTGGCCTGGGCGGCATCCACGTGGAAGATGATGCCGCGCTCGCGGCACAACGCGCCCAGCGCCGGGATGTCCTGGATCACGCCGATCTCGTTGTTCACGAACATGACCGAGGCCAGGATCGTGTCGGGGCGAATCGCCGCCTTGAACTTCTCGAAGTCCAGCAGGCCGTTCGGCTCGACGTCGAGGTACGTGCACTCGAAGCCCTGGCGCTCCAGCTCGCGCATCACGTCCAGCACGGCCTTGTGCTCGGTCTTGACGGTGATCAGGTGCTTGCCGCGCGTGCTGTAGAAATTGGCCGCGCCCTTGATGGCGAGGTTGTTCGACTCGGTGGCCCCGGACGTCCAGACGATCTCACGGGGATCGGCGCCGATCAGCGCCGCGACCTGGCCGCGCGCGCGCTCGACGGCCTCCTCGGCTTCCCAGCCCCACGCGTGCGAACGCGAGGACGGGTTGCCGAAGTGCTCGCGCAGCCAGGGAATCATCGTGTCGACCACGCGCGGGTCGACCGGCGTCGTCGCGCCGTAGTCCATGTAGATCGGGAAATGCGGGGTCATGAGTCGCGGGAGAACGATTTACTTCGAGAACGCGTTGCCGAGCGCGAACACGGAGTTCGGCGCGTTGATCTTGATCGGCTTGACGACCGGCTGCGAGGAGATTGCACGGCGCACCGGCACTTCCTCGATGGACACGCCCTTGGCCAGTTGCTCGTCGACCAGCTTCTTGAGCGAGATCGAATCGAGGAACTCGATCATCTTGACGTTCAGGCTGGCCCACAGGTCGTGCGTCATGCAGCGGCCCGAGTCGTCGCCCATGCAGTTTTCCTTGCCGGCGCAGCCGGTGGCGTCGATCGGCTCGTCGACGGCGACGATGATGTCGGCCACGGTGATCGTCTCGGCGCCACGACCGAGCGAATAGCCGCCGCCGGGCCCGCGCGTGCTCTCGACGAGCTCGTGGCGGCGCAGCTTGCCGAACAGCTGTTCCAGGTACGACAGCGAGATCTGCTGGCGCTGCGAGATCGCGGCCAGGGCGACCGGACCATTGCTGGAGCGCAGGGCCAGATCGATCATTGCCGTGACCGCGAATCGGCCTTTGGTGGTCAGACGCATGAGGTGCTCTCCTGGGGGTTTTTGGGCGATCGACTTCGGTCCGCGCCACGCCTTCTGAACAAAAGCGTGACTGGAGGTCGGAGAGGAGTGATAACCCTTGGTTGATTCCGAGCGTTTTAGTCGATTATGCCAGAAGCCTAGCGATTCCGTCGACTTTGGGCCGCGATATTGCTGCGGCGCATCAGAGCATGCCGCCTATACGGCTGACGCCCGGCAGAGCAGCCTGCAAATCCATGCCGGACAAAGCGGTTTTCCTGCCGACGCGGGCTCACTTCAAGGTCAGCTCGGCGATGAATCCGTCGGCGGCCAGGTCGACCAGGTCGAGCACGCGCTCGAAGTCCTCGGCGCCGCCGTAGTACGGATCGGGCACCTCGGTCGAACCGGCCGCGGGCGCGTACGACATCAGAAGCGCGACCTTGGCGCGCGAGCCGGCCGGCCGGATGCGCTCGAGGCCGGCGAGGTTGTCGTCGTCCATCGCAAGGATGAAGTCGAAGCGCTCGAAATCGGCGCGGCTGACCTGGCGGCCACGCAGGTGCTTCATCTTCAGCCCGCGCCGTTCGCCGTGCGCGATCGCACGGCGGTCGGGCGGCGAGTCGACGTGGTAGTCGGCGGTGCCGGCGGAGTCGACCTCGACGCGGCCGTCCAGCCCGGCCTCGTGCACCTTGTGGCGCAGCATGGCCTCGGCGGTGGGCGAGCGGCAGATGTTGCCCAGGCAGACCATGAGCACGCGGATCTTGTTCGGTGGCGTCGACATTGCGGCATTCTGGCGCCGGATCGGCCCCGCGGCACGCCGCGGGTTCAAGCGGCCACGAAACACTCCCCGACCAGGCGCGCCGCCGCGCCGCTGGCATCCTCGTCCAGGCAGAGCGTCACGTCGTCGCCGAACCCGCGCTCCACGAGCTCGCGCGCCGACGCGCAATCTGCCAGCGCCGCGCGGCGCCCGTCGCCGAGTGCGTCGTACAGCAGCGCCGCCGCCCTCGCCTCTGCCGAGGCATCCGGCCGTTCGAGCGCGGCGACGATGGCGCCCGCCCCGACAAGGTCCTCCAGTGCAGGCCTGAGCGACCCATCCGGCCAACGTTCGCCGCAAGCGACGACGAGAACGCGCCCGAACGCGGCGCAGGCGCGCGCGGTCGCGCGCCGGTTGCGCAGGCTGCCGCAGAACACGGCGATGCCCTGGTCGCGCGCCTGGATTGCGATCGCCGAGCCGTTGGGCGACGGCAGCACCAGCTTCAACCCGGCAGGCACCGCGCGCAGCGACGTCGGCGACAGCGACCAACCCTCGGCCAGCCGCCGCTCCGTGCTCGCCAGCTCGGCCCCGCGCTCGCGCGCGTAGGCCAGCGCGCTCGCGTCACGCCACGCGAACGGATACACGTGCGCCCCGCGCGCGACCGCAACGTCCACGCACGTGGAAAACGACATCACGTCGACGACCACCAAGCAGTCGACGTCGCCCGCCAGGTGCTCGAGAGCCGCGGCACCCCACTCCACGCGCACCGAGGCGCCGCCCTGGCTCGCGAAATGCACGCGCTTCAGGCCTTGCGCGCCGCGGCCGCGGGCGCCATGACGCTGTCGTGCCCCGCGCTGCCGAACGCCTGCTCGCGCAGCTGCGCCAGCTGGTCGCGCACGCGCGCCGCCTTCTCGAACTCGAGGCTCTTGGCGTGTTCGAGCATCTGCTTTTCGAGCAGCTTGATGCGCTTGCCCAGGTCCTTCTCGCTCATCGCCTCGACCTCGGCGGCCTGCTGCGCGAACTTCAGGTCGTCCTTGCCGGAACGCTCGGCCGCCACGCCATCGATCAGGTCGCGGATGGTCTTGCGGATGCCGCGCGGCACGATGCCGTTGGCGGTGTTGTGGGCAATCTGCTTGATGCGCCGGCGCTCGGTCTCGCCGATGGCCTTGCGCATCGAGTCGGTCATCCGGTCGGCGTAGAGGATGGCCTGGCCGTTGACGTTGCGCGCCGCGCGGCCGATGGTCTGGATCAGGCTGCGCTCGGCGCGCAGGAAGCCTTCCTTGTCAGCGTCGAGGATGGCCACCAGCGAGACCTCGGGGATGTCCAGGCCCTCGCGCAACAGGTTGATGCCTACCAGCACGTCGAAGATGCCCAGGCGCAGGTCCCGCAGGATCTCGACGCGCTCGACGGTGTCGATGTCCGAATGCAGATAGCGCACCTTGACGCCGTTCTCGGTCAGGTAGTCGGTCAGCTGCTCGGCCATCTTCTTGGTCAGCGTGGTGATCAGCACGCGGTCGCCGTTGAGCGTGCGTTCGCGGATCTCCTGCAGCACGTCGTCGACCTGCGTGGTGGCCGGCCGAACTTCCACGGTGGGATCGATCAGGCCGGTGGGCCGCACCAGTTGCTCGACGACCGCGCCGGCATGCGTCTTCTCGTAGTCGGCCGGCGTGGCGGTCACGAAGATGCACTGGCGCATCTTGCGCTCGAACTCCTCGAACTTGAGCGGCCGGTTGTCCAGCGCCGAGGGCAGGCGGAAGCCATACTCGACCAGGTTCTCCTTGCGGCCGCGGTCGCCCTTGTACATGGCGCCGATCTGGCCCATCATCACGTGGCTCTCGTCGATGAACATGATGGCGTCCTTGGGCATGTAGTCCACCAGCGTGGGCGGCGGGTCGCCCGGCGCGGCGCCCGACAGATGGCGCGAGTAGTTCTCGATGCCCTTGCAGTGGCCCACCTCCTGCAGCATCTCGAGATCGAAGCGCGTGCGCTGCTCCAGACGCTGCGCCTCCACCAGCTTGCCGGCCTTGACCAGTTCATCGAGGCGCCAGCGCAGCTCCTCCTTGATGGTGTCGACGGCCGCGACCACGCGCTCGCGCGGCGTCACGTAGTGGCTGGACGGATAGATCGTGAAGCGCGGCACCTTCTGGCGGATGTGGCCGGTCAGCGGGTCCAGCAGCTGCAGCGATTCCACCTCGTCGTCGAACAGCTCGATGCGGATCGCGAGCTCCGAGTGCTCGGCCGGGAACACGTCGATGGTATCGCCGCGCACGCGGAACGTGCCGCGCGAGAAGTCGGTCTCGTTGCGCGTGTACTGCATGCGGATCAGCTGCGCGATGACGTCGCGCTGGCCCAGCTTGTCGCCGTTGCGCAGGATGAAGCGCATCTGCGTGTAGTCCTCGGGCTTGCCGATGCCGTAGATGGCCGACACGCTCGCGATGATCACCGTGTCGCGCCGCTCCAGCACGCTCTTGGTGGCCGACAGCCGCATCTGCTCGATGTGCTCGTTGATCGACGAGTCCTTCTCGATGAACAGGTCGCGCTGCGGCACGTAGGCCTCGGGCTGGTAGTAGTCGTAGTAGCTGACGAAGTACTCGACCGCGTTCTTCGGGAAGAACTCGCGGAACTCGCTGTACAGCTGCGCGGCCAGCGTCTTGTTGGGCGCGAACACGATGGCCGGCCGGCCCATGCGCGCGATCACGTTGGCCATCGTGAAGGTCTTGCCCGAGCCGGTGACGCCCAGCAGGGTCTGGAAGGTCAGGCCGTCCTCCAGGCCTTCGCACAGTTGCGCGATGGCCGTGGGCTGGTCGCCCGCCGGTGGATACGGCTGGAACAGCTGGAACGGCGAATCGGCGTAGGTGATGAACTCGCCCGCGGGCGCCTCGGCCTGGCCCTCGGGCAGCGGCGCGCGCGCGGCGTGCGCGTAGCCGGCCGCGGTGGGCTCGGGCAGGAGGTCGGAATCAATCGGCATCGGGTAATCCCCTGGCTATTGGCCCGAAGGCCTTAAAATCGTCATGCTGCCGTGCTTGTCATGTCCCGCCGCGTTCGTGCGACGGCCAATCCGACAGCGTAGCGCAACGGCGGGAAGAAAGCTTCCGGCTGCGGCGCAACCCTTCCATCTGCCGACACCTACCGGGCTTTTCAAGCCCTTGCCAGGAACCTGACCCCATGTCGTTGTTTGCCTCCGTCGAACTCGCCCCGCGCGACCCCATCCTCGGCCTGAACGAGCAGTTCAATGCCGACACCAACCCGGCCAAGGTCAACCTGGGCGTCGGCGTCTACACGGACGAGAACGGCAAGCTGCCGCTGCTGGGCTGCGTGGCCGCGGCCGAGAAGCAACTGGTCGAAGTGCAGAAGGCGCGCGGCTACCTGCCCATCGACGGCATTGCCGCCTACGACAAGGCCGTGCAGGGCCTGGTGTTCGGCGCCGACTCCGAGGCCGTCGCCCAAGGCCGCGTGGCCACCGTCCAGGCCCTGGGCGGCACCGGCGGCCTGAAGGTCGGCGCGGACTTCCTCAAGCGCCTGCACCCCGACGCCAAGGTGCTGATCAGCGACCCGAGCTGGGAAAACCACCGCGCCCTGTTCACCAACGCCGGCTTCACGGTCGAGCAGTATCCGTACTACGACGCGGCCACGCGCGGCGTCGCGTTCGACGCGCTGCTCGCCAAGTTCGCCGCCTCGCCGGCCGGCACCATCGTCGTGCTGCACGCCTGCTGCCACAACCCGACGGGCGTCGACCTGTCGGCTGCGCAGTGGGACCAGGTCATCGCCTCCATCAAGAAGCACCAGCTGGTGCCGTTCGTCGACATGGCCTACCAGGGCTTCGGCTTCGGCCTGGCGGAAGACGGCGCGGTGATCGGTCAGTTCCTGAAGTCGGGCCTGGACTTCTTCGTGTCCACCTCGTTCTCCAAGAGCTTCTCGCTGTACGGCGAGCGCGTGGGCGCGCTGAGCGTCGTCTGCTCGAGCAAGGACGAAGCCGTGCGCGTGCTGTCGCAACTGAAGATCGTGATCCGCACCAACTACTCCAACCCGCCCACGCACGGCGCGCAGATCGTCGCCACCGTGCTGACCACGCCCGCGCTGCGCGCGCAGTGGGAAGGCGAACTCACCGGCATGCGCGAGCGCATCAAGCGCATGCGTGGCGCGCTGGTCGATCACCTGACCAACGCCGGCGTCAAGGGCGACCTGAGCTACATCGTCAAGCAGAACGGCATGTTCAGCTACTCGGGCCTGTCTACGGCGCAGATGCAGCGCCTGCGCAGCGAGTTCGGGGTCTACGGTGTCGACTCGGGACGCATCTGCGTGGCTGCATTGAATGATGGCAATCTGGCGTACGTTGCCAAGGCGATTGCGGCTGTGTCGGTCTAATCGGACAGTTTCCTTTGTTGAAGGCCTTGGGGCGCGTTGCGCTTCGAGGCCTTTTTCATTGGCGCGCAGAAGGTTTCCGGGTAAGGCACGACGCGCCAGGGGAGTCTTTTTTGTTCGTGTCCCCCGGCTCGTCGTGCCCTCCCCAGGGACGGCGCCGTCTACGAGACAAACCGCATGCTGTTCCCCGGATCAGCTCATCGAAATACGACGCATCATCCCGACAAGCCCCGCGCAGCATCAACGAGCACGTGTCGCCGAATCGTCGTAGTATGGGCATATGCTGCAGCGCAGCATCATTCCCGAGGTGAAAGCGCCGAGTATTCACCCGGGAATCACAGAGAATCCGCGCCGCGACAAGAACTGTCGCGTTGCCAGGCACCGACCGAGCCCGAAAGGCCCCGAGAGACATGCTCTATCAACTCTACGAAGCTCAGCGCGCCCTGATGGCGCCCTTCGCCGACTTCGCCGCCGCCACCGCCAAGCTCTACAAGCATCCCCTGTCGCCCTTCACGCATGTGCCTGGCGCCCAGCGGCTGTCGGCCGGCTTCGAACTGCTGCACCGCCTGGGCATGGACTACGAGAAGCCCGAGTTCGAGATCACCAAGGTCTCCAGCGGGGGCGTCGACGTGGCCGTGCAGGAGCAGGTCGCGCTGGCCAAGCCGTTCTGCCGGCTCATCCGCTTCAAGCGCTTCAGCGATGACTCAGGCACGCTCGACCGCATGAAGGCCCAGCCGTCGGTGCTTGTGGTCGCCCCGCTGTCGGGCCACCATTCGACGCTGCTGCGCGACACCGTCAAGAGCCTGCTGCGGGATCACAAGGTCTACATCACCGACTGGACGGACGCGCGCATGGTGCCCGTCGAGGCCGGCCCGTTCCACCTGGACGACTACATCGCCTACGTCCAGGAGTTCATCGCCCACATCGGCCCGGACGTGCACGTGATCTCCGTATGCCAGCCTACCGTGCCGGTGCTCGCGGCCATCTCGCTGCTGGCCAGCGCGGGCAAGCCGACGCCGCTGAGCATGACGATGATGGGCGGCCCGATCGACGCCCGCAAGTCGCCCACCGCGGTGAACAACCTGGCGATGAACCGCAGCCACGAGTGGTTCGAGAACAACGTGATCCACCGCGTGCCGCAGAACTATCCGGGCGCCAACCGCGCGGTCTATCCGGGCTTTCTGCAGCACACCGGCTTCGTCGCGATGAACCCGGATCGCCATGCCACGGCCCACTACGACTACTTCCTGGACCTGGTGCGCGGCGACGACGACTCCACCGAGGCTCACCGCAAGTTCTACGACGAGTACAACGCGGTGCTGGACCTGCCGGCCGAGTACTACCTGGACACCATCAAGACCGTGTTCCAGGACTTCTCGCTGGTGCAGGGCACTTGGGAGGTCGAAGGCCACCCGGTGCGGCCGCAGGACATCACGAGGACCGCGCTGCTGACGATCGAAGGCGAGCTTGACGACATCTCCGGCGCCGGCCAGACCAAGGCCGCGCACGACCTGTGCACGGGCATCCCCAAGAGCCGCCAGTTCCACTACGACGTCGCCGGCGCCGGCCACTACGGCATCTTCTCGGGCCGCCGCTGGCGCGACATCGTCTATCCGCAGGTGCGCGACTTCATCGCGCGTTTCGAGACCGAGCGCGTCGGCAAGGCGCCCGCCAGCGCACCGGCCGCCAAGAAGACGCGCACGCGCGCCGTCGCCGCGAAGGCGGCACCGGTCAAGGCTCGCAGGACGGCCAAGGCCGCGGCTTGAGGCACGCGGGATAATCGCGCGGTGAGCTCCACCGCGCCTTCCCTGGAACAGACAGCGACGCCTCCCGAAGGCGTCGCGTCGCTTTCGCTGGCACAGCGCATCGACGCGCTGCTGCCGCAGACGCAATGCACGCGCTGCGGCTATCCCGACTGCCGTTCATATGCCGAGGCTGTCGCGAGCGGCGAGGCGCGGCTCAATCAATGCCCGCCCGGCGGCGCCGAAGGCATCCGCCGCCTCGCCGCACTGCTGGGCCAGCCCGAGCTGCCGCTGGACCCGGCATTCGGCAACGAAGGCCCGCGCCGCATCGTCTACATCGAGGAAGCCACGTGCATCGGCTGCACGCTGTGCATCCAGGCCTGTCCGGTGGACGCGATCATCGGCGCGCCCAAGCGCATGCACGCCGTCCTCGAGTCCGACTGCACCGGCTGCGAGCTGTGCCTGCCGGTGTGCCCGATGGACTGCATCGCGCTGGAAGAGGCCAGCGCCGGCGCCACCGGTTGGGCCGCATGGTCGCCCGCGCAGGCGGACGCGGCGCGCGCACGTCACGCAGGCCGGCAGGCGCGCCTCGCGCGTGACGCGCGCGAGCACGACGAACGCCTCAGCGCGCAGGCCGCGCCACCGCCCGAAGCCGAACGCGCCGACGACCCGAAACGCGCCGCCATCGACGCCGCCCTGGCGCGTGCCCGCCTGCGCGCGAAGGCACGTCCGCAATGAGCTCCAGCACATCATGAACAGCGCCGACATCGAGACCTTCTTCGCCACGCTGCAGGCCGCCAACCCCCGGCCGGCGTCCGAGCTGCACTACGCCAGCGTCTTCGAGCTGCTGACCGCGGTGCTGCTGTCGGCGCAGGCCACCGACGTGGGCGTCAACAAGGCGACGCGCTCGCTGTTCGTGGCGGCGCCAACGCCGCAACGCATGCTGGCGCTGGGCACCGAGGGCGTCGAGCGCCACGTGCGCACCATCGGCCTGTACCGCACGAAGACCAAGCACCTGCTCGAGACCTGCCGCATCCTCGTCGAGCAGCACGGCGGCGAGGTGCCGCGCGACCGCGCCGCGCTGGAAGCGCTGCCGGGCGTGGGCCGCAAGACGGCCAACGTGATCCTGAACGTGGCATTCGGCGAGCCGACGCTGGCGGTCGACACGCACGTGTTCCGCGTCTCCAATCGCACCGGGCTGGCGCCCGGCAAGACGCCGCTGGCGGTGGAGCTCCGGCTGCTCGAGCGCGTGCCGCGCAAGTACCTCGACGACGCGCACCACTGGCTGATCCTGCATGGCCGCTACGTGTGCCTGGCGCGGATGCCGCAGTGCGGCCGCTGCGCCGTCACGTCCAGCTGCGACTTCTACAAGAGGCTGCCCGCCGCGGCGCGTCCGAAGCCGGGCGAGCCCGCGCCCGAGGCCCGCGCACTGCGCGATGCCGGCATCACGCCGTGAACTGCCGCCCGCTGGCACTGGCCACGCTGCTGCTCACGGCCATCGCCGCATACGCCGACCCGGCCGCGTTGCGACTGGTGGATGACGGCGGCCATGAACTCGTCCTGCCGCATCCGGCGCAGCGCATCGTGACGCTGGCGCCGCACCTGACCGAGCTGGTCTACGCCGCCGGCGCCGGCAATCGGCTGGTGGCCGTCGGCAAGTACAGCGACTTCCCGCCCGAGGCCACGGCCAAGCCGGTGATCAGCGACGCGTTCACGGTCGACTATGAGCGCTTGACCCAGCTCAAGCCCGACCTGGTGCTCGTCTGGGGCAGCGGCACCCCGGAGCGGATCAAGACGAAGCTGCGCACGCTGGGCATGCCGGTCTACGAGATCGAGATCCGCAGCGTCGCCGGGCTGGCCGACACGTTGCGCAACATCGGGCGCCTGGCCGGCACGCAGGGCGTGGCGCAGGCGCGCGCTCAGCAGATCGCCAACGACTGGGCGGCGCTGAAGTCCTCATACGCCAATCGCCGCCCGGTGCGCGTGTTTTTCCAGCTGTGGGACGCGCCGCTGATGACGTTCAACGGCCAGCACCTGATCTCCAGCGCGATCACGGCCTGTGGCGGGGTCAACGTGTTCTCGGAACTGCCCACGCTGACCGCGGCCGTCAGCTGGGAGGTGGCAGTGCAGCGCGACCCCGAACTGGTGCTGACGGACAGCAACGCGGGCGTACCGCCCAAGCCCGGGCGCTGGGCCGAATTCGCGCAGGTCAGCGCGACCCGGCACGGCGAGTTCGGCCACATCGAAGGCAACCTGATCGCCCGCAGCGGGCCGCGCTTCGTCGATGGCGCGCGCGAGCTGTGCGTGGCGATCGACCACGCGCGCCAGGGCCTGCCGCAGCCGATGTTCTCCGCGACGCACTAAGGCGAGCGCGCACCGCCATTTCCGGAAACTTGAGGGCCCCGGAAAAAGAAAGGCGGGGAATTCCAGATATTTAACTGTCGGGAAGTCTTGTCCTTATCGGCGCTTACGCAAAGCTGCAATTTCTAACAATCTGCTCATGTTTCGACCTTCGCGGGCCGAAATCCAAACCATGAGCACCGCCCTCCTCCACCGCCTGTTGCACCGCAAGCCCGCCGCTCCGACGACGCTGCGGATGAACGTCTGCCCGCCGGACGTCTTCCCGCGCCGCGAGTCGCCGTGGTCCGCCGCGCTGCGTTGGCTGGTGGGCGGCGACGTCCAAGCGGTGCCGGGTCTGCGCACGCCGCTGGAAAAGGCCCGCGGCGAGTTCGTCGGGGCCCTCGACGGCCTGCTCGATGTCGATCACAACGACCTGCTGCGCCGCGCGCAGCATGCCCGTTCGCTGCGCGAGTTGTGGCATCTCCGCTCGGAGCTGTACACGCTGGTCGCGCGCCGCATCAGCCAGCCCGAGGCCGACGCGCGCCTGGCGCGCGTGAACCAGCATTTCCCCACCCGCGCCCAGCGCACCAGCACTCCCATCCCGGAGATCGCCGATGTCACCTAGCCCCCGTATCGACCTGCTCGGCCTGGCCGAGCTCGACTCCCAGCTGGCGCCGGACGCCTACTTTCCCGACCAGTTGGGCCTGCCGCAAGCGCGCTCCGCGCGCATCGAGTCGCGCCGCGCGTTCGTCCAGATGAAGCAGCTGTTCATGCGGGCCGTGGAGAACCTCGCGCACCGCAAGGGCGCGTGGCTGCGCGCGCAGGTGCGCGCGGCCGAGGATCCCACCGACCTGTGGCTGCTGCGCGGCCCGCTGTTGTCGGCACTGCGCGAGGACGACGTCGCCACCCGCACGATGCGCGCCGCCCTGTACCGTTCGCTCGACCGCACGTTCCCCGAGGCCTTCGGCAACGCCGCCATCGGCATGCTGCCGAGCCAGCGCCTCTGACAGCTTGGCCACGGTGCGACAGCCGCCTGCGGGCGGCTTTTTTGCGTCCGCGACGCGGACCGGCGCGAGCGCCATGGGGGTCATAATCGACGCGTGAACATCATCATCCTCGACGACTACCAGGACGCGGTCCGCAAGCTGCCTTGCGCCGCCAAGCTCAGCGAACTGAACGCGAAGGTGTTCACCAATACCGTCAAGGGCATCGGGCAGCTGTCGATCCGGCTGCGCGACGCCGAGGTGCTGGTGCTGATCCGCGAGCGCACGCGCTTTCCGCGCCAGCTGCTGGAGAAGCTGCCAAAACTGCGCCTGATCGCCCAGACGGGCAAGGTCGGCGAGCACATCGACATCGAGGCTTGCACCCAGCAAGGCATCGCGGTCGCCGAAGGCGTCGGCTCGCCCTACGCGCCGGCCGAGCTCACCTGGGCGCTCATCATGGCGTCGATGCGCCGCCTGCCGCAGTACATCGCCAACCTCAAGCACGGCGCCTGGCAGCAGTCCGGGCTGCGGGCCGCGTCGATGCCGGCCAACTTCGGCATCGGCATGACGCTGCGCGGCAAGACGCTGGGCATCTGGGGCTACGGCAAGATCGGCAAGCTGGTGGCCGGCTACGGCCGGGCGTTCGGCATGGAGGTGTCGGTGTGGGGCTCGCAGGAATCGCGTGCCCGCGCCGCGGCCGACGGCTACCGCGCGGTGGCGTCTTGCGAGGAACTGTTCGCCAGCGCCGACGTGCTGAGCGTGCACCTGCGGCTCAGCCAGACCACCCGCCACGTCATCAAGCTCAACGACCTGCTGCAGATGAAGCCGACGGCCTTGTTCGTCAACACCTCGCGCGCGGAGTTGCTGGAAGAGGCCGCGCTGGTCGCGGCGCTGAACCGCGGCCGTCCCGGCATGGCGGCGGTCGACGTGTTCGAGAGCGAGCCCATCCTCGCCGGCCATCCGCTGCTGCGGCTGGAGAATGCGGTGTGCACGCCGCACATCGGCTACGTCGAGCAGAGCAGCTACGAAACCTACTTCGGCGCCGCGTTCGACAACGTCGTCAACTTCATCAACGGCACGCCCACCAACATCGTCAATCCCGAGGCGCTCAAGGTATTGAGATGACGGCGATGGGATGCCGCCGGGGCGCAAGAGTCCGATTTGTTTAGTCTTATATAAGACATAGGACTTCCATCAGGCACGACGCGGGAGTACGCTTGCGCATCGCTTCCGATTCGCCATGGCGCCACCCGACACCCCCATCGATCCTGCGGCCGAACCCGCGAAGATGCCGGCGCCCGACGAGGCGCCGAGCGTGATGTCCAGGGCCTCGGCCGTCGATGCAGGCGCCCAGGCCGGTGCGCCGCATTCCATCCTCGACGACGAGTCGCCGCGCTCGCCCAGGTCGCCAGGCGAGATCTTTCGCGTGTTCACGCGGCTGGCGCTGCAAGGCTTCGGCGGTGTGTTGCCGATCGCCCAGCGCGAACTCGTGGAGCGCGAACGCTGGCTGACGCGCGAGCAGTTCCTCGAACTGCTGGCCGTGGCGCAGGTGCTGCCCGGGCCCAACGTCGTCAACCTGGCGCTGATGTTCGGCGACCGCGCATTCGGCTGGCGCGGCGGACTCGCGGCGATGGGCGGCATGATCGTCGCGCCGTGGTGCGTGGTGATGGCGCTGGCGATCGCCTACGCGCACTACGCGCAGCATCCGGTGGTGGCCGCCGCGCTGCGCGGCATGGGCGCCGTCGCGGCCGGGCTGATCCTGTCGACCGGACTGAAGCTGCTGCCGGCGCTGCGGCGCAACGTACTCGGTGCGCCGGCCGCGTTCGCGCTGGCAGCCTTGATGTTCGTCTGCATCGCGCTGCTGCGCGTGCCGCTGATCTGGATGCTGGCCGGGCTCGGCAGTCTCGGCTTCGCGGCGGCCTGGCGCAGGCTGAAAGCATGACGCCGGTCGCCACGCCCGTGCTCTCGAGCAGCGACTGGTGCGCCGTTTTCGGCCAATTCCTGCTGCTGTCGCTGCTGTCGATCGGCGGCGCCATCGGCACCGCGCCCGACATGCACCGCTTTCTCGTCGAGCAGCATCACTGGATGAGCAACGAGCAGTTCAGCGCCTCGGTGGCGATCGCACAGGCCGCGCCGGGGCCCAACCTGCTGTTCGTCGCGGTGCTCGGCTGGGGCATCGGCGGCGTGTTGGGAATGGGCGTGATGATGGCCGGCATCCTGATCCCGTCGACCACGCTGACGCTGGCGGCGGCGCGCTGGGGCGAGGCGCGGCGCACCACGCGTGGCGTGCAGGCCTTCGTCGGCGGCATGGCGCCATTGACCGTGGGGCTGGTGACGTCAACCGGCTTCATCCTCGGCAAGCCGGCCTACGGCGACCCGTGGCTGCTCGCGACGATGGCGGCGACGGTGCTCGTGTGCCTGCGCACCAAGATCAGCCCGCTGTGGCTGATCGCCGCGGGCGGCGTGGTGGGCGCGTTCCTCGGTTAGAAGAAATGTCCGCCCCGCTCGCCGGCTGAAATCAGCGCAAGCGAATCAGGCAGCCGCCTTCGTGCGCTGGCGCAGCGCCTCGAACAGGCACACGCCCGCGGCCACCGACACGTTCAGGCTCTCGACGGCGCCGGCCATCGGGATGCGCACCAGCTGGTCGCAGGTCTTGCGCGTCAGTTGGCGCATGCCGTCGCCCTCGCTGCCCAGCACGAAGGCGACCGGGCCGGTGAGGTCGAGGTCGTACAGCGTCTGCTCGGCGTCGTCGCTGGTGCCGATGACGCGGATGTCGAAGTCCTTGAGCTCGTTCAAGGTGCGCGCGAGGTTGGTGACCATGATGTAGGGCACCGTCTCGGCCGCGCCGCTGGCCACCTTGGCCACCGTCGCGTTGACGCCCACCGCATGATCCTTGGGCGCGACGATCGCGTGCGCGCCGGCGCCATCGGCCACACGCAGGCAGGCGCCGAGGTTGTGGGGGTCGGTCACGCCGTCCAGGATCAGCAGCAGCGGCGGGCCTTCGACGGCCTCGATCACCTCGTCGAGCGAATGCGGCATCGCGACGAGTTCCACGCGCGCGACCACGCCCTGGTGGCGCGAGGTGCCGGCCATCTTGTCCAGCCGTTCGCCGTCGGTCTCGACGATCCTGATGTCGGCTTCGCGGGCCCGGTCGACGAACGAGCGCATGCGCGCGTCGCGCCGGTTGGCCTCGACGTGCAGCTCGATGACCGATTGCGGGGCCGTCTTCAGGCGCACCGTGATCGCATGGAAACCAAACAAGATTCGAGCGCTGCTCATGGGAAGACCATTCTGAAAAGTTCCAGCGAGCCTATCAGGATCAGCTGGTGGATCATGTAGAAACTGAGTGACCAGCGGCCCAGCACGGCCAAGGGTCGCGCGAACGACGGCACCGGGCCGGTGAAGGCGGCTCGCGCATGCGCCAGCAGCAGGCTGGCGACCAGGTAGCCCATGAGCATCATGGCGAGCCACGGCAGCACCGGCACGTAGTCCTCGGTGCGCGGCAGGTGGGTGATCAGGCCGACCCAGTCGGTGAGCCGGGTGTCGAAGAACGGCGACCGCACCCAATGCGGCAGTTGCCACGCCAGCAGCGCGACCAGCGCCACGCCCGCGAGCGCGACGGGCGCGCGCGCGAGACGCGCGGGCGGCAGTTGCGTGCCGACAAGACGCAACGCGATCAGCATCGTGGCCATGCCGTGCAGCACGCCGAAGCTGATCCAGCTGTACGGAAACATGAAGTACGAACCACTCGACACCAGCAGCGCGCAGCCGGCCACTTGGGCCCAGCGGCGCCAGAAACGCCGCCAGGTCTGGCCAGCATCGATGGCCACGGCCTGTCCGGCGCCGGCGCCCAGCAGGAACATCGAGACGATGCACAGGCGCTGCGTGGTCCAGAACGGATCGCGATAGAAGTTCTGGTGCGCGATGACGTGGTACTGGTTCAGGTCGAACGAAAAGTGGAAGCAGGCCATCCACACCATGGCGCAGCCGCGCCACAGGTCGAGTCGGTCGAATCGTTGGCCGGCGGGGGGGACGGGGCGGAATGTCACGGGCGGGACCATACCTCACCCGACCATTCGGCCGGCAGCGCGGCCATGGCGCACCGCCCGCGCCGTCGCCGCCGACAGGTGCATGAAACGCCCCGTCCTGCGATAATTCGGCATTCCGCGCGCCATGGGCCGCCATCGACGCCGCCCGCCTGCAGCCGCCCATTCCGGCCCCGCGCCCGCGCTCCGCCGCCCACGAGGCGCCCGTCAGCGCCTCCTCGAGCTAGCCACCATGCATTCGTCCCCGTTCAACTTCACTTCCGCGGCGCCGGCCGCCACGGCCGAGATCGAGCTGCTCGCGCCGGCGAAGAATGCCGACATCGGCATCGAGGCCGTGAACCACGGCGCGGACGCGGTCTACATCGGCGGCCCTGCATTCGGCGCGCGGGCATCGGCGGGCAACGAGCTGCGCGACATCGAACGCCTCACGCGCCATGCACACCGCTACGGCGCCAAGGTGTTCATCGCGCTCAATACCATCCTGCGCGACGACGAACTGGAAGACGCCCGCAAGATGGCCTGGGCCGTGCACGAGGCCGGCGCCGACGCGCTGATCGTGCAGGACATGGGCCTGCTGATGCTGGACCTGCCCCCCATCCAGCTGCACGCCAGCACGCAGACCGACATCCGCACGCCGGAGAAGGCCAGGTTCCTGCAGGACGTCGGCTTCTCGCAGATGGTGCTTGCGCGCGAGCTGGACCTGCGCGAGATCCGCGAGATCGCGGCCGTCACGCCCAACGCCACGCTGGAGTTCTTCATCCACGGCGCACTGTGCGTCGCCTACAGCGGCCAGTGCTACCTCAGTCACGCGCACACCGGCCGCAGCGCCAACCGCGGCGACTGCTCGCAGCCCTGCCGCCTGCCCTACACCGTCACCGACGCCAAGGGCGGCATCGTGGCGCACGACAGCCACGTGCTGTCGATGAAGGACAACAACCAGACCGCCAACCTCGACACGTTGGTGGACGCCGGCATCCGCAGCTTCAAGATCGAGGGCCGCTACAAGGACATGGGCTACGTGAAGAACATCACTGCCCACTACCGTCGGCAGCTCGACGAGATGCTGGAACGCCGGCCCGAGCTGCGCGCGTCGTCGGCCGGCAAGGCGACCTTCAACTTCACGCCTGACCCCGACCGCAACTTCAACCGCGAGTCCACCGACTACTTCGTCAACGGCCGCCAGATGGACATCGGCGCGTTCGACACGCCCAAGCACGCCGGCCTGTTCGTCGGCCACGTGACCAAGGTGGCGGCCGACCATTTCGAGGCCGAGCTGGACGACGCCGACACCCAGCTGAACAACGGCGACGGGCTGACCTACCTCGACCTGCAGAAGGAACTGGTGGGCCTGCAGGCCAACGTCGTCGCGCGCCTGCCCGGCGCCGCCAACCGCTGGCGCATCGAGCCGAACCAGCCGATGGCCGAACTCAAGGACATCCGCTCCAAGCCGCAGTTGCATCGCAACCGCGACATGCAGTGGGATCGTCTGCTGGAGCGCAAGTCGGCCGAACGGCTGATCGGCGTGTGGATGACGCTGTCGGACATCGAAGGCGGCCTGCGCCTTTCCGTGACCGACGAACGCGGCATCGCGGCGCACGCCGACGCGCTGCTGGAGCTGCAGCCGGCGCGCGACGTCGAGCGCGGCATGGCGACGCTGCGCGAACACCTGTCCAAGGTCGGCGGCACGATCTTCTCGCTCAACGACCTGGCGATCGCGACCTCGCAGCCGTGGTTCGTGCCGGCCAGCCGCCTCAACGCGCTGCGCCGCGAGGCGCTCGAGCGTCTGGAGCAAGCCCGTCTCGACGAGCGCGAGATCCTGCAGCGCGGCACGCCCGTCGAGCCGCCCGCCGTCTACCCCGACGACGCCCTCACCTACCTGGCCAACGTATACAACCAGCTCGCGCACGACTTCTACATGAAGCACGGCGTCAAGGTCATCGAAGCGGCGTACGAAAGCCACGAGGAACAGGGCGAGGTCAGCCTGATGATCACCAAGCACTGCGTGCGCTGGTCGATGTCGCTGTGCCCCAAGCAGGCCAAGGGCGTCACCGGCGTGCAAGGCACCGTGCGCGCCGAGCCGCTGGTGCTGCAGAACGGCAGCGAGAAGCTGACGCTGCGCTTCGACTGCAAGCCGTGCGAGATGCACGTGGTCGGCAAGATCAAGAAGCAGGTGATGAACGAGGCGATGGCGGTGCCGATGACCTTCTTCCGCACGCGGCCAGCGGCGCAGCGCGCCTGAGCTGTCAGCCGACCCAGCCGTCGCCCGCGCGGCGATCGTCGTCGACGCCGCGCTCGAACCGGATCCAGCCGAACGCGGCCGCGAGCAAGAGGGCGATCGGCAGCAGCAGGAGCCACTTGTAGGCGCTGGCAGGCCGGATCACCTCGTCGCCGCGGCGGATGCCGTAGCAGGACCGGGAGACGCGGCCGGAATCCACCACCACGACATCGCCGTCGTTGAGCGCGTTGAACACCGACCAGCCGACCAGGCACGATTCCAGGCGGCCGCCGCTGAACTCCAGCCGATAGTCGTCGAAGCGCGGCCAGCGCGGCACGCGCTCGTGGTGCTCGACGCGCAGCGTCTCGGTGCGCTCGGGCGCGAAGGCTTCGAGCGCCATCAGGACGGCGACGAGCAGCGCCGCGAGGCGGGTGATGACATCCATGTTGGCGTGCGCCGAGCGTGTGGGGCTCGCCCCAGTCTAGGCACGCGCAGCAGAACGCGCGTCCTTCAAACGGGGGTGTCGTGGTCCGTTCACGACACCGCGCGCGCCAATGCGTTCAGCCAGGCGACGAGGCGTTCCAGGCGTCCACGTACGCGCGCGCCCGTGCGGCGATCTCCGCCACGCTCAATTCGGGCTTGAACAGGCCGCCACCCAGGCCGAAGCCGGTGGCGCCGGCGCGTCGCCAGGCGGCGATGTTGTCCGGCACGATGCCGCCCACGGGCCACAACGGCAGGCCGGGCGTCAACACCGTCGCCAGGCCGGTGAGTCCGGCCTGGGTCATGGCCTCGGCCGGGAAGATCTTCAGCGCGTCGGCGCCGGCGCGCCAGGCGGCAAAGGCCTCGGACGCCGTGAACACGCCTGGCACCGCGCGCATGCCGCGATCGCGCGCGCGGCGCACCACGTCCGCGTCGAAATGCGGCGAGACGATCAAGGTGGCACCGGTATCGCCGACCGCATCGACCTGCGCGACATCCAGCACCGTGCCGGCGCCGATGCACGCGTCGGCAGGCACCAGCGGCACGATCCTGGCAATGGCGTCGATCGCGCCGGGACGGTTCAGCGGCACTTCGAGCGCGCGAAAGCCCGCGTCGAGCAGCACGCGGGCGACGTCGACGGCGCGTTCGGGCTGCAGGCCGCGCAGGATGGCCACGAGCGGCAGCGCGGGCGGCCAGGCGGCAACGCTGGTGACGGATTCGATCATGCAGGGAGTCCCTCGGATGCCAGCGCGCGCCAGGCGGCCAGCTGGATCTGTCGCGCATCGAGCGTTTCGACGCGACGGCCATGGTGGTGCGCGCACGCGGCATGCAGCGCGGCCAACGCCGGCTCGCCGATCACGCGCACGGGCTCGCCGCGCGACGCCATGCGTTGCGCGTCGGCCCACTCGGCGCCAATCAACAGCCCGCTGACGTAGGCCGCCGCGGCGCCGGGCGCAAGCGCACCGGTGACGACACGGGCACGCGCGCCGAACAGCGCGTGCGTCAACGCCGGGCCGGACGCGGCAGCGGCGACGCCGCGCAGGAAATCGGGATCGCCGGCGACGCTGTCGTGGCGGAGTTTGCCTGTCGCGGACGCCTCGGCCGTCTGCATCGCGCTGGCCAGCGTGCCGTGCTGGCGCAGCAGCGCGAACAGCTCGCCGGTCATGTAGGTGCGCAGCTCGGTGACGCGGCCGCCATCCAGTCGCACCCACTTGCTGTGCGTGCCGGGCAGCACGCAGCAGCCGTCGGCATCTGCGCCGAGCAGATGCAACGCGCCGAACAGCTGCGTCTCCTCGCCGCGCATCACGTCGACCTCGCCCGCTGCGCCGCGCAGGCAATAGCCGGGCGCGATGAACCAGCGCCGGTCGGCAGGCGCCTCGGCCACGCGCACCAGGTGGCGCGCCAGCGCGGACAGCGGCACGTCGCCTTCGAGATAGGGAACAGCCTGCCAGCCGATGGCCGAGCCGACCATGCCGGCCATCACCACGGGCAGCGTCGAGTCGGCCTCGGGCCAGCCGGCGAGCAAGGCCTCCAGCGATGCGCGAAAGCGCCCCGAACAAGCCAACGCGCCCTCGCCGTCCACGCGCTCGGAGATCAGCGTGCCGTCGCTGCCGATCAGCGCCGCGCGCCGATGCGTCGTGCCCCAGTCGATGCCGATGAAAGTCGCAGTCATGGTTGTCATGGTCATGGGGCCGGCCGCCTCGCGTGCAGCCGCGCCAGCCGTTCGGTCTACTTGTTCTTGTTGTAGACGTCAACGCAGACGGCGGCCAGGAGCACGATGCCCTTGATCACCTGCTGGTAGTCGATGCCGATGCCCAGGATGGACATGCCGTTGTTCATCACGCCCATGACGAACGCGCCGATGACGGCGCCAAGAACCTTGCCCACGCCGCCCGACGCCGACGCGCCGCCGATGAAGCACGCCGCGATCACGTCCAGCTCGAACCCCAGGCCGGCCTTGGGCGTCGCGGTATTGAGACGTGCCGCGAAGACGAGGCCCGCAAGCGCCGCGAGCGCGCCCATGTTGACGAAGGTGAGCAAGGCCAGCCGCTCGGTCTTGATGCCCGACAGCCGCGCCGCCTTGGCATTGCCGCCCAGCGCGTAGATGCGCCGGCCGACGGTGGTGCGGCGGGTGACGAAGTCGTACACGAGCATCAGCGCGAACATCACGACCAGCACGTCGGGCAGGCCCTTGTACGACGCGAGCATCCAGCAGAACCAGACGATCGCCGCGGCAAAGGCGATGTTCTTGCCGAGGAAGAACGCGGCCGGTTCCTCTTCCATCGAATGCTTCACGTGCCCCGCGCGCTCGCGCAGCTTGAGCCCGAACAGCGCGGCAGCGACGATGGCGCCCAGCGCCAGCGAGCTGATGCGCAAGGTCTCCCCGTTGAACATGTCCGGGATGAAGCCCGAGCTCAGGAGCTGGAACTGGTCGGGGAACGGGCCGACCGACTGCCCTTGCAGCAACACCAGCGCCAGCCCCTTGAACACCAGCATGCCGGCCAGCGTGACGATGAACGACGGGATCTTCAGGTAGGCGACGAACCAGCCCTGCACGCCGCCGATGACTGCGCCCACGCCCAGGCACAACAGCGAGGCCCCGGCGAAGTTCCATTCGTAGTTGACCATCAGCACTGCCGCCAGCGCGCCCACGAAGCCCGACACCGAGCCAACCGACAGGTCAATGTGGCCGGCCACGATGACCAGCAGCATGCCCAGCGCCATGATGACGATGTAGCTGTTCTGCAGGATCAGGTTGGTCAGGTTCAGCGGCTTGAGCAGCGTGCCGTCGGTCATGACCTGGAAGAACGCCATGATCGCGACGAGCGACAGCAGCATGCCGTACTCGCGGAGGTTGTTCTTCAGGAAGCCGCCGTACGAGCGCACGGGCGCTTCGGCGATCTGTGGAGTCATCTTGTCTTCCATGGTGGTCATGTCGTTGTGCGCGCTTGGCGGGTTCGGTGGTGCAGGAGCCTTGCGCTCACGCCAACCCCTGCCTGACGATCGCTCGCATGATCTTTTCCTGCGATGCCTCGGCGGCGGCGAACTCGCCGACGAAGCGGCCCTCGTTCATCACGTAGATGCGGTCGCACATGCCCAGCAATTCGGGCATCTCCGAAGAGATCATCAGGATGCTCTTGCCCTCGTCCGCGAGCGCCGCCATGATCGAGTAGATCTCGAACTTGGCACCGACGTCGATGCCTCGCGTCGGTTCGTCCAGGATCAGCAGTTCGGGGTTCGAGAACAGCCACTTGCCCAGCACCACCTTCTGCTGGTTGCCGCCCGACAGGTTGACCGTCGCCTGCATCACGTCGGAACAGCGGATGTTCAGCTTGCGCTTGTAGTCGGCTGCGGCCGCGAACTCGGCGCCGCCGTCGATCACGCCGCCCGAGGACACCGCCTCCAGGTTGGCCAGCGTGATGTTGTGGCGGATGTCGTCTTCCAGCAGCAGCCCGAGGCCCTTGCGGTCCTCGGTCACGTACGCGATGCCGTGGACTATGGCCTTGCGGATCGTGGAGACGTCGACGGGCTGGCCGTGCATCCGCACCTCGCCGCGGATGCGCCGGCCGTAGGCGCGTCCGAACACGCTCATCGCCAGCTCGGTGCGGCCGGCACCCATCAGGCCGGCGATGCCGACGATCTCGCCGCGCTTGACCTTCATGCTGACGCCCTTGACGACGTCGCGGTCGGCGTGCACGGGATGCGCGACATGCCATTCGCGCAGCTCGAACACCGTCTCGCCCGCCTCGGGCGCGAGACGCGCGCGCGCCGGGTAGCGGTCGGCCAGTTCGCGTCCGACCATCGCGCGGATGATCTGGTCCTCGCTGACCGCGCCGGCCGTGCAATCGAGCCACTGGACCGACGCGCCATCGCGCAGCACCGTGATGGCGTCCGCCACGCGCGCGATCTCGTTGAGCTTGTGCGAGATCAGGATGCAGGCGATGCCTTGCGCCTTGAACTCGAGCAGCAGGTCGAGCAACGCGTTGCTGTCGTGCTCGTTGAGGCTCGCGGTGGGCTCGTCCAGGATCAGCAGGCGCACGCGCTTGGCCAGCGCCTTGGCGATCTCCACCAGTTGCTGCTTGCCGACGCCCAGGTTGGTGATCAAGGCGGCCGGCGACTCCTTCAGGCCGACCTTGGCCAGCAGCTCGCGCGTGCGGCGCGTGGCTTCGGCCCAGTCGATGACGCCCCAGCGCTGCGGTTCGTTGCCCAGGAAGATGTTCTCGGCGATCGACAGCAGCGGCACCAGCGCCAGTTCCTGGTGGATGATGATGACGCCGCAGGCCTCGCTGTCGTGGATGCCCGCAAAGCGGCGCACCTCGCCCTCGAAGCGGATCTCGCCGTCGTAGCTGCCATGCGGATAGACGCCGCTGAGAACCTTCATCAGCGTCGACTTGCCCGCACCGTTCTCGCCGACGATGGCGTGGATCTGGCCGGCGCGCACCGTCAGGTCCACGTTGTCCAGCGCCACGACGCCCGGGAAGGTCTTGCGGATGCCGCGCATCTCGAGGATGGGCGTGCCTGCCAGCGGCCCAGCAGCAGCGGCCAACGGCCTGTCGATGACGGAATCAGAAGAAGGCATGTCGAAAGCGGAAAACACGGCGAGTGTCGGCTGAGCCAAGGGCGAAAGCGCTCGGCCGCTCCGGAGCAAGGCCGCGCCCTCCTCGAGAGGTGGCCGCGGTACCCCACGGCCGGAGGCCGTCATGACCTCACTTGAACTGAGATTCCTTGTAGTAGCCACTGTCGATCAGCACATGGTGCCAGTTCGACTTGTCCACCAGCACCGGCTTGAGCAGGTAGGCCGGCACGACCTTGACGCCGTTGTTGTACGTCTTGGTGTCGTTGATCTCGGGCTGCTTGCCGCCCAGCACCGCGTCGACCATGCCGGCCGTGACCTTCGCGAGTTCGCGCGTGTCCTTGAAGATCGTCGTGGTCTGCCCGCCCGCGAGGATGGACTTGATCGACGGCACCTCGGCGTCCTGGCCCGTGACCACCGGCATCGCGATGCTGCCCTTGCCGTAGCCCACGCCCTTGAGCGACGACAGGATGCCGATCGACAGCCCGTCGTACGGCGACAGCACCGCGTCGACGTGCGCGTTCGCGTAGTAGGCCGACAGCAGGTTGTCCATGCGCGCCTGCGCCTGCGCGCCCTCCCAGCGCAGCGTGGAAACCTTGTCCATGCCCAGCTGCTTGCTGCGCACCACCAGCCTGCCCGAATCGAGGTACGGCTTGAGGACCGACATCGAGCCGTTGTAGAAGAAGAACGCGTTGTTGTCGTCCGGCGAGCCGCCGAACAGCTCGATGTTGAACGGGCCCTTGGCCGTCGCCAGCTTGAGGTTGTCGACGATGGACTGCGCCTGCAGCACGCCGACCTGGAAGTTGTCGAACGTGGCGTAGTAGTCGACGTTCTTCGTGCCCTTGATCAGCCGGTCGTAGGCGATGACCTTGACGCCCTTGTCGGCCGCTTTCTTCAGCACGTTGGACAGCGTGGTGCCGTCGATGGCCGCGATCACCAGCACCTTGTCGCCCTTGGTGACCATGTTCTCGATCTGCGCGAGCTGGTTGGGGATGTCGTCGTCGGCGTACTGCAGGTCGGTCTTGTAGCCGCGCGCCTGCAGCACCTGGACCATGTTCTGGCCGTCGGCGATCCAGCGGGCGGACGACTTGGTCGGCATCGCGATGCCGACCGTGCCCTTGTCCTGCGCCTGCGCGGTACCCGCGGTCATGAGGCCGATGGCCGCGGCCGCCAGCACTGCCTTGAGAAAATTCACGTCTCGTCTCCAATCGGTCGGCCGCCAACGGCTGCTGTTTTCGGTCATCTTCGGCGTCATCGCACACTCACGCCGCATACCTTGCGCCTTTGTAACGGTCCGACGGGCCGCCGCGATGTTACGGACGGCTGGGATAACTGCCTAATAGATTTTTTTCGATCTGCCATATACATTTGGACATCGATCGAAGCCCCCGAGTCATGTCCACCGCCGACACCCATTGGTTCATCCGCGCCCGCCTGAAGACGCGGCAGCTGCTTCTGCTCGTGGCCATGGAGGAACAAGGCAACATCCACGGCGCGGCCCAGGTGCTCAACATGACCCAGCCGGCGGCCTCCAAGCTGCTCAAGGATCTCGAGGACATGCTGGAGGTCAAGCTGTTCGAGCGCCTCCCGCGCGGCGTGCGGCCAACGTGGTACGGGGAAACCATGATCCGCCACGCGCGCATGGCGCTCGCCAGCCTGAGCCAGGCGCACGAGGAGATCGACGCCCTCAAGGCCGGCCGCTTCGGTTCGGTGAGCATCGGCACCATCACCGCGCCCGCCATCACGCTGCTGCCCGATGCCATCGCGCAGGTGAAGGCGGTGCATCCGTCGCTGCGGGTGGGGGTGCAGGTCGAGACCAGCGACGTGCTGATGGACCGCCTCGCCCAGGGCAAGCTCGACATGGTCGTCGGCCGCCTCTCCGCACGCCACGACAAGAGCGGCCTGCGCTACGATGCGCTGGTCGAGGAGCCCATCGCGGCCGTCGTGCGTCCGGGCCATCCGTTGATGGAACGCGCCAGCATCACGCTGGCGGAACTGGCGCAGCACGGCTGGATCGTGCCGCCGCCGGGCAGCGTGCTGCGCCACCGCTTCGAGCTGATGTTCCAGGAGGAAGGACTGTCCGCGCCGAGCGACCTGATCGAGACCACGGCGCTGCTGTTCATGACCAAGATGCTCGAGCAGGGCGACCTGATCGGCGTCGTCGCCTCCGACGTGGCGCTGTACTACCAGGAACACGACCTGGTGGCGATCGTGCCGGTGGAACTGCCGTGCAAGATGGACGCATTCGGCCTGATCACGCGCACCGACCGCCTGCTGGCGCCGGCGGCGCAGGTGATGCTGCGCGCGATCAAGTCCGTCGCGCACGAGGTCTACGGCACCGCGCTGGAACCGCTGGAACCGGCGGCCTGAAGGGCGGTTTCAGGCAATCCGGCTCGCGGTGACGACCCACCCGGCGACCGGCGCCAAGGCCTCCTGGCGCAGCGTGGCGCCGACGATCGTGTGGATCCGCAAGCCAGCCTCGTCAAGCACGCGCCGCACGTAGTCCCGGGCGTGCGCGTAACGCCCGGTCGCGCGCAGGACGTGATCGCCCGGCTCCGTCGCGGCCATGGCCTCCAGCGAGAACGCGACGTGCCCGCTGGCCCGCAACGCATGCCGCATCGAGCGGGCCGCCTGCTGCAGGTCGCCGAAATAGACGAAGGTGTCGGCCGAGAGGATGACGTCGAAGCCTTCAGGGTGCGCATCGAGGAAGGCCGTGAGCTCCACCTTCTGCAGGTCGTCGTAGACGCCCAGGCCGCGCGCCCGCGCCATCATCGCCGCCGACAGGTCGCAGCCGACCAGCCGCCGCGCCCACGGCTGCAGCAGCGGCCCGCACAGGCCGGTGCCGCAGCCGAGGTCGGCGATGTCGAACTGCCGCGCGGGCGGCGGCAGTGCCTGCGCGAGCGCGGCGACGACGCGCTCCGGCGCGCAGTAGCCCAGGCGCGCGAGCGTGGTCTCGAATGAATCGGCGAAGCTGTCGAACACCGTCTCGACATAGGCGTCGCTCGCGCGCTCGGGCGCGGCCTGGCCAGTGCACGCGGCCAGTTGATGGTCGATGTAGGGATTGTCCGGTTCCAGCGCCTGCCATGCGCGCAGGATGACGGCGGCCTGCGCGGGCTCGCCGGCCGCCAGCAGCATGCGCACGTAGATGCTGTTGCGCTGTTCGTGCAGCGGCAGCCGCTGCATCGCCTCTTGCGCCGCGGCAACGCCGTCGTCGATGCGGCGCTGGGCCAGCAACGCCAGCGCGAGGTTGTGGGTGGCCGGGCCGTGGCCGGCATCCATCTCCAGCGCGCGCCGACACGCGCGCTCGCTGCGATCCAGCGCGCCGCGCCGGCGCCAGGCGCGCGCCAGGTTGGCCCAGACCTGCGGCGTCTCCACCAGCTCGATGCTGCGCGTGAAGGCCTCGGAGGCTTCCTCGTCGCGGTCGAGCTCCAGCAGTACGTTGCCCAGGTTGTTCCACGCGCCGTCGGCCTCGGGCGAGCATTCGACGACACGCCGCATCAGCGCCAGCGCGCCCTCGAGGTCGCCGCGCTGGTGCTTGAGGATGCCCAGGAAGTTGACCACCTCCACCCGTTCGGGATGGCGGCTCAGCACCAGTTCGTAGATCGTCTCGGCCTGGTCGAGATCGCCCGCCTGGTGGCGCTTGACGCCGTAGGCGAGCGCCTCGTCCAGGGTCATCGTGACCTGGCGCGGCTGCGGCGCGTCCATGGCGGTTTCGGTCTGCACACTCATCGTCAAGCTCCCGGCTGGACCCGACACTATGCCCGCAGCGATGGCCACGCACCGTCCCGCGGGCGGCAACTCAGGTGTCGCCGAAATGCAGGTAGCCGCGGTAGTTCGGATTCACCCGGATCAGCTCGGACCGTTCCATCACGTTCGGCCGCCACAGTTGCTCGCCCACCGTCGGCGCCGATGCCGGCAGCCGCAGGCCGGAGCCGGCCAGTCGCGCCAGGCCGATGGCCGAGAACACGTTGGCCGGATACAGGCCGCGCACCGCGCCGGCGCGCACGTCCATCTCGGGCACCAGCCAGTCGGCGCGGCCGCCATCCACCTCGATCTCGGAGCCGCGAAAGCCGCGCTTGACCGGGCGTTCCGACAACGCGTCGAACTCGGGACCCAGGGTGCGCGCGTAGCCGTAGTGCATGCGGTGGCGCATCAGCAGTTGCAACAGCTTGTCCTGCGCCACGCCGGCGGCCGGCGGCAGCAGCGCGAAGATCTCGAACGCACGCGCCCGGTCGCCCACCGACGCACCTTCGGCGCCCAGGCTGCAGATCACCTCGCCCGACTCGTCGCGCACCGACAGTGCATCGAGCTGCGCGGGCGTCATCTTGGCCAGTGCGCGCCGCAGGGAAGACATCGGCTGCGTGTAGCCATAATTGATCGATCCTTCCAGGGGCGCCGTGGGTATCGAGGCGAGCACCTGGTCGACCAGCGCGAGCAGCTCGCCCGCGGGACCATCCTCGCCGAAGGGAGAGCACCAGGCGCGAACGACCATGACGCTGGCCCGCTTCCTGCCGAAGAACATCATCTGGGTGGGCTCGAGAGGACGTGGCTGACTGGCCGCATTGTCCTCCACGCGGCGCCGTCAGGCCCAGCCGGCATCGACCTTGAATTCCTGCGCCGTGCACATGCGCCCGTCGTCCGCGGCCAGGAACAGCACCATCTGGGCGATGTCCTCGCCCTGCAGCTTGTCGGGCAGGCACTGGTTGCGCGCGATGTCTTCCTCGCCGGCAGGCGTCAGCCACTTCTGCACCTGCCGCTCGGTCATCACCCACCCCGGCGACACTGTGTTGATGCGGATGCGAAACGCGCCCAGGCTCTTGGCCAGGCCGCGCGTGAGGCCGTTGACCGAGGACTTGGCGACCGCGTAGCACGGGTACTCGCCGGCCTTGGTCTGCCAGCCGGTCGAGCCCAGGTTGATCACCGAGCCCTGCCCGAGCCGCTTCATGCCCGGCACGACGGCCTGGATCGCGAAGAACGCCGGACGCTCGTTGATGGCCATGCGGTTGTCCCAGTACTCGGGCGTCACCGATTCGAGCGTGTGGCGGTCGTCGCTGGCGACGTTGTTGACCAGCACGTGGAAATCGCCGAGCGCCTTCGCGGCGTCGGCGATCGCCTGCTGCAGCGCCACGACGTCGCGCACGTCGCACGCGCGCCACCACGGCGCGCGCTGCCCGCGCGCCTGCACGCGCGACGCGAGTTCGGCGCTGGCCTGCGCGGCCACGTCGACGAAGGCCACGAGCGCGCCCTGCGCGGCGAAGGCCTCGACCATCGCGGCGCCGATGCCCGAGCCGCCGCCGGTCACGAACACGCAGCGCCCCTGCAGGCTGGGAAAGCTTGCAGCGGCCATCGGGCCCGATCCGTGTTGCATTGCCGAAGAAGGTGGAGGATTTGTCATTGATATCTCTTTTGCAATGTCAGATGTGCTTATCGTTATTTTTCCAATATCAGTGTGCGGCGATACGATGCGCCCCGTCAAGTCGAGAAGAGAAAGCTCATGGAGACAAAGAAGCCCGTCCGCCGCAGCCAGGCCTGGTTCGGCAAGAACGATCGCGACGGCTTCGTCCATCGCAGCTGGATCAAGAACCAGGGCTATCCGCACGACGAACTCGACGGCCGCCCGATCATCGGCATCTGCAACACCTGGAGCGAGCTCACGCCCTGCAACGGCCATTTCCGCGAGCTGGCGGAATTCGTCAAGCGCGGCGTCTACGAAGCGGGCGGGTTTCCGCTGGAGTTTCCGGTGATGTCCCTCGGCGAGACGCAGCTGCGGCCCACGGCGATGCTGTTTCGCAATCTCGCGAGCATGGACGTCGAGGAATCGATCCGCGGCAATCCGATCGACGGCGTCGTCCTGCTGATGGGCTGCGACAAGACCACGCCCGCCTTGCTGATGGGCGCGGCCAGCTGCAACCTGCCGACGATCGGGCTGTCGGGCGGGCCGATGCTCAATGGCAAGTTCCGCGGCCAGGACATCGGCTCGGGCACCGGCGTCTGGAAGATGAGCGAGATGGTGCGCGCTGGCGAGATGACGCAGGAAGACTTCACCGCCGCCGAGAGCTGCATGCACCGCTCCAAGGGCAACTGCATGACCATGGGCACGGCGTCGACGATGGCCTCGATGGTCGAGGCGCTGGGCATGTCGCTGCCCGAGAACGCCGCGATCCCCGCGCCCGACACGCGGCGCAACCGCCTCGCGCAGTTGACGGGCCGGCGCATCGTCGACATGGTCAAGGAAGACCTGACGATGACCAAGATCCTCACGCGCCAGGCCTTCGAGAACGCGATCCGCACCAACGCCGCGATCGGCGGCTCGACCAACGCCGTGATCCACCTTCTGGCGATCGCCGGGCGCATCGGCATCGAGCTCAAGCTGGAGGACTTCGACGCCCTGGGCAGGCAGGTGCCATGCCTGCTGGACCTGCAACCCTCGGGCAAGTTCCTGATGGAGGACTTCTTCTACGCCGGCGGACTGCCTGCCGTGCTGCGCGAGATCCAGCACCTGCTGCACGTCGATGCGCCCACGGTCAACGGCCAGACCATCGGCCAGAACATCGCCGCCGCGCCGTGCTGGAACCGCGAGGTGATCCGTCCGCTCGCCGAGCCCTTCATGGCAGACGCGGGCATCGCCGTCGTCAAGGGCAACCTCGCGCCGGACGGCGCCGTCATCAAGCCGTCCGCGGCTTCGGCGCACCTGCTCAAGCACCGCGGTCGCGCGGTGGTGTTCGAGACCATCGAGGACTTCCACGCGCGCATCGACGACGAGTCTCTGGACATCGACGAGCACTGCATCATGGTGCTCAAGAACTGCGGCCCGCGCGGCTATCCCGGCATGGCCGAGGTGGGCAACATGCCGCTGCCGCCCAAGGTGCTGCGCAAGGGCATCACCGACATGGTCCGCATCTCCGACGCGCGCATGAGCGGCACCGCCTACGGCACCGTGGTGCTGCATACCTCGCCGGAGGCCGCTGCCGGCGGCCCGCTCGCGTTGGTGCAGAATGGCGACTTGATCGAACTCGACGTTCCCGCGCGCAGCCTCAAGCTGGAGGTCAGCGACGAGGAACTGGCGCGCCGCCGCGCGCTGTGGAAGCCCCAGGATGCGCCCGCGCGCGGCTGGCAGAAGCTCTACGTCGAGCACGTGCAGCAGGCGCACCTGGGCGCCGACCTCGACTTCCTGGTCGGCGCGAGCGGCGCCGGCATACCGCGCGATTCGCATTGATGACGTCCCTGACAGCCCCGAACCTTCTTTCAGACCTGCGCGTCGTCAGCGACGTGCGCGCAACACTGGGCGAGGGCCTGTGCTGGTCGCCGCGCGAGCAGGCGATCTTCTCGGTCGACATCATCGAGCGGCGCCTCTACCGCGACGCGTTCGTCGGCGGCGCCCACAGCGAGTGGCGCTTCGGCGAAGTCATCACCGCCGTCGCCGAACGCCAGGGCGCGCCCGGCCTGGCCGTGACGCTGCATCGCGGCCTGGCCTTGTTCGACCCGGCCACCGAAGCGCTGGAGCGCCGCGACGAACCCGAATCCGATCGCCCCGGCAATCGCTTCAACGACGGCAAGTGCGACGCGCACGGCCGCTTCTGGGGCGGCACGATGGACTTCGCCGTCAAGGCGCCCACCGGCGCGCTGTACCGCTTCGATGCCGCCGGCAACGCCACGCAGGCGATCGACCTGGGCTGGGTGGTCACCAACGGGCCGACCTGGACGCTGGATGGCCGCACCATCCTCGTCAACGACACGGTGCCCGCGCGCGTCGTCGCGTTCGACTTCGACATGGAGACCGGCGCGGTCGGCGCGTCGCGCGAATGGCTGCGGCTGGCCGCGGGCGATGGCCACCCCGACGGCATGACCACCGACGCCGCCGGCCGGATCTGGATCGCGCACTGGGGCGGCTCCTGCGTCACGTGCCATGACCCTGTGACGGCCGCGGAACTTGCGCGCATCCAGCTGCCCGCGGCGCACATCACCAACGTCGCGTTCGGCGGCCCGGACATGCAGACGCTGTTCATCAGCAGCGCGCGCATCGAGTTGAGCGACGCCCAGCTCGCGGCGCAGCCGCTGGCCGGCGCGCTGTTCGCGATCGAGACCGACGCCGTCGGCCAGCCGGCGAACCTGTTCGCGGGCTGAGCGCCTGCGCGCGCATGCCGGCCTGGGCATCTGCGAAACATATCCTCGTGCTGCACGGCAGCCGCTAGACTCTGCACGCGGACGGCTGGACCGTCCCGTCGACATGATCCAGCGAGGAACACGCATGAACGGCATTTCGAGGCACTCGCGCCGCTGGCGCGCAGCGCTGGCCGGCGCACTGCTGGGGGCGCTGGCGGCCGGTGCGCAGGCGCAGTCGGTGGCCTTCAGCGGCATGCTGGGCGACAAGGCCCTGCTGATCATCGACGGCCAGGCCAGGGCCGTCCCTGTCGGTGCCACGGTGCAGGGCGTCAAGCTGGTCAAGCTCGATGGCGGCCAGGCGCAGATCGAAGCCAATGGAAAGGTGCAGATCCTGCGCCTGGGCGGCACCGCGGTCGTCGCTGGCGACCCCGGCGGCGGTGGCGGCGGGGCGCGGATCATCCTGCCGGTCGGCTCCGGCGGCCACTACGGCGGACTGGCATCCATCAACGGCCATCCCATCCCCTTCATGGTCGACACCGGCGCGACCCTGGTCGCCATGAGCGTCGACACGGCCGCGCAGCTCGGCCTGGACTTCAGCAGCAGCACCGCGACGCACGCGATATCGGCCAACGGCACCGTCTCCGCGCGCAGGCTGACGCTGAGCCGCGTGACCGTGGGGGACGTGACCATCTACAACGTCGATGCCATGGTGCTGCCGCAATCGATGCCGATCGTGCTGCTGGGCAACAGCTTTCTCTCGCATTTCCAGATGCACAGCGACAGTAATTCGCTGGTGCTGGACAAGAAGAACTGACTTGCTTGCCGCGGGCGCATGACTTGCCGCGCTTGGGGCTTGTCTTGTTTCGATCCGCGCTCGACGTGCGCAGGAGAGTCCCATGCAGCTTCGCCCGCTCGGCCAGACCGGCCTGCAGGTCGCCCCCATCGTGTTCGGCGGCAACGTGTTCGGCTGGACCGCCGATGAAAAGCGCAGCTTCGAATTGCTGGACGCCTTCGTCGATGCCGGCTTCAACGCGATCGACACCGCCGACGTCTACTCGCGCTGGGTGCCCGGGCACCACGGCGGCGAGTCGGAGACGCTGATCGGCCGCTGGCTGCGCGCCAACCCGGCGCGTCGGCAACAGGTGCTGCTGCTGACCAAGGTCGGCTCCGACATGGGCGACGAGCACAAGGGCCTGGGCAGGCTGTGGATCGAGCGCGCCGTGGAGGACTCCCTGACCCGGCTGAACACGGACGTGATCGACCTGTACCAGTCGCACCGTCCAGATCCCGAGACCTCGTACGAAGAGACGCTGGGCACCTATGACCGCCTGGTCAAGGCCGGCAAGATCCGGGCGATCGGATGCTCCAACTTCGACGCGCGACAACTGGCCGAGGCACAGCACTCCGCGCAGATCAACGCCCTGCCCGCCTACCAGACGCTGCAGCCCGAATACAACCTGTTCGATCGCGCCAGCTACGATGGCCCGCTGCGCGATCTCGCGCTGCAACTGGGTCTTGGCGTGATCCCGTACTACAGCCTCGCCTCGGGCTTCCTGACCGGCAAGTACCGCACCGACGGCGACCTCGGGAAAAGTCCGCGCGGCAACGGCATCAAGAAGTACATGACGCCGCGCGGCATGCGCATCCTCGCGGCGCTCGACCAGGTCGCGCAGCGCCACGGCACGCAGCCCGCCGTCGTCGCGCTGGCGTGGCTGATCGCGCGCGAAGGCGTCACCGCGCCGATCGCCAGCGCGACCAGCGTGGCGCAGTTGGCCAACTTCTCGGCCGCGGCCGAACTCGCACTGAGCACCAGTGATCGAGCGCAGCTCGACCAGGCCAGCGCGCCCGAAGACGCGTAGGGCTCGTCAGCGCGAGGCCTGGCCGACGCGGCGCTTGCGGGTCCCCGCGGCGAGCAGGCCGACGCCCAGCAGCATCATGGCGGCGTCTGCCGGCTCGGGTATCGTCGTGGCGGGCGGCGGCGCCAGCTGCGTGGTGTTGGCGAAGTCCCAGGACAGGATGTCGTGGTTCTCCCAGCCGGCGCCGGTGCCCGACGTGAAGCCCACGTAGGCCTGGCTCGTGCCCAGTGCGGTGGCGATGTCGATCGGCACGTTGGTGTAGATGACGTCGGGGGCACTGCTGCCGTCCTGCAAGGTCAGGCTCAACTGGCTGCCGTCGTAGCCGATGGTGGCCGTCCAGACATCGCCGTTGGACATGCAACCGGGCGTCGCGTAGTTGTTCTGCGCCGGCGAGCCGGTGGGAAAGCCGCAGGACGCGTTGCCGTACACGTTGGTGAGGTTCGCGTTGGTGAGATTGCCGCCGGTGTCGATCGAGACGTGGTTGCTGCTGTCGCCATCGTCGTCGCCCAGGCCGTAGCCGGCGTTGTTGTAGGTGTCGAACTCGATCGCCACGCTGTTGGGCACGCCCGAGTAGCCCAAGCCCACACCCAGGCCGCCCAGGCCTGTCGTGCCCGCGGCCAGCACGAAGGTGATGCCGTCGGCCGGATCGATGCCGCCCGGATCGGTGAAGCGGAACTTGAAGCTGGTGCTGAAGGTGTCGTTGGCACCCAGTGTGATCGGCGCGGTGCTGTAGGCCGCGCCGCTTTCATTGCCCGACGCCGTGGTCATGCGCAGCACCGCGCCGTCGCCGGTCGTCGTCGTGCCGGCGCTGCCGATGAAGGTCAGGCCGGTGGTGCTGGAGAAGTCATTGAACGTCACCACGTCGGCATGCGCCGCCGCGCCTGCCAGGGCCAGGCCGCACGCGGTTGCCGCTCGAACAATGCCGTGTCTCATCGGAACTCCTTGATACTGGACAGTATTCCGCGCGGCAGTTGCCGCGGGGGTCTGACCTGAGTATCCGGAGCGCGACGACGCACGCACATCCCTCGTTGTCGCAGTCCGCAACAGGGCCTGCAGGCACGCCGCTGCAAACGCGCGCGGCGCCCTGCTCAACAGCAGCGAGCCGCGGCCGTCAGCCGACCCACTTGCGCGCGTTGCCGAACATGCGCGCCCACGGGCTGGCCGCCGACACGTCGCCGCCGCTCCAGCTCATCTGCACGTTGCGGAAGACGCGCTCGGCGTGCGGCATGATGGCCGTGAAGCGGCCGTCGGCCGTCGTCACCGCGGTCAGGCCGCCCGGGCTGCCGTTCGGGTTCAGCGGGTAGGCCTCGGTCGGCCTGCCGTGATGGTCTACGAAGCGCATCGCGGCCTTCACCTTCGCGGCATCGCCGCGCTGCGAGAAGTCGGCGTAGCCCTCGCCGTGCGCCACGGCGATCGGCAGGCGGCTGCCGGCCATGCCCGCAAAGAAGATCGACGGCGAGTCGAGCACTTCGACCTGCGACAACCGCGCCTCGAACTGCTCCGAGCGGTTGCGCGTGAACTTGGGCCAGTCCTGCGCGCCCGGGATGATGGACGACAGCGCCGCCAGCATCTGGCAGCCGTTGCACACGCCCAGCGCAAAGGTGTCGGCCTTGCCGAAGAAGGCCTCGAACTGCGCGGCCAGCACCGGCTTGAACATGACCGAGCGCGCCCAGCCTTCGCCGGCGCCCAGCGTGTCGCCGTAGCTGAAGCCGCCGCAGGCGACGAAGCCCTTGAACCCATCCAGCGTGACGCGGCCAGAGTGCAGGTCGCTCATGTGGACGTCGTAGGTGTCGAAGCCGCCCAGCGCCATCGCATAGCTCATCTCGAGGTGGCTGTTGACGCCCTGCTCGCGCAGGATCGCCACCTTCGGGCGCGCCAGGTTCAGGAACGGCGCGGCGACGTTCTCGGACGGGTCGAAGGTCAGCGCGACATGCAGGCCCGGATCGTCGGCCTGGCCGGCCAGCGCGTGTTCGCTGTCGGCGCAGGCCGGGTTGTCGCGCAGCCTGGCAATACGCCAGGACGTATCGTCCCAGGCCTGCTGCAGCTCGGCCAGCGGCTTGGCCAGCACCGCCTTCGCGTCGCGCCAGACCTCGACCACGCCGCGGTCGTTGGGCGCGCCGACGACGTGGCTGTGCGCCGACAACCCGTGCGTGCGCAGCACGCCGATGGCGGCGTCGCGTTGCGCGGCCGGCACCTGCAGCAGTGCGCCGAGTTCCTCGTTGAACAGCGCCTTCAGCGTCAGTTCCTCGCGGCGCGCGCCCACCTGCGTGGCCCAGTTCTTGGCGTCGCCGGCGTCCGCGGCGCCCTCGCCTTCGGTGACCAGCATGTCCACGTTCAGGCTCAGGCCGACGTGGCCGGCGAAGGCCATCTCGCAGGCCGCCGCCCACAGACCGCCGTCGCTGCGGTCGTGATACGCCAACAGCAGGCCTTGCGCGCGCAGCGCGTTGACGGCGTCGACCAGCGACACCAGCAGCTTCGGATCGTCCAGGTCGGGCACCGCGTCGCCGAACTGCTGCAGCGTCTGCGCAAGCACCGAGCCGGCCATGCGGTTCTGGCCGCGGCCCAGGTCGACCAGGATCAGCGCCGAGTCCGCGCGCGCGAGCTCGGGGGTGCGCGTGCCGCGCACGTCCGCCAGGCTGGCGAACGCGGTCACGATCAGCGACACCGGCGCGACCACCTGCTTGGTCTTGCCGTCGTCCTGCCACTTGGTGCGCATCGACAGGCTGTCCTTGCCCACCGGCACGCCGATGCCCAGCGCCGGGCACAGCTCCATGCCGACGGCGCGCACCGTGTCGTACAGCGCGGCATCCTCGCCCGGCTCGCCGCAGGCCGCCATCCAGTTGCAGCTGAGCTTGACGCGCGCCAGCTCGATCGGCGCGGCCAGCAGATTGGTGATGGACTCGGCCACCGCCATGCGGCCCGACGCCGGCGCGTCGAGCGCGGCCAGCGGCGTGCGCTCGCCCATGCTCATCGCCTCGCCGGCGAAGCCCTTGTAGTCGGCCAAAGTCACGGCGACGTCGGCCACCGGCACCTGCCACGGGCCGACCATCTGGTCGCGGTGCGACAGGCCGCCGACGGTGCGGTCGCCGATCGTGATCAGGAAGCGCTTGGAGGCCACCGTCGGATGGCGCAGCACGTCGAGCGCGGCCTGTTCCAGCGACACACCCGTCAGCGCCAGCGGCTTGTCGCTGCGCGCGACGCGCGCGACGTCGCGCAGCATCTTGGGCGGCTTGCCGAACAGCACGTCCATCGGCATGTCGATGGCGCGCGCGCCGCCGGTGCCGTCTTCCAGCACCAGCGCCTTGTGTTCCGTCGCACGGCCGACGACAGACAGCGGGCAGCGCTCGCGTTCGGCAAAGCCTTGCAGCATCGGCAGCGATTCGGGCGCGATCGCCAGGACGTAGCGCTCCTGGCTCTCGTTGCACCAGATTTCCTTGGGCGCCAGGCCGGACTCCTCGAGCGGCACTTCGCGCAGGTCGAAGGTCGCGCCGACGCCCGCGCCTTCGGCGAGCTCCGGAAACGCGTTGGACAGGCCGCCAGCACCGACGTCGTGGATCGCCAGGATCGGGTTGCCCGCGCCGAGCTGCCAGCACTGGTTGATGACTTCCTGCGCGCGGCGCTGGATCTCGGGGTTGCCGCGTTGCACCGAGTCGAAGTCGAGCGCCGCGGTGTTGGAGCCGGCCGCCATCGAGCTGGCTGCGCCGCCGCCCATGCCGATGCGCATGCCCGGGCCGCCCAGCTGCACGAGCAGCGTGCCGGCCGGGAACTCGATCTTGTGCGTGAGGTCGTCGCGGATCGCGCCCAGGCCGCCGGCGATCATGATGGGCTTGTGATAGCCGCGGGTGACGCCGGCGACGTCCTGCTCGAACACGCGGAAATAGCCCGCGAGATTGGGCCGGCCGAACTCGTTGTTGAACGCAGCGCCGCCCAGCGGCCCGTCGATCATGATCTGCAGCGCGCTGGCGATGTGCTCGGGCTTGCCGATGGGCGAGCGCTCCCACGGCTCGTTCGTGCCGGGCAGTTGCAGGTTGCCCACCGAGAAGCCGGCCAGGCCGGCCTTGGGCTTGGAGCCGCGGCCGGTGGCGCCTTCGTCGCGGATCTCGCCGCCCGAGCCCGTCGATGCGCCGGGAAACGGCGAGATGGCCGTCGGATGGTTGTGGGTCTCGACCTTCATCAGCACATGCGCCGTCTCGGCGCGGCCGGCGTAGTGCGCGGCTCCTGACGATCCCATCGGCTCGGCGACCCAGCGCTCGATCGCGTGCCCCTGCATCACGGCCGCGTTGTCCGAATAGGCAACCACGGTGTGCTGCGGGTTCAGCTTCTCGGTGTTGCGGATCATGCCGAACATCGACAGCTCCTGCGGCTGGCCA